>Ga0102591_1002785_pt1 | contig 17607 bp, 15 predicted proteins | sample AraplaCol_mCL_r2_2_FD_76860 | JGI IMG/M metagenome (GOLD analysis project Ga0102591, IMG submission 76860) | Arabidopsis root microbial communities from North Carolina, USA - plate scrape MF_Col_mCL_r2 (SPADES assembly) (version 2) | ecosystem: Host-associated > Plants > Roots > Endosphere... | reverse complement strand
TTCGCCTAACCACTCACCCTCCCACGCCCGCGGCGCGGGCCCCTCCCTCTCTCAAAGAGAGAGGGATTTACACCCGCACCCTAACGAGCGCCGCCTAGGGCGCGACGAGCCGCCGCCGCATCACGATCCCGCGCCCCAACGGAACGGCGGGGCCGCCGGCCGGGTTGATCCCGTAGGGTTCAACCGTGCGAGTTCACGAAAATGTCGTCGCCAGTCTTCAAGTCCAGCCGATACGGCGTGGCCCTGCTGGCGTTGTGTTTCGGGATGGGGGCGGCCGACGCGGCGCTGGCGGGCAAGCAGGACAAGGCTCCGCGGACCTCGGCGGAGGCCAATACCGACAATCTGGGCTCGGCCGTGGTCGCGCCGCTGCGCGACATCAATGTCGTGCGCTCGCAAATCCCCGACCTGCTCAAGACCGCCGTCGCCGATCCCTATGCGCCGCCGAAGACGGGGTGCGAGCCGCTGAAGGCCGAGATCGACAGTCTCGACGCGGTGCTGGGCGACGACTACGACGACCGCACCGACGCCGGTAAAGCCAAGAAGGGCGAGGGCGTGTCCAAGCCCGTGCTGGGCGTGGTGGCCCGCACCGTCACCGACGTGATCCCGATGCGCGGCTGGGTGCGCCAGCTGACCGGGGCCGAGCGCCACGACCAGATGGTCCGCGACGCCATCAAGGCCGGCTTCGTGCGGCGCGGCTATCTGAAGGGCCTGTACAACGCCGGGACCTGCAAGGGGAACCGCCTGGTGTTCGTCGCCGCCAAGCCCGCCCCGAAGCCGGTCTTGGTGGCCGCCGCGCCGGCCGCGCCGGTCCAGGTCGCGGCCGAGCCCGCGCCGGTCCTGGTGCGCGCGCCGCTGGCGCCGTTCACCACCACCGTGAAGGTCGCCGCGGCGGCTGAAGCCGCGGACGTGCCGTAGGGCGTGCCCGTAGGGCCTCTAGCCCCGCACGAAGATGTTGCGCAGCCATTGGGCGCCGACCTTGGCGGCTTCGCCCCAGTCCTCGACGTCGTCCAGGGCCTCGGGCTTGTAGCCCCAGGGGTTGAACACCTTCAGGCGCGGAACCTTGGCGAAGGCGGCGGCGTCGCGGGTGGCCAGGGTCAGGCCGTGCTCCAGGGCGGTGGCGGCCAGCAGGGCGTCGCGCGAGTCGGCCAGGGGCACGTGCGCTCGGCGGCGGACCACGGCGGCGTCGATCGCCAGGACGCGGCCGTCGAAGGCGGGGGCGACGCGGGTGTCCAGCCAGTCGCGCAGGGCGACCGCCTGAACCTTGTCCTTGCGCTCGGCGCGGGCGACGGCGGTCTCCAGCTCCAGCAAGGTCAGGGCCGAGATGAACAGGCTGGAGCGCGCCGCCCCGGCGGCCCAGGCGGCCAGGCCCGGGTCGGTCGCGCCGGCCTTGGCGTTGCGCAGCTCGAAGACGATGTCGGTGTCCAGCAGGTGCATCAGGCGTCGCCCCGATGGTCCCAGGTGTCGGTCGAGCGCGTCTGGTCCAGGTCGACGGCGGGCAGGCCCGGCATGGCCAGCAGGTCGACGATGGTCTCGGTCTGGCCCGTCAGGCGGCGATAGGTCTCGACGCTCATCAGCACGTGGGTGGGCCGGCCGCGGTCGGTGATGAACACCGGCTCGATTCTCGCCGCCCGCTTGGCCTGGCTGACATCCTGGTTGAAGTCGCGGCTGGTCAGGACCTTCATGCGCGCGTTCCGCCGTCCATTTTCTACCTACATGCCTACATTGACAAGGCTGTCTTGTAGGTACGTTACTACATAGTGGCGTTCGAGCAACAGAAAATAAGCCAACGAAAACAATCGGCTGACGGAGCCGTCAAAAATGCCGGTCCCCGATTGCGCCTCGCCGCGATCTCTGTGCGGCATGAGGTCAAGGCGCAAAGCCAAACCATCCATTAGGGGGCTAACTCAAGTGTCAGACCTACTCGCGCAGACGCTCGCCACGGCGGCGGACCTGCTCAACGCCCACGGACCGGCGACCAAGGCCGCGGCGAAGAGCTTCTCGCCGACCGATTTCAGCGTGCACTTCTTCCTGCAGCTGGCCGTCATCATCCTGACCTGCCGCGTGGTCGGCTGGCTGGGCCAGAAGATCCTCAAGCAGCCCCAGGTCGTGGGCGAGATGATCGCCGGCGTGGTGCTGGGCCCGTCCCTGCTGGGCCTGCTGTTCCCGCATCTGCAGCTGGCGCTGTTCCCCAAGGAGACCAAGAACGTCCTCTATGTCGGCGCCCAGCTGGGCGTGGGCCTCTACATGTTCATGGTCGGCACCAGCTTCCAGGCCGACCACTTCAAGGCCAAGGCCAAGAGCGCGATGAGCGTCTCGTTCGCCGGCATCGCCGCGCCATTCCTGATCGCCGCGGCCATCACGCCGTTCCTGCTGAAGGTTCCGGGCCTGTTCGCCGCCGGCATCAGCCAGGCCAACGCCACCCTGTTCATGGGCGCCTGCATCGCCCTGACCGCCTTCCCGATGCTGGCCCGGATCATCAACGAGCGCGGCCTGGCCAAGACCTCGCTGGGCACCCTGTCCCTGACCGCCGGCGCCTTCGACGACGCGGTGTCGTGGTGCGTGCTGGCCGTGGTGCTGGCCACCTTCGGCGGCGGCCCGGGCGTGGCGGTCCTCGCCATCGGCGGCGGCCTGGCCTGGGTGGCCTTCGTCACCATCCTCGGCCCGAAGATCCTGGCTCCGCTGGGCCGCATCGTCGAACGCGAAGGCGAGATGAGCACCGGCGTCCTGGCCATGGTCATCCTGGCCTTCTGCGTCTCGGCCTTCCTGATGGACGCCGTGGGCATCCACGCCATCTTCGGCGGCTTCATCCTGGGCGTGGTCATGCCGCGCGGCAAGCTGGTGGAGGAGCTCAAGCGCAAGGTCGAGCCGATCGCCGTCGTCCTGCTGCTGCCGATGTTCTTCACCTATTCGGGCCTGAACACCCGGATGGACATGGTCAACTCGCCGCAACTTCTCTTGATCGCCCTGGGTGTCCTGGTCTGCTCGATCCTGGCCAAGTGGGGCGCCTGCTACGCCGCCGCCCGCCTGACCGGCGAGAACCACCACACCGCCATGGGCATCGGCGCCCTGATGAACTCGCGCGGCCTGATGGAGCTGATCATCATCAACATCGGCCTGCAGAAGGGCATCATCGGCCCCACCCTGTTCTCGATGCTGGTGCTGATGGCCATCGTCACCACGGTGATGGCGAGCCCGCTGTTCGAGGTGGTCTACGGCAAGAAGGCCCGCGAGACCGGCGAGCTCGAAGGCCTGGAGCCCATCGCCAAGGCCGCCTGACGGTCTTCACAAGTCGCTTCCCTGGCCCTCGCTCCGCTGCCGGAGCGAGGGTTTCTTTTTGTGCGCCCCTCAGGCCGGCTCGAGCGGCCGGTCGAAGCCGAAGCGGTTGATCTGGGCGATCAGGTCGCGATGACTGGGTAAGTCCTGGGTGGCCCGATCGCCGAAGTTGCGGATCTTGGCGAACACCTTCTGGGCCGCCGCCACATCGGGGAACTCGCTGCGTCCCGTCGACAGGTCGGTTTTGAAGCCCATGCCGTACAGGATGTACTGGTAGTTGAAGAAGGCGAAGGTCTCGAGATCCAGGATGAAGTCGTAGCGCGTGGGCGGACGCCAGCGCCACTGCTCCAGCAAGTCGGTCAGCCGCTCGGGCATCGAGGCCGGCTTGGCGTTCTCCCGCCAGAACGGTTCGGTCCGCTGGCTGAGGCAGTAGTGCAGCTTCAGGAACGTGATGATGTTGTCATAGCGGGCGGTCATCAGTTCGTTGAAGCGGAAGGCCGGGGCGCTGATCGGACCGTTGTGCGGGAACAGCTCGGCGATGATCGCCACCGCCGCCTCGATCAGCACCACACCCGTGGACTCCAGCGGCTCGAGGAACCCCGCCGACAGGCCTACGGCGACGCAATTCTTGACCCATTGCTTGGTGCGATAGCCGGCCTCGAAGGCCAGCGCGCGCGGCGCGACGTCGACGCCCTGCCCCAGATAGCCGCGCAGGATCTCGGCGGCCCGGTCGTCGTCCATGTGGTCGCTGGAATAGACGCAGCCGACGCCGCGCGCGTTGTTTAGCCCGATGTCCCAGGTCCAGCCCGCCTCGTGGGCGGTGGCGATCGTGAAGCTCTGGATGGGGGCGTCTGGACGATCATACGGGACCTTGCACGCCAGGGCCCGGTCGGCGAACAGGATGGGCCGCGCCGATCTGAACGGAGCCTTCAGCGCCTGGCCGATCAGCTCGGCGTGGAAGCCCGTGCAGTCGATGTAGAGATCGGCGTCCAGCCGGCCGTGTTCCTGGCAGGTGACATGGTCGATGGCGCCGGTCGCATCCAGTTCGACGCCGGTCAGCAGCCCCTGCAGGTGGCGCACGCCCAGCTCGCGAGCCCGCTCGGAGAGCACCTGGGCCAGCTTTGCCGCGTCGAAGTGGTAGGCGTAGTTCAAAGGACCCGAGAAGTTACCCTCGTGCGGCCGCTTGGGCGCGCGCTGGGCGTCGGCCACCCGGGCCTGGATCGTCATGGCCTCGGCGAACGGCGCGCGGGTCGCCTCGTTCTGCAAGAGCCAGTATGGGGCCAGGCTGGCGCCGTCGGTCGAGAACGGGGCCTCGAACGGATGGAAGTACTGGTGGCGTTCGCGCCCTTCATCCGGCGTCCAGGCCCAGTCGTTGAAGCGAATGCCCTGCTTGAAAGTGGCCGAGGTCTCGCGGATGAACCGGGCCTCGTCGACGCCCAGGAACTGCAGGGTCGTGCGGATGGTCGGGAACGTGGCCTCGCCCACGCCGATGATGCCGACGTCGGGCGATTCCAGCAGGGTGATCTCCAGATGCGCCTGCTCGGCGATCCGCAGCGACTTGGCCAGATAGGCGGCCGTCAGCCAGCCGGCTGTGCCGCCCCCGACGATCAGGATTCTTCGTCTACGATCCATGCCGCCTTGATAGCGCGCCGCACCGCGAAAGCGGAAAGCAAAGTTCGCCGAACCGCTCGCCGGAGGCGCTTACCGCCCCGGACGGGCGGAAGCGGCCACGCGCTCGCGGACCTGGATCTCCCCATCGTCGGCCGCGCGGGCATGCGAGGCGGCCTGAGCCCGCGTCGAACCGGTGCGGAAGCCGCCCACATGATTGGACAGGTCCGCCGCCTCGGCGCGCAGGGCGTGGGCCGCCGCCGTCGACTGCTGGACCATGGCCGTGTTGCGCTGGGTCACCTGGTCCAGCTGGTTGACGGCCACATTGACCTGACCCAGGGCCGAGGCCTGCTCGTTCGCCGAGGCCGCGATCTCGTCGATCATCGTGTCGATGGCCCCGACCTTTGCGACGATGCCGCGCAGGGCCTCGCCGGTCCGGCCGACCAGATCGACGCCCTCGCCCACCTGGCGGCTGGAGTCGGCGATCAGGGTCTTGATCTCCTTGGCGGCCTCAGCCGAGCGCTGGGCCAGGGCCCGCACCTCCTGCGCCACCACGGCGAAGCCGCGGCCTGCGTCGCCCGCGCGAGCGGCTTCGACGCCGGCGTTCAGGGCCAGCAGGTTGGTCTGGAAGGCGATCTCGTCGATGACGCCCAGGATCTGCGAGACCTTGGCCGACGAACTCTCGATCTGGGTCATGGCCTCGGCGGCGCGGGTCACGACCTCGCCGGAGGTCTGGGCGTCGGCGGCGGCTTCCCGGACCTGGGTCGAGACGGCCTTGGCGCTCCGGGCGGTCTGCTCGACCGTCGCGGTCAGTTGCTCGACGGCGGCGGCCGTCTCCTGCAGCGTCGAGGCCTGCTGCTCGGTGCGCTCGGCCAGGTCGTCAGCGCCGCGTGCGATGTCGTCGGTCCCCGCCCGGATGTCCTGGGCCCCGCGCGACACCGCGCTCATCGTCTTGTCCAATGCGGCGGCGGCGTTGTCGAAGTCGGTCTTCAAGCGCTCGAACTCGGGCGACAGCTGGCCCTCGATCCGCACCGACAGGTCGCCCGAAGCCAGGCGCGACAGAGCCACGCCCAGGGCGGCCACCGCGGCGGCCTGCTGTTGTTCGGCGGCCTGGCGCTGCGCCTCCAGGCGGTCGCGCTCTTCCATCAGCATCGTGAAATAGGCCGAAACGGCCAGGTCCATGTCCAAAAACACGGCCTTGGTCAGGGCCACGACCTGGTCGGCCGCGCCGTCGTCGGTCTTGCCGGCGCCGGCGAACAGGCCCTTGGCGGACGCCTTCTTGCCCAAGACCGCATGGATCAGCTTATCCAGCACCAGGGCGTAGCCGCCGATCGACCAGCGCGGCTCCAGGCCCGCGCGAGCGTTGGACTGGCCGATGCGCTCGACCGCCGCCACATAGTCAGGGCTCTGGTCCCCGGAAAAGATCCGCCGCCAGTGCGCCACCTGACGGGCCTGGGCCCCCTCGCCCTTGCCGTCCTTGAACAGGACACGCGTCTCGGCGAAGCCCCGCAGTTGTTCGTAGAAGCTGTCGAGGGCCTCGGGCGCCGCCGCGTCCAGCACCGGCTTGGCGGCCTGCAGCGCCGACCGTGACCGGTGATCGAACCGCATGAAGCTCAAACGTTGTTCGAGCTGGTCCTTGGCGCTCATGCGGCTCCCCCCGAGTCGTTGCTTGTTCTTAGGGCAACACCGGTGACCGGAATTCATTAACCAAGGTTGAAGCGGGGCTGTTTGTGGAGGCGCCCTTTGCGCGGGATCGCCTGGGGCGGCTTTCGAGCCTTCGCGAGGGACGCACCGCCAAAAACACCCTCTCTCTTTGAGAGAGGGAGTGGCCCGCCGCGAAGCGGTGGGAGGGTGAGTGGTGACACTCTCTCAGAATAGAGCTCTGGCGACACGTCGCATCTGCATAGCAGCGGATGAGATCGAAGACTTAGAAGCGTTCGACCGCCCTGGATTTGCTGGCCAGCGCTGAAACCACTCACCCTCCCACCGCCTTCGGCGGCGGGTCCCTCCCTTTCTCAAAGAGAGAGGGTGTTGGAGTCAGCGCGCCCCCTACACCGTCCAGAGATACCGCCAGGTCTCCGAGATCGCCTGCTCGCCCCGCGTCAGGCGCAGGGTCAGGTCCATGTTCGCCGCCTGGGGCCGTACGCCGAACGCCACGCGGGCCGCGGCGTCGTCGGGATAGGGCGACAGGTCGCGCCAGACGATCTCGCCGCCCGTGGCCTGGAGGTCCATCGCCACCCCGTCCAGGCCCTCGGCCAGGGCGCCGCCCTGCAGGTCGACGGTGAACAGCCGCAGCCCGGCCTGGGCGTCGGCGCCGGTGCGGGTGCGGAACACCCGGGCGTCCGGACTCGCGAAACGTTCCTGACCCCAGTGCAGGCGATAGCGCAGATCAACCTGGTCGCCCTGCTTCCACGGCGCCTTGGGCCGCCAGAAGATGGCGATATTGTCGTCCGTTTCCTTGGTCGTGGCCAACTCGGCCAGATGCACCGCGCCCTCGCCCCAGGCGTCCAGCGGCTCGACCCACAGGCTGGGCCGCAGGTCGTAGCGGGCCTGCAGGTCGCCGAACTCCTCCAGCCCTCGCGCCCGCTGGACAAGGCCGAAGCCCTTGGGGTTCTCGTCCGGGAAGTTGCTGAGGCGATGGGCCTTGGGGTTCTGCAGCGGCCGCCAGATGTGCTCGCCCCGCCCCGTCCAGATCGCCAGGCCGTCGCTGTCGTGCACGGCGGTGCGGTAGTCCTGCAGCGGCGACGGGTCGGCCACGTTGAACAGGAACATGCTGCTCATGGCCGCCGCGCCCATCTTGGTCATGGTCGTGCGTGGGAAGACGCTGGCGGCGACGTCGAACACCACGTCCTCGCCCGGACGGATCGTGAAGCTGTAGACGCCCGCGCAGCTGGGGCTGTCCATCAGGGCGTGGACGACCACCGCCTCGCCCTCGATCGGTGGCCGTTCCAGCCAGAAGGCGATGAAGTCGGGAAACTCCTCGTTCGGCTCCCCCGCCCCGATCGCCAGGCCGCGCGCCGACAGGCCGTAGCGCTGGCCCTGGCCAAGGCTGCGGAAGTAGCTGGCGCCCTGGAAGACCGCGATCTCGTCCATCTTGCCGGCCTCGTTGAGAGGCCACAGCAGGCGAAAGCCGGAGAAGCCTTTCCAGGCCTTGGCGACGTCGGCGTGCTCGCCCGGGATGTCGAACATCGCCGGATCGAAGGCGATCGGCCGCGCCAGGCCGGCGGCGACCTCGAAGATCGGCAGCGGACGCGGGTAGAGCCAGGCGGGCGGGAAGAACTCGGCCCGGAACTGCGGCTTGCGGTCCTTCCACAGGTCGGCTTCCGAGCGGAAGCGAATGCGGAAGTACTCGTCGTAAGTGAGGCCGGTGATGCTGGGCGCCGCCGGCGGCTTGGCGTAGGGCGCGGCGGCCATGGCCCGCGCCCGCTCGCGCAGGCCCTCGACCGAGAACGGCTGGCTGACGGCGTCGTCGACGGCGGGCGTCTGCGGGGCGGTCGCTGAAGCCAGGCGGGGCGCGAGCGCGAGCACCGCCGACAGCGAAAGACCGCCCAGCGCGGCGCGGCGGTTGACCAAACTCGAAATCATTCGGGCCTTCTAGAGCAACGCCCCCGTTGCGCGCCATAGAACGCACCTTTAGCGACAACGGTTCGCGGGTTTCGACCTGATCTGGACATGGCCGCTGGCGCGACGCGACGCGCCCGCCTATTCCTAACGCACCAAGCGTTGCAACAAGCCAGGCCTTGGCACGTTTGGGCTTGGTCGGCGGCCTGATAAAGGTTCGACGGCGGATAGAGGGACCGACGAGACTTCATGGGCGCTCCGGCTGATTTCATCCTCGAAGAGAAGGACGGCCACAAGACGGCCGTGCTCTCGGGGGACTGGACCGCGCGCGGCATGGTCGACGCGGGCGAGCGCCTGGTCCAGGCCATGGAAGGTTCGCAAGCCGTCGACCTGGACCTCAGCGACATCACCCGCTGCGACACCGCCGGGGCGTACGCCATCATCCGCGCCGCCGACGGCCGGATCAGCGCCGGCCGGATCACAGCCGCCCCCCGGACCCTGCGCCTGCTGAAGTTGGTCGATGACGCCATCCAGGTGGAAGCCGAACCGGCCCCGCCGCAGAAGGGCTTTCAAGCCCTGCTGGAGCGGATCGGCCGGGGCGTCTACGGCCTGGGCGACGACCTCTACAGCACCATGGCCTTCCTGGGTCACCTGCTGGTGGCCATCGCCCGCTGCATCGCCAAGCCCAGCCGCGTCCGCTGGGCGCCGGTGGTGTCGCTGGCCGAACGGGCGGGCCTGGACGCCATCCCGATCGTCTCGGTCACCACCTTCTTCATCGGCGCGGTCGTGGCCCTGCTGGGCGCGAACCTGCTGACCCAGTTCGGCGCCCAGGTGTTCGCCGTCGAGCTGATCGGCATCTCGGTACTGCGCGAGTTCAACATCCTGATCACCGCCATCCTGCTGGCCGGCCGCTCGGCCTCCAGCTTCGCGGCCGAGATCGGCTCGATGAAGATGAACCAGGAAATCGACGCCATGCAGGTGATGGGCGTCGATCCCTACGAAGCGCTCGTGCTGCCCCGCTTCGCGGCGCTTCTGATCACCATCCCCCTGCTGACCTTCGTGGCCACCCTGGCCGGCCTGGTCGGCGGCATGGTGGTCACCTGGGCGGCTTTGGACCTGTCGCCAACCTTCTTCCTGCAGCGCATGCAGGACTCGGTCGGCGCCCAGCACTATTGGATCGGCCTGTCCAAGGCCCCGGTGATGGCCATGGTCATCGCCGCCATCGGCTGCCGCCAGGGCATGGAGGTCGGTAACGACGTCGAATCCCTCGGCCGCCGCGTCACCGCTGCCGTGGTCCACGCGATCTTCGCGATCATCTTCATCGATGCGGTGTTCGCCCTGATCTACATGGAGCTGAACCTGTGAGCCCGCCCGCGCTCCCGCCTGCCGTGGTGGAGGAAGAGGCTCCCTCGACCGCCGAGGCTCCGCCGATCCGGGTCACGGGCCTGGTCTCGCGCTTCGGCGAGAACGTCATCCATGACGGCCTGGACCTGACCGCCGAGCGCGGCGAAGTGCTGGGCGTGGTGGGCGGCTCCGGCGCCGGCAAGTCCGTGCTGCTCAACACCATCATCGGCCTGAAGGTCCCCGACGGCGGATCGGTCAAGCTGTTCGGCCAGGACATGGCGGACGCTTCGCGGCGCCGCTGGAACGTGATCGAGCGCCGCTGGGGCGTGCTGTTCCAGCAGGGGGCGCTGTTCTCGAACCTGACCGTCCGCGAGAACGTCGCCGCGCCGCTTCACGAGCACACGCGCCTTCCCAAGCGCGAGATCGACCATCTGGCCGACCTGAAGATCGCCCTGGTCGGCCTGCCCGCCCGGGCCGGCAACCTCAAGCCCGCCGAGCTGTCGGGCGGCATGCGCAAGCGCGCGGGCTTGGCCCGCGCCCTGGCCATGGACCCCGAGCTGCTGTTCCTCGACGAGCCGACCGCCGGCCTCGACCCGATCAGCGCCGCGGCCTTCGACACACTGATCAAGGACCTGTCCGACAGCCTGGACCTGACGGTGTTCATGATCACCCACGACCTGGACACGCTCTACGAGATCACCGACCGGATCGCGGTGATCGCCGACAAGAAGGTAGTCGCCACGGGCTCCGTCCAGGAGCTCGAGAAAAACGACCACCCCTGGATCCAGGAATACTTCATGGGACCGCGCGGACGCGCGGCCGCCAGCCAGACGACGCCGAGGACGGACTGATGGAAAGAAACGCCAACTACGCCCTGGTGGGCGCGGCGACCCTGATCCTGTTCATGGGTTTGCTGATCTTCGCCGTCTGGCTGGCCAAGCTGAGCTTCAATCAGGAATACGACCTGTACGACGTGCTGTTCGTCGGCCCGGTGCGAGGCCTGTCCGACGGCGGCGAGGTGCACTTCAACGGCATCAAGGTCGGCGAGGTCACCAAGATCGCCCTCGACAAGTCCGATCCCAACCGCGTCATCGCCCGCGTGCGCGTCACTTCGGACGTGCCGATCAAGACCGACAGCTTCGCCACCCTGGAGCCCCAGGGCATCACCGGCGTGAACTACGTCCAGATCGCCGCCGGCACACCCGCCAAGCCGCTGCTGAAGAGCACCGTCGATAACGGCGAGGTCCCCGTGATCCGCAGCCAGCGCAGCGCCCTGTCCGACCTGCTGGAAGGCGGCGGCACGGTGCTGACCCGTACCATCGAGGCCCTGGACCGCGTCAACCGCGTACTGTCGGACGACAACGTCAAGACGTTCAGCGCCTCGCTCAGCGACATCCAGTCGGTCACCGCCGAGCTGCGCGAGCGCAAGGCGATCATCGCCGACGCTCAGAAGGCCCTGCAGAGCATCGAGGCCACCTCGACCCGGATCGGCGAGCTGTCGGACTCGGTCAACGGCCTGGCCAACGGCGATGTCAAGCGCACCCTGAAGAACCTTGGGGACGCCGCCGACGAACTGAAGGCCACCGCCAAGGACGTGCGGGGGATGGTGGGCAAGCTGGAAGGCCCGACCACCGACTTCGCCACCACCGGCCTGCCGCAGCTGTCGTCCGCCGTCATAACCCTGCAATCGGCCGCCGAGTCCCTGGACCGGCTGGTCAGTGAAGTCGAACAGAACCCGCGCGCCCTGGTCGGGAAGGCGCCGGCCAAGGAACTGGAGGTCAAGCCGTGAGCCGCACCCTGCGCACCACCCTGCGGTCGGCGGCGATCGCCGCCACGGCCGTGGCCCTGACCGGCTGCATCAGCCTGTTCCCCAAGTCGGACCCGACCAGCCTCTACCGCTTCGGCCACGTCGCGGCCGAAAGCTCGCGGCCGGCCACGGGCAAGACGTTCGGAGTCTACAAGACCCCGACGGTCTTCACCCGCTCGGCGATGAGCGACCGGCTGCTGTCGGTGACCAACGGCGAGGCCGCTTACATCGCCGACGCCCGCTGGGTGTCGCCGGCCATCGTACTGTTCGACGAAGCCGTTGCCCGCGCCTTCGAGGGGCCCGACAGCCAGGCCCGTCTCGTCACGCGGGGCGAGGCGGTGAAGGCCGCCATGGCCCTGCGCCTGGAGGTCCGCTCGTTCGAGACCGACTACATCAACGGGCCAAAGGCCGCGCCCGAGGTGCTGGTCGAGATCCGCGCCGTCATGACCCGCAGCAACGACCGCGCCCTGCTGGGCGACAAGGTGTTCGTCGCCCGGGTGAAGGCCGCCGACAACCGGCTGTCCGCCATCGTCCCCGCCTACGACCAGGCCGTCGGCCAGACGCTGTCGGAGATCGTGGCCTGGGTCGGTGAAGCGGGCGCGAAACTGCCGCCCAGCTAGGCGTCCGGAGCCGTGCCCGGATCACGCCGGAACCGCACCAGGATCTCAACGCTGCCCGGCCGCTGCGCCAGGGCGTCGCGGACCATGGCCAGCACGGTGTCGGCCGAGACGTGCAAGTCCACGACCTGGCCTGACTCCTCGTAGACGAGGTGCGAGTGCGGCTCAGGCACGGTGTCGAACACCAGCTCGGCCGTCGTCGTGGCGAGACGGCCGATCAGGCCATGGTCGGCCAGCAGGTCCATCTGACGGGCCAGGTCGCCCGAGGTGACCGCCACGCCGGCCTCGGCGACCAGCTCGGCCACCTCCGTCAGTGTCAGGTGCTCTTCCGGCGAGGCGCGCAACAGCGCCAGCAGGCGCGGCAAGGCGCCATGGCCGGCCAAGCCGGCGCGACGCAACTCCTCCCGCAACGCGGCTTCCACCGCATGTGGCATTCGGCGTCCTCCCAAAGCCTTCGGAACGGTCGCGGTCGTTGACGCGCCGCGACCTGATCCGAAGCTCAAACACGTCCGGGGCGACCTCGCGGCCGCCCCGGCGGGTATCAGGCGGCCAGGTCCAGCCGGTCGGCGTTCATCACCTTGTTCCAGGCGGCGACGAAGTCGTTCACGAACTTCTCCTGGGCGTCAGACTGCGCATAGACCTCGGCGAACGCCCGGAGTTCGGCGTGGGAGCCGAAGATCAGGTCGACGCGGGTGGCGGTCCACTTGGGATCGGCCGACTTGCCGTCCGTGCCGGCGAAGGCGTTGACGGCGGTCGGGCTCCACGTCGTGCCCATGGCCAGCAGGTTGACGAAGAAGTCGGTCGTCAGCGCGCCGGGGCGATCGGTGAACACCCCCGCCTTGGAACCGCCGGCGTTGAGACCCAGCACCCGCAGCCCGCCGACCAGGACGGTCAGCTCAGGTCCGCTCAGCCGCAGCAACTGGGCGCGATCGATCAGAGCCTCCTCGGGCGACATGAAATGGTCGCCCGCCTTGCGGTAGTTGCGGAAACCGTCCGAACGCGGCTCCAGCGGCGCGAACGAGGCGGTGTCGGTGTCCGCCTCCGTGGCGTCGCCTCGTCCGGGCGCGAAGGGAACCTCGATCGAGACGCCGGCGTCCTTGGCGGCCTTCTCGACCGCCGCCGCGCCGCCCAGCACGATCAGGTCGGCCAACGAGATCTGCTTGCCGCCCGAGGCCGAGCCGTTGAAGTCGCTCCGAATGCCTTCCAGCGCCGCCAGCACCTTGGCCAGGACGGGCGGGTTGTTGACCTCCCAGTCCTTCTGCGGAGCCAGGCGGATGCGCGCGCCATTGGCGCCGCCCCGGCGGTCGGAGCCGCGATAGGTCGAGGCCGAAGCCCAGGCCACGCCCGCCAGCTCGGCGACCGAGAGCCCGGTGGCCAGGATCTTCTGCTTCAGGGCCGCGACGTCCGAAGCATCGACCAGCGGATGGGTGACCGCCGGGATCGGATCCTGCCAGATCAGGGTCTCCTCCGGCACCAACGGGCCGAGGTAGCGGGCCTTCGGTCCCATGTCGCGGTGGGTCAGCTTGAACCAGGCGCGGGCGAAGGCGTCGGCGAACTGGTCGGGGTTTTCGAGGAACCGGCGCGAGATCTTCTCGTACTCGGGGTCGAAGCGCAGCGACAGGTCGGTGGTCAGCATGCGCGGTTTCTGCGGGGCGCCGCCAAAGGCGTTCGGAACGTCGGCCGCGGCGCCCTTGGCCTCCCACTGCTGAGCGCCACCGGGACTTTTGGTCAGCTCCCACTCGAAGTTGAAAAGGTTCTCGAAGAAGTGGTTGCTCCATTTCGTCGGTGTCTGGCTCCAGGTGACTTCCAACCCGGATGTGATCGCGTCGGCGCCAATGCCCGTGCCGTGCTTGCTGCGCCAGCCCAGGCCGTGGTCCTGGATCTCGCCGCCTTCGGGTTCGGGACCGACGAACGAAGGATCGCCCGCGCCGTGAGTCTTGCCGAAGCTGTGGCCGCCGGCGATCAGCGCGACGGTCTCCTCGTCGTTCATCGCCATGCGCGCGAAGGTCTCGCGGATGTCGCGGGCGGCGGCGACGGGATCGGGATTGCCGTTCGGACCCTCCGGATTGACGTAGATCAGGCCCATTTGCACCGCGCCCAGGCTCTCGTGCAGTTGGCGTTCGCCGCTGTAGCGCTCGTCGCCCAGCCATGAGCCCTCAGGGCCCCAGAACAGCTCCTCGGGCTCCCAGGTGTCGGCCCGGCCGCCACCAAAGCCGAAGGTCTTGAAGCCCATCGACTCCAGGGCGACGTTGCCGGCCAGCACATAGAGGTCGGCCCACGACAGCTTGCGGCCGTACTTCTGCTTGATCGGCCACAGCAGGCGCCGCGCCTTGTCGAGGTTGGCGTTGTCCGGCCAGCTGTTCAGCGGGGCGAAACGCTGCTGCCCGCCACCCGCGCCGCCACGGCCGTCCGTGGTGCGATAGGTGCCGGCGCTGTGCCAGGCCAGCCGGATCATCAGGCCGCCGTAGTGACCGAAGTCGGCTGGCCACCAGTCCTGGGAGTCGGTCATCAGGGCGGTCAGGTCGGCGATCACCGCCTTCAGGTCCAGGGACTTGAATTCCTTGGCGTAGTCGAACGCCTCACCCAACGGATTGGACCGTGGGGAGTGCTGGTTGAGTCCTTCCAGGCGGAGGTTCTTCGGCCACCAATCGCGGTTGGACCGGCGCGCGCTGTGTCCCATCGGGCACTGGCCCTGAATGCTGTCTTCGACCTTGGCATCCATTGTCGTGTTCCTCCGCTTTGTGTCCGCTGATGACCTGACCCGAAGGCCGGCGATTGCGCCGCCATTGTTCGCTCAACTCTCCGATAAGGAGAAGCGCCAAGGTCTAATGGCCGTGATAGGCTGTGCCTATGAACCTTCGAGACCTCCGCTACCTGCTGGCCGTGGCCGAGCACGAACATTTCGGCCGTGCCGCCAAGGCCTGCGGCGTCAGCCAACCGACCTTGTCGGTCCAGATCCGCAAGCTGGAAGATCTGATGGGCGTGACGCTGTTCGAGCGCACCAGCAAGACCGCCGCGCCCACGGAGGCCTGCCTGCGGCTGATCGGTCACGCTCGCGCGGCGGTCACCGCCGCCGAGGCCATCCTGGCGACGGCCCGCAACATGCGCGACCCGCTGTCGGGGCGCTTCCGTCTTGGCATCATCCCGACCCTGGCCCCTTATCTGCTGCCCCTGGTCTTCGCGCCACTGCGCCAGGCCCTGCCCCAGCTGGAACTGGAGCCGTGGGAGGACCAGACCTCGGCCCTGCTGGAGCGGTTGCGCGCCCACGAACTGGACGCCGCCCTGCTGGCCACCGAGGAGGACGGACCCGATCTGGTCAGCAAGCCCCTGTTCGCCGAGCCGTTCCTGGCCGCCCTGCCTCCGGAGCATCCGCTGGCCGGACGTCCGCAGATCGTCGAGACCGACCTGGCCCGCGACATCCTGGTCCTGGCCGACGGCCACTGCCTGCGCGACCAGGCGGTCGAGGCGTGCGGTGGCGAGGCTTTGGGCGGGCCGCTACGGGCGTCCAGCCTGCCGACACTGCTGAACATGGTGGCGGCTGGCTACGGGACTACGCTGATCCCGGGCCTAGCGGCGGGCGCGGCTCAGGATGCGGGCATCGTGCTGCGGCCGCTGGCGACGCGGGCTGGACGGACCGTACGCATCGCCTGGCGGGCGCATTTCCCAAGGCGAGCGGCGGTGGAGGCGGTGGGCGAGGTGATCGCCGGACGGCTGAAGGGCTTCGCCGAGGGTGCGGCTGGGGGAGCGGTTTAGGGCGGCGTTCGAGAGTCGGCTCACGATCCGTTGCGGACATAGGTCCTCCCCCTGTGGGGGAGGTGTCGGCGAAGCCGACGGAGGGGGGAGTGATCGGCAGCCGACCACAACCCGGATCGATCGACCCTAAAACTCCCCCCACCGATCGCTGCGCGATCGCCTCCCCCACAGGGGGAGGATCTGCACGCCCGAAAACCACCCGAAACAGACCCCCGAAGAGTCTGCATCCGTCATTACTGAACCGCCCCCCTACCCCACCATGTCCCAGGCCAGCGGCTCACCACGCTTCAACGCCCGAGCCGCCGGACGACCGAGCACCGCCTCGTAGTCCGCCGGCGGCAGGCCGTTGCCGGGGCGGACCGAGCGGACGTTGGCCTTGGTCAGGGGCTCGCCGGCCGCGACGTCGGCGGTGACGTAGAGCGAGCGGCGGAACTGGCGGTTGCCGCGTTCGGAGCCTAGCAGGTCGTAGTTGACGCCGCCCAGCGCCTTCCAGGCGTTGCGGGTGTCGTCGCACAGGGCGCGGAATTCGGCCGGCTCGAGCGAGAAGGCCGCGTCCGGGCCGCCGTCGCTGCGGGCCAGGGTGAAGTGCTTCTCCACCGCGCAGGCGCCCACCGACACCGCCGCCACCGAGGCGGCCGTGCCCGGCGTGTGGTCCGACAGGCCGATCGGGCAGCCGAACCGCGCGGCCATGTCGGCCACGGTGCGGACATTGGCGTCCTCGAAGGTGGACGGATAGCTGGACACGCAGTGCAGCAGCAACACGCCCGCCGCGCCCGCCTCGAGTGCGGTGTCGAGCGCCGTCTGCATCTCCTGCAGGTTGGCCATGCCGGTCGAGATGATCAGCGGCTTGCCCTGGCGGGCGGCGTAGCGGATCAGCGGCAGGTCGACGGCCTCGAACGAGGCGATCTTGTAGGCGGGGGCGTCCAGCCCGGCCAGCAGGTCGACGGCGGTCTCGTCGAACGGACTGGAGAAGATCGTCACCCCCCGCTTGGCCGCCCGCTCGAAGATCGGCGCATGCCACTCGTAGGGGGTCTGGGCCTCCTGGTAGAGCTCATACAGGCTGCGCCCGTCCCACAGGCCGCCGTGGATCTCGAACTCGGGCCGGTCGACGTCCAGGGTGATGGTGTCGGCGGTGTAGGTCTGCAGCTTGATGGCGTCGCAGCCGGTGTCGGCGGCGGCGTCGACCATCTCCAGCGCGCGGTCCAGGCTGCCGTTGTGGTTCCCCGACAGCTCGCAGATCACATAGGGCGGATAGTCGGCGCCGATCCTGCGGCCGGCGATCTCGATGTAGGGGGCGGTCATGGGCGAGGGCTCATACGGACTTTGGCCCATATTAACCCTGAATTGGTGGACGAGGGGTTGATCGCATGGACACGACCCTCCCCACAGCGGGAGGAGCGCCCGGGGTCGCGCCCAGCCGGAATCGGCCCTATATCTGCGCCTATGTCGACTCCCGAACCCCGCCACACCCGCTGCCTGATCATTGGATCGGGTCCCGCCGGCTACACCGCCGCCATCTATGCCGCCCGCGCGCTGCTCAAGCCCGTGCTGATCGCCGGCATCCAGCCGGGCGGCCAGCTGACGATCACGACCGACGTCGAGAACTATCCGGGCTTCGCCGACGTCATCCAGGGCCCGTGGCTG
>Ga0102591_1002781_pt1 | contig 17655 bp, 16 predicted proteins | sample AraplaCol_mCL_r2_2_FD_76860 | JGI IMG/M metagenome (GOLD analysis project Ga0102591, IMG submission 76860) | Arabidopsis root microbial communities from North Carolina, USA - plate scrape MF_Col_mCL_r2 (SPADES assembly) (version 2) | ecosystem: Host-associated > Plants > Roots > Endosphere... | reverse complement strand
TGCCCAGGCCGAGGAACACGCTGTCGTCCTTCACCGGCATGCCGACCGCCTTGAGGTTGGCGATCGTCGCGTCCTTCAGGTGCACGGCGCGGTTGGACAGGTACAGGATGGTCACGCCCTTCGCGTTCGCGGCCTTGGCGAAATCCACCACGCCCGGCACGGCCTTCGCTTTCTTCTCGGCGACCCAGGCGTCCCAGGTGACTTCGTCGTACTCCTTGTCCTGGCTCACCAGGCGCGCCTGGTAAGGGGAGTTGTCGAGCACGGTCTCATCGACGTCCATGATCACCGCTGCCGGCAAACCCCTCGCCGGGTTGCCGCGCTCGCCGGTGACCAGCGCGTCCCAGTTCTGTTCCTTCAGCGCGACGTCGAGCTTGTCCGCCGCGGCGCGGTAGACGGTCGTGGTCGCGGCGGGGTACTCGGCGCTCGCCTGCATCCACAGCACGGCGTTGAGGTTGTCGTTGGCCGGCGAGGCGGGCTTCGCGGCGGCGGCGGGCGATGCCGCGGGTGCGGGCACGGCTGCCTCGGGCGCGAGCGTGTCCGCGCGCTTGCAGGCACCCAGCGCGAGCGCGCAGGCGAGAACGGAAAAAGTGAGGGCGCGAGGCGACATGACGATCCGGGACTTCGACGGGACGCGCGATTCTAGCCGAGCCGCACGACGCCTTCGTTTCACGGACGGGCGGCTCGCCTCAGCCGCGCGCCACCTGCAACGACACCTGCTTGCGCCCATCGGCGACCCATTGCGAACCGACTTCTTCGAATCCGAATGCCGAATGGAAACGGCGCGAGGCCTCATTCGGCGGCACGGTATAGAACTCGCAGGTCACGGTGTCGACGTCCGACGCGCGCGCGAAATCGAACAGGTCGCGATACAGCAACGGACCGAGCCTGCGTCCCTGGTGCGTGCCGGCGACGACGATGCGATCGACGTACAGGAAGCGCGAATAGCGTTGCGCGAACCACACGTAGTTCGGGCTGTCGTAGGCGACGCCTTCGCGGAAGGCGAGCAGGAATGCGACCACGTCATCGCCTTCGCAGGCGACGCGGTGGTACGCGGCCATCGCGTCCAGCTCGCGCAGCCGCGCGGCATCCATCGGGCTGAGCATCTCTACCGATTCGAGGTTCAGCGCGAGGATGCGCGCGTGGTCGGCCGCACTCGCGGGCCGGATCGTGAAGCTCACGTGCCGGCCTCGTAGAGCTCGATCGGCAATCCGTCCGGATCGGCGAAGAACGTGAAGCGCCGGCCGGTGTACTCGTCCACGCGCAGCGGTTCGACTTCGACGCCCTGCGTTTGCAGTTCTTCAGCGCAGGCGGCGACGTCGCTCACTTCGAATGCGAGATGGCGCAGCCCGCGGGCTTCCGGCCGCGATGGACGCGGCGGAGGCGAAGGGAACGAGAACAGTTCGATCTGCGTGCCGTCCGGGAGCGCGAGATCGAGCTTCCAGGAATCGCGCGCCTCGCGGTACGCCTCGGCGACGATGCGCAGGCCAAGCACGCGGGTGTAGAAATCCTTCGAACGCGCGTAGTCGGACGCGATGATGGCGACGTGGTGGATGCGTTGCAGGTTCATGCGCGTCTCCGATCTCTGCTCGTTCTGAATGGCGGGGAACGTGCGGCGTCCCGGCGGCGCAATCGTCGATTCAACCTTCGCCGAGCAACGCCTTGATCGCCGCAAAACCCGCCTGTGCGCGTTCCTGCTTGCGCGCCGCATCGGCCACCGGGTCCGCGCCGTCGCGCTGGATCTCCGCCGCCGGCAGTTCGTCGAAGAAGCGACTCGGTTTCAGGCGCAGCTTGTCGCCCCATTTCGACGCCTCGCGCGAATGCGACAGCCAAAGCTGTTCCTTCGCGCGCGTGATGCCGACGTAGAGCAGGCGGCGTTCCTCTTCCAGCGAACCTTCCTCCAGCGCCATCTCGTGCGGCAGCGTGCCGTCTTCCATGCCGACGATGAAGACGTAGCGGAATTCCAGGCCCTTGGCCGCGTGCAGCGACATCAGGCGCACCTGGTTGCCGGCGTCGCCCTTGTCGGCGTGCGACAGCAGCGCGAGCTGCGCGGCGAGTTCGCCCGGGCCGGAACCCTTGCCGCCGTCGAACCAATCCGACAGCTCTTCGAGGTTTTCCTTGCGGCGCTGGAAGCTCGCTTCGTCCTTGCACTGCGCGCGGATCGACGCGAGCAGTCCGCTCTTTTCCGCCAGCAGGCGCACGAGATCGGCCGGCGAGATCCTGAACGCTTCGCCGCGCAGGTGGCGCACGATGCTGACGAAGCCGTCGAGTGCGTTCGCCGCACGCGGTGCCAGCTGCTTCAACACGCCGATCTGCTCGGCCGCGCGCGACATCGGCATGTGCGCGTGCTGCGCAATTTCGGCGAGCTTGGCCAGCGTGGTCGCGCCGACTTCGCGCTTGGGCGACTGCACGGCGCGCAGGAAGGCCGCATCGTCATCGGGATTGGCGATGAGGCGCAGCCACGACAGCGCGTCCTTCACTTCACCACGTTCCAGGAACGCCGTGCCGCCGCTCAAGTGGTACGGCACGCGCAGCAGCTGCAACGCCTTCTCGAGCGCGCGGCTCTGGAAATTGCCGCGGAACAGGATGCAGAAATCGCTCCACGGCGCGGTCTTCGCCGCCGCGAGGTAGTGGATTTCGGCGGCGACCTTCTCCGCCTCGTGCGCGTTGTCGCGACACTCCCATACGCGGATGCGTTCGCCGTCGGCCTGGTCGCTCCACAGCGTCTTGGGATGTTCGTGTGGGTTGTTCGCGATCAGCGCATTCGCCGTGCGCAGCACGCGGTTCGAGCAACGGTAGTTCTGCTCGAGCTTGATGATTTCGAGCTTCGGATAATCCTTGCCCAGCTGCAGCAGGTTGTCCGGATTGGCGCCGCGCCAGGCGTAGATCGACTGGTCGTCGTCGCCCACGCAGGTGAACAGGCCTTTGTCGCCGGCGAGTGCCTTCAGCAGGCGGTACTGCGCGTCGTTGGTGTCCTGGCACTCGTCGACCAGCAGGTAACCGATGCGTTCGCGCCACGCCAGGCGCATGGTTTCGTCGCCTTCCAGCATCTGCACGGGCAGGCGGATCAGGTCGTCGAAATCCACCGCGTTGAACGTGGTGAGCCGCGCCTGGTAGCGCTGGTACATCAGTGCCGCTTCCATCTCGCGCGGGCTCTTCGACACGGCCAGCGCTTCTTCCGGCGACAGGCCCGCGTTCTTCGCGCGCGAGATGAGGTTGCGCATGTCGTCGATCACGTCGGGCTTGCTGCCCGGCGGCATCAGGTCCTTGATCTGCGCCGTGCTGTCGTCGCTGTCGAATACCGAGAAGCCGCGACGCAGGCCGGCCTTGGTGTGGTCGATCTGCAGGAACTTCAGTCCCAGCGCGTGGAACGTGCACACGGTCAGGCCTTCGGCCGCGTCGCCCTTGATGCGTTTGGCGACGCGCTCCTTCATTTCCTTCGCCGACTTGTTGGTGAAGGTGATGGCGGCGATGCGCTTGGCCGGCATGGCGCGCGAGGCGATCAGGTGCGCGATCTTCTCGACGATCACGCGCGTCTTGCCGCTGCCCGCACCGGCGAGCACGAGCAGGGGGCCGTCGGTGTGCAGGACGGCGGCGCGTTGAGGGGGGTTGAGACCGTGCATTCGGGACGTTTCGCGGCCGTGGAGAGCGGCGGCGTATTGTGCCGCAACCGTCGCGCCGGCGCGGCGCAGGTCGCTGGGAGACGGCGAATCGAGCGCGCCATCACGCGACGCAGGGCTCGACGAGACTGAACGGCGACGCCCCGCGTTTTACCCCAGCTGGCAGCATCGGGTCGGCGCGCGCCGTTTGCATCGCCGGCGCGGCCCGTCGGCTGTACGGTTGCGAAGGCGGCCCGGCTTGCGTTCGCGAGGCCACCGCCACCGTTGCTGGAATGGACCCATCGACAGGAGAACGCCATGGAACTGCTGACTTCGATCCTCCTCACGACCGCACTTGCCGCCGGCCCCACCGCACCCGCGCCAGAGGCGCTGAAGGCCGTCGTCGCGCCGAGCGACCAGATGCACGCGGCCGATCTCGACGACCGCACGCGCAAGGCCGTCAACTTCCCGAACGAACTGCACCGCCTCTACGGCAGCGAAGCCGCCGCGAAAGGAAACTGGGGCGATGCGCTGGAACAGTTCACCAAGGCCGCGCGCTACGCGGACAAGTATTCGCAGCACCGCATCAGCCTGATGTACTGGCACGGCGTCGGTGTCCCGCACGATCCCGCGCTCGCCTATGCGTGGGCGGACCTTGCCGCAGAACGCATGTACCCGTCCTTCGTCGTGCTGCGCGAGAAGATGTGGCTGGCGCTGGATGAAACCCAACGCGCACGCGCGCTGCGCGAAGGCGAAGCGCTGTATGCGCAATACGGCGACGAGGTCGCCAAGCCGCGGCTTGCGGCGGTGATCCTGCGGCAGAACACCCAGATCACCGGCAGCCGAACGGGCAGCATCACCAGCAAGCTGCAGATGCATGCGCCGAAGCCGGGCGAGAAGGACCCCATGGCCGCAACGGGGGCGGACCGCGGGGACATGTACGCGTCCTGGCGCCTGAATCCGGATCGCTACTGGGCCGTGGAAGACGCGATCTGGCAGGACGGCAGCGTCGAGGTCGGCCCGGCCCGCAAGGCCCCGCAGAAAGTACCCGCGAAGGGCGACTGAACCGCACGCACTGCGCCTTCGCGCCGGAGGGCCTCGACGGGCCTCCGGCGCGACGACGGCGCCTTGCGGACCGCATATCGGAATGTCGTAACGCGCGCACCGCCCGCGCGAGGACGCGGCGTATCGTTCGATGATCCGCCCTCTGGCGGCCGCCGCGGCGCGCACGCCGCGCACTGCGCAGTCTCGACGCGTCAGGAGGACGCCATGCCCATCGTTCGCACCGTTGCCCCGGCCGTGTTCGTGGTCGCGCTCCTCGCCCAGCCGTCCCTCGTGCGTGCCGACGAGGCGCCCATGCTCACGCAGGCGAGCTTCATGACGCTCGATGCGATGCTGCCGTCGCTGCGCGGCCGCCCGAACGAGGAATTCCGCATACAGGGCCTCAAGTCGTACCAGCAGGGCCGCTACGGCGAGGCGATCAGCCGCTTCGAACTGGCGTCCGGCTACGGCGACAAGTACTCCCAGCATTACCTCAGCCTGATCCACTGGCATGGCGTGGGCACCCACGTCGATCGCGTGCAGGCCTACATCTGGAGCGACCTGGCGGCCGAACGCGGTAGCCCGCGCCTGCTCGCCATACGCGAAAAGATGTGGGCGCAGCTGAGTGCCGCCGAACAGGCGCGCGTGCCCGACGCTGGCGCCGCCTTCTACGAGCGTTACGGCGACGACGTCGCCAAGCCGCGCGCCGAGGCGGAAATCCGCCGCTTCGCGCGTGGCATGACCGGCAGTCGCGTGGGCTATCGCAACCAGCCCATCGAGACCGGCGGCGGCCCGGTGAACGGCGTGTTCCTCACCGATGTCGGCAGCAACTCCGCGGCGTACTCCGTTTCCGTGGCCGGTTCGCCAGATGAGCTGTACGGAAAGGAAGGCGGCCTGAAGCGGCTGGACACCTACTGGCAGGAGCAGGACCGCCTGCTCGACGGCACCGTCGAGGTGGGTGAGATGGAGACGGTACGCAACCGGGACCCGCGCCCCCGCTGATCCCGAGCCACCCGCGCGCAGGGCCGCGCTGCCCAAAGAAGGGAGAACCCCATGCAACCGCTGGATTCGATCCTCCTCGTCATGGCGCTGGCCGCCGGACCGTCCACGCCTCCGCCCGACGCGCTCGCCGCGGTCGAGGCCAGCACCGACCGCATGACCGCCAGCGACTTCGACCAGCGCTCGCGCCTGTCGGCCAATTTCCCCAACGAGCGCTTTCGCCTGTTCGCCGGCGAGAGCGCCGGTCGCGGGCATTGGGCGGACGCGCTGCGTCTGTTCACCCAGGCCGCGCGCTACGCCGACAAGTATTCGCAGCACCGCATCAGCCTGATGTACTGGCACGGCGTGGGCGTGGAACGCGATCCCGCACTGGCCTACGCGTGGGCCGACCTTGCGGCCGAACGCATGTACCCGTCCTTCGTCGTGCTGCGCGAGAAGATGTGGCTGGAACTGGACGAAGCGCAACGTGCGCGCGCGCTGCGCGAAGGCGCAGCTTTGTACGACCAGTACGGCGACGAGGTCGCCAAGCCGCGGCTGGCGGCGGCGATTTCCCGTCAGAACACGCAGATCACCGGCAGCCGCGTCGGCTACAACGATGGCCGCCTCTACGTGCAGGCGCCCGGTCCTGGCGCGCACAACATCTTCGACCCGGTGGCCGCCCTCGACCTGAGAGCGATGTACGCCCCATGGCGACTGGACGCCGATCGCTACTGGGCAGTCGAGGACGCGATCTGGAAGGAAGGCGCGGTCGAAGTAGGTCCCGCCCGGAAGGCGCATACGCGGAACAAGCCTGGCGAATGAGGCGCCGTCGCGGAGCAGGTTCCGGACGAAAAGTGCACGCGCAGTCGAGGTTAGACTGCGCCTCCGCCTTCTCGACGGAGCCGACATGCGCCTGGGCCTGGCCGCCAATCGCCTGCACCACCTCAGCGAAAACGCCGCGTTGTTCCGCTGGCTCCAGACCTGCGAGCCCGGCATTCGCGAACTCGGCCTGGAACTGCATACCGTCGGCCGCACCTTCGACGCCGTCGCCGCGGCGGGCCTGCTCGCCGGCTACACCGGCCTTCGCCGCTATCCCTATGGGCGCGAAGGCGGGCTGATGAAACTGGTCGCGGAAGTCGTCGGCCTTGGCAGCCCCGAACGCACGCTCGATGGCGCGATCTACCTGATCGACCCGGTCGATCCCTCGTCGGTGTTTCCCGAAGCCATCGCGCTCAAGCGCCAGTGCGTGATCCACGGCAAGCCGTTCATTTCGACCGTCGCTTCGGCGCGCGACTGGATCGAAGTCGAGCGCATGCACGCCGGTTTCGCGCCGGATCCCAAGGCCGATTCGCTGCACGCCTTCGAAACGCAGACGCTGGCGTTGATCGCGCACGACGCAATGAAGCCGCAGATGATGGCCTACGCCGCCGAGCACTTCGACGTGCTCTCGCGTTTCCAGCGACGCGTCGCCACCGGCACCACGGGCCAGCGCCTCAACGAACTGGCGTGGAGCCGCGGCTGGCCGCAGGGACAGGCGTGGGTGCAGCGCTTCGAAAGCGGCCCGATGGGCGGCGACGCGCAGATCGCCGACCTCGTGCTCGAGCGCCAGTGCCAGCGCGCGATCTTCTTCGAGGATCCGCACGTCGCGCGACAGCACGAAGCGGACATCCAGTTGCTCGAACGCGCCGTCACGACGGTCACGTTCGACGCGGTGTGCATTACCTCGCCGAAGGTCGCACAGCGCTGGGCCGAGGCGGTGCGGTTGAGGGCGCGCAAGGACAGTTGAGGGCGCGACGTAGCATCCATCACGTACGACAAGGAGAGCGGGCGATGCGGAATTGCAGATGGGGCTGGATGGTTCTTCTGTGTTGCGGCCCGTTCGCCGCGGTCGCGCAGGGGGATGGCGACACGGATCGCGCGATCAACTTCGACACCTACCAGGGCGCGGTCCTGCAGGCCCAGGGGCACCCGAACGAACTGGCGCGCTGGCACGGCATCTGGAACTACGACAACGGTCGACCCGACGAGGCCCGCCGCCATTTCGAGCGCGCCGCTTCGTATGGCGACAAGCTTTCCCAGCATTTCCTCACCCTGATGCACTGGAACGGCGACGGGGTCGATCGCGATCCGGTCCTGGCGTACGTCTGGGCGGACCTCGCCGCCGAACGCGGCGACAACGAGGACCTGCTGCGCGTGCGCGAGTACGTGTGGAGCGCGCTTTCGCCCGAGCAGCGCGAGCGCGTCGCGGCAATCGGCCCGGATTACTACGACCGCTACGGCGACACCGCCGCGCGCATCCGTACCAACACCGAACTGCGCCGCTTCATGCGCACCCAGACCGGCAGCCGCGTCGGCCTGCTTACCTCGCGCCTGGACGTGAACATGGGCAAGCCGGAGTTCTGGGCCGGCGGCGGCCGGTCCAACTATGGCCCGCTGCAGAGCTCCGGCCTGACCTTCTACGCCGATCAGCGCAAGCGCCCGGACGCCTACTGGCAACAGGAGGACCTGGACCTGCGGGCGCTGATGAAGCGCATCGGCGCCGGCACGGTCAACGTCGGCGACGTCAAGAAGGTGCCCGCGCCACCGCCGGAGAACGACCGATAGGGGTGCGCCGCGCGCGCGGCACCGTAAAATGCGCGCATGGCAAAGCTCTATTTCTATTATTCGGCGATGAACGCCGGCAAGACCACGACGCTGTTGCAGTCGGCGCACAACTATCGCGAGCGCGGCATGCGCGTGGCGATCCTCACCCCGCGCCTGGACGACCGCGCCGGGGCCGGCGTAGTGGCCTCGCGCATCGGCCTGCGGTCGGAGGGCATCGCGTTCGAGCGCACCGACGACCTCGAAGGAATCGTGCGTCGCGACATCGCCGAACACGGCCCGCTGAACTGCGTGCTGGTGGACGAATCGCAGTTCCTCACCAGGGCGCAGGTCTGGCAGCTGAGCGAAGTGGTCGATGCGCTGCGCATCCCGGTGCTTTGTTACGGTCTGCGCACGGACTTCCGCGGCGAACTGTTCGAAGGCAGCCAGTACCTGCTGGCGTGGGCGGACGAACTCACCGAGATCAAGACCATCTGCCACACCGGCAAGAAGGCGACGATGGTCGTGCGCGTGGACGGTCAGGGCCGCGCGGTTCGCGAAGGCCCGCAGGTGGAGATCGGCGGCAACGACCGTTACGTCTCGGTCTCGCGCGCGGAATACAAGAAAGTGATGCGCGGCGAGGGCACGATCGACCCGGTGCAGCCGCCACTGCCGTTGTAGTGCCGGCCTAGCCGCAGCCGCGCACGATCGCCGCGACTTCGCGCGGGATCGCGCCGCCGTCGGGATGCGCTTCGCTCACCTGTTCCTGCAGCGCATCCAGTCGGGCCATCGCAGGTTCGCGATCCGGCCCGTGGCAACGCAACTGCGCGGCATACGCCTGCGCGCGCCACGCGGTGCGACGCAGGTCGAGATCGCCGTGTGACAGGCCGGCCAGCGCATCCAGCCGCGTCAGCGCGCCGTCGTCGCCTTCCAGCGCCTGCGCGTGGGCGAGCGCGAGTTCCGCCTCGCGCGTGTTCGGGTGCGTGCTGCCGTACCCGCTGCGGGTGAGCGTGACGGCCTGCGCGAGGTGCGCCATGCCCTGGTCGTGCTGTCCCAGCGACAGTTCGATCACACCCAGCAGCCGGTCGCTGTCGCCGATCAACGCGTGACGCGGGCCGTACTGCGCGATGCGCATCTCGCGCGCTTCGGTGAGCGATTTGAGCGCCATCCGGTCGCGGCCGCTGGCATGCAGCAGTCGCGCCTGGTCGAACAGCGCATCGGCCAATCGCGCCTGGTCGCCTTCACGACGCGCCAGTGCGACTGCGCGCTGCATCGACACCAGCGCCGTCTCGCTGTCGCCGCGTTCCCAGGCAACGAGTCCGAGCTGGCGCTGCAACCGCCCCAGTTCGCTCGCGCCACGCTGCGCCTCGGAGGGATCGCCGCCTGCGCGTGCCCGCTGCTGCTGCACCGCGATCGCGTCGCGCAACTCGCGATCGGCAAGCGCGTAACGGCCCTGTTCGATGTGCAGGCCGGCGAGCTGGCGCCGCAACGAGAGCGTCGCCGGATGCTGCGCGCCGTACACCTCGAGCGCGAGTACGAATGCGTCCGCAGCCGAGCGCTCGGCTGCGTCGGTCTGCTCGATGCCCTGCTGCAGCGACGCCATGCGCGAGCCGATCTCGACCATCAGCGCATGCCGTGCGCCGACTTTCTGCTGCAACTGATTGCGAGCCTGCTGGTAACCCTGCAACGCCGCGCCGGACTGTCCGGCGTCGGCCTGCAGGTTCGCCAGGTCGATGAGGTTTTCCACGGTGCCGACGTCGTCGCGATCGTCGCGTCGCAACGTGAGTGAACGTTCGAACAACTGCCGCGCGCTCTGGCGTTCGCCGTTGTCGCGACGGCAGCGGCCGAGCTGCGAATAGAACTCGCTGACCTGCGGAGGCAGCTGCGCCTGTTCGCGTCGTGCGGTCGCGAGCGCGGGCTGCATCAGGCCGATGCACTGCCGCGACTCGCCGAGCAGGCGCAACGCCTGTCCGCGCTGCGTGAGCGATTCCAGCTGCAGGCTTACCGGCACGTCGGCGGCGGTGTCCAGGATGCCCGCCTGCCGGTTCAACAGCACCAGCGCTTCGCGGTAATCGCCCAGGCCGATGCGCAGGCGGGCGATCACGCCGAGCAGTTCGGCACGCGCGCGCGGCTGCAATGCGAGTTCGCGATTGCCGCGATCGAGCGAGTCGTCGAGCAGGCCACGCAGATCGAGCGCCTGGCCTTCGGGCGTGCCGCGCGCGCTTTCGAACACGCCGACCATGAAGTCCTGCATCGCCTGCGCACGTCCCGCTTCGGCCACCGCCTGGCGCGCCTGCCACGCGACGATCGCCAGCGCGGCGGTCAATACGACCGCGACCAGCGTGCCGGTCGCCAGCGCCCAGCGGTGCCGGCGCAGGTATTTGCCGAAGCGATAGCCGAGGTTCTGCGGGCGCGCCTGCACGGGACGTCCGGCTTCGTAACGACTGAGGTCAAGGGCAAGCGCTTCGACCGACGGATAGCGATGCTCCGGCCGTTTCGACAGCGTCTTGAGGACGATGTTGTCGAGATCGCCGGCCAGCATCCGCGCATGGCGACGCAGCGCGTGCACGTCGGCGCCGGCGTCCTCCGAACGGCGAAGCAGCGTGTGCGAAGGACGCTGCGGATCGGCGGCGAGGATCGCCTCTTCCCACTCCGCATCGGTCTGACGCTTGAGGCGGTAGGGCTTGGTGTCGGTAAGCAATTCGAACAGCACCACGCCGAGCGCGTAGACGTCGGTCATCGTCGTGACCGGCTCGCCGCGTACCTGCTCGGGCGCGGCGTAGTGCAGCGTGAACGCACGCACGCCGGTGCGCGTCTGTTCGACCATCGGCGCTTCGGAATCGAGCAGCTTCGCGATGCCGAAATCGAGCAGGCGGACGTCGCCGCTCGGCGTCACCAGGATGTTCGACGGCTTCAGATCGCGATGCACGATGAGGTTCGCGTGCGCATGGCTCACGGCGTCGCAGATCTGGTGGAACATGCGAAGCCGTTGTTCCACCGGCAGCTGATGGTTGCGGCAGTAGTCGGTGATCGGCTCGCCTTCGACGTATTCAAGTGCGAGGTAGGGCAGGCCGTCGCTGCTGATGCCGGCATCGAGCAGTCGTGCGATGTGTGGATGCGCCAGTCGCGCGAGGATCTGCCGTTCGCGCGAGAAACGCAGGCGCAGGTTGCTGTCGGCAAGGCCAGGGCGCAGCAGTTTCAGCGCGACGCGACGCTGGTACAGGCCATCGGCGCGCGCGGCGAGCCACACCTGGCCCATGCCGCCTTCGCCGAGCATACGTTCAAGTCGATACGGTCCGACTTCGCCACCGGCACGCAGCGCGGACAGCGGCGGGATCAACGGTTCGGAGAGGAAATCCTCGTGGCTTTCGTCCAGCGTGATGAGCGTCTGCAGCTCATCGGCGAGCGCCGGATCTTCCTCGCGCAGTTGCGCCAGACGCAGCTCGCGCGCCGGCGGCTCCAGTTCGAAGAGCGCGTCGAGCAGCGGGGAGATGCGTTGCCAGCGCTCGGGATCCATGGGAAGGCGCGAGTAGGGAGGAGTGAGGGGCGAGTGGTGGGTCGCGATACGGGCGGTGTCGCCCGCGTCTCACTCCCGGCCGCTCACTCCTTCAGGGACGCCAGCAGGAACAACCGCGCCTTCTGCCAGTCGCGGCGGATGCTTCGCTCGGAGCGTTCAAGCAGCGCGGCGATCTCCAGTTCCGACAGACCGGCGAAATAGCGCAGCTCCACGACCTGCGCCAAGCGCGGATCGACGGCGGCGAGCTTGGTCAACGCGGTATCCAGGCCTAGCGTGTCTTCGTCCAGACGCAGGCCGCCTTCGACGTCGTCGGGCAATTCGGTGACGCGATGCAGGTCGCCGCCGCGCTTCTGCGCAAGGCGTTGCCGCGCGTAATCGACCACCACGCTGCGCATGGCGGAAGCGGCGTAAGCGAAGAAGTGTGCGCGATCGTCGAACTGCGCCTCGCGGCGGCCGATCAACTTGAGATAGGCCTCGTGCACCAGTGCGGTCGCATCGAGTGTCTGGCCGTGCTGGCCGGCGAGTTGCCGCCGGGCCATCGTGTGCAGCTCCTGGTAGAGCGTCGCAAGTACGCGGTCGAGGGCACCCCTGTCCCCTTCCCGTGCGGCATCCAGCAGCAGCGTGATATCGGCGGTATCGGCCATGGGAAGCCTCGTGCGCAGTGGTCCGGACTATACCGCTTTCCGTGACTGTCACCACGAATCAGTCGTGTAGGGATACGGCTCGATGGCGCTCAGTTTTTTCCGACACGGGCAGTTTTTTCCGACACCGGTCGACATCGTGTTCCGACACCGTTCCGACAAAAGCCCACGACCGGCGCGCTACTTCTGACAGTGGCCGCACCACACCGTCGTGCGCTGGCCGATTGCCGCCTGCTTGAGCGGCCGTCGGCAACGCGGGCAGGGTTCGCCGCCGCGACCGTACGCGGACAGCTCCTGCACGAAGTATCCGGGCGCGCCATCGGGGGCCAGGAAGTCCCGCAGCGTCGTCCCGCCGCGCTCGATGGCGTGGCCCAGGATGCGGCGGATTTCGTCCGCAAGCCGCTGGTAGCGCTCACGCGATACCTTGCCGGCCGCGCGCAGCGGTGAGATCCCGGCGGCGAACAACGCCTCGGCCACATAGATGTTTCCGACTCCGACAACCACCCGCTGGTCCATCAGGAAAGTCTTCACCGGTGCACTGCGGCCGCGGCTCAGGGCGAACAGGTAGTCGCCGTCGAACTGGTCCGACAACGGCTCCGGCCCGAGGTCGGCCAGCAGCTCGTGGGTTTCGCCCGGCGGCTGCCAGAGCAGGCAGCCGAACCGGCGCGGATCGTTGAAGCGGAGCACGCGCGCGCCCTGGCGACCGGCGGCCTCCAGCGCGATGTCGACGTGGTCGTGCGTGCGTACCGGCGTGTCGGCGGGCAGCACGCGCAGGCTGCCGGACATGCCCAGGTGCAGCAGGGCGCTGCCGACTTCCGTATCCAGGAGCAGGTACTTGGCGCGGCGGCGCACGGCCTGCACGCGCTGGCCGGGGAGCAGGCTCACGACCTCGTAGGGGATCGGCCAGCGCAGGTCCGGGCGGCGCAGGACTACGTTCGTCACGCGTCGGCCTTCGACGTGCGGCGCCAGGCCGCGACGGGTGGTTTCGACTTCGGGAAGTTCGGGCATGGGGCGAGCGTACTATCCGACTACGCGACCGGAGTCCGATGGATGGGTTCGGTAAGTGCCAACGACAAGGCTCCCACGCAGTCCGCGTCGCCGGTCGCGCCGCGGCTGGACCTGCGCGACTACACGCGGGCGGAACTCGACCTCGCCCACGCCGCGCTGGGCGATCCCGACCTCCACGAAGGCGTCCACCAGGCGCGAAAGGCGATCCGCCGCGCCCGTGCCGTCCTCGCGATGGGCGACGGCCTGCTCGGTCCCGGCGCGGGCCTGCTCGATCGCGAACTGCGCACGCTGAACAACGGGTTGTCGAACCTGCGCGACGGGCATGCGCTGGTGGAGGTGATCGACCGCCTGCTCAAGCGCGAACGAAACGACGACGCGCGCGCCGTGCTGCAGCGGGCCCGCGAGGCGGCGATCGTTGCGCGCACGCGCATTGCCGACGCCGCGACGCACTCCGACCCGGGCCTGTCTTCACGCCGCGCGATGCTTCATGTGTTGCGAACCGCGCTGACCGCGCTCGACTGGTCGCGACCCACGCCGGCGGGCCTGCGCATGGCCGTGGCCGACAGCGACATGCGCTCGCACGAAGCCCGGCTGCGGGCGTGCGAATCCGGCGAGGACGATGACTGGCATCGATGGCGCCGTCGAGCCCGCCGTGCCTCGCACCAGCGTCGTGCGCTGGAGATGGTCGGCCTGCCCGCTCCCGGGGATTCGGACCGTTTCGACAAGCGGACCACGCACCGCCTCGGCGAAGCGCAGGACCTGTCGTTGCTGCTGGACCATTGCCGCCGCGATTCCCCATTCAGCAAGGAGGATCGCGTGGCGCTGCGCGGACGCGCGCGTCCCGCGTTGCAGCGGGCTCGACGGCGGCTCACGCGGCAGATGGCTGAACCGCGCGACGCTTGCCCCACGGACTGAACGACCCCATCACATAACCACGCCATACCGGCGCGAACGGTGCCGCGCCACTGGCATGATCCACGCTGGATCGCGAAATGCGGTCGAATTCAAGCCGGATGCGCGCTGCGCCGGCGCTCGCGGAGTCGAAGAATGTCACTGTCCCTGCTCGATCTCATCGCCGGCGGCATCACGCAGGCCGGCCTGGGTGAATTGCTGATCTACCTGCTGGTGGTCACCCAGCTGACGATCTTCTCCGTCACGCTCTACCTGCACCGGTCGATGGCGCACCGCGCGGTGGATTTCCATCCGGTGCTGGCGCACTTCTTCCGCTTCTGGACGTGGCTCACCACGTCGATGATCACGCGCGAATGGGCGGCGATCCATCGCAAGCACCACGCCAAGTGCGAGACCGAGGAAGATCCGCACAGCCCGCAGTTCAAGGGCATCGACACGGTGATGTGGCGCGGCGTCGAGCTGTACCGCGATGCACGCGCGCAACGCGAGGACATCGAGAAGTACGGCAAGGGTTGCCCGGACGACTGGATCGAGCGTCATCTCTACACGCCGCACGCCACGATGGGCCCGGTGGTGATGCTCGCCATCAACGCCGCGTTGTTCGGCCTGTGGGGCGTCGCGCTGTGGGCAATCCAGATGGTGTGGATTCCGTTCTGGGCCGCCGGTGTCGTCAACGGACTGGGCCACTGGTGGGGCTATCGCAACTTCGAAACCACCGACACCGCGACCAACCTCACGCCGTGGGGCTTCTGGATCGGCGGCGAAGAACTGCACAACAACCATCACGCCTTCCCGTCGTCTGCGAAGTTCGCGCTGCGCAAGTGGGAATTCGACATTGGTTGGAGCGCGATCAAGGTCCTCGAAACGATCGGCCTGGCGAAGGTGCTGCGCGTGGCGCCGACTCTCGACGTGCGTCCGAACATCGCCATGCCTGACGGCGAAACGCTGAAGGCACTGCTGGCGATCCGCTTCCAGGCGATGACCGATTACTACCGCAGCGTCACGCTGCCGGCGCTGCGCGAGGCGAAGTTCAAGCTGCCGCGCAACCTGCGCCAGGGCCTGGCCGACGACGGCCGCTGGCTGGACGACGACAAGCGCGCGAAGTTGCAGGCATGGCTGGCCGAACGCCCGAAGATGGCGACGCTCGCCGAATTCCGCCAGCGCCTGGCGCAGGTGCTGGACGACCGTTCGCACGATGCGCAGGCCACGCTGGCGAAGCTGCACGCGTGGTGCACCGAAGCCGAAGCCAGCGGCATCCAGGCGCTGCAGGCGTTCTCCGCTCGTTTGAAGGGATACGCGATCGTGCCGGCGCGCATCGCCTGATAATGCGTCGATGATCGCAATGGATCGCAACACCCAGACCGAGCCCGCGCCGAAATGCGCGGGCTTTCTCTTGTTCGGGGCGTTGTGCATCGCGCCGGCGTTCATGAGCGACGCGTTCGCGCAGTCAATTCCAATGCGGATGAATCGCGCGCCCGCGACGGCGCCGGAAACCACCGCGCCCGCGCCCGACAGAAACCTGGGCGCGGTGGACGCCAGCACCGACTACGTCGCACGCATGGACACCGATCATGATGGTCGCGTCTCGCTGGCCGAATATCAGGACTGGCTGAGCTACGCCTTCACACGCATGGACGCCAACCGCGACGGCCTGCTGTCGGTGGACGAACTGCCCGGCGGCCGCGGAAAGCCGGTGAGCCTCGCCGATCACCGCCAGACCGTGGCCGAGCGCTTCGCGCGGCAGGATCGCAATCGCGACGGCTTCCTCGACGCGCAGGAACTGCTGGCCCCGCCGCAATAACTGGACTGGTTCCCCCGAATCCGCCGGCACTGGTCCACGCGCCGCACCGCCCGCTTCCTAGTCTGGCCTCGACACTACCGAGGCCACGACCATGCCCTGCTTCATCTGCGAAACCTGCGGCACCCAGTTCGCCGAAAGCGCGACGCCGCCGCCGAATTGCCCGATCTGCGAAGACGAGCGCCAGTACGTCGGCTGGAACGGCCAGCAGTGGACGACGCACGACGAACTCGCGCGCCGATTCGGACTGCGCATCGAGGAAGACGCCGGCCTGCTCGGGATCGGCATCGACGGAGATTTCGCCATTCCGCAGCGCGCACTGCTGCTGCCAACCGGCGCCGGTCACCTGATGTGGGAATGCGTGAGCCTGGTCACCGACGAGGCCGTGGCCGCATTGAAGGCGCGCGGCGGAGTGGATCGGATCGTCATCTCGCATCCGCATTTCTACAGTGCGATGGTGGAATGGAGCGACGCGCTCGGCGGCGTGCCGATCCTGTTGCATGAGGCCGATCGCGCGTGGGTACAGCGTCCGTCCGATCGCATCGAGTTCTGGCGCGGCGATTCGCTGCGGCTTTCCGACGACGTCACGCTGCTGCGCGTGGGTGGCCACTTCGACGGCAGCACCGCGTTGCACTGGAAGGACGGCCCGCGCGACGGTGGCGCGCTGTTCCCGGGCGATGCCTTGCAGGTCGTGTTCGACCGGCGCCACGTCACCTTCATGTACAGCTATCCGAACTACATCCCGATGAAGACCGGCGACGTGCGTGCGATGCGCGCGCTGCTCGATGGCTTCGATTTCACGGATGTGTACGGCTACACGTGGGGCCGCAACATCCTCGGTGACGGGCGCGCGTCGGTGGATGCGTCCTTCGAGCGGCACCTGGCCGCCGTGGCGGCCTGACGCATCTCACCGCTCAAGCACCTTGGCCAACACGGCCAATCGCTCACGAATCTCCGCCTCGTCCACGCATCCGATCCCGAAGGCCACGCCATGCAGCGCATCCGCGCGCTGCGACAGCGCGCGCAATGGCATCGCACCAGCGGCATGCTCGCGAACGCGTGGCAGCAACACGTCGGCCTGCTCCGCATCGACGAAACGCGCAGCGACGTGGATGCCCGCTTCCGACGGAATCGCTTCGAACCATCGTGACAACGGTCCATCCAGCATGTCGAACAACGCTGCGCGACGACCCGCATAGACGCGCCGCATCCGTCGAACGTGGCGCGCGAGGTGGCCTTCGAGGATGAAGTCCGCCAGCGCGTCCTGCACCTGCGCGTTGCCGCAGGTGTCCGCGCTCTCCTTCGCGGCGGCGAACGCATCGCGCAGCCACTCCGGCGCGACTACGTAGCCGATGCGCAACGACGGAAACAGGCTTTTGGAGAACGTGCCGACGTACACCACGCGACCATCGCGATCGAGCGTCTGCAAGGCATCCAGCGGCCGCGCGCCATAGCGGAACTCGCCGTCGTAATCGTCCTCGATCACCAACGCGTCGCGCTCGCGTGCGAAGTCAAGCAGCGCGCGTCGCCGCGCCATCGACATCGCCACGCCCGTCGGATACTGGTGCGACGGCGTCACGTAGA
>Ga0102591_1002774_pt1 | contig 17774 bp, 18 predicted proteins | sample AraplaCol_mCL_r2_2_FD_76860 | JGI IMG/M metagenome (GOLD analysis project Ga0102591, IMG submission 76860) | Arabidopsis root microbial communities from North Carolina, USA - plate scrape MF_Col_mCL_r2 (SPADES assembly) (version 2) | ecosystem: Host-associated > Plants > Roots > Endosphere... | reverse complement strand
CGTAGTGGGCGACCACCCACTCCTGGCCCTGCGCGTAGCCGAAGAGCTCGGCGCAGGCCATCCAGAACATCCGCCAGCGGTGGAACCACAGCTGCGCCTGGTCGCGCGACCCATAGGCCTGCTCGAGAATGCGCATCACCGCGTCGCGATCGCGATCCTGGTTGGCCAGCCAGGCGTTGGCCGTGCGCTCGTAGTGGGTACCGTCCATCAGCCAACGGTCGGTCAGGCGCATGTCGTCCTGCATCCAGAGCAGCGTGTCGGCGCTGGGCATCATGCCGCCGGTGAAGAAATGCCGGCCCATCCAGTTGGCCTGTCCTTCGGTCTCGAAGAGGTACGCGGTGGTGCGGTGGGCGAAGATATGCACGAACAGGCGACCGTCCGCACGCAACCAGCCTGCGATGCGACGGAGCAGCACCGTGTGGTTCCGCACGTGCTCGAACATCTCCACCGAGACGCAGCGATCGAACTGGTGGGCGGGCAGGGCCAGCACGTTCACGTCGCAGGTCACGACCTTGATGTTGCCGAGCCCCATGCGGCGGGCCTCGGCATCGATGTGGGCACGCTGCGAATGGGAGTTCGACACGGCGGTGATCCGCGCGTTGGGATAGCGCTGCGCCATCCACAACGTGAGCGAGCCCCAGCCGCATCCGAGCTCCAGGATGTCCTGGCCGTCGGCCAGCTGCGCGCGCTGCGCATAGAGCGCGAGCATCGCTTCCTCGGCCTCGTCGAGCGTCGTCGAGGCATGCTCGAAGTAACACGACGAGTACTTCAGGCGCTTGCCGAGGCAATGCTGGAAGAACGCGGTAGGCACTTCGTAGTGCTGGCTGTTGGCCTTGTCGCCATGGATCGCCACCGGTGCCGCGTGCAGGCCACGGATCAGTTCCCGGTGCCGCTTCTCGCCGTCTTCCATCGAGGCCCCGCGTGTCTCGACGAGCCGCTCGCGGCAGAGGCGGCGGATGCCGAAACGGACCAGCGCATCGGGCAACACGCCGCGTTCGGCGAGGCCGAGCAGCCCGTCCGCCGCGCGCTCGATCGCGGGTGCGCGCATTTCACTTTCAGTCGTGCTCATGAGCCACCTCGTCCGTGTGCTTCGGAAACCATGGAAAGAACATGCTGGTCGTGCGCTGGTAGCGACGGTAATCGTCGCCCCGGCTGCGGAGTGCCTGCGCCTCGGTGAAGGGAACACCGCTGAGGTAGCGCAGGAAGAGATACATCAGTACCGGACCGGTCCAGGCGAGCCACGCATTCGCGGCACCGCCGGCGAGCACGACGTACGCGAACCAGTGCACCCATTCGAAGAAGTAGTTGGGATGCCGGCTGAAACGCCACAGACCGCCGCGGAAGGTCGTGTGCGTCGACGTGCCGCCCGAGGCGCGATGCCGGCGCAGCTGGCGATCCGCGATCGCTTCGCCACCCACGCTGACCAGCCAGATCGCGATGGCGAGGCATCGGGTCGCGGGCGTGGTGGCCGGGTTGCTCGCCGCGCCGTAGAAGGGGAGCGCGAAGAGAAGCACCACGACGGCCTGGCCCATGAAGAAGGCGAAGAACTTCGCCTGGTTGCCCTGCCAGTGCTCGCGCAGATACCGGTAACGGCCGTCCTCTTTCTCGCCGACACGGCCCGCGAGGTGCGTCGCGAGCCTCACGGCCCAGAGCACGCCCAGGGTCGCCGTGAGGGCGCGGGCCCACGTATCCCCGTCGGCCACCCATGCCATCGCGGCCGCCGCGAAACCGACGCCCGCCGCCCAGATCGCGTCGACGATGTTCGCGTTCGCCTTCGCGCGCTGCCACCACCAGCCGAGCGCCATGGCGATCGCCATCACGGCGAAGACGAAGGCGAGCGCGGTGCTCATGCGGCGACTCCGGTGGCGCGCACCCATTGCCCGCTTTCGGGCCGGGCATCCGGCCGCGCGAACAGCAGGTGCGACACGCCGATCGAGCGTTCGAGGAATCCGCCTTCGCAATAGGCCAGGTAGAACTGCCAGAGGCGGATGAACGACGCATCGAAGCCCATCGCCTGCACGGCGTCGCGCTCGTGCATGAAGCGCTCCGCCCAGGCGTGCAGCGTGCGCGCGTACGAGATGCCGAAGTCCTGCTGGTAGACCAGGGCCAGGTCGCTCGCGCGGGTCTTCGCTTCCAGCATCGCCTGGAGCGACGGAATGAAGCTGCCGGGGAAAACGTGGCGCTTGATGAAGTCCACGGAAGCGAGCGCCTGCGCGTACCGGTGATCCTCGATGGTGATGGCCTGAACGAGCGCCATGCCATCCGGTCGGAGCAGGTCGCCGATCTTGCGGAAATAGGTTTCCATCTGCGCCGCGCCGATGGCCTCGATCATCTCGATGGAAACGAGGCGATCGAACTGGCCCGAGAGATCGCGGTAGTCGGAGGCGAGGACCTCGATCTGGCCGGACAGGCCGGCGGCGCGAACCTTCTCGACCGCGAGCGCATGTTGCTCGGCGGAGATGGTGGTGGTCGTGACGTGGCAGCCATAGTGGCGCGCCGCATGGAGCGCGAAGCCGCCCCAACCGGTACCGATCTCCACCACGCGCAGGCCCGGCCGCAGGCCCAGCGCCTCGCAGACGCGATCGAGTTTCCTGGTCGACGCCTCTTCGAGGGTGGTCGTGTCCGTGTCCCACCACGCCGACGAATACATCATGTCGGTCGAGAGGAAACGCTCGAAGAAGGCGTTGCCCAGGTCGTAATGGGCGGCGATGTTCTTCCGGCTGCCGTCCCGCGTGTTCGGGCGCAGCGCCTGCCAGGCGCGCATGGCGACGCGGCCCAGGACGGCCATGCCGCGCTCCATCGCGTCGAGGCGGTCGCGGTTGCGGACGAGCAGTCGCACGAGCTCCACGAGCTCGGGGCACTCCCATGCGCCGTCGATCCAGGCTTCGGCGGCCCCGACGCTGCCTCGCAGCGCGAGCGCCCGATAGAACCGCACATCCTTCACGCGACAGGTCACGACCGGCAGGGCGGATTTCGCCTCGCTGGCCTCGTTGCCGAGGAGGTGTTCGCCCCAAGGGTCGATCAGGTGCACGCGTCCGCCCTTCAGCGCCGCCATCTGCGCGAGGAAGCGGCGGCGCACGGCACGGTCGAAGACGCTCAGTGGCGCAACGGCGTAGCCGGCAAGGGAAACGTCGAGAGGAGCGGTCATGGGCGATCTCCGTCGCTCGCTGGGTGGGTGTAGACGGGCACGCGCTTCAGCCACAGGCGCAGTGCTTCGAGATGGATGGCCGCGATGACCTTCGCGGTCATCAACGGGTAGCGCCACAGCACGCGCGCCAGATTGCGCGGCGTGATCGGCCGCCGGCGCAGCTGCAGGGTCGCGTCGAACTCGTGATGCGACGGGCCGTCGACGCGCATGTGGACGCGCAGCAGGTCGCCCGGCACGCCCATCGTCCAGCGGTAGTGCCGGTCGAGCGGTATGAAGGGGGACACGTGGAAGGTCTTCGCGAAGTCCCAGCACATGCCGCCCGCCCGCGGCTGGCTGGCATCCACTGCCAGCGCGTACGCGTGGCGCTCGCGCCACGGCGTATTGGTGATCTCCGCCACCACCGCGAGCAGCGTCGTGCCGTCCACCGCGAAGCAGTAATAAAACGTCACGGGATTGAAGACGTAGCCGAAGTAGCGCAGGTGGGCGAGCATCCGCACGGGTCCGGTGACCGTCACGCCGGTCTGCTTCAGCACCAGGGCCCGTACCGCGTCGGCCAGCGACGGAACGTCCGGGGCCATGAAGTCCCGGCGTCGCCACTGGGCGATGTTCGCGCGGTCGATCGACCACAGCCAGCGGCCGGCGAACACGGTCGGCAGTTCGTCGAGGTCGAGGTAGAGCTGCGCCATGCGATAGGCGAAGCGATGGCGCCGCGGCGCGTGCCGGCAGTGCACGACCGTGCCTTCGTAGATCGCACTCGCCAGCGCGGTCACGCGGGTTCTCCCACGCCGCCACGCACGGCCGCCTCGAACCGGGGCGCGCCGAGCGAGCGGGCGACCTCTACGGCGCTGCGCATCCCGTCCTCGTGAAAGCCCCAGCCCCAGTACGCGCCGGCATACCACGTGCGCCGCTGGCCCTGGATCTCGGCCTTGCGCCCACGCGCCGTCACCGACGCGATGTCGTAGACCGGGTGCGCGTAGACCATGCGGCGAAGCACTTTCGCCGGGTCGATGGCGGCGTCCTGATTGAGACTGACCAGCAACGGCTCCGGCGACGACAGCCCCTGCAGGAGATTCATGCAGTAGGTCACGTTGCACGCGTGCGACGCGGTCGGCCCGACCCGGACGTTCCACGCGGCCCATGCCTTCGGATGCCGCGGCATCAACGAGGCGTCGGTGTGCAGGGTCGTGACGTTGTTCTCGAACCGTATGGCGCCGAGGATGTCGGTCTCGCGGTCCGACGGGTCGCTCAACAGGCGCAGGGCCTGATCCGCATGGCATGCGAGCACGACCTGGTCGAATGCGGCGTCGCGGCCATCCGAGGTGACCGTCACGCGATCGGCCTCGCGCTTCACCGCGGTCACGGCCGAGCCGATGCGCTCCGCGACCCGCCAGTCGCGACGCATGGCCTGCACGTACGTATTCGATCCGCCGCGCACGACGTGCCACTGCGGACGGCCGGCGGTCTGCAGCATCTGATGATTGGCGAGGAAGTACACGAGGTACTGCATGGGAAACGAGAGGATCGTTGCCGGGGGTGCCGACCACAGCGCGGACACCATCGGCACCAGGTGCTCGTCGCGAAACGCGTCGCCGTACCGGTGCTGCGCGAGGTAGTCGCCGAGCGTGGGGCCCGGCGCCGGCAGATCCATCACGGCGGGCGCCTCCCGATAGAAGCGCAGCAGGTCCCGCACCATCCGCAGGAATCGCGGCGAGACGAGGTTGCGCCGCTGGCAGAACAGGCTATCGAGCGTCGTCGCGTTGTACTCGAGACCACTGGCGGGGTTGTGCACCGAAAAGCTCATGGTCGTCGGCTGCGAGGCGACGCCGAGCTCGTCGAACAGGCGGTGAAGCAGCGGATAGTGCACGGGGTTGTGCACGATGAATCCCGTATCCACCCGATACGACGACCCGCCGATGTCGATCTCGTGGGTATGCGTGTGTCCGCCGAGGTAGTCGGCCGACTCGAAGATCGTCACGTCGTGCGACTTCTGCAGATACCACGCGGTTGCCAGTCCGGCGATGCCCGATCCCACCACGGCGATGCGCATGGCTCAGGCCCTCGCCTTGGTCATGACCCACGCGGGCACCGTCTTCAGGTCCCAGATGAGGCCCAGGGATTGCATGAGCTTCAAGCCGTACCAGGTGAGGTCGACCTCCCACCAGCGGAACCCCTGCCGGGCCGAGCCCGGGAAGAAATGATGGTTGTTGTGCCACCCTTCGCCGAATGTCAGCAAGGCGAGCCAGCCATTGTTCCGGCTGTCGTCGCGGGTGTCGAAGCGCCGCCGTCCGAAGCGGTGGGCAAGGGAGTTGATGCTCACCGTGACGTGAAACAGCACGATCGTCGACACGAAGAAGCCCCAGACGAGCATCTGGGGGCCGCTGGTATGCGCCTGCGGAACCCACCGCTCCAGCGCGGCGCCGAGGGCGTAGAGAAAGCCGGCCAACGCCACCGGTACCGCGAGGTCGAAGCGATCGAGCCAGCGCAGCTCGGGGAAGCGGCACAGATCGGGCACGCGTTCGCTACGGGTGGCGAAGGCCCCATCGGTGAGGAACCAGCCGGCGTGGCTCCACCAGAAGCCATGCACGCGCGGCGAGTGGAGGTCGGCCGCGGTGTCGGCGTGACGGTGATGGTCGCGATGATGCGCCGCCCACCACAGGGGACCGCGCTGCACGCACGCCGCACCGATCACGGCGAAGACGAACTGCACCACGCGCCCCGTACGAAAGGCGCGGTGCGAGAAGTAACGATGGTAGAAGCCCGTGATCGCGAACATGCGGACGGCATACAGTCCGATGGCCACGCCCACCGCCACGGGCGACACGCCGACCCAGAAAACGGCGAAGCAGGCCAGGTGCATGGCGAGGAAGGGAAGCGCCCGTACCCAGTCGATCGCGTCGCCCGCGCCACGCTCCGCGACGGCGCTACTGTCGAACCAACGTCCGAGGCTGACGCGCAGCGCGCCCACGTCGGGACGGAGTGTACGCGTTCGCGGGGGTAGGGCAGTCATGGCGTGATCCTTGGCCGGTGTCTTCCATGCATACGGCGCAGGGCACGGTTTGGATGCATCCCCTGCCCACCTTCGGGCTAGGCCGTCCGACCAGCTGGCGGCGCCGGGCTCGCATGCGATTCACTGCACTCAGGGCGGCAGTCTGGGCTGCGCTCGGGAGAACATGATGCAGACCACCGGATCCGGCAGGGTACCGGCCATCGTGATGGGCCGGGGGCCGACCGCACTCGGCATCCTGCGCAGCCTCGCGCAGGCCGACATTCCGGCGTACGTCGCCTGTCCCGGCGACGACCTCGTGACCCGTTCGCGCTGGTACCGGCCTGTGCCCGGCCTGCCGTGGGATGGCCGCCCCGGCGACCAGGCGATGCAGGCGTTGCGGACCATGCCGATCGACCGCGCGGTGATCGTTGCCGGCGCGGACGATGCCGCCATGTGGCTGGCGGACCTGCCGGCGACCGACGTCGGGCAGCGTTTCGCGGTATCGACCTCCAGTCGCGCCACGCAGGAACTCCTGCAGGACAAGGCGGCCTTCGCGCGTCACGTCGCCACCGCCGGCATACCGCATCCACGAACCTTTCCCCTGGCGTCCCTGGCCGATGTGGAGGCGGTGCCGATCGGCGAGCTGGACCGTGTCTTCGTGAAACCCGTCAACTCGCAGAAGTTCAGCGACGTGGTGGGTGCCAAGGGCGTGTGGATCGACTCCGCCGCGGCGCTCGCGGACGCGTGGGCCCGGTTCCACGCGCAGGGATTCGCGGTCATGGCGCAGGAGTACGTGCCCGGCGGCGCGCGCGATCATTTCTTCGTCGAAGGGTTCCGCGACGCCCGTGGCGGGTACCCGGGACTGTTCGCCCGCCGCCGGATGCGCATGTCGCCACCCGACTTCGGCAACAGCTCGTGTTCGACATCCATACCGCTCGCCGACGTCGCGGCGGCCGTCGGTCATGTGCGCCGCCTGCTCGACGGCCTGCACTATCGCGGGATCTTCAGCGCCGAATTCAAGCGCGACCCGCGCGACGGACAGTTCCGCATCCTCGAAGTGAACACGCGCGCGTGGACGTATGTCGAGTTCGCCGCGAGGCAGGGCATCAACGTGTGCGACATGGCGTGGCGCGACGCGCTGGGCGCCTACATTCCACGCGCGACGGAAAATTATCCCACGGGTCGTCTGTGCATCGACCTCCATCACGACCTCGCCTGCGTGCGCCGCGGTCGCGACGATCGCAGCGAATCGATGGTGTCCATCGTCTCCCAGTGGATGCACGCCGACCTGCACGTGTTCCGGGCGGACGATCCGTCGCCGGCCTTGCATGGTCTTGGCGGCCTGCTGCGAAAACGGCTCGGTATGCTGTCGCGCATGGGACCGCTGAAGCGACGGGCGCGGGTCTGATGCCGCGCGCGTGATGACACGCATGCGACGGCTCGCTTTCAGTCGGGATCTTCGCTTGATGCCGCCGGTCCTCGCGTGCCCACCGCCAGGAGCAGGGGCAGGGCGATGGCCCAGCACGTCGCCCACCACGCGATCATACCGGCGAGCCCCGGCGATGCCTGCGGAAACACGATGACGTCGAAGGTTCGGGCGGCGCCGGCATAGGCGAGCGGACCGCCGATCGCGCCGAGCAGTGCCGCGATCCACCAGTGACGTCTTACCAGATGCTCCCACGCATCGAGCGTCACCGCGAACGCGGCCCAGATGGCGAGCAGCCAGACGGGCGCACCGCCAACCGGAACCGCCGGCTCGGGACTCGCGTAAGCGCACCAGCTCAGGAAGGCGGGCACGCCTTCGATGACGATACCCAATAGCACCGCCGCGATCGCACGCGCGGCGCGCTGGCGGCGACGCCGGGTCGCGACGAGGCGTGCCACGACCAACACCGCCGCACCGACCAGCGGTATCGCGGTGTGTCCACGCGACGCGCCGATGACCAGCGCGAACCAGAGCGCCTGGTAGAGCAAACCGATGAGCAGGGCGTTCATGGGCGGTGCGTGCCGCCATCGCATGACGACGCCAACGGCAGGGACCGCACCCGGGCGATCTCGTCGCGGAAGTCCGCCGGCAGGCGATTGGGTGCCTCGAACCGGATCCGCACCTTCTGCGACCGTCCGCGCTCGTCGCGAATGTCGCTGATGCCCGCGAATTCGCTCAGACGTCGGTCGGCCACCGTGTAGGACAGCTCGATCGCGGGTGCCACGAGGCCGAGCCAGCCATCCAGCCGGAGACGAAAGTGCCGCACGCGGTCGCCGGGGCTGGCGGGGCCGGACGGCTTCACCGAGACGTCGAAGGCCTTTTGCCTGTCCGCCATGACGAAGCGCACCCGTACGCCGTCGGCCCGGTTCACCGCGTCCCAGTGCTCGCGGATGTAATCGTCGAAACCCGCGTCGACGACGGTGTCGGGTGTCGCATCGAGCAGCACGGTGCGATCTTCCTCTACGGAGCCGCGGCGCACGGCGACGCGCAGGCCCGTGCCCGTCCTGCTCACGCTATGCCGATAACCGTCGCGCGCGTCCTCGAAGGCGAGGCCCGGGGCCCACGGTGCGCCGTCGAAGCGCAGTTCCTTTCGTGCGAACGGCGCGCCGCCCGGGCAACGATAGAGCACCAGGCGGCGGCGGACGGCCCCTTCGTCGAACAGCCAGTGCTCCTCGCGATAGCTCACCCGGTCGCCTTCGGCCTCGTAAGCCACACCGACGTCATGCGATGGCACGAGCGCGCTCGCGGGCGCAGACAACGCGAAAAGGGCGGCGGCAAGCCGCCCTCTCTGGACCAGCGGGCGGCTTCGCTCGCGCGGCGACATGGGCATGACGTTACGTCCCTCCGTTGATGTCCGACCAGCCACCGGGCCACGCGTGTGGTCTTCAGTGCCTGGTATACGCACAGCGGGGAGGTATGGATGCAGGCCCGGTTACGTGTATCCGTGTTCGAGCGCGGAGGCCGAGGGTACGAAGAACAGGTTGCCGGTCACCGCCACGCTGAAGTCGAGCAGGCGGTCGTAGTTGCCGGGTGGGCTCCCGATGAACATGTTCACCAGCATGCGCTCGATGCGTGACGGGTGCCGGGCATAGCCGATGAAATACGTGCCGAATTCGCCCTTGCCGACCTCGCCGAAGGGCATGTTGTCGCGAACGATCTTCAGTTCCACCCCATCGTCGTCGATGGTCGTCAGCGCGTTGTGCGCGTACGACGGCTTGACGCCATCCTCCAGTTCCACGTCCGAGAGCTTGCGCCGTCCGATGATGGACTCCTGCCGTTCGACCGGCAGCGCGTTCCAGGCGGCCATGTCGTGCAGGTACTTCTGCACGATCACGTAGCTACCGCCGGCGAATGCCGCGTCCTCGTCGCCGACCACGGTCGCGGCGATGGCTTCGTCGCCGAGCGGGTTCTCGGTGCCATCGACGAAGCCGAGAAGGTCGCGCTCGTCGAAGTACTTGAAGCCGTGCACCTCGTCGGCCGTCGTGACGTGCTTTCCGATGCGCTCCATGATCTGTGCCGCCATCTCGAAGCAGAGGTCCATGTGGGTGGCGCGGATATGAAAGAGAACGTCGCCCGGCGTCGATGGCGCGACGTGCGCGCCCTTCAAGGCACGGAAGGGATGCAGCCCGGCCGGCCTCGCGCCACCGAATAAACGGTCCCAGGCGGCCGAGCCCACGCCGACCACGCACGACAGCCGCCGCTCCGGCTGCCGGAAACCGATGGCGCGGACGAGGCCCGCGACGTCGCCGCACAGGGAGCGGACGGCGACGGCCGCGTCGTCGCCGTCGTTCATGACGACCACGAGGAAAAGGGCGGCCTGGGTCAGCCGGGCGGTCACCGCCTGACTCTTCACGGGATTGATCATCGGTCCGTCCGCGTCACGGCTGCCAGTCGACCATCCAGGCTTCGAAGAGAGCGATCCTGTCGTCGCTCCACGTCGCGCCACCCGGCGGCATGCGAGGCATCTCGGTGCCCTTCAGGCGTCCGAGCACGTGGCGCGCGTTGGCGTGATCGGCATACGTGGCGTCGCCGGCGGGGTCGCCCATGTAGGCGAACTCGCGCAGCATGACGCCCATGCCGCCCATGCAGCGCGCGTCGCCATCGGTGAACAACGGTGCGATATCTTTCTCGAACGATCGGGGCATGACGTTTGCTGGCCTCTGTATGTCGGGGAGGGAAATGGGGCGGGTGACGGTCAGTGCGCGCGGCGGTTGACGGTGTACGTCGCCGGCACGAAGACGTACCCCTTGCCGTCGGCGGCACGGGCCACGTGTCCGAGCCCGGGGAACGGAAGATGCGCGCCGCCCACGAGGTAACCTTTCCGCGCCGCGTCGGCGAACACGTTTTCGCGCGCGCCCTGCGCGCCGCTACCGTCGCTGTCCCAGGCGATGAACACCTTCGGATTCGCGAACTGCACCGCCGCGGCGTGTACCACGTCGCCCCAGACGAGCAGCTTCTCGCCCTTGCTCTCCACCGCGTAGTACGTGTGGCCCGCGGTGTGGCCCGGCGCGGGCAGGGCACGGACGCCCGGGACGATCTCCGTTTCGCCTTCGAACGGTTTCAGCCTGCCGGACGCGGCATAGGGCGCGAGTGCCTTCCGGGCCACGTCGAAGCTCACGCGCACACCTTCCGGCGCTTTCGGTTCGTTGGTGGGATCCATCCAGAAACCGACGTCGGCTTTCGCGATGCGCAACACCGCGTTGGGGAACACGGCTTTTCCATCGTGCACGAGGCCACCGGTATGGTCCGCGTGCATGTGCGTGATGACCACTTCGTCGACCTGCTCGGGCGTGTATCCCGCCGCGCGAAGGTTCGCCACGGTATGGCCGAGCGTCGGACCGAAGAACGTCCCTGCACCCGCATCGATGAGCACCAGCCTGCTGCCGGTGTTGACCAGGAACTGGTTCATCGACGACTCGGCCGGCAGCTTCTGGAACGCGGCGGCGAAGGCCGCGCGGATCGTCGCCGCCGATTCGCCATGGAGCAATGTATCCATCGGAAAATCGATCGTGCCGTCACTGAGCGCGGTCACCTCGATGTCGCCGACCATGATGCGGTAGTAGCCGGGCGCCTGGGCTCCAGCCAGTGGTGCGCTCGCGCCGACGGGCTGGTTGAACGACATCAGGGCGCCGAAGGCGATCGCGGCAAGCATTCGTGTGCGCATGACTACTTCCTCCGTGTGCGCAACGACTGCGCCACTTGCCTCGAAAAGGCTAAGCATTACGAAGGGTGGTCGGTAGCCGTGACCGCAGCATCACGGTGATGCGCGCGTTTCACCAATGGCGGGCGATCGTTGCAAGCACCGGTCGCCTGCTTCAAGGCGTATCGGCGGGTGCCTTACCGGCGTCATGACGTCCTCGGCGCAGGAGGATCGGCGCGACGGAGTATTTCATCGTCGTGGCATCGCCGGATGCGACGCTGGCGTGCGTCCGGCGATGTGTCGGTGTCAGTGATGCATGCCTTGCGCCGGCGGCTGTTGCTGCGGGTGCTGTTGCTGCGACGCGACCTGCTGCCGGGTCTGCTCGGCCTGCTGGCTTGCGGCATGGTACGCGGCGCTGCTCTGGTCCAGCGGCGTCGTCACCGCTTGCCGGACGTCCACGTCGGCCACCTGTTTGAAAGGCGAGTTCAGCTCGCCCTGTACGGCGTAAGCGCGCGCCCGGTCGTCGGCCATCACGACATGGTCGATGCGATCGAGGCCCTGGGCCCTCGCGGCGGCGGTCAGCGAGCCGGCGAAGTTGTCGGTCATCTGGTCCGGCGTGCGGCCGTACTGCGCGTCGATCGCGCGCACGCCCTCCAGGGCCTGCCGGTACATCGCGTTGCCGGGGCTGGCGGCGTCGGTCAGGCTCGGGTGGGCAGGTGTGGTGGCCGGTGCCGCGACGGCGGGCTGCGCGGCCTTGTTCAGCGCGTCGAGGGTCTTCGGGCCAACGATGCCGTCTTCCTTCATCCCGTGGTCGTGCTGGAACTTCTCCACGGCCGCTTTCGTGCCGGCACCGAAATGCGAATCCGGCGTCAGCGGACGATCGTGGCCGTCGGTATAGCCGAGCTTGATGAGCTTTTCCTGGATGGCGGTGACGCTGGCACCGTGCGCACCTTCGCGCAGCGTGCCGCCGTGCCGCGCATGCGAGGCGCCGCCCTGACCGATGGCCTTGAGAGCGTCCTTTATGTCGGCGTCGTTGGCCGACTGCTTCGGATTGAAGTCGGGACTGCCGACCTTGTCGTGCGCGCGGTCGAGCGCGGCGGCCTTCGCGGGATCCTTGTAGGCGTCCTTGTACCGCTCCGCGATCTCGGCGGCCTTCGGGCCGTCGTAATACGGGTAGGTGCGCTTGATCTGCTCGGCTTTCGCCAGCACGTCGTCGTAGTTGCCGCCGTCCTTCAGCACCTTCTCGAACTTGGCGACCTGCGAAGGAATCTGGTTTTCGGTCTTCGCGAGGATCGCGATGGTCTCGAGGCGACGGTCTTCGGGAATGTTCTTGCCGAATTTGTCGACCGTGTCCATCGCCGACTGCGTCGCGTTGCGGATCTGCGGGTAGTCGATGTTCTTGTGGATCCACTTCTGTCCTTCTTCCGAACCCGCCCACGCGTTGATGCCGTCGCGGGTGTCCTTGTCGATGAAGGAGAGGGTGGTGCGGCCGTCCTTGCCGTTGCCGTGCGAGAGGAGGTCCTTGCGCAGCTGCGCGGTGTCGCCGGTGAACTTCAGGTCGTGGTCTTTCGCGTATTTCGCCGCCTGATCGATGACGCCGTCGACGTAGGTGGTCTCGCCCGGCTTCAGTGCCGCGCCATCCGTCGCGCCGAGCGCCCACGTGCCGCGCTTGCCGAGGTCGACCTGGATGGTGCCGAGCGTGTAACCGCTGTCCGCCACGATCCTGCCCGGGGTGCCCCAGTGGGGATCGGACGTGCCGACCGTCACGCCGGTAATGGAGAGGTGATAGGAGGACGGACCGCCCTCGGTGCCGCGGCCCACCACGAAATACGTGGCACCGGCCGCGGAATCGATGTCGTGCGTATCGGGACCAGCCATGTCGGTTACTCCATGTAAACGGGATCAGAGGTCGTTGGCGACCATGAGGTACTTGTCGAGCGCGTTCGCGCGCTCGCAGAGGCGGAACACTTCGCTCTGCGCGACCTGCAGATCGGCGATGGTCTCATCGGGATAGAGCGACGCCTCGAAGGTGTTGCTGGCCTGCTGCAGCGCGAGCCACGAACGCTCGGCGGCTACCAGGTTATCCCTGGCCTTGCCGCTGAGCTTGCTCGTGAGGGCCTTGTAGGTCGTGTTGAGCCGACCGTCCTGGCGCGCCTTCTCCGCGTTGATGCAGTTGCCGAGCGCGCCCTGGTCGGAACCGGCCTTGTCGACGCAGGCGTAGAAGCTCTGCGTGATGCCCTGCGGCGCCTGGCTCCGGATCACCTGACTGGTGCTCTCCGCGGCGGAGGCGGTGGCGGCGAAGCCGACCAGCGCGAAGGAAAGGGCGAGCGTCTTGACCATGTGCATCCGTGACTCCTGGGGTGGTGACCGCTAAACCTACCCAAGGTAGCGGTCCGATTTCCAGCGAAATGTGGCGGGGTCGATAGTTTGGCGGGCCGGCCGCCCACTGGCTCACTTCGGCGTGAGTCGGTACAGACCGCCGGACATGGCGTCCTCGACCAGCCACAGCGAGCCATCCGGCGCTTCTTCGATGTCGCGCACGCGCTTGCCGATGTTCCATCGCTGGGTGGCCGTGGCACCGCCCTTGCCATCGAAGGTGACGCGGGTGATCCCGAGGCCGATGAGGTTGCTGATGAGTGCGCTGCCTTTCCACGTCGGGAACAGGTTGCCTTTGTAGAACATGATGTTGCCGGGTGCGATCACGGGCACCCAATAGATCGTGGGTTTGACCAGATCGGGACGCGTGTCGGGGCTGGGAATGGCGACACCGTTGTAATTCTTGCCGTAGGAAACCAGCGGCCAGCCGTAGTTCTTTCCACGCTCGATCAGATTGAGTTCGTCGCCGCCGCGCGGACCGTGCTCGAGCTCCCAGAGCCGGCCGTCCGGACCGAAGGCGAGGCCGTATGGCGTGCGATGCCCCGTACTCCACGTCTCGGCCGGCGTGAGGTTCTTGCCGGGGAACGTGTACGTGCTGACGACGGGCGCCGTCTTTGCCGCTTCGGTATCGGCCGCCGGATCGATCAGCGGAATGGAGCGGGCACCTTCCTTGCCCGCCCACGGGTTGCCCGGCGCGGGCTTGCCGTCCAGCGTGAGGCGGAGGATCTTACCGACGGGCTGGTCGGGATCCTGGGCCGGCGTGAAGCGCTGGCGGTCGCCGACGGTAAGAAAGAGGTACTTGCCGTCCGGCGAAAACGCGATCTGCGCGCCCGCCTGGCCGCCCTTGCCGGTAGGCATCTGGCGCCACAGCACCTCGAAGCCGTCGAGCCGGGGCTGATTGCCGTCGAGCACCAGTTTTCCGCGGCCCATGGCCAGCCCGCCGCCGTAGTCGCCTGGTGCGACGTAGGTGAGGTACACGTCATGGTCGCTCGCGTAATGCGGCGAGAGAAACACGCCCAGCATGCCGTTCTGGCCTTCGAACTGGCTGGCCGGCACGCCCTGGACTTCCGTCTTGGCACCCTGAGGTGTCACGAGCTGCAGCCGCCCGACCTTCTCGGTCACGAGCATGCGGCCATCGGGAAGGAACGCGATGCGCCACGGCAGATCGAGGCTCGCGACCCTGGTCATGGTGAAGGGAAGGTCGGTCTCGGCCTTCTGATCACCGGCGTTGGTCTGCGCGAAGGCGGCGCTGGTGGAAAGCGTCGCGAGGAGGATGGCGGCGGACAGCTTCGTCATGTTCAGGATGGCCCGTTTTCCAGAGACGGGGCACATCCTAACGTCAGACGAGTGGATTCGGTGCGATGAACCCGCACGATCGACGGCGAGCGACGCCCGGGCGCCGTGGTCCGGGCGCCGCGCGCCATCGTCACGCGGCCGCGAGCATCTCGTCCAGCTGCGCGAACTGTTCGGGCAGGCCCTCCGCCGAGCCGGTCATGGCTTCTTCGAGGGCTTCCTTCGTGGGATACCGTTCGCTGTAGACCACCTGCGTCCGGCCGTCCTTCTCTTGGAACGTCACCGTGGTGATCGCGCCCTGTTCGCTTTCCTCGTTCGTCCAGACGAGGCGCGTGTTCGGCGTGACTTCCGTATACGTGCCGAAGAAGGCCATGGTCTGGGGGAAGTCCGGGTGACTGAACACGAGACGGTACTTGCCGCCCGTCCTGATATCCATCTCGCACGATTCCAGCGTGATGGGCGCCGACTTCGGAATCCACCAGCTGCGGAACAGCTCGGGCTTGCTCCACGCGTCGAACACGATGTGCACGGGTGCATCGAACGTCCGCGTCACGACGAGCTCGAGGTCGGACTTCCGTTCCACGTGGGTACGGTGCGTCGTGGAAACGCTACCTTCGTTTTCTCTTGCCATCTGTCTTCTCCTTGCTCTTCAGTTGTTCGACAAGCGCGTCCAGCGCATCGAAACGTGCATCCCATAATCGCCGGTACTGCTCGATCCAGGCGGCCTCTTCATCCAGCCGACGCGGACCGAGCCTGCAGGTCCGGACGCGACCGACTTTCTCCGTGGTGACCAGCCCCGCTTCCTCCAGAACGCTGACGTGCTTCTTCATGCCCGTCAGGGTCATGTGGAACCGTTCGGCGAGATCGCTGATGGAGGCGTGCGAATCCCCGAGCTGCTGAAGCACGCCGCGTCGGGTGACGTCGGCGAGCGCAGCGAACGTGGCATCGAGCCGGATCTGATACTGAACCATGTGGTTCACTGTATACCCGCGAAGCCGCGCGTTGCAAGCGCCACCTCGCGAGGAAATCACATGCTATGCGGCGCGACGGCAGTCCCGTCGGAATACGTGTTCGTGGCGACGAGGAACACGGAGATGGGCGGAAGCGTGGTGGTCTCGGTCTCGTGACCGGGCATCAGGTACCAGTAGTTGCCCCCGATGACGGGGGAGCCCGGAAGGTTCGCGCCCCAGCTCGTGTCGTCCCTCGTGGGCACGTAGAACATCACGTGCGCCATGTTGTGCTCGCCTTGCGCCGAGAGATAGGCGTTCTTCGACATCATGTAGCACATGGCGCCCGCGCCGAGCGGCGCGATCTCCTTGCTGCGCAGCGCCGCCTTGATCCGGTCCATCACCTCGGCGTCGGTCCTGCCGGCGAGGGTCAGCGCCGTGCGCAGTTTCAGGATGGCCGTCATGGTCGGCACGGCCGGCGGGTTGTCGCATGCGGCGGCGCGGATCTTCGGATCCCAGCGCTCGGGCCAGTCGGGCGCGCCGCTGAATCCGCGGCCCACGTAGCAGACGAAGCCGTTCGTACCCTTAACGGCCGTCTCGTAGCCTTTCCGGGTCAGCACGAGCACGGTGGCGTCCTTCGCGATCGATGCCGGGGCGGCGCTCTTCGCCAGTTCGATTTCCGCCGCGCGATCCATCAGGTAGCTGTCGACAGGCGCCATGCGGGTCGCGTCGGCGGCGTGGGCGGGCGGGGTGAAGGCGACGGGCAGGAGGCTTGTCGCGAACGCCGCGGCCAGGGCGAGGATGGTCGTGCGGTGGGTGGGCTTCATCGTCGTTCCTCCAGAGGGGCGGGTATCGCCCTATGTGGTCGTCGAACGAGGGTGTCGCATTTCGACATGAGGCGTGTCGAGAACCGGGGCATACACCCTTCGACCAATCGCATCGCGGACCCGGCGGCGCCAGAATAGGCCGCCTTCCACCTGGGTGCGACCATGCGTACGGTCCTGATGTGCCACGCCGACGACGCGTTCGACCGCCAGGGCCTCGCGGCCTGGCTTTCGTCGTTCTCGGAGCTGGCCGGCCTCGTCCTGATCGAGGAGACCGGCGAACAGAAGCGCGCCCGCGTGCGACGCGAGCTGAAGCGTGTGGGCCCGTGGCGCTTTCTGGACGTGCTGGCGATGCGGTTCTACTACCGCGTCCGGCTGGCCGCCGCCGACCACGCATGGATGGACGCGAGTCTCGCAGGGCTTCGGGCGCGATTCGGTATCGTGGCTGGCGTGCCGGAACTGCGCGTCGCCAGCGCCAACGCACCGGAGGTGGCCGCGTTCCTCGCCGCCTGCCAGCCCGACGTGATGATCGCCCGCAGCAAGCAGCTGCTGTCGAAGAAGATCTTCCGCATTCCTACGCAGGGCTGCCTCGTGATGCATCCCGGCATCTGCCCGGAATACCGGAACGCCCACGGTTGTTTCTGGGCGCTGGCCGAGCGCGACCTCGATCGCGTCGGGCTCACGCTGCTGCGCATCGATGCCGGCGTCGATACCGGGCCGGTCTATGGGCATTTCACTTACGCCTTCGACGAGGCGAACGAATCGCATGTGCGCGTGCAGTACCGCATGGTGCTCGAAAACCTGGATGCGCTCGCCCAGCGCATTCGCGACATCGCCGCTGGCGACGCCCGGCCCGTGGATGTGACGGGCCGGCAAAGCGGCACGTGGGGTCAGCCATGGTTGAGCCGCTACCTGCGCTGGAAACGCGCCGCGCTCGACAGGCAACCCGCCACGGCGACGGCCGAATGACCCTCGCCACGCTCATGTACCACGACGTGGTGTCCGCCGGCCGCTGGGACGACAGCGGGTTCGCGGGGAGCGCCGCCGCGCACTACAAGCTCGAGACCGCGAACT
>Ga0102591_1002772_pt1 | contig 17778 bp, 11 predicted proteins | sample AraplaCol_mCL_r2_2_FD_76860 | JGI IMG/M metagenome (GOLD analysis project Ga0102591, IMG submission 76860) | Arabidopsis root microbial communities from North Carolina, USA - plate scrape MF_Col_mCL_r2 (SPADES assembly) (version 2) | ecosystem: Host-associated > Plants > Roots > Endosphere... | reverse complement strand
GCGACGTCGAGCTTGGGCTTGGCGATGAAATCCACCGCGCCCAGCGCGAGCGCGTCCAGCGTCACCTGCGCGCCGCGCTCGGTGAGCGTGGACACCATCACCACCGGCATCGGCCGCAGGCGCATCAGGTTGCGCAGGAAGGTCAGGCCGTCCATGCGCGGCATTTCGACGTCGAGCGTGAGCACGTCCGGATCGAGCTGCTTGATCTTGTCGCGCGCGATGTACGGATCGGCCGCGGAGCCGACGACCTGGATGCCCGGATCGGCCTCCAGCAACTGCGTCATCAACTGGCGCACCAGCGCCGAGTCGTCGACCACGAGCACGCGGATCGGGCCGCGTGCGGGAGTACGGACTGCCGCGTGCATCAGAACAGCTCCACGCTGCCGCTGGCGACGGGTTCGCGTGCGAGTCGGCCGTAGTAGGCGCGTTCGGCATCGACGATCACGTCGTTGCGCGCCGACGGCAAACGCTTGACCAGCGTGCGCCCGGTCTGCGCGAAGAAGCAGACCTTGCGCGGGTGGATGTCGCCCAGGTCCTGCGCGGTGACGGGAATCTGTTCGGCGGCCAGGTACTCCAGCACGAATGCCGCGTTGCGCGTGCCGATCGGATCGCTGTAGAAGCCCGACAGCACGTTGCCGCCGCCGAACACCTTCGCCATCAGCCGCGAGCGTCGCGCGCCGCGCTTGAGCAGGTCGTTGATCAGCAGTTCCATCGCGTGCGCGCCGTAGCGCGAGGAGACCGAACCGGCCTCGCCGCCGGGCAGCATGAAATGGTTCATGCCGCCGACCTGCACCAGCGGGTCGTACAGGCACGCGGCCACGCACGAACCCAGCAGCGTGACCAGCGCGATCGGGCGGTCGGTGACGCGATAGTCGGCCGGCAGCAGCTTGATCGCTTCCGTCTGGAGGACGGGATCGAAATAGCTTCCCGGCTCGACGGCGGGACGTGCGGTGCTCATGGCGGCGTTCATCGGCGGGGTATCGGGTTATTTGCGAGCACCGGCGGGCCGGTAGGTGGTGCGACCGCACGCGGTGATCAGGTCGTGCGCATGGCCGAAGCTTTCCGAATGGCCGGCGAAGAGCAGGCCGTCGGAGGCGATCAGCGGCGCGATGCGCGTAAGCACCTGGTACTGCGTGGCCTTGTCGAAATAGATCATCACGTTGCGGCAGAACACCGCATCGAAACCACCGCGCAAACCGTAATCGTCGTCGAGCAGGTTGAGCGGGCGGAACTCGATCAGCGCCTGCAGTTCCGGCTTCACCCGGCACAGGCCGGCGTTGTCGCCGCTGCCGCGCTGGAAGAACTGGCGGCGGCGCTGCAGTGACAGGCCGTTGATGCGTTCCACCGGATACACGCCGCGCGCGGCGGTCTGCAGCACGTTGGTATCGATGTCGGTGGCGAGGATGCGCACCGGCGGGGTCATCGTGCCGTACGCCTCGCAGGCGGTGATCGCCAGCGTGTACGGCTCCTCGCCGGTGGAGGCGGCGTTGCACCAGATCGAGGCGCCGTCGCGGCAATGCGCGCGCAGGTGCTCGGCGAGCATGTCGAAGTGGTGCGACTCGCGGAAGAAGGAGGTGAGGTTGGTGGTGAGCGCGTTGATGAAGCCCTGCAGCTCGGCGTCGGGATCGGCCTCGACGTAATCGAGGTAATCGCCGAAGCGGTCCATGTCGAGCGCGCGCACGCGGCGGGCGAGACGGCTGTAGACCATGTCGCGCTTGTGAGGGTGCAGGTGGATGCCCGCGTATTCGCGGATCATCTTGCAGACGCGGCGGAAGTCGCGGTCGTCGAAGGTGAATTCGCGGTCTTCGGAGGTGCGGGCAGAGGGGCGCATGGGGGCTCGTTACTGCTCTTGGCTCCCTCACCTGCTTGCAGGGGAGGGTTGGGGAGGGGTGAAGTGCACAGCGCCGCTTCGCCCGGTGTATTGCGTTGGATCAGCACGAACCGACTTGCTTCGCGCACTTCTGCCGTCCCTGGCGAAACGTTTCGGGAATGGGGCGCCCGGCCCGGCCATCCATGGCCGGTCGTTCGGCATGCCACGCGGCAGTGCCGCGTAAACGGCATGCCTCACCCCTCAACCCAACCCCTCTCCCGCACGCGGGAGAGGGGACGGGACAACATCAGAACTCCTGCCAATCCCCGTCCGCGCTGTTCGCGGCGGCGGTGGCGCGGACCTTGCGGGCGGCGGGCTTGGCGGCCGGTGCGGTGGCGCGGGCGCGCGACGGCTTGGCCGACGGCATTTCCACCACCGTCGCCTGCGCGGTGCGCACGTTCTGCGCCGAGTGCGCGAGGCGGAACACCGCCACCGTCTGCACCAGCTGCTCGGACTGCTGTTCCAGGCTGCGCGCGGCGGCGGACGCCTGTTCCACCAGCGCCGCGTTCTGCTGCGTGCCTTCGTCCATCTGCGTGATCGCGTTGTTGACCTGCTCGATGCCCGAGCTCTGTTCCTGCGACGCCGCCGAGATGTCGGCGATGATGTCGGTGACCTTCTTCACGCTGGTCACGATCTCGTGCATCGTGCGGCCGGCCTGGTCGACCAGCTGGCTGCCTTCCTCGACCTTGCCGACCGAGTCGCCGATCAGCTGCTTGATCTCCTTGGCGGCATTCGCCGAACGCTGCGCGAGCGAGCGCACTTCGGAGGCGACCACCGCGAAACCGCGGCCCTGTTCGCCGGCGCGCGCGGCTTCCACCGCGGCGTTCAGCGCCAGGATGTTGGTCTGGAACGCGATGCCGTCGATCACGCCGATGATGTCGGCGATCTTCTTGGACGACTGGTTGATCGCGTTCATCGTGTTGACGACTTCACCGACCACGGTGCCGCCCTGGCCGGCGACTTCCGCCGCGCTCTGCGCCAGCTGGTTGGCCTGGCGCGCGTTGTCGGCGTTCTGGCGGACCGTGCTGGTCAGCTCTTCCATCGACGAAGCGGTTTCTTCCAGCGATGCGGCCTGCTGCTCGGTGCGCTGCGACAGGTCGTTGTTGCCGGCGGCGATTTCCGCCGCGGCCGAGCTGATCGCGTCCGAACCCTGGCGGATCTGGCCGACGATCTGCGCCAGCTGCTCGACGGTGCGGTTGGCATCGTGCGAGAGGCGGCCGAACTGGCCCGGCAGTTCCACTTCGACGCGACGGTTGAGGTCGCCATCGGCCACGGCCGACAGCAGCGAACCGACTTCGTGCAGGCCTTCCTCGGCGGTGGCCATCAGCTGGTTCAGCGACTGCACCACGTCGTGGTAGACGAACTCGAAGCGCGAGGCATCGCCACGGCGGCTGAAGTCGCCGGCGACGGCGGCATCGACCAGCGTCTTGATCTCGGCGTTGATCGCGTTCATGCCGTTCTTGACCGAATCCACGGCGTCGGTGATGCGCGCCTTCTGGCCCGGCAGGCGGTCCATGTCGCGCGACAGGTCGCCGCGCGCATAGGCGGCGACGATCTCGATCGCACGCGTGTTCACCTGGATGTGCGAATCCACCAGCGTGTTCACTTCACCGGCCATCTGGCCGTAGGCGCCCGGGAAATCCTCGCTGCGAAGGCGGCGGTCGATCTCGCCGGCCTGATGCGCGTCGAAGATGTCGCGCTGCGCGCCAGCGAAGTTGCGCAGCGTGTTGATGGCGCGTTCCAGGCCGCGCGCGATGTCGCGCACTTCGTCGTGCGTGTCCACGCGCACCGCATCCGGGAATTCGCCGCGGGCGAGCAGGTCGGAAGCGTCCTGCACTTCCTTCAGCGCGGCGCGGGTGGAGCGGATGAAACCCAGGAACATGTAGGTGGCGATCGCCAGGATCAGCGCGCACAGGCCCATCGTCAGCGCGGTGCGCTGCTGCAGGCGGCCGATCTCGGCCGAGGCGGCGTGGTCAAGCGAGGTGCTGGAAGCCGACAGCGCGGACGCCAGCGCAAGGCGCGTGGCCTCGGTGCGCGCGGCCATGATCTTCACCGGCAGCACCGGCGTTTCGGCATCGAGGATGTGCTTCTGGATGTCGGCGTTCTGCTTGGCGACCGCGTCCAGCGCCTTGCGGAACGGCGCGCCCATGGTGGTGCCCAGTTCCGACATTTCCTCTTCGGCGTCCTTGATCTCGATCTCCGAACGCGTGCGGACGTAGTCCTGCATGTTGCGCGAGACGGCCAGGCCGGTGCGGTCGTCGACCCAGATCGCGCCGTCGCCCAGCACGCGCAGCGCGGTGGCGCTCTGCTGCTGGGTGTACTCGGCGAGCGTGGGCACCCACACGGTGGCGGCGCGGCCCATGTAGAGCACGGCGGCGTTCTGCGCCTGCGCCAGTCCGGTCTCGTCGGCGATCAGGCCGTGCACTTCACCGAGCTTGCGCACGGCTGCGGCGTGGTCGGTCGCGGCGGCGGCGGAGTCGCCGTGCTCGCCGTTGGCCTTGTCCCACGCGGTGCGCGCTTCCTTCAGCGCGGTCGGGAGGGCGGACTGGGCCAGGCTGCGGGCCTGCCAGGCGTTGAGGGCGTCGAGCTCGCGGTTCACCAGCGAAGCCGATTCCTGCAACGTCTGGTCGGAGACCTCGTCCTTCGCGAACTTGCGCACGACCTGCAGCTCGTGCTGCTGGATCGCCAGCATCGCGCGATGCAGGTGGCCCAGGCCGACGACGGCGTCGCGCTGCTTCGTGGCTGCGGTGACTTCGGCGTTGGAGCGCACGACCAGGATGCCGGCAAGGACGCCGCAGGTCAGCATGAAGGCGGCACCGATGACCATCGCCTTCTGGTTGAAGCGCAGCTGCGACATCAGGCGGGTGGCCGGAGCCAGGAAGCGGTCCATCAGCGTGACGGACGGCCGGGAGTGGGCAAGGGTGGACATGAATCCTCTCGGGCGGAACGGACCCTTCTGGGTCGACACCCGTTGCATCGGCGCGGCGTGAGGAAACTTTAGGTACGCAGGCGTTCGTAGCCCGGGTAAGGCCGAAGGCCGCACCCGGGTCGAGGGGCGCGGCGACCGTTCCCCGGGTGCGCTGCGCTTACCCGGGCTACGAGGGCGCTAAAGATTCCCGAAGTGCGGCCGATGACCCCAGTGTCGCCAGACACCATCCCCAAGGAGCCATCCCATGCGCCGTTCCCTTATCTCTGCCGCCGGCGTTGCCGTGCTGGCCCTGTCCTTCGCCGCCCCGGCCTCGGCCGACCTGAAGCCGGTCAAGCGCGTCGAACCGCAGTACCCCGCCGAAGCCGCCCGCTCGGGCACCCAGGGCTTCGTCGAAGTCGAATTCACCGTGGACGAAGGCGGCAAGGTCGCCAGCGTCTCGGTCGTCAACGCCAAGCCGGCTCGCGTGTTCGAGCAGTCGGCCGTGCGCGCCGTCAAGCAGTGGGAGTTCGCTCCGGGCGGCGGCAAGGGCAAGGTGCGCCTGGACTTCTCGCTGTAAGCGAGCCAGCGCAACGCATCCGACATTGCTGGTTGGAGGAAAGGCGCGCCGGCGACGGCGCGCTTTTCTTTTGGCGCGATGAACCGTGCGCTTCGTAGGATGGGTTCCGCATCGCGGAACCCATCGCTTGTGCCGTGACGGTGACGACGATGGGTTCCGCGCTGCGGAACCCATCCTACGGATCAAAAACGGTGCTTGGATGCGCAGGCGGTAACGTGGTTGTAATCGCTGGACATGCAGCGATAGAACGCCTGCTTTTCGCCCGTCGCGGCGGCGCAATCCTGCGGCGTGATCTGCGCCAGCGATTCACGCAGCTTTGCCGCCATCGGCTCGAAATCCGAACGCTTCATGTAGCCGTCGTCGGTGTTCTTCTGGCCGACTTCCAGCATCGTTTCCAGGCCGTAGCGTGCGTTGCCGACGGCCTTGTCGCAGGACAGCTCGACGTCGCTGTCGTGCACCTGCATCAGCGCCTGCGCGATGCCCTCGACCGTCGCCTGTGCATCCGGCGGCAACGACTTCGTGGCTTCCTCATCGACGCCAGCTGCGTATGCGGTGGCCGTGAATGCCATTGCGATCGCTAGTGCGACCGCGCTCATCGACGCCGAAAGCGCCTTGTTCCCCATTTCCATCCCCATCCCCGGAGTCCGTTTCCCCGAAGCTTAGCTTCGCAGGATGGGTTTCGCGAGGCGAATGCCATCATTGGGGACGTATGGGGCGATGGGTTTCGCCGTGCGAAACCCATCCTACGGAACCTGGCATCGCGCGCGACGCTCAACCGTTCGCGGCGCGCAGGAGCTGCGGCGTCTGCGATCCCACGCTGAACACCGCCACCGTCTCCACCAGCTGCGCCGCCTGCTGTTCCAGGCTGCGCGCGGCGGCCGACGCCTGTTCGACCAGCGCCGCGTTCTGCTGCGTGCCTTCGTCCATCTGCGCGATCGCGCCGTTGACCTGCTCGATGCCGGCGGTCTGTTCGTTCGATGCGGCGGAAATGTCGGCGATGATGTCGCTGACCTTGCGCACGCTGGCGACGATTCCCTGCATCGTGCGTCCCGCCTGGTCGACCAGCTGCGTGCCCTGCTGCACTTCGACCACCGAATCGGTGATGAGCTGCTTGATCTCCTTGGCCGCATTCGCCGAGCGCTGCGCGAGCGAGCGCACCTCGCCCGCGACGACCGCGAAGCCGCGGCCCTGTTCGCCGGCGCGCGCCGCTTCCACGGCCGCGTTCAATGCCAGGATGTTCGTCTGGAACGCGATGCCGTCGATCACGCCGATGATGTCGCCGATGCGGCTGGACGACTCGCTGATCGCGCTCATCGTATGCACCACGCGCCCGACCAGCGCGCCGCCCTGGCTCGCGACGTCCGCCGCCTCGCGCGCCAGCTCGTTCGCCTGCCGCGCGCTGTCGGCGTTGTGGCGGACGGTGGTGGTGAGTTCCTCCATCGACGATGCCGTTTCTTCCAGCGAAGCCGCCTGCGCCTCGGTGCGGCGCGACAGGTCCTCGTTGCCCGCGGCGATCTCCGCCGCCGCGCTGCCGATCGCATCGGAGCCTTCGCGGATGCCGCCGACGATCTGCGCAAGCCGCGCGACCGTTTCGTTCGCATCCACGCTCATGCGCGCGAACACGCCGTGGAAATCGCCGCGCATGCGCGTTTCCAGGTCGCCGCGCGCGAGACCGCGCAGCAGCGCCGACAGTGCGGAGAGGTTCCCGTCGGCGGTCGCCATCAGGCGGTTGAGCGTTTCGACCATCGTGCGGAAATCGTGGTCGAAGCGCGTCGCATCGCCGCGCGCGGTGAAATCGCCGTCGGCGGCGGAAGCGGAAAGCCGCTGGATCTCGCCGTTGATCGCGCGCAGGTTCGCCTTCACCGAATCCATCGTCCGCGTCAACACGGCCTTCTCGCCGGGCAGGCGGTCCATGTCCTGCGACAGGTCGCCGACGGCGTAGCGTTCCATGATGCGCAACGCGCGCTGGATCGATTCGATGTGCGAGGCCACCAGCGCGTTGGTGTCGCGCACCATCGTGCCGTATGCGCCGGGGAAGGCCGATTCGTCGATGCGGAAGCCGATCTCGCCTTCGTCGTGGCGACGCGCCATTTCGCCCTGCGCCTGCGAGTAGTCCTCCAGGCGACGGCACATGCGTTCCAGCGCCTGTTGCAGCTGGCCGATCTCATCGCGCTGCCCGGTGTGGACCACCCTGTCGAAGCGGCCGTCCGCCATCGCCTGCGCCGCCTGCGTCGCGCCGCGCACGGACGCGGCGATGTTGCGCGCGATCAGCAGGCACAGCGCGATCACGGCGGCGAGCGCGACCAGCGCGGCGACCATCAGCGTGCCGGCGAAACGCCACGCGCGTGCGGCGATGTCGTCGGTGTATTCGCCGCTGCCGATCACCCAGCCCCAGCGCGGAAGCGGCGCGACGTACGAGATCTTCTCCACCGGTGCTTCGACGCCGGGCTTGGCCCACTGGTAATCGACGAAGCCACCGCCGTTGCGTGCGACCTTCGCCATTTCCACGAAGATGCGCTTGCCATCGGGGCTCACGTAGTCGGTGAGGTCCTTGCCGTCCAGCTTCTTCTGGTGCGGGTGCATGAGCATGCGCGGATGCTCGTCGTTGACCCAGATGTAGTCGGTGCCGTCCTTGCTGCGCAGCGTCGACAGCACGTGCAGCGCCTCCCGTTGCGCGACGTCTTCCGGCAGCTTGCCAGCCTGCGCGAGGTCGGCGTAGCGCTGCACCACCGCGAGCGCGGCGCCGACGCGCGTGTGCAGGCGCGCGCGTTCGTCCGCGATCTGGCCGTGGTAGTTGCGTTCGACCGCGATGCCGGTCAGCACGACCAGGCCGACGGAAAGCGTGGCGATCATCCACGCGAACTTCGCGCGCAGGGAGAGGGAGGAAAAGCGGAACAGGTTCGGCATGTGGCACCGCGAAAGGCACTCGACGCGGATCGCGTCTTGCCCGTGTTATCGGCGGCTGCAGCGTTTGATGCAGATCAAAAGCCCCGTGATTTACAGGGTTTTTGGCTGAATGCGCGAAGTGGGACGTGGGTCCGGTCGCGGGATGGGGTTCGTTTCACGAAGCCCATCTACGTAACGTCATGTAGCCCGGGTAAGCGAAGCGCACCCGGGCTTGAGCGTGGCAGGTCCCGGGTGCGCTTCGCTTACCCGGGCTACGGGCGCTGCATCAGCTTCGTAGGATGGGTTCCGCGAAGCGGAAGCCACCCGGTGCGACTCAGTCGTTCGCCGCCCGCATCTGCCGCGGGGCCTGCGTGGTGAGGCGGAACGCGGCCACCGTCTGCATCAGCTCGCCGGCCTGTTCCTCCATGCTGCGCGCGGCGGCGGAGGCTTCCTCCACCAGCGCCGCGTTCTGCTGCGTACTCTCGTCCATCTGCGCGATCGCCTGGTTCACCTGCTCGATGCCCGCGCTCTGTTCCTGCGAGGCCGCGGTGATGTCGGCGATGATGTCGCCCACGCGCTTCACGCTGCCGACGATCTCGTCCATCGTCCGCCCCGCGCTTTCCACCAGGCGCGTGCCGGTGCCGACGCGTTCGACCGAGTCGTTGATCAGGTGCTTGATCTCCTTGGCGGCATTGGCCGAACGCTGCGCGAGCGAGCGGACCTCGGAGGCGACCACCGCGAAACCGCGACCCTGTTCGCCGGCACGCGCGGCTTCCACCGCGGCGTTCAGCGCCAGGATGTTGGTCTGGAACGCGATGCCGTCGATCACGCCGATGATGTCGGCGATCTTCGACGACGACGCGCTGATCTGCGACATCGTGGCAACGACTTCATGCACCACTTCGCCGCCACGGGTGGCCACCTGCGATGCGGTGATCGCCAGCGCATTGGCCTGGCGCGCGTTGTCGGCGTTCTGGCGCACGGTGCTGGTGAGTTCCTCGATCGACGAAGCCGTTTCTTCCAGCGACGCCGCCTGCTGCTCGGTGCGGTTGGACAGGTCGCTGTTGCCTGCGGCGATTTCCGAAGCGGCGCTGTTGATCGTGTCGGCGCCTTCGCGGATGCGGCCCACCACCTGCGAAAGCTGGCCGACGGTATGGTTCGCGTCGGCGGCAAGGCGGCCGAACTGGCCCGGCAGCGCGACATCGACGCGACGGCCGAGGTCGCCATCGGCGACGGCGGACAGCAGCGAGCCGACTTCGTGCAGGCCCTGCTCGGAAGTCGCCATCAGGCGGTTCAGCGCGTCGACCGTGTCGCGGTAGGCGAACTCGAAACGCATGGCGTCGCCGCGACGGCTGAAATCGCCCGCGACCGCGGCATCGACCAGCAGCTTGATCTGCGCGTTGATCGATTCCATGCCGTGCTTGACCGAATCCACCGCCTCGGTGATGCGCGCGCCCTGGCCGGGCAGGCGCTCGATGTCGACCGACAGGTCGCCGCGCGCGTAGGTGCCGACGACTTCCACCACGCGCAGGTTCACGTCGATGTGCGTGGCGACCAGTTCGTTGATCGCATTGGCCATGTCGCCGTAGATGCCGGCGAATCGCTCGGCCGGCATGCGGTGGTCGATCTGGCCTTCGCGATGCTGCGCGGCCATTTCCTGCTGCGCTTCGACGAAGGCGCGAAGCTCGGACTGCATGTGCTTCATCGCCTTCATCAGGCGCGCGGTCTCGTCGTTGCCGTCGACGACGATCGTGTCGTCCAGGCGGCCGGCGGCGACGTGGTTGGCGACCGTCATGGCGCGGCCCAGCGCGGCGGTGATCGCACGCGCCAGCACGATGCCTACGCCCAGCGCGGCCAGCAGCGCGAACAGCCCGGCGACGATGCCGAATACCAGGGCGCGGTTGGAGGCGGCGACGGAATCGGCGACGGTCGCGGAGAAACGCTTGTAGGCAGCGTCGCGCTCGGCGTTGAGGTGGTCGCGGTACACGGCCAGTGCGGTGGACATCGCCTGCACGTCGTCGGGGTTCACTTCGCCGCCATCGACGAAGACCTTCGCCACGCTGTGCGCGGACTTGTAGTACGTCTCGAAATCCGAAGACAGGCGGGCCAGCGCGGCATCGCGCGGCGTGATCTTCGCCAGCTTCTGGTAGCGCGCGCGGATCTGCTGCGCGACGTCGCCCGCGCCGGCGAGCGTATCCGCATCGGCGGACGCGGCGGCGGTGTTGAGCGTGTTGATGAGTTTGTCGAGCGCGGCGACGTTTTCGGTCATCGCCTCCAGGCGCGGGAACTGCTCGTCGCGGATGCTGGTGACGCCGGCGTTGTTGCGCTGCGTGACGACGGAAGAAGTCAGGAGGTAGGCCAGCAGGCACAGCAGCGACAGGATCGCCGGTGCCAGGACCTTCCAGAAAAGGGGAACGCGCGACAGAAACTGCATGGTGGAACCTTCATGTGGCATCGCCCGGCGCGCATGGCGCCGGGCGTTGCGGGTGGCGTGGAACGCGTTTGTTGCGGTGGCGCTTACGGCTTCAGGACGACGCGGACGCTGTCGTCGACGTCGGCGGCATCGAGGTAGCCGATGGCCGACGGCGAGCCGGCGACGAACTTGCGAACGTCCGCGCCGCTGCCCAGCTGCTTCGGACGCTGTGCCTTGCCGGTGAACGTCAGCTGCGCCCAGTAGGCCTTCAGCTGCGCGGCGTCCTTGCCGGTCACCTTCGTGTAGAACTCGGCGCGCGCCGCGCCTTCAGGCAGGTCCACCGGCGTGGCGGCACCGCTACCGGGGAACGACACGGCCTTGTTGAGGAACAGCTGCGACACCTGCGCCTGCGTGAGCGACTTCACTTCGCTCTTGGCGGACACCACGACCACGACGCCGGCATGGGCGAAGGTGGCGGCGGCAGCGAGTGCGAGGCCGGCGATGGAGACGATCATGTTGCGAATGGTCATGTCGTCGTCCTCAGAACACGAAATCGAGCGAGATCGACAGCAGGTCGTAGTCCTGACCCGTGACGAAACCCGGCTGGCGGTTGACGAGGCCGCCGGTGGAACCGGCCGGCACGTCGACGTGCGCGTATTCGGCCTTCAGCGCGAGGTTCTCGTGGAAGTCCCAACGCGTGCCGAGGGTGATGCTCTTCTGGTTGGCATTGGTCGTCGACAGGCCGGCGTTGATGACGCCGATCGGATCGCGCGCGCCGATGCTGGTGTCGCTGTCCAGGTGCACCTGCGCCAGCGTCATGTACGGCGTGAACGCGCCGGTGCGGATGCCGCCGCTGATGTAGGCGTTGGTGTTCTTCGCCAGCAGGTTGTCCTCGCCGGTGATTCGCGTGACTTCACCGCGCAGGAACCACGAACCCGGATCGAACGCGTAGCCGAAGGAGGTGAACTCCAGGTCGTCGCCGTCGACCGCGTACTGCGCGCCCAGCGCGGCCAGCGGGCCCTGGTAGAGCGCCAGCAGCGGCGTGGTCGGAGCGTCGATCTTGGTCTGGCTGTAGCTGCCGAACAGCGTGGAGCTGCCGAACTCGGCACGCAGCGCGAGCGTGCGTGCGTCGTGCACTTCGAACGTGCCTTCATCGGCGTCGCCGGCGGCCAGCTGCACCGACAGGGCGACGTCGCCGAGGTTGAACTTGTAGGTTGCGTCGGCGCCGTCCAGGCTCACCGCGAGGTCATACACCTCCACCGGCGGGCGAACCCACGGCATGGCGTAACCGACCTTGCGGTACTCCGACAGCATGAAGATCGGCGCGGTGAAGCGGCCCGCGCGCACCTGCAGCGCCGGTGTGAACGCGTACTTGACGTGCGCCAGCTCGACCTGCGGCTTGTAGGAGCCTTCGTAGTCGTACTCGCTGATGACCTGCACGACGGCGGAGAAGTTGTCGGTGAAACGCGCATCAACCTGCGCGGCCAGGCGCGTGTCGGGCGTGGTCGACCATGCGTTCGTGTAGCCCGCACCGGCCGGACCCTGCGTCGGCACGAAGTCGGCGCGGTCTTCGCTGTTGTGCACGGCGCCGAGGGTGCCGTAGCCGCTGAAGGAGAACATGCCTTCGTCGGACTGGGCGCCCTGTGCGAAAGCGGAAAAGGGGAGGAGCGAAGCCATGGCGAGGGCCAGGGCGCTGGGACGGAAACGCATGGTGATTCCTGAGATGGTGCGAGGGCGCGCCATCGCAGGCGCGGACTGAACCCCGACCGCGCGTTGCATGTTCGGCGGAGCGAACGAAATAACGGCCGCGTGTCATGCGTCTGAAACGGAATCTTTACGAATCGCCTGTTCATTTATGTGACTAGGGGGGGCGTGCGAAATCGAACACCGTCATCCCGGCGAAAGCCGGGACCCAGGCCCGCAGCTTCAGGACACACTGATGCGGCGAACCACATCACCGTCATTCCAGCCAAAGCTGGAACCCATTAGGCCTTTGCGTGGTTGCAGAAACAGCCGAAGCAACAGCGCAGCGCTGTGTTGCAACCGCTGTTCGGCGCAATCACTTCGTTGCCCCTCACCCCAACCCCTCTCCCGAAGGGAGAGGGGCTAAACCACCGTCATCCCGGCGAACGCCGGGACCCAGGCCCGCAGCGTGTGGGCATGCTGATTGCGGTGAACAAGATCACCGTCATTCCAGCGAAAGCTGGAACCCATTTGGCTTCTGCGTCGTTGTAGCAACAGCCGAAGCAACAGCGCAGCGCTGTGTTGCATCCGCTGTTCGGCGCAACCACTTCGTTGCCCCTCACCCCAACCCCTCTCCCGATGGGAGAGGGGCTACACCGCCGTCATCCCGGCGAAAGCCGGGACCCAGGCCCGCAACTTCAGGACACGCTGATGCGGCGAACCACACCACCGTCATTCCAGCGAAAGCTGGAACCCAATGGCTTTGCTTGAGTGCTGCCACCCCACCTGCGCGGGAATGACAGCAGGAAAACAACGACTCAATCGTTAGCCGCCCTCAACCGTCGCGGCGCATGCGACGTCAGGCGGAACGCCGCGACCGTCTGCATCAGGTCGCCCGCCTGCTCCTCCATGCTGCGCGCGGCGGCGGAGGCTTCCTCGACGAGCGCGGCGTTCTGCTGCGTGCTTTCGTCCATGTGCGAGATGGCCTGGTTGATCTGCTCGATGCCCGCGCTCTGCTGCAGCGTGGCCGCGCTGATGTCGCCGATCAGGTCCGCCACGCGCTTCACGCTGCCGACGATCTCGTCCATGGTGCGTCCCGCGCCCTGCACCAGCCGCATGCCGGCGCTGACGCATTCCACCGAATCGCCGATCAGGTGCTTGATCTCCTTGGCCGCATTCGCCGAACGCTGCGCGAGCGAACGCACTTCGCTGGCGACCACCGCGAAGCCGCGGCCCTGTTCGCCCGCGCGCGCTGCTTCCACCGCCGCGTTCAACGCCAGGATGTTCGTCTGGAAGGCGATGCCGTCGATCACGCCGATGATGTCGGCGATCTTCTTCGACGACGCGCTGATCTGCGACATCGTGTCGACCACGCCGTGCACCGCATCGCCACCGCGCGAGGCAATCGTGCTGGCTTCGATCGCGAGCAGGTTCGCCTGCCGCGCGTTGTCCGCGGTGTGGCGCACGGTGCTGGTGATCTCGTCCATCGACGAGGCGGTTTCCTCCAGCGACGCCGCCTGCGATTCGGTGCGCTGCGACAGGTCGCTGTTGCCCGCGGCGATCTCGCGCGCGCCTTCGCCGATCGTGTCGGCGGCGACCTTGATCTGGCCGATGATGCCGGCCATCGCCTCGACCAGCGAGTTGATGCCGACGCACAGCTCGGCGATCGAACCGGTCTTGTCGGCGGTATCGATGCGGCGCGTCAGGTCGCCGTCCTTCGCGGCGCCGACGACTTCATGCGTCTGCGCGACGGCACGCTGCAGCGCCTGCGTGTCGCGAACCTGCGCGGTGATGTCGGTGGCGTACTTCACGACCTTGAACGGCTTCCCGTTCATGTCGAAGATCGGGTTGTACGAAGCCTGGATCCACACTTCGCGCCCGCCCTTGCCGAGACGGCGATACACGCCGGCGTCGTATTCGCCGCGCCCTAGCTTGGCCCAGAACTCGCGGTATTCCGCGCTGTTTCGATAGCCTTCCTCGGCGAACATCGAATGATGGCGTCCGCGGACTTCGTCCAGCGCATAGCCCATCGTCGCGAGGAAGTTGTCGTTCGCCGAAAGAATGCGACCGGTCAGGTCGAACTCGATCACCGCCTGCGACTTGCTGATCGCCGCGAGCTGCCCGGCGAAATCGGCCGCCTGCATCTTCTGCGCTGTGATGTCGGTGGCGAACTTCACCACCTTGCGCGCGCGACCGTCGCTGTCGAAGACGGGGTTGTAGGACGCCTGGATCCAGATCTCGCGCCCGTCCTTGCCGATGCGGCGGTACTGGCCGGCATCGAACTCGCCGCGCCCAAGCTTCGCCCAGAACGCGCGGTACGCCTCGCCTTGCGCGTGTTCGCGTTCGACGAACATCGAGTGGTGGCGACCCTGTATCTCGTCGAGCCGATAACCCAGCGTGTGCAGGAAGTTGTCGTTGGCGTGGAGGATCGTGCCGTCGAGGTTGAACTCGATCACCGCCTGCACGCGGTCGATGGCGTTGATGCGGCCTTGCATGTCGGCGATACGCGCCGTGTCGGCGGGCGAGGGCGCGTGCCGGGGCGCGAAGACGGAAACCAGCCGATGCACGAAGGACGGCGCGGCGGAAGCGTACGAAAGACGATCGGCCACGACGGGCCGGATCCCTGCAGTGATCATGTGATCCTCTTGTTCCTTGTGAAACAAATCGAACGCGCCGTGAATTCCTCACGGCGCCGGGTACTGCGTTGATTTGTGGACTCACGAAAGATCGCCCGTGGGGGCGGCGGACCTTGGGTGCGACTACAACGCGGCTGGCTTGGCGGATTCGCTCCGCCTGGCGTGCTTTTTGGCGTTGTTCTTGTTATCGGTACGGCGTGGCGCGGTGCTGCGGGAAGTGCGGTGGAGCGAGAGAGAGAAACGATGAAGCGGTGAAGCGTGGCGCGTGGAGGTGAAGCCCGGTCAGGCGGCGTTCGCGTGCGCCACCAGGCCCATCTCGGCGCTGGTCATGAGGCGTTCGATCTCCAGCAGGATCAGCATGCGCTCGCCCTGCGTGCCGATGCCGGTGATGAACTGGCGATCGATCGTCGCACCGATTTCCGGCACCGGACGGATCTGTTCGGCTTCCAGGCGGATCACGTCGGACACGCTGTCCACTACCATGCCCACGACGCGGTCGGCGACGTTGAGCACGATCATCACGGTCAGCGCGTTGTATTCGGCCTTGGCGAGGCGGAACTTCAGGCGCATGTCGATGACCGGCACGATGGTGCCGCGCAGGTTGATCACGCCCTTGATGTAGTCGGGCGCGTCGGGCAGGCGGGTGACGGTGTCGTAACCGCGGATTTCCTGCACTTTCAGGATCTCGACGCCGTACTCCTCCTCGCCCAGGGCGAAGGTGAGGTACTCGTCGGCCGATTCGATGGTGGCGGTGATGTCGTGGTTCATGGCGATCTCGCTCGGTTGTTTTCTCCCTCCCCTGCGAATGCAGGGGAGGGTGGGGGAGGGGTGAAGTGGTCGCCCACCTCGCTCGGCGCTTCGCGCCTCGCCACCCCCTCCCAACCTCCCCCTGCAAGCAGGGGGAGGGGCTATGTCTTGATTACGCGGCTTGCGCCATCCGCTGCGCCTGCAGCAGTCCGCCGACATCCACGATCAGCGCGACGCGGCCGTCGCCCAGGATCGTCGCGCCGGAAATGCCCTGCACGCGGCGGTAGTTCGCTTCCAGGTTCTTGACCACGACCTGCTGCTGGCCGAGCAGTTCGTCCACTTCCAGCGACAGGCGCTGGCCGTCGGCTTCCACGACCACCGCGATGGGTGCGCCCATGCGCGAACCACCGGACAGGCCGTACTGCGCGGCGAGGTCGAGCAGCGGCAGGTAGTCCTCGCGAACGCGCAGCACGCGCGCTTCGCCGGCGATGGTGCGGATATCGCCCTGCGCCGGCTGCAGCGATTCGATAACCGAATTCAGCGGCAGGATGAAGACTTCGCCGCCGACCGCGACCGTCATGCCGTCGAGGATGGCGAGCGTCAGCGGCAGGCGGATCGACACCGTCGTTCCGGTGCCCTTCTTCGAACGGATCTCGACCTGGCCACCGAGCGCGGCGATGTTCTTCTTCACCACGTCCATGCCGACGCCGCGGCCGGAAAGATCGGTCAGCTGTTCGGCCGTGGAGAAGCCGGGGTGGAACACGAGGTCCCACACCTGCGAATCGGTCGGGTTGTCGCCGATGGGCAGGTTGCGTTCGGCGGCCTTGCGCAGGATGCGTTCGCGATCCAGGCCGCGTCCGTCGTCGGTGATCTCGATGACGATGTGGCCGCCCTGGTGCTGCGCGTTGAGGCTGATCGTGCCGGTTTCGTCCTTGCCGGCGGCGCGGCGCTCGGCGGGCGATTCCAGGCCGTGGTCGATCGAGTTGCGCACCAGGTGCACGAGCGGATCGACGATCTTCTCGATCACGCCCTTGTCCAGTTCGGTGGCTTCACCACTGGTGCGCAGGCGCACCTTCTTGTCCAGGCGCGCGGCGAGGTCGCGGACCATGCGCGGGAAGCGGCTGAAGGCGAATTCCACCGGCAGCATGCGCACGCCCATCACGGCTTCCTGCAGGTCGCGCGTGTTGCGGTCCAGCAGTTCCAGGCCGGAGAGCAGCAGTTCGTTGGCGACCGGGTCCAGCTGCGTGGAGCGCTGGCGCAGCATCGCCTGGGTGATGACGAGTTCGCCGACCAGGTTGATCAGCGCATCGACCTTGTTGACGGCGACGCGGATCGAAGTGTCGCCGGCCTCGGCTGCATTCGGCTTGCGCGCGTCGTTGTTGCCGCGCGTGTCGAGCGCGACGACGTTGTCGCTCTCGATGGGTGCCGGCGGCGGCGCGACGGCGGACGTCGCCGGGATGCCTTCGATCGCCAGTTCGCACTGGTCTTCGACCCAGGCGAACGCGTCGTCGATCGCGCTGCGCGGCACGGAGCCGGGCAGCATCAGGTCCCACGCGATGTACGCCTCGTACGGGTCCAGTTCGGAGAATTTCGGCAACGTGTTGTCGAGCGCGGTGACGCCCAGTTCGCCGTGGCCGGCCAGCTCGCGCAGGATGCGCAGCGGGTCGTTGCCGCTGAGGAACAGCGACGGCGCCGGCTTGAAGCCGATGCGCCATTCGGCGATTTCCGGCTCTTTCGCAACCGCCTTCGCCGTCGATGCAACTTCGCGGCCCATCATCTTCGCCAGGCCGTCGTGCGCGCGCTTCAGGCCCACCGCGTCGATCGCATCGCCGTGTTCGGCCGCGGCGAGCAAGCCGCGCAATGCATCGCCGGAGACGAGCAGCGCGCCGATCGCGTCGACGTCGAGCTGGCGGCGTCCGCTGCGCGCTTCGTCCAGCAGCGTTTCCAGCTGGTGCGTCAGTTCGCTGATCGAGGTGAAACCGAACGTCGCCGCGCCGCCCTTGATCGAATGCGCAGCGCGGAAGACGACGTTGATGGTTTCGCAATCGGCCGAACCCG
>Ga0102591_1002766_pt1 | contig 17829 bp, 20 predicted proteins | sample AraplaCol_mCL_r2_2_FD_76860 | JGI IMG/M metagenome (GOLD analysis project Ga0102591, IMG submission 76860) | Arabidopsis root microbial communities from North Carolina, USA - plate scrape MF_Col_mCL_r2 (SPADES assembly) (version 2) | ecosystem: Host-associated > Plants > Roots > Endosphere... | reverse complement strand
CCATCGGCATGCCGGGGTGACCGCTTTTGGCTCTCTGGACCGCGTCCATAGAAAGGAACCGAATGCAGTTGGCGAGCTTGCGGAGGTGGGGGTCTTTTGGCGCGGGAACAGATGCGGTCGTATCGGGCATGGGTATCTCCTAGTTCAGACCGAGTATCTCGCTTGGAGATAGGGCGAGGACGAGGGAGCGACAGAAGGTGAAGCGTCAGCGACTATGGGTCACACATCAGAAGGTGTACTGACTGTCCCCGGAACGTGAAAGCTGGAAGCTACGGGAACAGCCGATCGGAAAAGCATTCTCAATACTTAAGATCTTCGCGGGCATGCTGTTCACAACCAACGCGACGCCTCTCAGTTTGACCAAGCGCCTGCCACAGGAGGCAAATATTTCACCTCGTCGGCTTTCGAACGCTAAGCATCACCCACACGCCGTTCCGGTAAAAGTTAAATGCTTGGTAGGATAGCGTGGCAAGGGCGGGCGCTATCGCAATGCCATGCTTTCGGAGGACCTACTCACCCTGCTGCGTCTCCGGCAACCGACTCGCGGCTTTTGGGGAGCGAGTACGCCATGGCTGCCCTTCGCTGGCGTACGGGTCTCGAGTTGGTATGACAGATACTGGCCAACCGCGCACAACGTCCCAAGCCGCATTGGAGCCGGGCGGGTTTGGAGCAGACATTAGGCCCCAAGTAACATCGCCGGACCGGCAAGCTGATCCAAAAGAACCTCCCGACCGTAATGAACATATAGAGCGCAACGCGATTAGGGACGTATTATGCGTTTAATAACCACCATGATCGCTGACGTGCTCGGGGTGACGTCTTCGCAGGCTGCTGCAGAGCGCTGCACGGCCCAGGACATAAGAGACGGAATCGCAGGTCGGCGGATCTTCCTCGCCGTGCCGTTTGGTGGCGAGTTTCCGCTCAAATACAGGGAGGACGGCCGCGGCGAGGCGCTCGGCCTTGGTCGCTTCGCCAAACCGAACGACACCGGCAACTGGTGGATTCAAGCCGACCGCCTCTGCCAGAGGTTCCGCAGTTGGTATGGCGGCACACCCATGTACTTCGATCTCTAGCGCATCGAAACAAGCGGCTGAAAGGGATCCGCAATGATGGCAAGGCCGGTACGGCGCGCATCGGGCCACGGCTGTGAGCGCCTCGAGACTGGTAATGGCCACGGCTCAGACCAGGGGGGCGGTTGTCCGGGGCTACACATTGCGACTACAGGATCCCCAGGAGAATGAAGCATGCGCCTGTTCGCAGCATTCCTCGTCGTCGCGGCCATGAACATGACCTTGGCGATTGTGCCGGCACAGGCACGCGGCTTCTCGTTCGAGGATTTCTTTACCGGCAGGACCGTAGCCGAGGGCAGCTTTCGCGCCATCACCGGCCTGCAACGGAGGTTCACCGTCGCGCTCCACGGAAAATGGGACGGGCGCACGCTGACGCTCAGGGAAGACTTCACATTTGACGACGGCACCCGGGAGCACAAGACCTGGCGCTTCGTGAAGACCGGAGCCGACAGGTACCGCGGCACGCGCGAGGACGTGGTCGGCGAGACGCTGGTCAAGATCGACGGCAACGTGGCGCGTTTCACCTACCTCGTCTACCTCGATGCGGCCAACCGGAGGAACAAGGTCCGTTTCCACGACACGATGACGCTGAAAAACGACGGAACGTTGCTCAATTCCGCCTACGTCACGAAAATCGGCTTGCCGGTCGCATGGACGCGCGTGGAATTCAGGAGGCGCTGAGCGATGTGGGGAGCACGGGGCCTCAGTGAAGACAGGCGTGGAACGGCGCCCCGCGCACGAGCCCTCGTCTATATCGCCTATGCCCATCCCGCCCTGCCGCTGGTGGCACTGGCCCTGCCGCTCTACGTCATCGTACCGACGTTCTATTCGGAATCGATCGGACTGTCGGTAGCGGCCGTCGGCACGGTTCTCCTCACCATCCGTCTCTTCGACGCAGCCACCGATCCCGTGGTCGCCTGGCTTGCGGACCGATGGCGCGGGCGCGGTGGTCGCCGACGCGGCTTCTTCCTCGCCTCGCTGCCGCTTACGGCAGGGTCTGCGTTCATGCTCTTCTGGTCCCCCGTCGAGGCGGGCCTTGGCTGTCTCGCCTTTTGGGCCGCGCTTGTCTCGATTGGCTTCACGTGGACGCCCCTGCCCTACACCGCCTGGGGCGCTGAACTGTCCGGCGACTACTTGGAGCGCACGCGCAACTCCGCCTTCCGCGAGGGCGCCACGCTGATCGGGATCCTGCGTGCCACGAGCCTGCCCTTCTCGATAGGGCTGACAGAAAGAGAAGGGATGCGCGGGCTTCAGGCAATGGCGATCCTTGTCGCTATCCTGCTGCCGATATCGGGTCTCGCAGCCGTAGCGCTTGTACCAGAACCAAAGAACCGCTCGTCGAGAGAGATCGGCCTCTTCGAGGGAGCGGCCTTCATGGCCGCAAACCGGCCGTTTCTCCGGCTGATCGCCGCTTTCCTGCTCAACGGATTTGCCAAGCCATCCGGCCACCCTGTTCCTCTATTTCGTATCCGACCGGCTGGGTGCGCCGGACTGGCGCGGGCCGCTGCTTCTCGTCTATTTCGCCTGCGCGGTGCTCGGCGTCCCGCTGGGGGCGAGGGCCGCCAGCCGCTTCGGCAAGCACCGCGCATGGTGCGGCGCGATGTTGGCGACCTGTCCGATCTTCGCCTTGTCGGGTTTTCTCGGCCGCGGCGACGTGAGCGCGTTCGGCGTCATCTGCTTGCTGACAGGCCTTTTGCTCGGTTTCGACCTGGCCCTTCCGCCATCTATCCAGGCCGACGTGATCGATCACGACACCGCTCGCTCCGGCGCGCAGCGCTCCGGCCTCTATTTTGCGGCATGGAGCCTTGCAACGAAGCTGTCGCTCGCAGCCGCGGTAGGGCTGGTCTTTCCTGCTCGCTCTGCAGGCGGAGGCTCAGGGAGTTCGTCGGACGCGATTGCAGTGCTGTATTCCTGGCTGCCGATCGTCCCGAAGCTCGCGGCGATCTGGCTGATGCGCGCTTTCCGCTCGACAGGGTGGCGCAGGCGGAACTGCTGCGCCGGATCGGGAAGGACAGATGAACACGAAGCCGCCCCGGCGGATCCGAAAGCGCTCCCGCCCCCTAGTCGAGGAGGATCGACATGAACGCGAGGCTCAAATTGGTCAGCAACAACCAACCGAACCGCAAGGACAGCCCGCGCAAGGTGGCCTGGATTACCGGAGCAAGCTCGGGCATCGGCCGGTCGCTTGCCATCAGGATGGCGCAGAGCGGGTGGAGGGTCGCTGCCAGCGCGCGCAACGCGGCCGCGCTCGAAAAACTCGCCGCCATGCTGCCCGGCATCATCCATCCCTATCCGCTCGACGTCACCGACCGCAAGGCGACTGGGGAGGCTCTCGCCGCGATCGAGGCAAATCTGGCACCTGTCTCCCTCGCCGTCTTCGGCGCAGGAACTTACCGGCGCGAGACGCTTACAAGTTTCGACGCCGGAGAAATCGGCGAAATGGTCGCGCTCAACATCATGGGCACCGTCAACTGCCTGCAGGCGGCGATGCCACGGATGAGTGCGCGCCGGTCCGGCCAGATCGCCGTCATGGCATCAGTCGCAGGCTATACCGGCCTACCCGGTGCTGCCGGCTACGGCGCGACGAAGGCGGCGCTGATCAACATGTGCGAAGCACTCTATCCTGAACTCGAGCGTCACGGCGTGCGGATGACAGTCATCAACCCCGGCTTTGTCGACACGCCGCTGACGCAAAGGAACGACTTTCCCATGCCTTTCCTGATCTCGTCGGAGGAAGCGGCGGGCCATATCCTGAGGGGGCTCGACAGGGGAAGCTTCGAAATTGCCTTTCCATGGAAGATGAAGGTGGCGATGAAGCTCTTGCAGGCGCTGCCTCCGCGCCTGCGATTCGCGCTCACCCGGCGCATGCTCCGCAACGACGCGTAACGTCACGGCCTCTCCAGGCGGAACTGGTAGACGCCGGTCCTGCCGGTACGAAACCCTGCAGCGCAGTAGTGCAGGTAGTACCGCCACATCCGAAAGAAGCGTTCGTCGAAGCCGAGCGGGCGTATCGCCGTCCAGTTCTCGACGAATGCGCGCTCCCAGTGCAAGAGTGTCTTCTCGTAGTCGCGACCGAAGGAGAATGAATCGATAACCGCCAGGCCGGACGCAACCGCCCTTTCCCTGAAGATCGTCGGCGACGGCAGCATGCCGCCGGGGAAGATGTGAGTCTGGATGAAGTCGGCATTGCGCCGGTAGTGTTCGAAGCGCGTCTCGTCGATGGTGATGACCTGGATCATCGCCTGACCGCCCCGCGCCAGCAATTCGCGCAGGCGATCGAAGTAGAGCCGCCAGTTCTCCTCGCCGACCGCCTCGAACATCTCGATCGAGACGACCTTGGTGAAACGTCCCCCGCAATCGCGATAGTCCTGTAGCCGCACCTCCGCCCGGTTGGACAGACCCGCGGCCGCGATTCGCTCCCGCGCATGCTGCGCCTGCTCCGCTGACAGCGTCAGTCCGGTGACACGGCAACCGGTGCGCGACACAGCGTGTTCCATGAACCCGCCCCATCCGCAGCCGATCTCGAGCACATGGTCCTCCGGACCGATCCGAAGGGCTTTCAGGATCCGGTCATACTTCGCCAGTTGGGCCTCGGGCAGTGGCTGCGCCTCATGTTCGAAGACTGCCGCGGAATAGGTCATCGTCTCGTCGAGCCAGGCGCCGTAGAACGCGTTGCCGAGATCGTAGTGGAAGGCGATGTTGCGACGGCTGCCGGCGCGCGAGTTGCGCCGCAGCCGATGGCGCAGATAGGCAAGCTTCCCGATCAGCGGCGAGGACGCAAGGACCGGCCGCAACGCCGGCTCATTGGCGATCGCCAGCTCCATGACCGCCCCCAGATCCGGCGAATCCCAGTCGCCGTCGAGATAGGCGCGCGAAAAGCCAAGGCTGCCGCCTGTCAGAAGACGCCAGAACGGTCGCGCATTGTTGAACCGGATGGCAGCCGAGGGGCCGGCCTCCCCACCGACCGCCACGTGCTCCCCGCCGCAGGGAAACTGAACCAGGACACGCCCGCGCTCGATGCCATCGGCCCAACGACACACAATCTGCTGCCAGAGCGACCGGCGCGGCGCAAGGAAAGTCGGGGCCTCTTGTTCAGCCTGGCTCATGCTGTGGTTCTCCCGATGGTTTGCGGGAAACGATGGTGGTGGCGACGAGAATATCGGCAGGTCGATGGCGATGGACGGGCACGTCCTTCATCCAGAGCCGCAGCGCCTCCCAGTGAATGCCCCCCATGACCTTCAGCGTCATCAGCGGATACTTGAAGAGCATGAAAAGCAGCCGGCGATCGGATAGCTCGACCCGCTTCCCGGAGAAGGTGGCGACCAGCAGTGGCCCCTGACCGTCACGTTCATTGATTGCGACCGTCACGCGCTCGCCCGGTGGCTCAATGCAAAAATCGTAGCGGCAATCCATCGGCACGAACGGCGAGACATAGAGTTCCTTGGCGCAGGACTGCCGGATGGTGCCATCTCCCGGGTTCGCGACAGGGATCACATAGGTATGCCGCTCGCGGAATGTGTTGCAGACCTCGTAGAGGACGGCCCGCACCGCGCCATCCGACCCGCTGCAGAAGTAGACCGTCAACGGATTGAACACGAAGCCGAAGATACGCGGATAGCAGAGCAGACGGATGCGGATGCCGTCGACATCGATAGCGGCGTCGATGAGCTGGCGTTCGACCCAGGCACGCAGCCCGCCGGGCGTCCCGTCGCCGTGGTCGGCATCCTGGAAGGAATACAGGGCCCGGCGATTATGACCGAACAGCCGCAGCCTGCGGTCCAGCGTCGGCAGCTCGTCGAGATCCAGCAGCACGGAAAACACGCGATAGCGCAGTCGATGTCGGCGTGGCCGATGCCGCGCGTGCGTCACTGCACCGACATAGAGGGTCGAGCCGACTGTCATTGCGCCATCGCAAGACTGGTGGTGGAAGGGATGCGGCCGGACTCATTTTCGACAGACCAGGGTCGACGCTGGCCGCAGATCGCCTCGGCGACCGAAAGCCCTGATTGCAGGCCGTCCTCATGAAAGCCGCTGCCGAAATGAGCGCCGCAGAACCACACGCCATCGCGCCCCTGCAGGCGCCAGAGTTCCTTCTGCGCCGCAAGCGCCGCCGGGTCGAACAGGGGATGCTCGTAGTCGACCTCGGCGATGATCCGCTCCTCGGGGATGTCGCGGCGAGGATTGAGCGTAACAAACAGCGGCGTGGCCGGATCAATACCCTGAAGCCGATTCATCCAGTAGGTGACGCAGAGCGGCCGTTCGCCGTCCCGTTCCGGCTCGCCGATGTAGTTCCAGCTCGACCAGACCTCTCTGCGCCTCGGCATCAGCCGCTCGTCGGTGTGCAGCACGGCGGTATTGGCCGTATAGCCAATCGCACCCAGCAACTCCCGCTCCTGCCCGAGGGGATCGGCGAGCATGGCGAGCGCGCAATCGGCATGGGTCGCGATCACGACGTCGGTATATACATCGCGGTTGCCGCGCCAGTCGGTCACCGACACAGAGCCCATCTCGCGGCGGATCTCGCGGACCGCGCTACGCAGGCGGATTTCCCCGGAAAAGTCCGCAAGCAGCCGGGTGACATACTCGCGGCTGCCGCCGGTCACCGTGCGCCAGCGCGGCCGGTCCGAAATGGCAAGCAGGCCGTGGCTTTCGAAGAAGCGGATGAACGCATGGAGGGGATAGTCGCGCATCCGCCTTGCCGTGGCCGACCAGATCGCCGCCCCCATCGGCAGGAGGTGATCGGCGACGAAGGCGGGACTGTAGTGGTTTTCGTCAAGGTACTGGCCGAGCGTCATCGACGCCAGTTCCTCGCGACCGAGCGCAGCCGGCGCCTCGCGATAGAAGCGCAGCGTATCGGACAGCATGCGCCAGAAGCGCAGTCGAAATACGTTACCAGGCTGGCCAAGCAAGCCGCCGATCCCCGCGCCGGAATATTCGAACGCACCGCCATCGAGCGATGCCGCAAACGACATGTCCGAGGTCTGGGTCGGCACCGCTAGATGCTCGAACAGGGCCACGAGGTTCGGATAGTTGCGGTCGTTGTAGACGATGAACCCGGTATCGACCGGGATCGGACCGGAGCGTGAGGGCGTTGATACCGTGTTGGCATGGCCGCCCGGCCTGTCGGCCGCCTCATAGAGCACGACGTCCATGCTGCGGCCGATGAGCCAGGCAGCGGCCATTCCGGATATGCCCGCGCCAATCACGGCCACCCGCCGGCGGGGCGGACCGTCGCCATGATCTCGGTCGACGCGCATTATAACCCTTTCCATTAGCAATAGTTTTGCCCTTAGATACGAGGGAAACGCGCAACCGGATTGATACCGGCGCAGATTTTTGAACAATGGTGATCCGGCACACAGTGGCCGCCGTATCGACCTGCATGACGATTGCAGTCCCCATACTGGCGCCCGCGTGCCCCGACATCCCGATCGAGAAGCCCCGGGGCGATTCCGCGGCAGGACTTCGGGTCAATATGAAGCGTGCATGGATGAGCGAGACCGCCAGGGAACTGACAAAGGACGAAGCCCGCGCGCTGCTCGAAGCGGTCGGCCGCGATCGGGACATGGCGGCCTTCGAGGCTCTCTTTCGCCACTACGGCCCACGTATCAAGGCCTATATGGTCCGTTTGGCCCGCGACGGCAGTGTTGCCGAGGAACTGATGCAGGAAACCATGATTGCGGTCTGGAACAAGGCCGCGCAGTTCGAGCCGGGCCGCGGAAACGTCTCGACTTGGATCTTCACCATCGCCCGCAACCTTCGGATCGATGCGTACAGAAAAACCCGGCGGCCGGATTTCGATCCGAATGACCCCGCTTTCGTGCCGGACGACAGCCCGCCGGCGGACGCCGCCGTGGAGGAAAGGCAGGAGGCGGAGCGGCTGCGCAACGCCATGGCGGTGCTGCCGCAGGAGCAGCTCGAACTGCTTCGCCTTTCCTTTTTCAACGATTGTTCGCACAGCTCGATCGCCGAGAGGCTCAACCTGCCGCTCGGCACGGTTAAGTCCCGCATCCGGCTCGCCTTCGCCAAGCTGCGCACCGCACTGGAGGACGGACAATGACGATCCGTCACCATGTCAGCGACGAACTTCTGCTCGCCTACGCTGCCGGCACGCTGGAGGAAGGCTGGCGGCTCGCGGTCGCAACGCATCTGGCGCTCTGCCCCGATTGCCGCAAGCGGCTTTCGCTGATGGAGGAGGCAGGCGGCCAGTTGCTCGAGGAGATTGCGCCCGAGCCGGCGATGGCAACGTCGTTCGAGCAGTTGCGGCAACGCATTCTGCACGAGGCTGCGCCGGCCCGCCCCGCGCCTGCAGCCGCACGCCCGGCCGCGCCGGCTCGTGTCGCGTCGCCGGTCCTGCCTGAACCACTTCGCTCCTATGTCGGGGGTGATGTCGAAACGCTGAAATGGAAATCGCTCGGGCGCGGTGCCTACCATATTCCGATCAGGACCGATGACGGAACGAGGATGGTACGGCTCCTGCGGATACCGGCCGGCAAGCCGGTGCCCGAGCACGGCCACGGCGGCCGCGAACTCACGCTCGTCCTCAGCGGCAGCTTCCATGACGGCGAAAAACTGTTTGCGCGCGGCGACCTGGACGAGGCCGATGCCAGCGTACAGCATCAGCCTGTGGCAACCCCCGATGAAGATTGCATCTGCCTTGCCGTTACTGACGCGCCGCTGAAGTTCAGAAGCTGGCTGGTGCGCTTGGTCCAGCCGGTGCTCGGCATATGATCGACACTCGGGAGCGTGAACCCGTATGACCTACCTGATTTCGTATCTGGCAACAGCGCTCGTCTTTCTCGGCCTCGACTTCCTCTGGCTGACGCGCATCTCGCCCACTTACTATCGCAGCCGCATCGGCGAGCTTCTGCTGGCGCAGCCGAATTTCGCCGCCGCCGCGGCCTTCTACCTGCTCTACGTGGCTGGGATCGTCTATTTCGCCGTCGTTCCGGCCCTGAACGCCGGAAACTGGACCACCGCACTCCTCTCCGGCGCCATCCTCGGCCTCGTCGCCTTCGGCACCTACGACATGACGAACCTCGCGACGCTGAAGGGATGGTCGCTGCAGGTCAGCCTCGTCGATATGCTCTGGGGGATGGTGATCACAGCCACCTCCGCCACCACCGGCTATCTGGTGACCATGCACTGGTTCCTGCCAGGGCGATCGTGACTGAAACCTCCGGGCCTGCGAGGGCGGACAGCGCGAAAAGGAATAACTGCTGCGCGGCACTCAGGTACACGGCCCACGAGAATTTCAGCATGATTTTCCGGGTTAAGATGAGTGTCTGCGGGGGTGGCGGAGATGCCCGCGCCCTCCCTCGGGGTTAGGCGTAGCAGGAGCAACATAACGCTTGAGTAGCCGCCACTTCGGCAGCCTCATCAACACCGGCCAGGTGTCCGCATTGATGCAACAACGTTCGGTGGCGTTACGAATAAAGAGTGAGAGAGAAAGACGAATGCTGCAAAGAACTTCAAACCAAAACAAGACGTGGATCCGAACACTCTTGCTTGCTATCCTGCCCGTCGCTGCGACGTCCGTTTTGGGCCAGTTGGCGACCTATCCGAACATCGAAAGTTGGTATTCGACGCTAGAGAAGCCGACGTTCAATCCTCCAAACTGGGTGTTTGCTCCAGTTTGGACAGCGCTTTACATTCTCATGGCTTATTCTGCCTGGAAGCTCCTAAGCATGCCTGCGAAAACGCCGGGCAGGTCTTCGACCTTGACCGTTTTTTTCATTCAGCTCACCCTGAACGCATTGTGGTCTTGGATGTTCTTTGCCCTACAAAGCCCAATCACTGGCTTGGTTAATATCATTGTGCAGTGCGGATTCATTCTCGCGACGATCGGGTGTGCTTGGCGCGTTGACAAGATGGCGGCCCTTTGCCTCGTACCGCTCGCGGCCTGGGTGTCCTTCGCTGCGGTTCTGAATTTTGCGATCTGGCACCTCAATTGACCGTCTGACCAGGAGCCGAACGCAGCTCACAAAAGTTTATGAGGCTTATGGAACAGATCGGGTTTCATCGCGCGCTCCTTTCCAATCCGGTTTGTCCATGGGCGCCCTCGAAACGGCGCCCATTTCGATGGATTTTAATCACACGGCGGCGCTCTGCGCGTCGATCTGTGGCGCCCCGTCCGGTCGTCCGAGAGCCGAGGCGCTTTGAATGTTGATCTTCCGCGGTTTCAATGCTTCGGGGATTTCGCGAACGAGATCGATCGTCAGCAGACCATTGTTCAATTCGGATGCGGCCACCCTGACATGGTCGGCAAGCTCGAAACGATGTTCGAACGGCCGGCTGGCAATGCCTCGGTGAAGATAAGCTTCCGACGAAGATTCCTGCTTTTTGCCTATAACGGTGAGTAGATTGGTCTGGAATGTGATGTCCAGGTCGCCCTCGGCGAAGCCCGCAACCGCAATGGAGATCCGGTAGCTGTCGGCGCCCGTCTTGGCAATGTCGTAGGGCGGCCAGTCGCTAACCGAGCGCCCACGCTGTGCGTTTTCCAAGAGATTGAAGACCCGGTCGAAGCCGATGCTCGAACGAAAGAGCGGTGTATAGTCGTAAGATGTTGCCATAGCCATATCCTCCTTGAAGCAACATGGTATGGAGCGCTGAAAAGATAGCGCTCCCAGCGAGGCCAGCCCTGTTCCAGCGGCTGGTCGCAATCGATCTGGTTTTTGACGAATTCAGTTTCAAGAACCCTGCCAAAAAAATTATGGCATTCCTCAATGCAGCTTGAAGTTGCCTTCAACCCCCCGCCATTCGTTTGGCCCTATCAGCCGCCTATGGGGGGTAGCGAACCGAATGCAAGTGGCCCTCCAGGAGGTTCTGCCAGAAGGCCAGAAACTCAGGAAGTCTGGCGCCAGATCATAGTCCTGCCAGACATAGGTTCGCAGTACGAATTCAAAATGGGGGATTCGATAAAGGATATGCGAGGTGGCAAGATGAATGCGATACCTTGCCCGCCTGCCTGAACTGAAAGGGCAAAGCGTCGACGCCATTGCGGACAGGGTGGCCCGATTTCGGACCGATACTTTTATGGCGACCGCATCTTTGTCAGGATGGCCGCTGTGGCGGCGCAACGAAGTCGTCCGCCCTTGTCGCTGGCGACGTCTGCTTTCGGGCCACGGCCAAGCTGGTCCCTACGGCCGACGTGGTTTAGGGTTTCGGGTGCCGTCAGGCGTACGAAAGCCTCTCATGCAGGAACCCGCGGTCGGCATTCTCTGAGCTATGGGGTTTTGTATATCGGATCTGCCTGCGGGCCGCTGATCGCAGCGGCGCAAGCAGCCGATAAAAAGCCAGAGGACCATTTGTGCCGGACGCAATTCGTCACAGATGTATCGGGTGAACGAATGCCTAACCTGGCTTGTTCGCGTGGGATATAAGGGCCGATCTCGTGCACGTGGACGGTGCCCTCGCCGAGTTGTTTGGTCTCGATCCACACGAAACGGAGCGAGGCTTGCCGGTCCCGTGTGGTGGAAACCGGGAGCGGTATAGCCATATAACATGCTCGAAGCTGCCCTGCGCTCGCGCGCAGGGGTATTGGCTTGTGCTCCTTTCAAGTGGCGATGACGCCACACGGCGGCCCTTGTGGCCCGAGTTTCGCCAATCTTCTGAGGTCTCCAATTCGGATCCCTCTTGCATCTATGGCAGTGATGCAAGGGGCTGAACCCACCGCCAAGATCAGCCGCCGAGTACAAATCGAGAAAATGCCAGAGAGTTTCGAGCATCCTCGTCCATTTTCGTTTCGTCTGCGCCGTCGGTGAGGTCGCGCCAGACCCTGATATCAGATCCGATCGTTCCACCAGTCTTTACGAACGGCTCCATGACCACAGCGCCGGTATAGTTGATCTCGCGAAGTGCCAGACCGACCTCGTGCCAAGGAATTCTTCCTTTACCGGGCACTCGACGGTTGCTTTCACCCGTATGGAAATGTCCGAGTAGCGGGCCGGCGGTGCGGATCGCCTCGCCGAAGCTGTCCTCCTCGATGTTCATGTGGAAGGTATCAAGCATCACTTTAACATTCTGCTTCCCGACATCCTTCACGAATGCGACACCCTCTGCGGCGGTGTTGAGAACGTGGTTCTCGAAGCGGTTCAGGACTTCGATGCAGAGGTTAATTCCCAAGTTGGCGGCGAAATCCGCAATGCCGTGAATACCCTCGACTCCGCGAGCCCGGTCGCCCTCCTTGTCGACTGGCTTCGAGTAGTCCACCGGCCAATAGGAATGCAGCGCGCCGCCGATCGTCTTGATGTCAAGCTTTGCGACGTTTGTAAGCGTTTGCTCGAAGAATGCTTTTCCCGCCTGACGCACTGCAATGTCCGGTGATGAAAGATTCTTGGATTTCGAAGGACCGATCCCGGCCGTGAGGACGATGTTATTGTCCGTGGCGGTCTGTCTGATTTCTGCCAGTTCGGTGTCGCTGTATTCATTGATATGGTGTGCAGCTACCTCGATGACGTCGAAGCCGAGTTTGGCTACCTTCTCGACGTAGGGGCCGAATTTTGCGCTCCACTCGTGTTCCCAGTAAGAGTAGTAAATTCCGTGTTTCATAGGAGTCTCCAATGTAGTAGATCCCGCCGAATGTCCCTGGCGGGGTTGGCAGTGGCGGACCGCAGCTACCTCCGGTCGACCTTCACTGATCAGTTGTTCTCGATGCGGAGGTCGGGCTCTGCGCTTCCCGCTACGATCGCAAGTCCGTTCGGCAGATCGTTCTCTTCGACCTTCCGATTGATTTCCGTCGGATCGAGGCCGTAGCTCCGCCAGCGGTTCTGAAGTCTCTGCCGCAGGTGATCCTCGTCCACGTCAACGAATACGGTGAAGTCGAAAATCTCCTTCAACTTGTCCCAGGGCGACTGGCGCGCCAGCAGGTAGTTGCCTTCGCAGACAATGATGTTCGTCGACCGGGGAATTAGATTGCCGCCAGCCCGCGCGATCTCGATAGAGCGGTCGAATACCGGAACGGCAACGACGTCGTCCTCGTTGGCCTTCAAGCGCTTGAGCATGTGACGCAGACCATGAGCATCGAAGGTGTCGATTGCCCCCTTGTAAGGCCGGCGCCCCATCTGCTCCAGGACGACATCGTCATAGTGGTATCCGTCCATCGGAAACAGGGCTGCGTTGAGGTGATGATCCTTGTTGATAATCTCCACGGCGCGCTCCGCGAGCGTGGATTTACCTGAACCGGGTGCGCCCGCTACGGCTATCAGAACTCGCCGACCGTTGCTTTCGTTGAAGCGTTGCGCCGCGATGTTCGCGATCTTCTGCGCGTTTCCTTCAATCTTGCTCAAGGATTTCCTCCCGTTGCCACTTCGCACTTTCGGCTACCAACGGCGTTGAGGGCGCTGACCATTGCGAAGTCATGCCAGTTGGTATTGTGCGGCTTTGTTGCGCAGGAAAGAGAGGCCATTGCCCATGACTTCCTCCTCGTCACGCGCAACCGGCCGCCAGGTCGATATGTCGCCGGCCATCTCCGGCGGCATGCTGACGAAACTCTCCAGGGTAAGCGCGCCCTTGAAGCCGATCGCCGACAAAGCGGCGAAGATCGGATCCCAAGGCACGTTGCCTGCACCGGGGGTCCCGCGATCGCTTTCCGAAAGATGCATGTATTTGAGGTGATCGCGCGCGGCCAGGATGCCGTTTGCGGCCCCCTTCTCCTCGATGTTCATGTGGAACGTGTCGAGATGGACGAACACGTTGTCCACACCGATGCGTTCGACCAAAGCCACGGCTTGTTCGGCCGAGTTGACCAGATGGTTTTCGTACCTGTTCACGGCTTCAACGCCGAACTGGATGCCCTGGGATTTGGCATGCTTCGCGGCCGCCTCGAGCGCACGCGTGACGTTGTCGTACTCCGCCTGTGTCGGAGGGGCTCCAGTGCGTTCGTTGGTACCGCCGTAGGTGACGCCCGTAAGTGCCTCGGCGCCCATCTCGGCCGCCTTGTCTATCGCCACCTTCAGGTGCCGGATGGCGGCGTCCGGCCTTGCCGAGGCCCATGCCGCTTCCGGCAGTACGAGCGAGCATGCTGCACGCAGGCCATGTTTTTCCAAAAGATCGCGAGTGTGCTTGGCATCGACCGACGGCGCGTCAGCAAGTGGAATTTCGATAAATTCCATCTTGTACTTTTTAGCACCGGCAATGGCCCGCTCCGCGCCTGCGCGGTCCCAGTTCATAGTCCACATGCTCGCGTGAATTCCAAAACCTTGCACGGTCATCCCTTCTTTCTGCGTGATGCGATGTACGTTGAAACGATAGTTCTTGCCGCCATGACGACGATCATCAGCACGCCCCAGAGTGCCGTTGCCAGATGCTGGTTTGCACCCATCAGGTTCAGACCCGACGAAAGGAGCTGGAGCACGATGAGAGCGACAAAGACCGGCAATACGCGACCGAAACCGCCGAACGGATCGATTCCGCCGAGAAACGCGGCGAGCACGGTGATTAGCAGATAGGACTCGCCGTGGCCGACGCGGACCGAATTGAAGCGGGCGAGCATTATCACACCTGCGACGGCGCACATCAGACCCGACAGCGTGTAGACCAGCATCAGTATGCGACGCGTATTCAGGCCGGAGTATCGAGCCGCCTCGATATTTGAGCCGATCATCAGCAGGCCGAAGCCGAGCTTGAAGCGCGTCAGCAGAAGCTGCCAAATCCCGACGCAGGCTATGAAAATCAAGAGCGGAATAGGAAATCCGAAGATCGACCCGTGTCCGATAGGAGCGATGAAGCTCGGAAACCCGGACACGTCGCCGCCTCGGGTGAGGAACTCGCCAAGCCCGCGCAAGAAGATCATCATCGACAGCGTGACAAGGATCGGGTGGGCCCGCGTGTAGGCAATGGCAGCGCCGGTCATGAGGCCCGCGGCGCCGCCCGTCGCCAGCGCGGCAAGGACGCCCAGCAGGAATGCAGCCGGCGAGGCATCTACGCCGCCGTACGATTGCATGACCCAGGCGGCGGCCAGTCCAGATAGGTTTGCGGTGAACGTCACCGAGAGGTTGATCCCGCCGGTCAAAAGTGGCAGCAGCATCGCGAGCGTCAGAAGCCCGAGTTCGGGAAGCTGGAATGCCACCGATCCGAAGGTTGCCGACGAAATGAAGTTGTTGGCGGCCAGTCCGAAGATCACCATCACTGCTAAGAATGCGATCGCCGGGCCGGTCATATCCGCGCCGAAGGTGGCGTTGAACTTTTGAGCGATGGCTTTCATGAGTGCGAGCTCCCCCTTTTGGCGTTGCTTTTCGCGAGGAATGGCAGAAGCTTGTCGATGCGCGCGGAAGAGAGCGTGATGGCGATGAGGATGATTGCGCCGACGATCATCTTGAACGCGAAGGGCGACACGCCCATCAGGTTGAGCCCGTTTTGCGTGATCGAAACCATCAAGACGCCGAGGACGCAGCCAATAACGGATCCCTTACCACCACCCAGCCGCGCACCACCGAGAACCGTGGCGGCGAGGACGTCGAGTTCGCGACCATAAAGCGCATTCGGAACAACTTCCTCGGCGTAGTGAGCCTGCATCAGGCCGGCGATGCCAGCCATCAGGCCAAGCCATCCAAACGAGATGTAGTGCATGGCGCCGATGTTGATCCCGAAGCGACGTGCTCCTTCAGGATTGTCGCCGAAGGCGTAAAGCTGGCGGCCGATCGTCGTCCTCGAGATCATAAACCAGGTCGCAAAGCAGCAGAGGATCATCACCACCACCGGAAGTGTGAGTTCGACCCACGATCCATCGGCCATCTCGTGTTCAAAGAACACGACGCGCGTCGTCAGCCATTCCGGCAGATCGTAGATCGACACGCCCTTGGTGAAGAACATCAGGAGTCCGAAGAAGATGTTGAAGGTCGAGATCGTCGCTACGATCGAGATGATGTGAAGCCGGTAGACCAATGCGGCATTGATCAGCCCGAGGCCGATCCCAACCGCCCCCGCGATGATGAAGCCTTCCGCCCAGTTGCCGCCACCCAGCGCGCCAAGCGCCAGCGCGGTGACGTATTGGACCACCGATGCGGCAACGGCGAAGGAGATGTCGATCCCGCCAGAGATCAGGACGACTAGAAGTCCGACGGCAAAGATGATGTTCACGGCCGAGACGTTCAGCACATCAAAAGCGTTTGAGATCGTAAGAAAACGGTCGGTGCCAAAAGACAGCCCGATGCAAAGCACGACCATGACCGCCAGAAGTGTGAATTCGGTTGTGTGTCCAAGGATCAGCCTACGCATAGACGGCAGACTCCAGTTCGCTGAGCGACAACTGTCGCGGATCATAGGTCGCGTGGATCTTGCCCTCGACCATGTGAATGATGCGGTCGGCATTGAAGTAGACCTCGGGCGGCTCGTCGGAGATCAGAATGATCGCCAGCCCCTGAGCCGCAAGCTTGCGCACAATGTCGAAGATGCCCGCTCGCGCGCCGACGTCGACGCCTACGGTTGGGGCGTCCAGGATGAGAATCTTCGGGCCGATCGCGAGCCACTTGGCGATCGCCACGCGTTGTTGGTTGCCGCCTGACAAGGTCCGGATGGGGTCGTCTGGCGTTCCAATCTTGACGCCGAGCGCCGAGATCCAATGGCTGACAACGCTCGCTTTCTTGGCCGGCGAGATCATCCCGCCGGACAGCAGCTTATCAAGCGATGCCATAACGAGGTTGTCGGCGATCGACTGTGGCTGATTGAGGCCAAGCGACAAGCGGTCTTCCGAAAGGTAGGCAACACCAGCACGAATGGCGTCTCGATTGGAACCGAACCTGACCCGCTCACCTTCGATGGTGACCTCGCCCGCCTGTGGGCGGTGCATCCCGAAGAGCGTAAGAGCTAGCTCGGTGCGCCCTGCTCCGAGAAGGCCGGTGATCCCGAGCGTCTCTCCTCGGCGAAGATCGAACGAAATATCCTCGAACTCGCCGGCTCGCGTCAGTCCTCTCACGCAGAGCACGACCGCCTCGTTGTCGTGATCGGTGGCGATAACGGAACTGTCGAAGTTCCTGCCGGTCATCAGTTCGGTTACTCGTGATTGCGTCATGCCCTCGACTGGGAAGACACCAACGAGCGCCCCGTCGCGGAGCACGGTCATTCGGTCGGATATTTCGAGGACTTCCGCAAGACGGTGCGACACGAAGACCACGGCCACTCCTGAAGCGGAAAGGTTGCGGACGATGTCAATGAGATAGTCGGTTTCCGATTGGGTCAGCGACGCCGTCGGCTCATCCATGAAGACGAGCCGGGCTTCGCCCACAAGGGCGCGCGCTATCGCAACGATCTGGCGCTGCGCGATCGGCAACTCCTTGAGGGGGAGATGAATGTCGATGCTCACCCCAAGGCGAGCGAGTGCCTTTTCAGCCGCGTCCTCGATGGCACGCTTGTCGACAAGCCCATATTTGCCGTTGACTGCGTACTGGAAGCCTATGTTTTCGGCGACGCTCATTTCACCGAACAGCGCCAAGTCTTGCCAGATCACCTGAATCCCGAGCGATTGCGCCAGAGTGGGTGTCATAGCCGAGATCGGGTTGCCGTCGAAATAAAATTCAGCACCGTCCTGTGGCTTGTAGACGCCGGTAATCACCTTAATGAGCGTGCTCTTGCCGCATCCGTTCTCGCCAGCGAGACAGTGGACTTCTCCGGGGTTGACCTCGAAGGACACACTCTTCAGCGCGCGTACGCCGCCAAAGGTGACCTTGATGTTCTTGAGTGAAAGCAGCGGTTCGACGCTCATGGAATATCCTCCTGTTCAACCGCTGCTTCAGCGGTCGGGCCCAGGTTTTGCATTGTCCGT
>Ga0102591_1002762_pt1 | contig 17866 bp, 18 predicted proteins | sample AraplaCol_mCL_r2_2_FD_76860 | JGI IMG/M metagenome (GOLD analysis project Ga0102591, IMG submission 76860) | Arabidopsis root microbial communities from North Carolina, USA - plate scrape MF_Col_mCL_r2 (SPADES assembly) (version 2) | ecosystem: Host-associated > Plants > Roots > Endosphere... | reverse complement strand
GCCCAGCGAGCTGATCGAGAAGCAGCCGCCGCTCATGTCGGCCGGGCCGAGCTTGCCGTCGCGCGCCTTCTTCGCCAGCTCGCCGGTTTCCTGCGCGATCTGGATGACGCCCTTCTTGTCGACGTCGCGCACGACCGGCACGACAAGGCCGTTCGGCGTATCGGCCGCGAAGCCGATGTGGAAATACTTCTTCAGCACCAGGTTCTCGCCGCTCGCATCGAGCGAGGCGTTGAACGTCGGGTACTTCTGCATGGCCGCGACGGACGCCTTCATCAGGAACGCGAGCATGGTGAGCTTGATGCCCGCCTTCTCGTTTTCCTTGTTGAGCGCCACGCGCAGCTCTTCCAGGTCGGTGATGTCGGCATCGTCGTGCTGCGTGACGTGCGGGATCATCGCCCAGTTGCGCGCGAGGTTCGCGCCGGACAGCTTCTGGATGCGCGAGAGCGGCTTGCTCTCGATCTCGCCGAACTTGGCGAAGTCGACCTTCGGCCACGGCAGCAGGTTGAGACCACCGCCACCGGCGACCGGAGCGACGCCGGCCGACGGCGCAGCGCCGCCTTCCATCACCGACTTCACGAACTTCTGCACGTCTTCGCGGCTGATGCGGCCACCGCGTTCGCTACCGCCGACCTGCGACAGGTCCACGCCCAGCTCGCGCGCGAACAGGCGCACCGACGGGCTGGCGTACGGCACCTTGTCGGGCATCAGTTCGCTGGAATCGAACGTCACCGGCGGGCTGCGCGGCGGCATCGCTTCAGGGTCCATGCCCGGACGCGCGGCGTCGATGGACGCCTGCGCGATGCGATCGGCCTGCTGCGCCACGACGACGGGCTCGACCTTCGTGCCGGTCTCGGACGCCTTGACCTGCTGCGAGGGCGCGGCCGGTTCGGCACGCGGCGGCTCGGCGGCCTTGGCCGGTGCGGGCGCGGGCTTCGGCGCTTCGGCGGCCGGCGCAGCGTCGGTCGGCTCGATCAGCGCGACCACGCTGCCTTCGGCCAGCTCGTCGCCAAGCTTGACCTTGATCTCGCGGACGATGCCGGCGAACGGCGCCGGAACCTCCATCGTGGCCTTGTCGGATTCCAGCGTGACCAGTCCCTGGTCCAGCTTCACCGTGTCGCCTACCGCGACCAGCAGTTCGATCACCGGCACGCCGTCGTAATTCCCGATGTCGGGAACGCGTGCTTCTTTGAGCTCAGCCATGTGTGGGGGTCCCGCAGACGCGAAAACCCTATTGTGCGGTTTGCCGGCCCATGCGCCAACCGCGGCCGCCGTACGTCACGGTATCCGGCACTCAGTGTGTCTTTTCGTCCTGCTGCCGGGCTGGGGCGGCGGCTTTGGCGGCCTCCTCGGCGGCGTCGGCGGCCGGGGTGGCCGGGTCGGCCGGTCGGATTTCGAGCAGGCCCAGCCGCTGCCCGTCGGCCAGACGGAACTCGAGCGCGTCGTCGATCCGGTCCAGGTCCATCAGCCGGCGGCACAGCCCCTGTGCCCGTGCTTCCAGGGCACGCGCCCGCGGTTCGACGCGCGCGTCGATCTGCGCGTCCAGGTTGTCCAGGCGTTTCAGTCGCGAAGCATCGCCGCTGAAGGCCGCACCGATGGCGCCGGAGACGATGTCGCCGATCATGCTCGGGATCACCTCGGCCACCGCTTCGCCGATGCCGTTGCCGAGCTCGCGGCCGTTGAAGCGATTGGGCGTGACCGAGCGCGCCAGGCGCGCATCGATCTGCGCACGCGCGCGATCGAGTTTCTGCTTCACCACCGCCGGGTCGCTGGCGAATCCTGCCGCCACTTCGCCCAGCACGGTGAAGGCGATCTCGGCGGCGTCGCGGCCGATGGCCTGCGCCTCGGGCATCGCCTCGCGCGTGCCTCGTTCGAAGTCGGCGATGCGCTGGCGGTCGGCGGCGTTCAATTCGACCCAGCGGTCGTCGACGAACAGCTTCCCCTGCCGCATCACGATGGCGTGCGGCACGCCCGATTCGCGTGTGAGGATGACGCTGCGTTCGTCGATGGTCAGGTCGTAGTCACTGTCGATGTCGCACGAGGCGTCGATGTTGACCTCCGCCGCGAACGCTCCCCGGGCGACGAAAACCAGACCCAGCGCGCACGTCGCTAACTGTCGATTCATGGAGCGCTTCCCCGTCCTTTCCGTGGGTTTCCATCTTGCACTGCGCGCGGCGCGCTGTCCTCCACCGCGCATGCACGCCCGTCGGAAAGTCCGAGCGTGGAGCGTTCGTCAACGTCGCGAGCGTGGGGTCAAGCGAGGTTCATCGAGTGCATGCCAAACGCGCGCGCACCGCGTATCCGTCAACGCCACGCGAAAGTTCCGCAGATCGGGATTGCGAGGCAAGAACGGTTCATCGACCAATCGTTACGGTGGCCGCGCCTTCGAAAGGCAGCCTCCCCCAAGGCGTCAATTCAAATAACAGGAGCCCCCTCCATGAAGCACTTTCGTCAGTTGACCCTGGCCGTCGTGGCCACCCTCGCCATCGCGCCTGCCTTCGCGCAGGAGATCACCGGCCCCGATACCAGCGGCAAGCGTTTTGCTGTCGTCGGCGGTTACTCGCTGGCCGAACCGACCAAGAATCCGATGATCGCCGGTGAGCGCACGAACGTGGACGGCAGCGGTGCCGCCACGCTGAGCGCCAACTACTACATCACCGACAACATCGCCATCGAGGCGTGGGGCGCGGCCGACAAGTTCAGCAACCGCGTGCGCACGCCCAATGGCAAGATCGCCAGCGTCGATACGCAGCCCTACGCGCTGAGCGGCCAGTACCACTTCGGCAATACGCAGAGCATCCTGCGTCCGTTCGTGGGCCTGGGCTATTACGAAGCCAACACCGACGGCGAAAAGGCCGAGCCGAGCGGCGCGCTCGCTGGCCAGCGCATCGGGGTCGAAACCGCCAAGGGCGCGATGGCCACCGCCGGCCTGGACGTCAACATCACCCCGACCTGGTTCGCCCGTGCCGACGTGCGTTACATGCACGACACCACCGGCCAGCCGAACGTCACCGTCGACGGCGTCAACGCCGGCAAGGCCGAGCTGAATCCGGTCTCGGTGGGCGTGGGCCTGGGTGCCCGCTTCTAAGTCGCCAGCACCATCGTTCCATGCATGACAAAACGGGCCCGCAAGGGCCCGTTTTGTTTCCGCAGGCCCGCTTTGCATGCATTCCGTGAGCGCCGCTCGACCGCACGCTGAACGCATTCACGCCGCCCTAACCGCTTCCCCGTAGGGTCGCGGTGAACCCGGAAACATCCCTGCGAGGAGTTACGCATGACCACGAAGCTCGACAAGCCCCTGCGTCGCGAAATCCAGATCGAGGAGCGCGCCTACACCCTGACCATCGACGCCGATGGCCTGAAACTGGTCGAGAAGGGCCGCCGCAACGGCCAGGAGCTGCGCTGGGCCGACCTGGTGAACGGCAACGCCGCGTTGAACGCCGCGCTGTCGGCCAGCACCGAACGCTGATCCCCGCGTGCCCGAAGGTCCGTCGATCGTCATCCTGAAAGAGGAGGCGGCCGGATTCGAAGGGCGCGTAGTCCGCCAGGTCGCCGGCAACAGCCGGCTGGACCTGCAGCGCATGCGCGGTGAACGCATCACCGCGCTGTGCAGTTGGGGCAAGCATTTCCTGATCCGCTTCCCCTCGTTCACGATGCGCGTGCATTTCATGCTCTTCGGCAGCTATCGCATCAACGAGCGCCGTGAAGCCGCGCCGCGCATGAGCCTGCAATTCGCCGGCGGCAAGGAACTCAACTTCTACGCATGCTCGCTGCGCTACATCGAAGGCGACCTCGACGTCGTCTACGACTGGAGCGGCGACGTGATGGCCGATGCGTGGGATCCGAAGAAGGCGCGTCGCAAGCTGCGCGCGAGGCCGGACATGCTCGCCGCCGACGCCCTGCTCGACCAGACGATCTTTTCCGGCGTCGGCAACATCATCAAGAACGAAGTGCTGCACCGCATCCGCGTGCATCCGGAAAGCGAAGTCGGTGCGTTGTCCTCGCGCAAGCTCGGCGAACTGGTGACGCAGGCGCGCGAGTACAGCTTCGATTTCCTGCGCTGGAAGAAGGCTTACGTCCTGCGCCAGCACTACCAGGTGCACACGAAGACGATCTGTCCGCGCGACGGACAGCGGCTGACGTATCGCGCGAAGCTCGGCCGCGCGCAACGGCGGGCGTTCTTCTGCGAGCACTGCCAGAAGCTTTACGTCGAAGACTGAGCCCGGCTGCTCACACGCATCAAGGATGCTCCGCTTCGACGTGCACCTTCTCGCGGCGGATCAGGTACAGGCCGCTCGCGACGATGATCGCCGCGCCCAGCCAGGTGATCGCATCGGGTAGCACGCCCCAGAACGTCAGGTCGAACAGCACGCCCCACACGAGCGCGGTGTATTCCAGCGGCGCGATCGCAGAGGCCTCGCCCATGCGGAACGCCTCGGTGATCGCGTACTGGCCCAGCGCACCGGCGACGCCGATGCCGGCGATCAACCACAGGTCCTCGCGCCGGATCGCCACCCACTCCGGCCACGCCAACGCGCCGGCGCCGAGCGCGATCATCGCCATCAGCCACACCATCATCGACTGCGTGCTGTCGGTGCGCGCGAGGATGCGAACGGTGATCGCGCTGATGGCGTACATCACCGCCGCGACCAGCACCGCGAGCGCAGCCAGGCTGCCCATGCCCTGCCCTGTCGGGCGAAGCAGTACGATCACGCCGATCAGGCCGATTACTATCGCCGTCCAGCGACGCGGCCCGACTTTCTCCCCGAGGAACGGCACCGACAACGCAGTGATCATCAGCGGGGCGACGAAGAAGATCGAATACGTCGTCGACAGCGGGAGCTTGGACACCGCGAACACGAACGTCGCCATCATCGCCACGCCCAGCACGCCACGCAGCAGGTGCAGCGACCAGCGCACGCGCAGCAGCGGCGCGAGGCCGCCCGTCGCGAGCGCCCACACCAGCACCAGCGGCAGCGACGCGGCGCCGCGCAAAGACGCCACCTGGAGCGGCGGGTAGTGCGTGGACAGCTGTTTCAGCCCCGCATCCATCAACGCGAACATCGCCACCGCGACCAGCATGGTCAGCATGGCGCGGCCCTGGTGCGGGTTGCGGGAGGGGGACATGGCGAAGGCAATTGGGGCGGCGGGGGGCCACTATAGCGGGCCAATATCGCGGGATTCCCTTCTCCCTTCGGGAGAAAGTGCCCGAAGGGCGGATGAGGGGTAACGGAGAGAAGGCGGCACAACGCGCAGTGCCTCACTGCACTGATGGTTCGATGCCACCCTTTCGTTGCCCTCACCCCAACCCCTCTCCCGCAGGGAGAGGGGCTGCAGATGCCTCAATCATTCCGCAGGCTGGCCAGATCGATCACGAACCTATACCGCACGTCCGACTTCAACATGCGCTCGTAAGCCTCGTTGATCTGGTCCATGCGGATCAGTTCGATGTCCGACGCCACGCCATGTTCGGCGCAGAAATCCAGCATTTCCTGCGTCTCGGCGATTCCGCCGATCATCGAACCGGCGAGGCGGCGGCGCTTGCGGATCAGCACGCCCGCGGCGACCGACTCCGGTGCTTCCGGCAGGCCGAGCAGGATCATCGTGCCGTCCAGCTTCAGCAGGTTGAGGTAGAGGTTGTAGTCGTGTTCGGCAGACACCGTATCGAGGATGTAGTCGAACTGGCCCGCGAGCTTCTTGAAGACGTCGCCGTCGCGCGTGGCGGCGAAATCCTGCGCGCCCAGCGCGAGTGCGTCGGCACGCTTGGATTCGGACGTGCTCAGCACGGTCACGTGCGCGCCCATCGCCGCGGCGAGCTTCACGCCCATGTGACCCAGCCCGCCCAGGCCGACGACCGCCACGCGATCGCCCGGCTTCACGCCGAAATGCTTGAGCGGCGAATACGTCGTGATGCCCGCGCACAGCAGCGGCGCGGCGCGATCGAGCGGGATGGATTCGGGGATGCGCAGCAGGTAGCCGGCGTCCACGACGATCTGCGTGGAATAGCCGCCGTAGGTCGGGCGGCTCTTGTCGACGCGGCGACGATCCTCTGGATTGCGCTCGAAACTGTTGTACGTGCCGGTCATGCCGAAATCGCAGTACTGCTGCTCGCCCGCCTCGCAGGACGGGCACTGCCGGCACGAATCGACGAAACAGCCCACGCCGACCGCATCGCCGAGCTTGAACGAAGCGACGTCGCTGCCGAGCTTCGCGATGCGCCCGACGATCTCGTGCCCCGGCACCATCGGGAACACGGAACCGCCCCAGCCGTCGCGCGCCTGGTGGATGTCGGAATGGCACACGCCGCAGTAGAGGATGTCGATGAGCACCTCGCGCGGGCCGGGCTCGCGGCGCTCGATGGTGAACGGCGCGAGCGGTGTGGTCGCGCTGAGCGCGGCATAGGCGGGCGTGCTGGACATGGCGTTTCCTACGGGTGCGGGGATGGCGAAAGTCTAGTCCGCGTCGCTCGTCCGCGTCGTGCGCCAACGGCCGATACAGCGTTCCAACGCTGCAGCTTCGCGCCCGCTGCGCTACCCTTTGCGCCCCCGAAACAGCCCGCGGAGCGGCCCATGCCTTCCTTCGACATCGTCTCCGAAGTCGACAGCCACGAACTCACCAACGCCGTCGACCAGGCCAACCGCGAGCTGGGCACGCGCTTCGACTTCAAGGGCGTGGACGCGAAGTTCGTGCTCGAGGAGCAGACCATCACGCAGTCGGCGCCGAGCGATTTCCAGCTCAAGCAGATGAACGACATCCTGCGCGCGCGCCTGATCGCACGCGGCATCGACGTGCGCTGCCTGGAGTTCGGCGACGTGGAGACCAACCTCGCCGGCGCGCGCCAGAAGATCACCGTCAAGCAGGGCATCGAGCGCGAGCTGGCGAAGAAGATCCAGGCCTCGATCAAGGACGCCAAGCTCAAGGTCGACAGCCAGATCAACGGCGACAAGCTGCGCGTGATCGGCAAGAAGCGAGACGATCTGCAGACCGCGATCGCGCTGCTGCGCGGCGTCGAGTTCGAGCGGCCGCTGCAGTTCGAGAACTTCCGGGATTGAGTTTGCGAATGGACGCGGAAGACCCCATTGCCGCCACCCGCCGCTGGCTGGAACGCGCGGTGATCGGGCTCAACCTGTGCCCGTTCGCCAAGGCCGTGCACGTGAAGCAGCAGGTGCGCTTCGTGCTTAGCGAAGCCACCACGGTGGATGCGCTGCTCGACGAACTCGTCGCCGAATTGTCCTTGCTCGCCAGCACCGACGCCGACGACGTGGACACCACACTGCTGGTGCATCCGCGCGTGCTGGCCGATTTCCTCGACTACAACGACTTCCTCGATCGTGCCGATGCCGCCGTCGCGGCATTGGGCCTGGAAGGCGAGCTGCAGGTCGCCAGCTTCCACCCGCAGTACCAGTTCGCCGGGACGTATGCCGACGAGATGGGCAACTTCACCAACCGCTCGCCGTACCCGACGTTGCACCTGTTGCGCGAGGCAAGCATCGACCGCGCGGTGGCGGCGTTCCCGGATCCGGACGTGATCGTCGAACGGAACATCGCGACGCTGGAGAAACTGGGGCGTGATGGCTGGGACGAGCTGATGCGCTGAGGGACCGACGCCCGAAAGCAGCGTAGCCCGGGTAAGGCCGAAGGCCGCACCCGGGGAAGGCGCACCCGGCATGCCAGAATCCCGGGTGCGCTTCGCTTACCCGGGCTACCTGGACTTCACGCCGTGATGGTGCGAAAGCCGAAGCGCGTCAGGTTCACGACCAGTTCGCGACCGTAGCCGCCGAGAAGGCACCAGCCGATCGCCTTGAAGCACCGTCCGGCCACCTTCGCGGCCACGACTGCGTAGTGCCTCAACCACGGCACGGCGGTCACCAGCTGCGCGCCGAGCAACACGGCCAGCACGTCGAGGCCGATGGCGTCGATCATCGGCACAAGAAGCAGCAGATCCGGATTGCACGCCATGACGATGGCTGCAACGGTGGTGATCGCGAAGAGGACGCGCTGGCCCGTCGGCATCGACGTCCAGCGCAGGAAGCGCGTCGAGAAGCTCATGCGCGAAGCGTACATCGCGTCAGGCGGCGCCCGACGCGCACGACCATGCCGATCCGGTCGCTATGGAGCCCGCACCTGCAGCGCCGGCTCGATCAACGCCCGCGCATGCACCAGCGAATCGACGATGCGATGCCCGAGCGCGCGTACGGCGTCGTCCGGAATGACGAGGTCCGGCACCTGGATCGGTGTCATGCCCGCCGCCAGCGCGGCGCGCACGCCCGGCACGGAGTCCTCCAGCACGACGCAGTGCGACGGCGCGACGCCCAGTCGCTCCGCCGCGAGCAGATAGATGTCCGGCGCAGGCTTGGTGTGCTGCACTTCGTTGCCGGCGACCACTTCGTGGAAGTGCGGCAGCAGGCCGGTGCTGGTGAGTTTCTGCAGCGCGCGTTCGCGACGCGTCGAGGTGACCACCGCGCGCGGAATGCCGCGTTCTTCCAGCAAGGCGAGCAGTTCGAGCACGCCCGTCTTCAGCGGCAAGCCCGCATCGACATGCGCGTCGTAGCGCACCTGCAACCCGTGCAGCAGCGCCTGGAGCGTGGCTTCATCGGGGAATCGCTCGCGCAACAGCGCCTGGCAGGCACGATCCGACAGGCCGACAAACGACAGCCACAGCGCATCCTCGACCTCGAGCCCCAGTTCCTGTGATGCCTCGCGCCAGCATTGCAGCAGCGCGCGTTCGCTTTCGATCATCAGGCCGTCCATGTCGAACAGCACCGCGACGGGCGTGAACTCCAGCCTCATGCGTTGCCTCCGAACAGCGTGTCCAGATCGCTCGCGTCGAGCAGCCGCCACTGGCCGGCGGGCAGGTCATCCAGCGCAAGACCGCCGATGCGGCTGCGATGCAGCGCGTCGACGTGGTTGCCGACCGCCGCGAACATGCGGCGCACCTGGTGGTAGCGGCCTTCGGTCAGCGTGAGCGCTGCGTGGCGTGCATCGCGAACGTCGAGCGCGGCGGGCGCGAGCGGCGTGTTTTCCGTTTCGAGCATCATCGTGCCGCTGGCGAACACGTCACCCTCATCGCCGCGCAGATCCTGCGCGAGCGTCGCTTCGTACACCTTCGCCAACTTCGCCTTCGGCGAGACGATGCGATGCAGCAGCGCACCGTCGTCGGTCATCAGCAGCATGCCGCTGGTGTCGCGATCGAGGCGGCCGACGCTCGAAAGCAGCGGCGAACGCGCGCGAAAACGCAGCGGCAGCAGGTCGTAGATCACGCGCCCCGGATCCTTCGTCGAGCACGTGTAGCCGATCGGCTTGTGCAGCATGAGCGTCATGCCGGCCGGCGGATCGAGCGGTTCGCCGTCGATGCGGATGGCGTCATGGCCGACCTTGTCGTCGGCGTAGAGCACATCGCCCTGCGGGTCGGTGATGCGGCCTTCGCGGAACATCGCCGCGACGTCCTTGCGACTTCCGTAGCCCAGGTTTGCGATGAGTTTGACCAGCTTCATGCAATGGATCCTTGCTGCGAACGCACGGCTTCAATGATCTTGAAGCCGCCCTGCTGCGCCACCGTGCGCACGCGGCCGAAGTGCGCATCGAGTTCGGCTTCGTACGGCAGATGGCGATTGGCCACCAGCCACAGGCGTCCGCCGGGCTTCAGCGCCTGCGCCGCGACGGCGATGAAACGACGGCCAATGTCAGGTCGATCGCCGCGGCCCTGCGCGTGGAAAGGCGGGTTGCAGACGATGACGTCGTAGCGGCCGTCGATGCCGCGCGTGACGTCGTGCCAGCGGAATTGCAGCGCCACGCGATCGGCGAACGGCGCGAGGTTCACGCGCGCCAGATCGAGCGCACGACGCTCGGCTTCATACAGATCGACGGCCCGGATTCCGGGGCAACGCGACAGCAGTTCCGTGGCGAGGTAGCCGTAGCCCGCGCCGAGATCCGCCGCGTGCCCCGCGAGGTCCTGCGGGAGGTGATCGACCAGCAGGCGCGACGCGCCATCGACGCGATCCCACGCGAACACGCCGGGGCGGCTGACGAAGCGGCCATCGGCGATCGTCCGGACCGCATCGGCCCGGGCCCACTGGTCGGCGAGCGCGGCATCGACGGGGCCGTCGAGCGGCGCCGTCCAGAACACGCGGCACTTGTTCTTCGACAGGCTCGACACGGGACCGGCGATGCGCGCCAGGTCTGCCTCGCCCGACTTCGCGCCTTCGGTGTTGGGCAGGCACGCGACGACGCGGCCGCCCGGCGCGCAGCGCGCGACGGCGCGGGCGAACAGTGCGCGCGCCTCGTCGCGCTGGCGCGGCGGCAGCACGAGCACGAGCGGGACGCGCGAAGCGTCGTTTTCGTCGGCCAGCGTCAGGCCTGAGCGCTCCAGCGCTTCGGCTGCGGGACGGAAGCTCTGTTCGACGCGCAATCCTGGCCAGGCGCGCTGGTGCAGCGGCCAGCCATCGCGCGCGCGAAGGAAGAGCGCCCCGCCGGACGACGGCCACGCGAGCGGCCCGTCGATGAACGGCAGGAACAGGGTTTCCAGTGCGTCGTCGCCGTTTTCGGCGCGCATGGGCAGGTCCACGGGTGTGATGAGCGTCAATTCTACCTGTGCGCGATGCGGCATCCGGCCGCGAATTCATGCCGATTCAACGCCGCGCAGGCCACCATCGCAAGAAAACCAAGGGAGAACCGCGATGCGCGCCCTCTTCGTCGGCGGAATGGTCGACAACAGCGAACTGGACCTGGACGGCGCCGAGCCGCCCCTGCATTACCCCGAGAACACCGGCGGCGGACGCCCGCGCTACCGGCTGCACCAGATCGGGGTCCGCGACGGCGAGATCGCCTACGCCGTCTACGGCGCGCCGGACCTGGCGACGGAGGAAGTGGACCGGGTGATCGGGGAGCGCGATTACGCGCGGCGGTTCAGCGCGAGGCCGCAGGTGGTGATGCAGTAGGGCCGGGGCGAGGCGCGCGGAACGCCGCCGCAGTCACTTGAAGCGACACGATCGGCGCTTCAAGCGGCAACGGTGACGCTTTTTCGTCATCGTCGGCGCAGGAAGCGGCGTCGTTGCCACGAAAAGTGCCAGCGCCGGCACTCCAAGCGTCGGCGTCGGCGCTTTTTCCTCCATGTAGCGATCAAAAAAGCGTCAGCGATGACGCTTTTTTCGCCAGCGGTGGCACTTGAAGTGCCGGCGTCGGCACTTCAAGCGTCGCGGGTGGCGCTTGTTTCGCCACGTGTCTGTCGCGAAAGCGTCGCGCGTGACGCTTTATTGGCCAGCGACGGCACTTGAAGTGCCGCCGTCGGCGCCACGAGTGCCGACGATGCCGCTTTTTCCGCCACGCCTGGCCCAGGAAGCGTCGACCGTGGCGCCTGGCGTCATTCCTGCAGCTCCCGCAGCGTCACCGACGGCGGCGCATCCAGCACGCGCCGCGTGGCGAACATGCCGGCCAGCAGCGCCGCGAGCACTCCCGCCAGCGCGCCGACGGCCGCCATGCGCCAGTCCGCTTTCCACGGTAAGTCGAACACCTGCGTCGCGACGACGCCGGCCAGCAGCGAAGCCGCAATCGCCGCTGTGAGCCCCGACAGCAACCCGATCGCGGTGAACTCCGAGGCCTGCGCCAGGCGCAGCTGGCGACGGCTGCCACCGATCGCGCGCATCACGCCGCCTTCCAGCAGGCGCTCGTCCTGGCTCGCACTCACCGCCGCCATCAGCACCAGCACGCCGGCGACGAGCGAGAAGTAGAAGACGACTTCGACCACCGTCGACACCTGGTCCGCCGTGCTGCGCACCTGCTTGAGTACGGCGTCGATGTCGACGACCGACAGGTTCGGGAAGCGTTCGACCAGGTCTGCAGTGAAGCGGGTGCGCTGCGGCGGCACGCTTACCGCGGTGATGTGGCTGGCCGGGAAGCCGTCCATCGAACCGGGCGATGCGATGACGAAGAAGTTCGGCCGGAAGCTCTCCCAGTCCACGCTGCGCAGGCTGGTGATCGTCGCCTCGAACGGCTGGCCGGCGATGTCGAACGCGATGCGGTCGCCGATCTTCCAGCCCAGTCGTCCGGCGAATTCCTCTTCGACCGAGACTTCGGGCTTCGCGGGCTTGCCCGTCCAGAACGTGCCCTCGGTGATGCGGTTGTCGTCGCGCAGGTGGTCGGCGACGGACAGGTTGAACTCGCGTTCCGCCAGTCGCTGCGCGCGTTCGCCCTGCGCTTCGTAATCCTTGCCGGTGACCGGCTTGCCGTTGTACTCGGTGAGGCGCCCGCGAATCATCGGGTACAGCGTCGGCGCGGCCACGCCCTGTTCGGCGATGAAGCTGCGCACCGCATCGACCTGGTCGTCCTGCACGTTGACGATGAAGCGGTTCGGCGCGTCGCTTGCGAGCGCGAGCTGCCAGCGATCCAGCAGATCGGTACGCACGAACGTCAGCAGCAGCAGCGCCATCAAGCCGAGGCCGAGCGCAGACACCTGCGCGATGCTCGTGCCGGCGCGACGGCTCACGTTCGCCAGGCCGTAGCGCAGGCTGCCGCGCAGGCGCGAACGCACGTGGCGCACGACGAGGATCAGCGCCCATGCGAGCAGCGCGAGGACCAGCAATGTCGCGGCGATGCCGGCGAGCATCGACAGACCCAGCGCCGCCGAACCCGCCTTCCACCACAGCAGCGCGGCGAGCCCGACGAAGCCCGCGATGCCGACGATCCACGCGCTCGGTTCGGTGGGATCGAGGTCGCGACGCAGCACGCGCAGTGCCGGAACACGACGCAGCGCCAGAACCGGCGGCGCGCCGAAAGCCATCAGCACGACCAGCCCGACGCCAAACCCCTGCAACGCCGGCATCCAGCCCGCCGGCGGAATCGACAGCTTCAACGTCTGCGCCAGCCAGCCGCCGATCGCCCATTGCAGCGCGAACGCGAGCAGCACGCCGATGGTGCTCGCGATGATGCCGAGCATAAGCAGCTCGCCGACCTGGATACCGACCAGCGTGCGCTGGCTCGCACCCAGGCAGCGCATCACTGCCGTACCCGAAAGATGCCTCTCGCTGTGGCGACGCGCGGCCATCGCGACGGCGACCGCGGCCAGCACGACCGACACGAGCGCGGCGAGCCCGAGGAAGCGGCCGGCGCGATCGAGTGCGGAACGGATTTCCGGTCGCGCATCGGCGATGGTTTCCAGCCGCTGCCCGCGGCCGAGCGCAGGACGCGCCGTATCGACGAATTTCTCGACGGCGGCCGCGGGGCCCGCGACGACGAGCCGGTAACGAATGCGGCTGCCTTCCTGCACCAGTCCCGTCGACGGCAAGTCGGCGAGGTTGAGGAACACCTTCGGCGCGACGTTGAAGTAATCCAGCGCCGCATCGGGCTCCTGCACGACCAGCGCGGCGAGGCGGAAATGCGCATCGCCCAGCGCGATTTCGTCGCCGGGTTTGGCACCGAGCGTGTCGGCGCCGGCGCGGCTCATCCAGATCGTGCCGCGCGCAGGCACGCCTCCGGCGTCGCGTTCGACGCCATCGGCACCGTTGATGCGGAATGCGCCCCGCAGCGGGAATCCTTCGCCCAGCGCGCGCAGGTCGCCGAGCTGCAGGCGCTCGCCGACGCGGATCATCGTCTGCAGTTCGATGGTCTCGGTGCGCTGCAGTGAAGATGCGTTGGCCGCGTCGCGCGCGACACCGCCGATGGGCGCGTCGGCACGAACCACCGCGTCGCCGCCCAGCAGGCGGTTCGCTTCGATTGCCAAAGCGCGTTCGGCGCGATCGGTGACGAAGCCGACGGCGGTCACCGCGAGCACGGCCAGCACGAGCGCCGCGATCAGGATGCGGACGTCGCCGGCCGCGAGATCGCGTCGCAGCTGGCGCCACGCAAGCGCAAAGGCGTTGCCGCGCGGCCGGCTCACGAGGACACCAGTCGGCCGCTGTCCAGGCGCAGCAGGCGGCCGCAGCGCGAGGCCAGGTGTTCGTCGTGCGTGACCAGCACCAGCGTCGTGCCGGCATGCGCGTTCAGTTCGAACAACAGCTCGATGATCGCCTGGCCGGTGTGCGTGTCGAGGTTGCCGGTGGGTTCGTCCGCGAACAACAACGAAGGCTGCGTGACGAATGCGCGTGCGAGGGCGACGCGCTGTTGCTCGCCACCCGACAGCTGGCGCGGATAGTGGTTGAGGCGCTGGCCCAGGCCGACCTTCTCCAGGATCGCGCGCGCCGGCGCGTCGACGTCTCGGTCGCCGCGAAGCTCCAGCGGCAACATCACGTTCTCCAGCGCCGTCAGCGATGGAAGAAGCTGGAAGTTCTGGAACACGAAGCCGACCTTCTCGCCACGAACGCGTGCGCGACCGTCTTCATCCAGCGTGGACAAGGCCTCGCCATCGAGCACCACGCGCCCGCTGCTGGGCGTATCCAGGCCCGCCAGCAGCGACAGCAGCGTGCTCTTTCCCGAACCGGATGCCCCCACTATCGCCACCGTGTCGCCCGGCGCTATGTCGAAAGTCACGTCGTCCAGGATCACGAGCTCGCCCGAAGGCAGCATCACGCGCTTGCCCAGCGCGCCGACCTGAAGCGCCGCTTGAGCCTGTGTACGCGGTGCGATGGAATCTGCCATGTTCGTCCTTATGCTCTGATCGTTCATCGTCGTCGGTACCACACCGTCGTGCATCACTATTGGGAGCGCGGATTAAATGTTCTTTAAGAAGACCAACACCCGCGGCTCAGGCCGCGCCCTGGGCGGATATGCGGGCCTTGTGCATCGTGTGCAATGTGCCATTGGCTGGGTCGCGGCCGCGTCGCTGATGCTGGCGACTGCGTTCCCGGTGTTCGCCCAGACCACGGCAAAAGCCGCGCCAGCCGCGCAGCAGGCGCGCACGGTACTGGTGATGGGGGACTCGCTTTCGGCCGGTTACGGCCTCGCGGCGTCGCAGGGCTGGGTCGCGTTGACGGCCGATCGCATCGCGAAGACCAAGCCCGGCTGGCGCGTGGTGAATGCGAGCATCAGCGGCGAAACCACCGCAGGCGGCGCGGCACGCATCGACGGCGAACTCAAGCGCAACAAGCCGGCGGTGGTGGTGATCGAACTGGGCGCGAACGACGGGCTGCGCGGCCTGCCGCTGGCTCAATCGCGCGCGAACCTCGATCGCATGATCACCGCGTCGAAGAAGTCCGGCGCAAAGGTGCTCCTGATCGGCATGCGCATGCCGCCCAACATGGGACGCGAGTACACGCAGGCGTTCAGCGACAACTACGGTGCGCTGGCGAAGCAGCACGACATCGCGTTGCTGCCGTTCCTGCTGGAGCCCATCGCACTGGATCGCACTGCATTCCAGGACGACAACCTGCATCCGATCGCGAGCGCACAACCGAAGCTTCGCGATCATGTGTGGACGCAACTTGCACCGCTGTTGCGATGAGCGATTCGCGCGCATGCGCATCGCATTCGCCCGTTCGATCCCGACGAACGGTATTGCATTCGTTTTTTCGAGCGCGTAACTTGCGCGACCTTCGTTCCACACAATCCATCACGATCTTCGTCACGCCATGAAACTCTCCGCCCACATCGCAAAGCACTTCGCACTGCAGCCCAAGCGCTGCGGCGAATCCGTGCGCGCGCCGTGGCTGCGCGACGAAGCGGACCGACACGACTGATCTTCCCTGCGGGAGATCGGTCACCCCGATCTCCCCGAGGCAACGCGAACGCCCTCGGGTTCACACCCGGGGGCGTTTTGTTTCCAGCGTTCGCAAGGGAACACACTCGATCACCACAACACGATCACAACGCGATTGCATCGCGCATCCCGAAGCATCCGAAGCGTGCTGGTTTCGATGAAGGGAATGCCGTGAAGCGCATCAGCGCTGCGCCTGGATGCTTCGGCGCGGGCGGCGGGCGGGTGCATTCGCACAACGCATTGGCGCGCAACGCCAATACGGAACATCGTCGAACGGTTCACAGCGGCGCAGGTTCCAACGCCTGCCTGGTGCGCGCGGCCCTGCCGTGGCGCATGCCGTGGCCGCGAGCCGGTGTTTCGGGACGGAAGCGATAGCTCAGAGGCAGAGCAACGGCGCACGCCGTGGTCGCGGGTTCGATTCCCGTTCGTTTCGCCACTGGATAGCTCAGTCGGGTAGAGCATCAGGCCAAAACCTGAGTGTCGCGGGTTCAAGTCCCGCTCCATACAACGACCTTTCACGTCGTTACATCGGGACGCAAGTCCCTCCACGGAAACACCCCTTGCGGTGTTCCGCCATGCATCGCGCTTCGTGTGCGGTGCGCAACGGACATCGCAGCGGTGGATTCGCCGGGCCGCCGCCCTCGGGCATGCGCGCGTTGGCTGCACGAAGTTCTTCGCCGGAGTTGTTGTCTGGCGTCGAGGTTCGAAGGCTTTCGTCGCACCTGCATCGAGCGCGATGCGCTCCGCGGATTCGGCGTCGGGGGTGTTTCCAACTTCTTCTCGTCGTCCCGGCGATGTCCGGAATGGCGGTACAACGCGGCAACCGATCCCCCGCGCGACAAGTGGATCGAACACCAGCCAACAAGGAAATACTCCGATGTTCTGGACCAAGAGGGTCGTGATCGGTGACGGCGAGCGCGGCCTGGTGTATCGCTACCGTCAGTTCGAAGACGTCATCGCGCCGGGCGTGCATCGCTTCAACGACCCGATGGGTCGGGTCGAGGTGAAGGTGCACAACATCGCGCTGCGCGCTGAGTACGTCGGCAACGACGAGAACGCGCTGATCGATGCGCTGGGCTCGCGCCTGGCCGAAACGTTCGTGCTCGCCGACATCGGCGCGGACGACGTCGGCCTGGTCGTGAAGAACGGTCGTATCGAGGATGTGCTCGCGCCGGGTTCGCGCCGGTTGTACTGGAAGGGCCCGATCGCGGTCGAAGTGCGCACGCTCGCGCTGCAGGACGAGCCGGACGTGCCGCGCGACGTCGCAACGCGCCTGCGCCAGCTCGGCGTGCTGGAGAAGGTGGCCGTCGTGCTGCCGGTCCCGGCGGAGTTCGCCGGCCTGGTGTTCGTCGACGGCAAGCTCGTGCGCGTGGTCGGCCCGGGTACGTACGCCTTCTGGAACTTCCGGAAGAACGTGGTCGTGCAGGCGGTCGATCTTCGCGTGCAGTCGATCGAGGTGTCCGGCCAGGAGCTGTTGACGCGCGACAAGGTCAGCCTCCGCGTGAACCTCGCCGCGAGCGTGCGCATCGTCGATCCGGTGGCTGCGATCACCAAGGTCGCCAAGTACGGCGACTACGTGTACCGCGAACTGCAGTTCGGCCTGCGCAAGGCGGTGTCCGCCAAGACTCTGGACGAACTGCTCGGCGACAAGGCTTCGCTCGACGCCGACATCTTCGGCTACGTGCGCGGTCGCGTCGGGGACGTGGGTGCCGAACTGCTCGGCGTGGGCGTGAAGGACGTGATCCTGCCGGGCGAGATGAAGGACATCCTCAACTCGGTCGTGCAGGCGGAGAAGTCGGCGCAAGCCAACGTGATCCGCCGTCGCGAGGAAGCCAACGCCACGCGTTCGCTGCTCAACACCGCGCGCCTGATCGAGGAGAGCCCGGTGCTCATGCGCCTGAAGGAGCTGGAAGCTCTGGAGAAGGTGACCGAGAGGATCGACAAGCTCACCGTGTTCGGCGGCCTGGACGGCGTCGTGAAGCAGCTGGTGAGTCTGAAGCCGTAAGCTCCGTGCAGGTGGATGGATCCGCCTGCACGGTTTTCTATCTAAGGAATGGAACCATGAACACGCAACACGCTTCATTCGACCTGCTGCACGCGGAAGGTGCGACCACGCCGATCAAGGGCTGGACGCGCGGCGTGCCGGTCGAGGACCAGGCGCGGCAGCAGCTGCGCAACATCACCACCCTGCCCTTCGTCGGGCCGTGGGTCGCGGTGATGCCCGACGTGCACCTGGGCATCGGT
>Ga0102591_1002761_pt1 | contig 17871 bp, 22 predicted proteins | sample AraplaCol_mCL_r2_2_FD_76860 | JGI IMG/M metagenome (GOLD analysis project Ga0102591, IMG submission 76860) | Arabidopsis root microbial communities from North Carolina, USA - plate scrape MF_Col_mCL_r2 (SPADES assembly) (version 2) | ecosystem: Host-associated > Plants > Roots > Endosphere... | reverse complement strand
TGGGCGCCCTGGGTCTTGGTCAGCTTCAGCGGCTGGGCGCGGGCGAACACCCGGCCGTCCTCCATCGACAGCTTGTCGGGCGTGTAGAACCACAGCTTGTGGCCGCGCTGCTGGGCTTCCCACATCATCAGGAAGGTGGTGTCGGTTTCGATGTTGATCCCCAGGACGGGATCCATCTGGACGGCGACTCTCAGTGACATGCGGACTCCGGACAGGCTAGGGGCGGCGCGGGAAAGGCCGCGCCGCGATTGCCTAGTTAAGGCCGCCCGGTTGGGAATGCGAGAGGGGTCAGGCCGCCTTGGCGCGCCGGCGCGCCTTGAGGGTCAGCAGGATGGCCGAAAGCAGGAAGTAGAACGCCCCGAACGCGGCGTAGGGCGCGATGATGGGGGCCAGCGAGGCGGGCAGCGGACCGGCGGCCTTGCTCAGGAAATGGCCGCCGGCCAAGGCGGACTGGGCCCCGCTGAGCACCATCGCCCACTGCGCCCCGAAGGTCCGCCAACGGCGCACGCCGGCGGCCAGCTGCAGCACCCCCGCCAGGATCGCCCAGACGCCGAACAGCACCAGCACCAGGCGCGGATCGAAGTTCAGCGCGGCCAGCACGCCTGCGGCCACCAGGGCGCTGACGACAGTGTTGAACGCCTGCGGAACATTGGCGCGCAGGCCGCCGTTGGCGGCGGCGTCGCGAGCGTTGGCGAAGGCGTCCCAAGCTGGATAGAGCACCAGGAGCACGCCGCCGATCAGCGGATTGGTCGCGCCCAACGTGAAGGCCGCCACCACCCAGACGGCGGACACGAAAGCCCGTAGGAAATAATAGCGCTTCAGCGCGTCGGCGCCCGTCGTGTCCTTTGCCATGAAAGCCTCCTGGTGTGATGCAGATTAATGTCGCGACATTTTATGTCGCGACATATTGAACGCCGTAACGGTCGACGACGTCCCTGTCGAGTCATTATTTGTCACAGCATCTAATTTCGCGGTAAGAAGCGTGCTCGCAGGAGTTTCCCCGGTGCCCGATCGCCCCATCACGCTAGACGACCAGCTCTGCTTCTCGCTGTATGGCGCCAGCCTGGCGATCAACCGCGCCTACAAGCCGCTGCTCGACGCGCTGGAGATCACCTATCCGCAGTATCTGGTGCTGAGTGCGCTGTGGGAGGTGGACGACCAGAGCGTCGGCGCGATCGCCGAACGCCTGGGCCTGGACTCCAGCAACGTCACGCCCCTGATCAAGCGCATGGAGGCGTCCGGCCTGCTGTCGCGCCGGCGCAACCCCGCCGACGAGCGCCAGGTGGTCGTCAGCCTGACCGACCAGGGCCGCGACATGCAGGCCCGCAGCGCCTGCCTGGGCCAGACCCTGTTCACCTCGGCCGGGATGAGCGTCGAGCGACTGATCCAGCTGAACAAGGACGTGCAGGCGTTCCGCGACTCGGTCGCGCGGTTCGTGACGGACCGGCCGGAGCACTGACCGGGGACACGCCCTTGCGGCGTGTCCCCACTAGCGCGACGCCTGAACTTGGGGACACGCCGCAAGGGCATGTCCCCGGCCGCGTCGGTTGACGTCGCGGCGTGCTTGAAGGGCCGGGCGGCCCGGCCCACGCTCGTTTCGAGGAAACGATCACAGCGAGGCCAAGCCCATGAAAGCCATCCAGATCGCGGCCCCTGGCGGCCTCGACAACTTCCGCCATGTCGACCTGCCCGAGCCGGGCGCGCCCGGGCCGGGCGAGATCAAGGTCCGCATTCGCGCCAGCTCGCTGAACTATCACGACTATCTGGTGGCGATCGGCGGCATTCCCACGGCGGACGAGCGTATTCCGATGTCCGACGGGGCCGGCGAGGTGCTGGCGGTCGGCGAGGGCGTGAAAGGTTTTTCGGTCGGCGACCTGGCGGTCTCGACCTTCTTCCCGCACTGGCTGGACGGCGAGGCGCCGGACGACGGCTTCGCCGGGGTGCCGGGCGATGGGGCCGACGGCTACGCCCGAGAGCTGGTGGTCGCTCCGGCCACGGCCTTCACCCGCGCGCCCAAGGGTTGGAGCCCTACGGAAGCCGCGACGATCACCTGCGCGGGCGTGACCGCCTGGCGGGGCCTCGTCGGCGACGGCGGGCTGAAGGGCGGCGAGACAGTGCTGGTGCAGGGCACGGGCGGGGTGTCCATCTACGGCCTGCAGATCGCCAAGGCCTTCGGCTGCACGGTGATCGCCACCTCGTCGTCGGACGAGAAGCTGGAGCGGCTGAAGGCGCTCGGGGCCGATCACCTGATCAACTACAGGTCCGAACCCGACTGGGGGAAGGCGGCGCGCAAGCTGACCGACGGCCGGGGCGTGGACCACATCCTGGAGATCGGCGGCGCCGGCACCCTTCCGCAGTCGATCATCGCGGCGCGCAACGGCGGCCACATCGCCCTGATCGGGGTGCTGGCCGGAGTCGCGGGGCCGGTGCCGACCGTGGCGATCATGGGCAAGCAGCTGAAGGTGATCGGCCTGACCGTCGGCAGTCGCCGTCACCAGCTGGACATGATCCGGGCCATCGACGTGGCGGGTTACCGGCCGGTGCTGGACCAACATTTCCCGCTGGCGGAGCTGGCCGACGCCTTCAAGCACCAGGCGTCCGGCGGCCATTTCGGCAAGATCGTGGTCGATATCTGAGGACGGGGACACGCCGCAAGGGGATGTCCCGCTCCTAGTTCAGCCTCAGCCGCACCCGCTCCCGCGCCGCCCGCGCCGCGATCGCCGCCCCGCCGTCCAAGGTCTGGGCGCGGGACAGGGCCTGCAGGGCGCCGGCCAGGGCGCCCTGGCCCTCGCGGGCGGCGGCGACGTCCAGCCAAGGGTGGTGGTCGGTGGGGTCCAGCAGGGCGCGGCGCAGGGCCGAGCGCTCGGCCCGGTGCCAGTCGCGGGCTTGCTGGGCGCGGGCGAAAATGGTGTTCTGTAGACGGATCAAGACGGCTCGGTCCGAGATCGGGCTCATCAGCACGTCCAGCTTGGCGGCCACGTCGGGCATGAGGCCGGTGCGCAGGGCGCGACGCGACAGCTCCGACGGCAATACCACCCGCCCCTCGCTGAACGGGTCGAGCGCCAGCGGGCCTTCCTCGGTTTCGATGCGCAGCAGGAAGTGACCCGGAAAATCGACGCCGTGCAGGTCCAGGCCGCAGGCCCGGCCGGCGTGCAGGTAGAACACCCCCAACGCCACGGGCAGGCCCTTGCGGCGCTCGGCGACGGCGATGACGTCGGCGTTGTCGGGGTGGTCGTAGGTGATCAGGTCGCCGGACAGGCGCAGGTCGCCGGCCATGGACTCGGCCAGGGCCTCCTCGGGGGACTCGCTCTTCAGCCGCTCGGTGAGGCGCGCGATGGAAGCCTTGGCCATGTCGAGCACCGGGGCCAGGTCGCGGTCGGGATCGTCGTGCACGGCGCAGGCCAGGGCGGCCTCGAACAGCGGAAAGGCCTTGTCCGAGCGTTCGCCGGCGTCGGTCAGCAGGGCTTCGGCCTCTTCCCGCGTCATTGGTCCCCCATCCACGCGTCGGGCAGGTGGCGCGGACGGCGCCCCGGGGCCAAGGCGATCAGGTCCAGGCGTACGATCGCGTCGCGCAGCCCGTTGCGGTGGGCGGCGATATGCGCGCCGGCGCGGCGCAGGCGAGCTCTTTGCTCATAGGTCACCGCGTCCAGGGCGGCCTCCAGGCTGGTCCGGCTCTTGACTTCGACAACGGCCAGAACGCCGCCGCGTTGCGCCAGCAGGTCGATCTCGCCCAGCGGCGTGGCCAGGCGGAAGCCCAGGATGCGATAGCCCTTGGCCATTAGCCACAGGGCCGCGACCACCTCGGCGCGCCGTCCCGACAGCCGGGCGGCCGCGCCGCGCGCCTGTCTTTCCGGGCGGATCGGCCGGGCGACGCTCATCCGGCCTCCTTCATCGCCAGGGCCTGACGGTAGAGGTCCTTGCGCGACAGGCCCAGGGCCTTGGCGACCTCGGAGGCGGCCTCGCCCAGCGGCAGGCGGGTCATGGCCTCGCGCAGGGCGGCCTCGGCGTCGTCGGCGCTGGCGATCCTGTTCTCGCCGGGTCCGACCAGGATGACGATCTCGCCCTTGGGGGCCTCGAAGCGGGGATCGGTGGCCAGTTGATCGAGGGGCGCGCGGACGCAGGTCTCGTAGAGCTTGGTCAGTTCGCGGGCCACCGCGCCGGGGCGCGGGCCGAAGACGGCGGCCATGTCGGCCAGGCTGTCGGCCACCCGCGAGGCGCCTTCGTAGAAGATCAAGGTGGCGCGGACATTGGCCAGTTCCTCGAAAAAGGCCTTGCGCGCGGTGGTCTTGGTCGGCGGGAAGCCGGCGAACAGGAAGCGATCGGTGGGCAGGCCGGCCAGGGTCAGGGCCGCCAGGGCCGCCGACGCGCCGGGGATCGGAAACACGGGGTGGCCCGCCGCGATGGCCGCCTGGGCCAGGCGCGAGCCGGGATCGGAGACCATAGGCGTGCCGGCGTCCGAGACCAGGGCGATCCGCTCGCCGGCCTCCAGCCGCTCCAGGATGCGCGGCGTCTCGCGGTCGGCCACGTGCTCGTCGTAGCGCTGCAGCTTCTTGGAGATGGCGTAGGCGGACAGCAGCTTGCCAGACACCCGGGTGTCCTCGGCCAGCAGCACGTCGCAGCCGGCCAGAACGTCCAGGGCCCGCAGGGTGATGTCGCGCAGGTTCCCGATCGGCGTCGCCACCAGATACAGCCCCGGCGCCAGCGGCGCGTCTGACAGGGCGGGCGGGGGAAGCTGGCGGCTCAAGGGCGGACTTTCCGACAGGCGTTACGCGGGACTATGGCCGAAGGGTTATCAGGTCGCGAGCGTCCCTGTCAGCCGGTCCAATACCAGACGCCCCGACCTGGTGGCCCGGAGTCTGACCCTATCGTCGACGAGAAGATCGGCTTCAACCAGGGATTTCACCTTGGGCGTGTCTGGAGACAGGCCTAGAGGGGCGATTTCGGCGAAGGTCACGCCGTCGTCGATGCGCAGACCCAGCAGCAGCCGCTCCTCGGCGGCATCCAGCGGCGTCAGGACTTCTCGCTCGAAGCCGACGCCGGTTTCACCGACCGCGCGGACGTAGTCGGTGATGCCGCGCCGGGCGGTGGTAGCCAGCTTTTCGCCCGGCAGCGTCAGGCGGCCGTGGGCGCCCGGACCGACGCCCACATAGTCGTGGCCGCGCCAGTAGACGAGGTTGTGTCGCGAGCGCGCCGCCTCGCCCCGGGCGTGGTTGGACACCTCGTAGGCGTCGAAGCCGGCCGCCTCCAGCACCGCCTGGGTGGTCTCGAACAGGGTGGCGGCTAGGTCCTCGTCGGGCGGGACCAGCTTGCCCCGGCCCACGGCGCGGTCGAAGGCGGTGCCCGCCTCGATGGTCAACTGGTAGGGCGAGACGTGCTCGGGCCCCATGGACAAAAGCGCCGACAGCTCGGCCGTCCAGGCCTCCACCGTCTGGCCGGGCCGGGCGTAGATCAGGTCGGCCGAAAGGCGCGGGAAGGCCTTGGCCGCCACGGCCAGGGCCCGCCGGGCGGAACCGGCGTCGTGGTTGCGGCCCAAAAGCTTCAGCGCCGTGTCGTCCAGCGCCTGGACGCCCAGCGACAGCCGCGCCACCCCCGCCGCGGCCAGGGCTTCGAAGCGGTCGGTCTCGGCGTCCGTGGGGTTGGCCTCGAGGCTGATCTCCAGGTCGTCGGCCGGGGTCCACAGCGCCTTGGCGGTCTCGATCACCCGCGCGACCTGGGCGGGGTCCATCAGCGAGGGCGTGCCGCCGCCGAAGAAGATCGACAGCAGACGGCGCGGACCCGTCAGTTCGCGCTGGGCCTTCAGGTCGGCGACGATGGCGTCGGCCAGCGCCGCCTGCTCGTCGGTCCGTCCCCGGTCGCGCACGACGTTGAAGTCGCAGTAGGGGCAGATGTGCGAGCAGTAGGGCCAGTGGACGTAGACGCCGAGGGGAGGGAGGGCGTCGGTCATCGCCATCCTCCACAAGGCTTGTCATCCCGGAAGCGCGCAGCGCTGTCCGGGACCCAGGTGAACCGCACCGCATTTGCCCAGTCCCCTGGGTCCCGGACAGCCTCTACGAGGCTTCCGGAATGACAACGATAGAGGGCTCTATTCAAACAGCGCCGCCTTCAGCTTTTCAAACGCCACGGCGCGGTGGCTCATGGCGTCCTTGGCGGCGGGCTCCATCTCGCCGAAGGTCTGGTCGTAGCCGTTGGGGATGAAGATCGGGTCGTAGCCGAAGCCCCGGTCGCCGCGCGGCGGGAAGGTCAGGGTCCCGTGGACCTCGCCCTGCACCACCACGGCCGGGCCGCCATTGGGCCAGGCCACGGCCAGGGCGCAGGTGAACCAGGCCGAACGGTCTTCGGAAGCCGTCTCCTCGAGACGCTCGGCCACCTTGTCCATGGCCATGGCGAAGTCCTTGGACGGCCCGGCCCAGCGCGCCGAATAGATGCCCGGCGCGCCGTCCAGCGCGGCGACCGACATGCCCGAATCGTCCGCCAGGGCGATGTGGCCCGACAGGTCGGCGGCGTGGCGGGCCTTGAGCAGGGCGTTGCCGACGAAGGTCGTCTCGGTCTCGTCCGGCTCGGGGATGTTCAGCGCGCCGGCCGTCAGCACCTCGAAGCGGCCGTCCAGCAGAGCGTGCAGCTCCTTGGCCTTGCCGGGGTTGTGCGTCGCCGCGACGAGCTTCGTTCCAGCTTCCAGCTTCAGCGTCATCGCGTGTCTCCGTTTCTCGCAACCCAGTCGGCGGCCTCTTTACGCCGCCCGTCGGCCCCTCGGAAGAGCGCCTCGTTCGTCGCCATGGTGTCTCCGGCGCCACACCCCGCATAATCTGTTCGGTGAGCGCGATCATTACAGAGGTTTAATATCGTTTATCGATAAGCGACATTGGCGGTGGTGGAATTGGTCCTTATCTTCGCGCCATGGGAGAACGCCATGTCGGCGCCGACCCGCATCCGACCCCGAAGGCCCGCCATGTCCGCCGCCAGACTGTTCCGCATCGTCGACGCCGTCGCCATCCGTCTGGCCACGCTGACGCTGATCGCCGGTCTTCCGCTGGCCGCCGTGACCTTCGCGATCAAGACTTTCTGACCCAAGGACGGGCTCGCCTTTGACCCGCCCCGATGCGCCGGGGCATGGTCGGCGTTTCTGCCTGAGGGGAAGGGGAAAAGCGGATGCGCGCGTTGGGGCCAGGCTCGGTTTCGAGCTTCCTGAAGATCATTCTCGATGTGATCTATGTGGGTCTGTGGGTCTGGGTCAGTCTGTTGGCGATCTTCACGGTCGCGGTGCTGCTGCTCAGCTTCAATCCCGAACTGATCACCTCGAAACTGCATATCGGCGGCTCGATCGACGAGCTGATCAGCAAAGGACCGCTGTTCGCCGGCGCCTTGGGCGCCTGGGCGCTGCTGTCCGGGGGCTGGATGGTGATCGTCGAGCGCCTGCGGCGGGTGTTCTCCACCCTGACCGCCGGCGATCCGTTCCACCCGGACAATGTCCGCCGCCTGCGAGTGGTGGGCCTGGTCCTGGCCGCTCTTGAGGTCGGCCATTACATCTTCGCCGCCCTGGCCAAGTGGCTGGCGCCGGACACCAAGATGATCGACGGCTCGTTCAGCCTGAGCGCCTGGTTCCCGGTCCTGGTGGTGTTCGTTCTGGCCGAGGTCTTCCGCGAGGGCGCGCGCCTTCGACGGGAGGCCGAACTGACAATCTGACGACGCGGAGACTTTAGAACCCCATGGCCATCCGCGTGCAACTGGACCGCATCCTCCTGGAACGGCGCATGTCGCTGACCGAGCTGTCGGATCGGGTCGGCGTGACCATCGCCAACCTGTCGATCCTGAAGACCGGCAAGGCCCGCGCCGTGCGCTTCACCACGCTGGACGCCCTGTGCCGCGAACTGAACTGCCAGCCGGGGGACCTGATGACGTACGAGCCCGGGCCGGGGGATGTGCACGAGGAGGACTAAAGCCTTCTCCCCTTGCGGGAGAAGGTGTCGGCGAAGCCGACGGATGAGGGGTCGCACAAACGCAAAACGCCGCGACGGCTGAAAGGCTGTCGCGGCGTTTCTGTTCTTAAACCCCTCACCCGACCCCACTCCGTGGGGCCACCCTCTCCCGCAAGGGGAGAGGGATCAGGACTACTTCCCCGAAACCGCTTCCCGCTGCTTCACGAACAGCTCGCCAATGCCCTTTTCCGCCAGGGCGAACAAGGTGTCGAACTCGCCGCGGGTGAAGCCACGCTTCTCGCCGGTGGCCTGGATCTCGACGATGTCGCCGCTGTTGGTCAACACGAAGTTGCTGTCGGCCTCGGCGCTGCTGTCCTCCTCGTAGTCGAGGTCGAGCACCGGGGTGTCCTTGAAGACGCCGCACGAGACGGCGGCCACCTGGCCCAGGATCGGGTCGGTCTTCAGCACGCCCTCTTCCAGCATATAGTTGACCGCGATGCGCAGGGCGACCCAGGCGCCGGTGATGGCGGCCGTGCGGGTGCCGCCGTCGGCCTGGATGACGTCGCAGTCCAGGCTGATCTGGCGCTCGCCCAGGGCCTTTAGGTCGACGACGGCCCGCAAGGACCGGCCGATCAGGCGCTGGATCTCCTGGGTGCGGCCGCTCTGCTTGCCCTGGGCGGCCTCGCGGCGGCCGCGGGTGTGGGTGGCGCGGGGCAGCATGCCGTACTCGGCCGTGACCCAGCCGGCGCCCTTGTTGCGCATCCAGCCCGGCACGTTCTCCTCGACCGTGGCGGTGACTAGCACCTTGGTGTGGCCGAAGCTGACCAGGCACGAACCCTCGGCGTAGCGGTTGACGCCGGTTTCCAGCGTGACTTCGCGCGTTTGATCTGGGGCGCGTTCGGACGGACGCATGGGAAACTCCGGGGCTTTGCGTGTTGGGATGCGGCGGCTTATCCTAAACAAGACGGGCTCGTCCAATCCCGTCGAACCCGGGAGGCCCATCAGGGCGCGTTCGAAGGCTACATGACACAGCTGTTTTCGGGGTTTTCCGCTCAGACTCCCAGCCTCACGGACCTGGACGCCCGCGCCCGCGACATCTTCCGGCGGGTGGTGGAATCGTACCTGGAGACGGGCGAACCGGTCGGCTCGCGGACGATCTCGCGCGGCGGGGTGCAGCTGTCGCCGGCGTCGATCCGCAACACCATGCAGGACCTGGCGCAGCTGGGCCTGCTGGACGCCCCCCACACCAGCGCCGGCCGCATCCCGACCCATGTGGGCCTGCGGATGTTCGTCGACGGCCTCTTGGAGGTGGGCGACATCGGCGAGGAGGAGCGGCGGACCATCGAGGCGCGGCTGTTCGCCCACGGCCGCTCTTTCGAGGAGGCGATGGGCGAGGCCAGCGCCATCCTGTCGGGTCTGGCCGGCGGCGCGGGCGTGGTGGTCGCCCCGGTCCGCGAGGGCGGGGTCAAGCATGTGGAGTTCGTGGCCCTGGGCGCCGACCAGGCCCTGGCGATCATGGTGTTCGACGACGGCACGGTCGAGAACCGGCTGATGAAGCGGGCGGCCGGCGTCACCCCGGCGGCGCTGCAGGAAGCGTCCAACTTCCTCAACGCCCGCCTGCGGGGGCGCACCCTGAACGAGACCAAGGCCGAGATGTCGGCCGAACTGGACACGGCCCGGCGTGAACTGGACGCCGCGGCGGCGCGTTTGGTCGAGGACGGCCTAGCCGCCTGGAGCGGCGGCGAGGACCCCGACCGCGCGCTGATCGTCCGGGGGCGGGCGAACCTTCTGGCCGACGCCAGCGCCCGAGAGGACCTGGAGCGCGTGCGCCGGCTGTTCGACGACCTGGAGCAGAAGGGCCAGCTGATCGGCCTGCTGGACGATGTGCGGACGGCCGAGGGCGTGCGCATTTTCATCGGGGCCGAGACGCGACTCTTTTCGCTTTCGGGTTCCTCCGTGATCGCGGCGCCCTATATGACGGGCCGACAGAAGGTGCTGGGGGCGATCGGCGTGATCGGCCCCACCCGCTTGAACTACGCCCGGGTGATCCCGCTGGTGGACTATACCGCCCGCGTGCTCGGGCGGATGATGGACGGATGAGGACGATATGACCGACGAACAAACGCCGGCCGAGGATGTGGCCTTCGAGGCCGACAACGGTTCCTGGGAAGACGCTTCGCAGGAAATCGAGGCGCTGAAGCTGGAAGTGGCGGCCCTGAAGGATCAGGCCCTGCGCTTCGCCGCCGAGGCCGAGAACACCAAGCGCCGCGCCGAGCGCGAGATGAACGACGCCCGCGCCTACGCGATCCAGAAGTTCGCCCGCGACCTGCTGGGCGCGGCCGACAACCTGTCGCGCGCCACCGCGGCCAGCCCGCGTGATTCGCAGGACGCGGCGGTGAAGAACTTCATCGTCGGCGTCGAGATGACCGAGAAGGAGCTGCAGGCGGCCTTCGAGCGCAACGGCCTCAAGAAGGTCGACCCGACCAAGGGCGAGAAGTTCGATCCCCACCTGCACCAGGCGGTGATGGAGCAGCCTTCGGACGAAGTCGCCGCCGGCGGCGTCATTCAGGTGCTGCAGGTCGGCTACGAACTGCTGGGCCGCCTCGTGCGCCCGGCCATGGTGGCCGTCGCCGCCAAGGGCTCCACCGGCCCGGCCCCGGCCGAACCGGCCGCCGCCGCCAATCCGTACGCGGCTTCCGGCGAAGAGTCGGGCGGGTCGTTCGACACCAAGGCTTGATGCAAGAGGCTCTCTCCGAAAGGAGGGGGCCTTTTCTTCATCTGATAAATTGTCATCCCGGCCGTAGCGTAGCGAAGCGCCGGGATCTTCCACGCCGGCCATGACAACCAGCCTCTCATGGGTGAATATCAACCCATGATTGAGGTGGTCTATTTCGTCTACATAATGTCGAACCGCAAACGCGGCGTGATCTATGTGGGCGTGACCTCGGACCTTCCGACCCGTGTCCTGCAGCACCGCACCGGCGACAAGGACGGCTTCACCAAGCGCTACAACTGTCGTCGCCTCGTTTGGTTCGAGGGTTTCGACGACGTGCGCGACGCTATCGATCGCGAGAAGCGACTCAAGCGTTGGCTGCGCGCGTGGAAGATCGACCTGATCGAGGCGCGCAATCCTGACTGGAAGGACCTGTGGCCGGGGTTGATGGGCGAGGAGCGCTTTCCCTGGGAGACCGAAGCGGACTTCCTGGCGCCGGGTGATCCTGGGACGCTGACGTGGATGCGGAGGGACTGACCCTTCTTTTCATTGTCATCCCGGCCGGAGGCGCGAAGCGCCGCAGAGCCGGGATCTCCCACGTCGGCAGTTTCGGCAACCGTGGGAGGTCCCGGCGCTCCGCTGCGCTACGGCCGGGATGACAAGATGGTTGGAGGCAACCCCTTACACCGCCGCCTTTTCTTTCCCGACCTTGCTCCACACCCGCTCATGCAGGTTGAAGGCCACGGTCTGGACCATCGGTTCGACGATCCCCACCGCGAGCGCGATGCGCCAGTCGCGGGTCAGGGCGTAGGCGACGGCGATGGCCACGGTCAGGTGCATGGTGGCGTAGGTGGCGGTCTTGAGAGCGAGACGCATGGCTTTCGGCCTTAGTTGCGATTGATTATCAATATAAGTTATCGCCGAAACCGATCAAGAGGACAGGTTTTCAACATCCACCCCCGTGATCCACAGCCATGGCTTGCGCCAAAGGCCTTGCAGGCTCTTCCCAGAGGCAGGGATTGCGCTAATGTCCGTGGTCCATTGACGACGGGGCGGGCGCTCGGGGGGATTCTCTTGACGACGACGGTTCCGCGTCCAGCCTGGACCGAGAAATGAAGCTTACCATCGAGCGGGCGGCGCTGCTGAAGGCGCTGGGTCACGTGCAGAGCGTCGTCGAGCGGCGCAACACGATCCCGATCCTGTCCAACATCCTGCTGTCGGCGGATGGCGACACGCTTTCGTTCTCGGCCACCGATCTCGACATGGAGATCATCGACGAGGGCCTGGCCCAGATCGACGTGCCCGGCCAGATCACCGCCCCGGCCCACACCCTGTACGAGATCGTCCGCAAGCTGCCCGACGGCTCGGACGTGTCGCTCAGCTTCTCGGGCGACGACCCGCGCCTGGTCATCCAGACCGGCCGTTCGCGCTTCAACCTGCCGGTGCTGCCGGCCGGCGACTTCCCGGTGATGAGCAATGAGGGCCTGTCGGGCCGCATCGCCGTCGACGTCAACGAGCTGATGCGCCTGATCGACAAGACGCGCTTCGCGATCTCGACCGAAGAGACCCGCTACTATCTGAACGGCCTCTACCTGCACACGGTCAACGAGGGCGGCGAGACCAAGCTGCGCGCCGTGGCCACCGACGGCCACCGCCTGGCCCTGGCCGAGATGCCGGCCCCCGAGGGCGCGGTCGGCCTGCCCGGCGTGATCGTGCCGCGCAAGACCATCGCCGAGGCCCGCCGCCTGATGGAATCGGCCGGAGAGCATGTCGACGTCCAACTGTCGCCGCAGAAGGTCCGTTTCGAGTTCGGCGCGGCCGCCCTGACCTCCAAGGTCATCGACGGCGCCTTCCCCGACTATCTGCGGGTGATCCCGCGCGACAACGCCAAGATCCTGACCTTGGACAACGACCTGTTCGCCAAGGCCGTCGACCGGGTGGCCACCATCTCGGCCGAGAAGAGCCGCTCGGTGAAGCTGGCCATCGAGCCGGGCCGCATCACCCTGACCGTCCGCAATATGGAAGCCGGCCAGGCCGTCGAAGAGGTCGAGGTCGACTACGACGGCGAGCCCTTCGAGATCGGCTTCAACGCCCGCTACCTGCTGGACGTCTGCGGCCAGATCGCCGGCCCGCAGGCCGAATTCCGCTTCGCCGACCCGGCCAGCCCGACCCTGGTGGTCGATCCGGTCGATCCGGGCGTGAAGTACGTGCTGATGCCGCTGCGGGTCTGATCCGCGCCTAAGTATAAAGAGACGGGCGCCTTGGGCGCCCGTTTTGCTTTGGGGGTCCCGTCATGAAGAAGCTGCTGGCCGCCTCGGCCGCCGTCCTGGCCCTCGCCGCCGCCGTTCCCGCGCTCGCGCAATCGGTGGAGCGCCGCGAGATCGGCAATCAGATCCTCGAGAACGTGCCGGTCGCGCCGCCCGCGATCCGCGAGAGCCTGGCCCGCTACCAGAACGCTCGCTCGGCAGCGTTCGACGACTGGGCGGTCGCCGGCGGCATGATCATCGCCACGCGGTTCGGCAACACCAACCAGTTGCACACGGTCGCCGCGCCCGGCGCGGACCGCAGCCAGATCACCTTCTATGACGAGCCGGTGGGAAGCGCCCACACCCTTCCGGACGGCAAGATCCTGTTCTCCAAGGACACCGGCGGCGACGAGTGGTTCCAGCTGTTCGTCCGCGACGCCGACGGCAAGGTCGACCAGCTGACGCAGCCCGGCACGCGTAACCAGTCGCCGGCCTGGTCCAAGGACGGTTCGGTGCTGGTCTGGTCGCGGGCCGTGAAGGGCTCGGCCGACTACGACGTGCTGATGCGCGATCCGGCCGCGCCGAGCGGGGCCAAGGTGATCTACAAGGGCCAGGGTCAGGTCTCGCCGGTCGCGGTGTCGCCCGACGGCAAGGCGGTGCTGCTGGGTCGCTACCTCTCGATCAACGAGTCCCGATACTGGTTGCTCGATGTCGGGACCGGCAAGCTGACCGAATTCAGCCCGGGCAAGAAGGTCGCCTATTCGGGCGGGATCTTCACGCCGGACGGCAAGAGCGTCCTGCTGCTGTCCGACGAAGGTTCGGACTTCGCGCGCCTGATCCAGATCGACCTGGCCACCGGCGCCAAGCTTAGCCTTTCAGGTGAGCGTCCGTGGGATGTCGAGGACTTCACCCTGTCCGACGACGGCCGGGTCCTGGCCTATGTGGTCAACGAGGACGGCTATTCGAAACTGGTGGTTCAGGACTTCCGGACGCGCCGCGCGCTGCCGCAGCCCGAGCTGCCGGCTGGCGTGGTGTCCGACATCGCCTTTTCCCCCGACGGGTCGAAGCTGGGCTTCAGCCTGGCGACCCCGACGGCCGCCAGCGACGCCTGGAGCTGGGGCGTGACCGACGCCAAGCTGGAACGCTGGACGGCCTCGGAGCTGGGCGGCCTTGACGCCAAGGCGCTGGCGTCGCCCGAACTGGTCCGCTTCCCGTCGTTCGACAAGCGTTCGATTCCGGCCTTCGTATACAAACCCAAGCTGACGGTGGGCGCGAGAGCGCCGGTGATCATCGACATTCATGGCGGGCCCGAGGGCCAGTCACGGCCGACCTTCAACGCCTTCCATCAGCACACGGTCGCCGAGCTGGGCGCGGCGGTGATCGTCACCAACGTTCGGGGCTCGAGCGGCTATGGCAAGGCCTACCTGAACCTCGACAACGCCGAGAAGCGCGAGGACTCGGTCAAGGACATCGGCGCGCTGCTGGACTGGATCAAGACCCAGCCCGACCTCGATCCGAGCCGGGTGGTGGTCTACGGCCAATCGTACGGCGGCTATATGTCGCTTGCCGTGATGACTCACTATTCAGATCGCCTGGCTGGCGGGATCGAGCGTTACGGGATCAGCAACTTCGTCTCGTTCCTGCAGAATACCGAAGCCTATCGCCGCGACCTGCGCCGGGCCGAGTACGGCGATGAGCGCGATCCGAAGATGCTGAAGGCGTTCGAGACGATCTCGCCGATGAACAATGTCAGCAAGATCAGCAAGCCGATGCTGGTCATGCAGGGCTGGAACGATCCGCGCGTGCCCAAATCGGAGTCCGACCAGGTCGTCGCCAAGCTGCGCGGCCAGGGCGTCGAGACCTGGTACGTGCAGTTCAAGGACGAGGGGCACGGTTTCCAGAAAAAGGCCAACAACGACCGCCGCCGCGAGGTCGAGACCCAGTTCCTGCGGAAGGTGCTGGGCCTGGAAGGCGTGAAGTAGCGACCCGCGCCAAGCTTAGCCTTTGCGCTTATCGTCCGCGTCGCTTCGACGGCTCCGTGGAACATGGTCGGTCGATCGTGAAACGCGCGGAAAGGTTGAATCTTAGCTGAGCTGTTGCGCTAACCGTGGCTGTGACCCATGCTTAGCCACATGGATCAGCAATCCGCGCCCCTCGACGACGTCTTCCAAGCCCTGGCCGATCCGACTCGGCGGGCGATCCTCAGCCGTCTGGGCGCCGGACCGGCCAGTGTCGGCGAACTGGCGGCGCCGTTCGACATGGCGCTGACCTCGCTGATGAAGCACCTGAAGATCCTGGAGCGTGGCGGCTGGATCACGACTTCCAAACAGGGCCGGGTGCGGACGTGTGCGATCCAGACGCAACGCTTCGCCGAGGTGGGCGCCTGGCTCTACGGGTATCGAGGCCTCTGGGAGGGCTGACGTAGGGGCGCGTTGCGGCCGTTCTCGACCCGTGCCAACGTCCGTTTTCTATGGAAACGGGAGGTAGCCATGGCGAAGGTGAATTACGTGACGGTCGGGTCGAACGATCTGGAGAAGGCCAAGGCGTTCTACGACGGGCTGCTGGGCTCGATCGGGATGAAGCCGCTGTTCGAGCACCCCTCGGGCGGCCGGCTGTACCGCGGCGACGGCTGCATGTTCGGGGTTCTGGGTCCCTATGACGGCAATCCGGCCTGCATCGGCAATGGCATGATGGGAGGTTTCGCCTTCGAGACCGTCGAGGAGGTCGACGCCTTCCACGCCAAGGCCCTCGAACTGGGTGGCGCGGACGAGGGTCAGCCTGGCGCCCGGATGCCCAAGGCCTATTTCGCCTATTTCCGCGACCTCGATGGCAACAAGCTCTGCGGCTACAAGCTGGGCTAGGCGCAGCGACAAGCTTTGGCCCCGATTTTGGCCGCGTGCCGCCGAGATCAGGGCGCATGCCAGCCTTCGAACCGGAGGCCCGACATGCGTTTTGCTTGGGAACGTGGCGCGACCGTGCTGCTGAGCGTCGGCCTATGGGCCGTCTTGCTGACCGGAGGGCGGCATGTGCTGCACCTGATGCGCGGGGAGGTCCATGCCCTGGCGGATCTGGTGATCCGACGAGGGGGCTGGCTGGTCTAAAGTCCGGGGCTGCGCATCGTCGCCGAAGTGCTATTAGGCGCTCATGGCGTCGGCCGCACTGCTTTCCCTGACCTTGACCGATTTCCGTTCGTACGAGCGCGCCCGCCTCGAAACCGACGGGCGCAGCGTCTATCTCTTCGGGGCCAACGGGGCCGGAAAGACTAATCTTCTCGAGGCCATAAGCCTGCTCAGCCCCGGCAAGGGCCTGCGTGGGGCCAGCCTGGCCGAGGTGGGGCGCCGCCTGCCCGGCGAGGCGGCTGGCCGCGCCTGGGCGGTGGCCGCCGAAGTCGAGTCCGGAGAGGATGCGCCGGTCCGCATCGGCACCGGCGTCGAGCAGGGCGGGGCCGCCCGCCGTACCGTCCGCCTGGAGGGCGAGACCGTGCCGCCGGGGCGCCTGGCCGACCACGTCCGGCCCATCTGGCTGACCCCGGCCCAGGACCGCCTGTTCCTAGAGGCGGCCTCCGAGCGTCGGCGGTTCTTCGACCGCCTGGTTTTCGCCGGGGAACCGGCCCACGCGGCCCACGCCAACGCCTACGACAAGGCCCAGCGCGAGCGGATGCGCCTGCTGACCGACGCGGCCGAGACCGGCGCGCCGGCCGACGCTGTCTGGCTGACGGCGCTGGAGGCTCGCCTGGCCGAATTCGGCGCGTTGCTGGTCCAGGCTCGCGCCCGCACCCTTTCGGCCCTCCAGGCCGAAATAAACAGCCGTGGCGACCGGCCTTTTCCTCAGGCGCGCCTGACCTTGACCGGCGAGTGGGAGAAGATGGCCCTGGACGGCGCGCCATTCGCCGAAATCGAGCTGAAATTGGCCCAAGGCTTGGCCGCCGCGCGCGGACGCGACGGGGCTGCCGGGCGGGCTTTGACCGGTCCGCATCGCGGCGATCTGGCCATCTTCCACGTCGAGAAGGACCGTCCGGCGGCGGAATGCTCGACCGGGGAGCAGAAAGCCCTGATTTTGAACCTCGTTCTGGCCCAGGCGGCGCGACTTTCGCGTGCGGAATCGGCGCCGAATCCTGTAATATTGCTCGACGAAGTCGCCGCGCATCTCGATCTTACGAGACGAGCCGCATTGGCCGACGAACTCACGGCGCTCAAGCTCCAGGCCTTCCTCACCGGCACGGACGAGTCGCTGTTCGACCATCTCAAGGGTCGGGCGCTGGGCGTTCGCGTGTGCGACGCTGGCCTCACCCCCCAATAGGCCCGGCCCCGTTGGCCTGACCGCCCTGGAAGACGAATGACCGAGAACACCGAAGACCAAGTTCCCGAAGTGTCGCCCGACATGACCACCGAGGAAGCCGCCGCCCAGTACGGCGCGGACTCGATTAAGGTGCTGAAGGGCCTGGACGCCGTCCGCAAGCGTCCCGGCATGTACATCGGCGACACCGACGACGGCTCGGGCCTGCATCACATGGTCTACGAGGTGGTCGACAACGCCATCGACGAGGCCCTGGCCGGTCACGCCACCAAGGTCCAGGTGATCCTGAACGCCGACGGCTCGGTGACGGTCACCGACGACGGCCGCGGCATCCCGACTGATATCCACGAGGGCGAAGGCGTCTCGGCGGCCGAGGTCATCATGACCCAGCTGCACGCGGGCGGTAAGTTCGACCAGAATAGCTACAAGGTTTCGGGCGGCCTGCACGGCGTGGGCGTCTCGGTGGTCAACGCCTTGTCGGACTGGCTGGAGCTGCTGATTCACCGGGGCGGCAAGGTCCACCAGATGCGCTTCGAGCGCGGCGACGCGGTGACCTCGCTGAAGGTGACGGGCGACTCGCCGATCCGCGAGGACGGCCCCAAGGCCGGCGAGACCCTGTCGGGTACGGAAGTGACCTTCTTCCCGTCGCGCGACACCTTCGCGTTCATCGAATTCGACCGGAAAACGCTGGAGCATCGCCTGC
>Ga0102591_1002756_pt1 | contig 17888 bp, 12 predicted proteins | sample AraplaCol_mCL_r2_2_FD_76860 | JGI IMG/M metagenome (GOLD analysis project Ga0102591, IMG submission 76860) | Arabidopsis root microbial communities from North Carolina, USA - plate scrape MF_Col_mCL_r2 (SPADES assembly) (version 2) | ecosystem: Host-associated > Plants > Roots > Endosphere... | reverse complement strand
CGGCCTGCCGTTCATGCCGTCGCCGCCCGACACTTATTTCGAGAAGATCGACGCGCGCCTGCCCAAGCACGGCGAGGACGTCGCGCGACTGCAGCGGAACGGCATCCTGATCGATGGCGAAGGCGTGGTCGACGGCGGCCAGACCAAGGTGCTGCTGCAGATCTTCTCGGCCAACGCGATCGGTCCGATCTTCTTCGAATTCATCCAGCGCAAGGGCGACGACGGCTTTGGCGAGGGCAATTTCAAGGCCCTGTTCGAATCGATCGAGGAGGATCAGATCCGGCGCGGGGTGCTGAAGGTGGGGAACGCGGCGTAGTCTGCCGTTGTTGGGTGCACTGTTGCCTCACAACAGGTGTCGTCCCGGCGGAGGCCGGCAACTGTTACGTTGGTTCGGCCTGCAGGTACGGCTTCCTGTCGCGCATCATGGCGTTGAGGACGGTCAGTAGCTTCCTGGCGACGGCAATGAGGGCGAGCTTGGCTGGTTTACCGGCCTGTCGCAGTCGTTCGTAGAAGGCCTTGAATGGATCGGCCCGACGAACCGCGTTGAGAGCAGCCATGTAGAGGGCGTCACGGACGCGCTTTCGGCCGCCGGCGATCTTGCGTTTGCCGCGGAAGGCACCGCTGTCGACGTTGAAGGGGGCCAGGCCTGCGAGCGCTGCGATCTGCTTGGCTCCAACACGTCCGAGTTCCGGCATCTTCGCGATGAGCTGCATGCAAGCCACGGGACCCACGCCGGGCAGCGAGCGCATCAACCGCGCCTCGTCCGTGATCTCCGGCTCGGCCTTGATCAGTTCCTTGATGTCGGCCTCGATCTCGGCGATCTCGCTGTCGAGAACCTCGATAAGGCGGCTGATACGTTCGGCCAAAGCGCGGTCATCAGCCTCACTGCGTCGGTTCTTCTCCTGCGCGCGCATGAGAACCAGCTGATCCCGCCGTTTTGCAAGTCTCGCCAAGGCATTGCGGGCGGGATTGACTGCCTGCTCCGTGGCCGGTTGCATCACCCGGCCAAAGGCTGCCAGCATCCGCGCATCGATCGGGTCGGTCTTGGCGAGCCGGCCGCTGGCGCGTGCGAAGTCGCGAGCCCGGGCCGGGTTGATCCGGGCGAAGCGGATGCCGGCCCGACCCAGCGCCTCACGAAGCTCGAGGTCATAGACCCCCGTCGCTTCGAACACGACCAGCACATCGCATCGCCAACGCGCCGCGATCTGTGTGATGGCCTGCGGCGCGTTGGCGATGCGCTCCGGTACGCCCAGGGCTTCATCGAAGATATCGAGATATTGTTTGGAGACGTCGATTCCGACGTAGCGAAGGGGTATGATCACGGTGCCTGTCCCTGTGATGCGAGGTCTGTTGGCGCAGCCTCGTGCAACTGTTCAGGTTGGTAATGGAACGGGTGGGAGGCCGAGCCGGCTCACGGCGTCAAGCGCCAAGGACCCAACGGCTTCCCACCCAACCCATCCTGACAGACTTCCAAGACACAGGGACCCAGTTGGCGACACGAGTCCGCTTCGGTTAGATGGGCCCCGGCTCTGCAGCGCACCGCTGAAGAGGCGCTGCGCTGCGTCCGGGGCACGAGAGACCTACTCCATCTCCCTCACCCTCCGCGCATAGAGCCGCCGCAACGGCTCGAGCTGCGTCGTTTCCGTCGCCGCACGATACGCCGCGCGCGCCTCCTCCTTCCGCCCCAACCGGCGCAACAGATCGGCCCGCACCGCGGGCAGCAGCTCGTAGCCATCGAGCCCGCCGCGCGCGGTGATCGCATCGACAAGATCGAGCGCGCGCGCCGGGCCGTCGACCATCGACACCGCCGCGGCGTGATTGAGCTCGACCACCGGCGACGGGTTGATACGCACCAGCACCTCGTAGAGCCCGGCGATCTGCGGCCAGTCGGTCTCTTCGAAGCTCGGCGCCCGCGCATGCAGCGCGGCGATGGCGGCCTGCACCGCATAGGCTTGCGGCCGGCCGGGGATGCGCAAGGCATCGTCCACCAGACGCAGGCCCTGCTCGATCTGCGCGCGATCCCACAGCGTGCGGTCCTGCTCCTCCAGCAGCACGATGTCGCCGCCCGCCGTCTCGCGCCCGGCGCGCCGCGCATCGTGCAGCAGCATCAGGGCGAGCAGGCCCTTGATGCCGCTGCGCCCGGGCATCAGCCCGTCGAGCAGGCGGCCGAGCCGGATGGCCTCGACCGCTAGATCCGGCCGCATCAGATCCGCGCCCGAGGTTGCGACATAGCCTTCGGTGAAGACGAGATAGATCACGGCGAGCACGCCATTGAGCCGCGGCGCCAGCGCGTCGCGCTCCGGCACCTCATAGGGGATGCCGGCGAGCCTGATCTTCTGCTTGGCGCGGACGAGGCGCTGCGCCATCGCCTCCTCGCTGACGAGGAAGGCGCGCGCGACCTGGGCGGTGGAGAGCCCGCAGACGGTGCGCAGCGTCAGTGCGACCTGGACCTCGGCTGCGAAGGCGGGATGGCAGCAGGTGAAGATCAGCCGCAGCATGTCGTCGTCGAGCATCGCCGGCGGCTCGTCGGCGGCATGCGCGTTCAGCTCGAGCTCATGCACCAGCGCCTGCTGCTTGCCGCGGAAGACGGCCTGGCGGCGGATGCGATCGATCACCTTGTGCTTGGCGACATTGACCAGCCAGGCGCGCGGATTATCGGGCGCCTCGCCCGCCGTCCAGCGTTCGAGTGCGACGGCGAACGCATCCTGCAGCGCCTCCTCGGCGAGATCGAAATCGCCGACGAGGCGGATCAGCGTGGCCAGCGCCCGCCCCGCCTCGTCGCGGAAGATCCTGTCGATCTCGCCCGGAGTCATGCGTCGATGCGCAAGGGCGCGGTCACTTGTCGTAGACCCAGATCGGGCGCACCTCGATCGAGCCGATGCGCGCGCTCGGAATGCGTGCCGCGATCTCGATCGCCGCGTTCAGGTCCTTGGCCTCGATCAAATAGTAACCGCCGAGCTGCTCGCGCGTTTCCGCAAACGGGCCGTCGGTCGTCAGCATCTTGCCGTCGCGCACGCGGACCGTCGTCGCCGTGGTGGTCGGCTGCAGCCGGTCGCCGGCCTTGAAATTGCCGCTCTGGACGATGCCTTGGGTGAAGACTTGGTACTCGGCCATCATCTTCTGGGCCGTGGCAGCGTCGTTCTTCGCGTATTCGACCTCGTTCTGGTAGATCATCAGCAGATATTGCATTGCCTAACTCCTGTTGTTCGGGGGGATCACCGACATCCAGTCGAACGGGACACGCTCCAAACGACATCTTCAGGATAAATTATTTCGGCCACCGCGTGCACGGCGATCCCGGCTTGACGGAACCGTCACAAATGCTCCATGCGTAGGGCGTCAGTCGGCCGGACGGCCGCTCCGGCAGGTGCCGAAAGGCCGCCGGGGAGGAAAGTCCGGGCTCCCTTGACATGCGGTGCCGGATAACGTCCGGCGGGGGTGACCCCAGGGAAAGTGCCACAGAGAACGAACCGCCCGCCTTCGCCCTTTGGGCTTCGGCGCGACAAGCCCTCGGGCCTGCCGTGCCGTAGCAGCGCAAGCTGCGTAGGCAGGTAAGGGTGAAAAGGTGCGGTAAGAGCGCACCGCGGGTCCGGCAACGGAGCCGGCATGGCAAACCCCACCGGGAGCAAAACCGAATAGGGACGGCGTAGCGGGCTGTTCGCTTTGAGCGATAACGCCGCGGGGCGATGTCAGGCCCGCCGTCCGGGTAGGTTGCTCGAGGCCATGTGCAAACATGGTCCCAGAGGAATGGCCGTCACGTATCGTTCGCGCAAGCGGGCGGTGCCTTACAGAACCCGGCTTACAGGCCGGCTGATATCTTGCAACGAGGGGTTCGGCGTGACTGCGCCGGGCCCCTCACCATTTGGGCTGACGCGCAGCCATTCGACGGCTGTCATTCCGGGGCGTGCGCAGCACGAGCCCGGAATCCATCGGGGCCGCAATGTTGGTCGAGGAATGGATTCCGGGTTCTCGCTTCGCGAGCCCCGGAATGACAGCGATAACTACGCCGCGCGCGCGTCCGCCTTCACCAGCACCGGCGCAAGCCCGTCGGCTTCGCGCCGTAGCTTGGCGGCTTCGAAGCCGTGCATGCCGATCTGCCACTGCAGCCCGACGATCGCGCCTTTGGTCGGCTGCAACAATGCCAGCGATGCGAACAGCGTCACCGGCAACCACACCGCCAGTTGCAGCCAGACCGCCGGCGCATAGGCCGTCTCGACCGCGAGGATCGCCGGCACCACGAGATGGCCGACCACGACCATGACGAGATAGGCCGGAAAGTCGTCCGCGCGCTGGTGAAACAGCTCCTCGCCGCAATGGTCGCAAGCCTCCGTCACTTTCAGGAAGCGGCCGAACACGTGCCCTTCCCCGCAATTTGGGCATTTGCCGCTGAAGCCGCGCCACATCGCCTTCGCCAGAGAGATCGCCATGACCACACCTCTTCCTTTCCAAGGATCCATACAATATTATCCTGTATCCATACATTCAAAGGATATGGGCCTAAATTGCATGGATTGGACTCCTACAATCTCGGAGCTCTCGGGCCCGCGTTACCAGCGCATCGTCGAGGCCATGGAAGCCGACATCGCCGCCGGCCGGCTGGTGCGAGGCCAACAGCTGCCGACACAGCGCGCACTCGCAAAAGCGCTCGGCATCGACCTCACCACGGTGACGCGCGCTTATACCGAGGCACGGCGCCGCGGCATCATGGAAGCCCGCGTCGGACAGGGCTCGTTCGTGTCGGAGACCAGCGCGCGACGCGCGGTCGACCTGCCGCATCCCGTCGCGATCGATCTGTCGATGAACGTGCCGCCGCATCCGCTGGACGCGCAGCTCGACGAGCGCATCATCGCCGGAATGGACTCCATTCGCGTGCAATCGGGCCTGACGGCATATCTCAACTATCAGCCGCCCGGCGGCAGCGCACATGAGCGCGAGGTCGCCGCGCGCTGGATGCGCGCTCGGGTGCCGCACGTGCAGGCCGATAGGCTCGTGATCTTTCCCGGCGCGCAGACGATCCTGTTCAACCTGCTCGCTCACCTTGCGAAGCCCGGTGATGTCGTGCTGACCGAATCCCTCACCTTCCCCGGCATCAAGGCTGCAGCAGTTCAGCTCGGCATCAAGCTCGTCGGTGTCGCCATGGATGATTGCGGCATCCTGCCCGATGCGCTGGCGAAGGCCTGCCGCACGCACAAGCCGAAGGCCGTCTATCTCATCCCGACGCTGCACAATCCGACCACCGCGACGCTTTCCCCCGAGCGGCGGAGCGCCGTCGCGAAGATCATCGGCGATGCCGATACGATCCTGATCGAGGACGACACCTACGGCCTGCTCGACCGCTCGGCATCGCCGATCGCGAACCTCATTCCGGAGCGGACCTATCTTGCGACCACGCTGTCGAAATGCATCGCGCCGGCGCTGCGCGTTGCTTATCTGGTGACCCCGGACGGCGAGGCGCAGCGGCAGATGCGAACCTTCCTGCAAGCGACCGTGCAGATGCCGGCGCCGCTGATGGTCGCGCTGGTGACGCATTGGATCGAAAGCGGCATTGCCGACCGCATCATCACCGCAATCCGCAACGAGGCGGTTGGACGGCAACAGCTCGCGCAACGCACGCTGAAAGGATTCCAGTTCCTGGCCAAGCCCGCCGCGCACCATCTGTGGCTGCGGCTGCCCGAGAGCCGGCCCGATGCCGCCGCAGATCTTCTGCGGAATGGACTTGCGATCGTCGCCGGCGATGCCTTCACCGTCGACGGGACACCGCCGCATGCAGCGCGCGTCTCGCTGGGGGCGGCCCGGAACAGATCGGAATTGACGGAAGCGCTGCGCATCCTGGTCGTCGCGCTGCACAAGCCCGCCGACACCAGACAGATCGTCTAGGGTTTGCACCCACAAATTCGGGATGTAGGCGGACCATAACCCGACCGGGCATGTCGTATGTGAGCTCCGCGCAACGGCGAACCACCCTTGAATATGCCGCGAACAATGACCTACTGTGCTGGCTTCCGCTACTGTACGGCTATGCCCAATGGTCGATGTCTCGATCGCCGGAGACAAACTCAAGGTCTTCATTTCCTATTCCCGTCGGGACGCCGCCGATTTCGCCGACGAATTGGTGGCTGGGCTCGAGCTTGCGGGCTTCGCACCGTTCATTGACCGCCACGACATCAAGGCCGGCGAGCTATGGGAAGATCGGCTCGGGGGGCTGATCGAGCAGTCCGATACAGTTGTCTTTGTGATCACGCCCGAGGCAGTCAAGTCAGAGCGCTGCAATTGGGAGGTCGAGCGCGCGCTTCAACTATCCAAGCGGTTACTGCCGGTCGTACACAAGCCTGTGCCCGAGAGCGAGATTCCCGAAACACTGCGCCGCCGGAATTTCGTGCGATTCGATACCGGCCGAGCGCTCACGCGGTCGATTACGGAATTGGCAGAGGCGCTGCGCCTTGATCTCGACTGGATCAGAGAGCACACGCGACTTGGTGAACTTGCGACACGGTGGGGAACGCGTAAGCAACCAGAATTTCTGCTCCTCCGTGGCGACGACCTCGATTCCGCAAAGCTCTGGATTACCAAACGCAGCGAATTCGCGCCCGCTGTCACCGATGCGCAGCGGATGTTCATTGCCGCGAGTGAGGACGCGGAAGGAGCGCGGCTCAAGGATGCACGCGCGCAACTAGCAGCAACGGCGCGGCAGCAGCGAAGGGCGGCAAGACTGCTCTGGAGCATCGCCGCACTATCGCTGGCTATGGTCGCCTACGTCACCTGGAAAGGTTACGACGTGGCCGAACGCGAGATCAATGTATTTACGGCGCGCGCCACCGACGCCATGAAGGACGAACAGTTTGATCGTGCCATGCGATATGCATTGTCGGCCTATCGAGCACGCGGCGATATCACTTGGTTGACACCTTTTTCAACCGAACTGGAAGGAAAACTCGCGGGCGGCGCGCAATTGTCGTCGCTCCATCGCCTCTTCAAAGGTCATAGCGCGGCGGTATCAACCGTTGACTTCAGCGCCGACGGCAAGCGCGTGGTGACAGGGTCTCGCGACGGCACGGCTCGCATCTGGAACATCGACAGCGGCAAGGAAATTGGCCTGCTCAAACACGACGGACGGGTAGAAATCGCCGCCTTCAGTCCCGATGGCAAGTACGTGATCACGGCGGCTGACAACCTCATCCGCATCTGGGACGCCGATAGCGGTTTGAAGATTGCTCAGCGTAAGCTGCAGAACTCTGCAAGAATTGTGAGCGCCGAGTTCAGCCCCGCTGGAACGCACGTGCTAACGGCCTCTTACGGCGACGATGCAGCCCACGTCTGGAACGTGGACAGCAACGAGACTGTCCGGCTGGAACATTACAAGGTAACAAGCGCTACTTTCAGTCGCGACGGCAAGCGCGTGGCGACTACGTCCTTCGCGGACACCCGCATCTGGGACGTCGGTAGCGGCAAGGAGATCATGCAGCTCTACGGCCACACCGATCCGGTACAGAGCGCCTCTTTCAGCCGCGACGGCAACCGCTTGGTGACGAGGGCCTACGACGGTACCGCCCGCATCTGGGACACCAACAGCGGCAAGGAAATCGCCCTGATCGGCGGATCCAACGGGGGGATAACGAGCGCCGATTTCAGCCCCGATGGCAACCGCGTGGTGACGACATATTACAACAACCTGGCTGTCGTATGGGACGTCAAAAGCGGTAGAGAGGTCGCTCGGCTCAACGGCCACACGGGAAATGTGCTTCTTGGCAGTTTTAGCCCGGACGGAAAGTACGTTTTAACGACGTCTGCTGACCAGACCGCTCGCATTTGGGACGCCAACAGCGGCAGGGAATTTGCCAAGCTTAGAGGTCATACCGAACCGCTGCTGCGGGCCAGCTTCAGCCCAGACGGCAAGCGCGTGGCGACAGCATCATATGACCATACCGCCCGCGTTTGGGTTGTGGATAGTAGCAAAGAGATCGACCATAACGTTGATGCTGGAGTTCTATGGGGCGCCGCTTTTAGCCCCGACGGCAAGCGAGTTGTGACAACGTGGAACGACCGTGATCCCCAAATCTGGAACGTCGACGACGACAAAGAAGTCGTTCTTCTCAAATTTCATGACGCGGCGACGGTAAGGAGCGCCGCTTTCAGCCCCAACGGCAAGCTCGTTGTCACGGCGGCTGACGAGCCTACCGTTCGCATCTGGAACACGAATAGCGGGAAGGAAGTCGGGCGCCTCCGCGGCCACGACAAGGCCGTGATGACGGCAAGCTTCGGCCCCGACGGCAAGCAGGTGCTGACAGCATCTCACGACGGAACCGCTCGCGTCTGGAACGTAGACAGCAGCAACGAAATCACACGCCTCCCTGGCAAGCACAGGATGTGGAGCGCCGCCTTCAGCCTCGACGGCAAGCGTGTGGTGACGACATCAGACGAAGACGCCATCATCTGGAACGTTGACAGCGGCAAAGATGCTGCTCACCTCGTGGGTCACTCCGAACTAATCACGAGCGCCGCCTTCAGCGATGACGGCGTACGTGTTGTCACGACGTCTCGGGATTCAACCGCCCGCATCTGGGACAGCAGGAGCGGCTCGCAAATCGCCCTACTCAAAGGCCACATCACATTCGTGAAGAGCGCCGCTTTCACCCCTGACGGCAAGCGAGTGATAACAAATGATGGAATCACCCGCATCTGGGACGTCGAGAGCGCGAAGGAGATCGCGCCGCTCACCAGCCAACTCATGGACGTCGTGGGCGCCTATTTCATCCACGACGGCAAGCGCCTGGCAACGGTATATAGCAACGGCACCGTTCGCATTTCGGACGTTACGTGGGCAGCATTCGTCCGCGGAGACGATCTACGCGAGCGGGTCTGTGCCGAGAAGCTGATCGGCTCGGCCCAGGAATTCACCGATGCCGAGCTCGAAGATCCGATCCTGCGCGGTATCGACAAGAATGATCCAATAGCGCGCAACCCATGCCTTCGCCGCGGTCCGCTATCGCTCGACTATTGGACACGACTACCGATTCAAATCTGGCGTTCCCAGCACGGTGCTCGCCCTTGAGGGCAAAGCAGACGCCACCATCCCGCAGGTTTACCGGATCTGTCAGGCACAACGTCCTGCTAATGCTGGCGATGGCGACGGCGGTGAGCGAGCGGCGCTGCACCCGTCGGAACTCCCTGCGATGCAAAGGCATCGCTCGAGCCTGACTGCAGCCCGCGCGCCGCCCGCGCTGCGGGCGTGAGCTGGCCGCCATTCAGGACATCGCGGTCGGGATGAGCTGCCTGATAGGCCGCAGGCTCTGAAAACTGCGCCTGGGCCATTGTCGGCATCAACGCTGCCGCCAGCAGCGCGGCTGCAACGGCAATCTTGGCGCGGGTCATGGTCATTTCTCCATCATCGCATTCGGGACCGATCGATCCGAGCGGAAGATCATTTCAGGCGGCCCGAGGATCGAAGTACGACCGTCATGTAGGCGCGTCTTCCGCAAAAGCCCGATGCCGCAGATCACGCTTGCGTGCAGCGTGGATTGACCTGCACGGCAGCAAGCGTGCTATGCGAGCGACGGCGATCAACAGTTCGGGATCGCCCCCGGGGAAGAGGCATCTGTTGGAAACGCTCACCTACGTCCTGCTGCCGCTCGGCGCATTGGCCGGCGGCTTCGTCTCGGGGCTGGCCGGGTTCGGCACGGCGCTGATGGCGCTCGGCATCTGGCTCTATGTGTTGCCGCCCTCGCTCGCGGTGCCGCTGGTGCTGATCTGCTCGGTGATCGCGCAGACCTCGACGCTGCCGTCGATGTGGAAGAGCTTCGATCTCTCGCTGGTCTGGCCGTTCCTGATCGGCGGGCTGATCGGCGTGCCGCTTGGAACCATGCTGATCGCCTCGGCCGATCCAAAAGTGTTCAAGCTGAGCGTCGGCGTTCTCATTCTGATCTTTTCGAGCGCGATGTATCTGAACAAGCGGCCGCTCGCGATCAAGTTCGGCGGCCGGATCGCCGACGGCGCGATCGGCTTCGCCGGCGGCATTCTCGGCGGCCTCGCCGGTCTGTCAGGTCCGCTGCCGATTCTGTGGGCCAACATCCGCGGCTGGAACAAGCACGAGCGGCGCGGCATCTTTCAGCTCTTCAATTTCACGGTGCTCGCGACCGCGTTGCTGCTGCAGACCGCATCGGGTCTCGTCGAGTTGAAAGTGGTGTGGCTCGCGATGGTCGCGTTTCCAGGCACGCTGATCGGCGCGTGGGCCGGCGCACGCGTCTATCACGCCCTCAACGACAAGCATTTTGGCGATGTGGTGCTCGGCCTGTTGTTTCTGTCGGGCTTGACCCTCGTCTGGAACAGTCTCGGCGCGCGCTAGCTCTGCGTTCGCTTCGCCGCCAGCACCATGCCGCCGGCGACACCGACGCCGAGCACGTAGATCCATCCCGGCGTGAAGTCGAACAGATGGGTGTTGAGCAGCGAGGTCAGCATGTTCTGCACCACGACAAGCAGGCCGATCCAAGAGGCGAGTCCCTCACCGCGAAACAGCGAGAGATGCGCGAACCAGAGCGCGTAGAGAATCAGGACCCCAACCACGCCCCACTGCACGGCGACGCTGAGGGTCTGATTGTGCGGGTTGCCGACGATCTCGCCGCGCAGCGGATCCGTCTCCGCATCGGCAGCCACGCTTGCGAACAGGCCGCGGATCGAGCCTGTGCCATGGCCGATCAGCGGCGCATCGGCGATGAAGCGAAACGACTTCCGCCAATATTCCAGACGTGACCCCATGCCACTGATCTGACTATCCTGCACGCTCAGCTCATAGTCGGCCTGAAACTTCGCAACCGTCATCCGCAGAGGTGGCGACACGCCAAAAAGCAGCAGGGCCAGCGCTGCCATCGCGCCGGCGGCGAGCAGTGCCGTACGCAGGCGCAGATGCAGCAGCGCGAACACCATCACAAGGACGGGCAGCGTCACCAGCGCCGTGCGCGAGACCACGACGAACATCATATTGGCGAGGAAACCGAGCGCCAGTCCCGCGAACAGCGCGGCACTGCGGGAGCGACCTTGTCGCAGCAACGACACGACCGGATAGAGCAGCGCGAGCGCACAGAGCGCGAATTCCTGGCTCTGGTCGATATAGTTGCGCACCGCGATCCCGCTTTCGACCCTGTAAGGCCCGCGCGACAGATAGAGCTTCAGCGACAGCGCCGGGTCGATGGCGACGGCAAAGGAATAGAGCATCAAGGCCGTGCAGGACCCCAGGAAGGCGGAAAACACCCAATGGCCGTAAGGCCAGCGCTCGAACTGGTAGATCAGGAGCGGAATGACCAGCAGCTTCGCCGCCGGCCCGATCGCATGGATTCGCTCCGGCCACGGCGCATCCGACCACAACGTACCGACGGCGGCGAGCGCGACCAACGCGATCGGCAACAGGCAGATCGGACGAAGCAGCGAACGCGGAAACGCGCGGAGATCGACGAATGTGAACGCGATCAGCCAGGGTATGAGCGCGAAGGTCAGCCCGGTCGTGGTCCACGGCAGCAGCAGTGCGATCAGTGCCACGAAGCGGGCCGGCGTGCGGTAGCGCGCCGCCCAGATCGTCGAGAGCCATGACGCCACCTGCTGTTCGTTCGACACCCCGGTCATCGCGTCCCTTTGGCCGCCCCACGACGCAGCAAATTAGCCGGGGCCGCAGGCAGGTCACAAGCGCCGCTACACCGGCGCACGCGCGGGAGGCGTCACGGCATCAACCCCGGCCTGCGCCGGAGCCTCCGCCTGCCGAATCGGCGGCAGGCGCTTCCCGAACTCGCGGTGCAGCAACCATAGGCTCAAGCCGGCCTGGAACGTGGTCGCGGCGACCGACAGGTACCAGACATATTCCATGCGGAAGCCCGGCCGTGTCGAGAGCCAGATCGCTGGCAGCGAGTAGGTGAGCACGCGCGTCGCCGAGCTCACAAGCACCGGTTTGGTATTGCCGAGGCCCTGAAACATGCTCGAGCAGGTGAAGATCAAGCCCTGCGCCACCATGTTGAGCGAGATGATCCGCAAGAACAGGAAGGCGACCTCCATCGTCTCCCGGTCGTTGGAGAACCCGGCAAGCAAAAGTTCGGGCTTGAGCTGCGCCACGCACATGAAGCCGATCATCACGACGGTGGCGATCAACGCCGCCTGGACGAAGGTTTCGCGCACGCGCGCGCCGTTTGCGGCACCGACATTCTGGCCGGCGATCGGCCCGGCCGCGAGCGCAACCGCAAGCCCCGGCATCTGGATCAAGGCGAGGACGCGCTGTCCGATGCCGAAACCCGCCTGCGCCGCCGCGCCGAAATCGCGCAACACGTAGTAGACCACCGCCATGAAGATGAACATCATCGCGAACTCGCCGCCGGCCGGCAGTCCGACATTGAGGATGCGCTTCACATGGCGCGGCTGCGGACGCCACTGCGCCGGATTGAAGGCGACGTAGCGCTCGACCTTGCGGAAATAGGCAAGCAGCATCAGGCCACCGATGGCGACCGCGATCGAGCTCGCCAGCCCCGCACCCGCGACGCCGAGCGGGTAACCGGTGCCCCAGCCCGAGATCAGCACTGGGGCCAGGGCGATGTTGATGACGACCGCAACGACCCGCACCAACATGGCAGGCCGCACGATGCCGGTCGCGCGCAGCGCGGATGCAATCACTTGCAGGACGAATTCCAAAGCGAGCGCCGGCATGAACCACAGCAGATAAACGGTTCCCGCCTCGATTGTGGCCGGGTCTGCGGCGATCGAACGCATATAGAAGCGCGACAGCACCGCTCCTGCGACCAGGGTCAACAGGGCGAACAGCACCGACAGCGCGACGGCCTGGTTGAAGATCAGATTGGCGTCCGCCCGATCCTTACGTCCAACGGCATGCGCGATCAGCGCCACCGTGCCGACGCCGAGCACCTGCATCAATGCGTTGACGAGAAAGCCGGCGTTGCCGGCCGCGGCGACACCCGCGACGGCGGCATCGCCTAATCCCGAAACAAAATACAGATCGACCAGCTGGCAGATCATGATCGAGATCATGCCGGCCATGATCGGCGGCGTCATCGCCAGGATGTGTCTCACGATGGAGCCGTTCGTCAGGTCTTTCATCTCGTTCCATCCTTGACGCGTTCCCTGGCGGCGGGGCAGCGGGACCTTCGCCCCGCTGCCCCGCGCCTCATTCCGCCGCCGCGATATGCCCGAGTTCCACCACCTGGCGCTCGAACAGGCCGCGATAGATGCCGCCTGGCTTGCTCGCGAGCGTGGCATGGGTGCCCTGCTCGACGATTTCGCCGCGGTCGAACACCAGGATCCGATCGAGGCTGCGCACCGTCGACAGCCGGTGCGCGATCACGATCGAGGTGCGGCCCTTCATCAGCCGCTCCATCGCCTGCTGGATCAGCGCCTCCGATTCCGAATCGAGGCTCGAGGTCGCCTCGTCCAGGATCAGCACCGGCGCGTCCGCCAGGAACGCGCGCGCAAGCGCCACGCGCTGCCGCTCGCCGCCCGACAGCTTCACGCCGCGCTCGCCGACCAGCGTGCCGTAGCCCTTCGGCAGGCGCAGGATGAAGTCGTGCGCATTCGCCAGCCGCGCCGCTTGCTCGATCGCCTCCAGGCTGGCGCCGGGCCGGCCATAGGCGATGTTCTCGGCGAGCGAGCGGTGAAACAGGATCGGCTCCTGCTGCACGATCGCGATCTGGCTGCGCAGCGATTGCTGCGTGGCGTGCGCGATGTCCTGTCCGTCGATCAGCACGCGACCGCCGCTGACGTCGTAGAGCCGCTGCACCAGCTTGACGAAGGTGGTCTTGCCCGATCCGGAGCGTCCGACGAGACCGACACGTTCCCCGGCCCGGATCGTCACCGAGAGCCCGTCGTAGAGCGGCGTGCGATGGCCGCCATAGTGGAACGTGACGTCGTCGAACACGATTTCGCCGCCCTCGATCGCGATCGGCCGCGCATCGGACGCATCCGCAATGCCGATCGGCTCGTCGTGGATCGCCACCAATTCGTCCATGTCGTTGACCGAGCGCTGCAGGTTGTTGATGTGCATGCCGACGTCGCGCAAATAGGCGTGGATGACGTAATAGCTCGTCAGCACATAGGTGACGTCGCCGGGCGAGGCATGCCCGGACATCCACAGCAGCACCGAGCCGCCGATCACGGAGGCGCGCAGGCACAGCAGCAGGGAAAGCTGCGACATGGCCGTGTAATTGTAGCGATACCAGGTCCGCCGCACGCGCACGCGCCAGCGATTGATGACGCGGGCAAGCCGCCCATCCTCGCGTCCTTCCGCGCCGAACGACTTGACCACGGCATTGCAGGTCAGCGCGTCCGCCAGCGTGCCGCCGACCTTGGTGTCCCATGCATTGGAGACACGCGCGGCCGGCGCGATGTAACGCGTCGAGAACACGACCGTGATGGCGACGTAGAAGATCGCTCCGATCGCGATCACGAGGCCAAGCGGGGCCCAGTGCACGCCGATCAGGATCATCGAGCCGACCAGCACCAGCAGCGAGGGCGCCAGCGCCATCAGGATGGTGTCGTTGAGCAGGTCGAGCGCCCACATGCCGCGCGTGATCTTGCGCACCGTGGAGCCGGCAAAGGAGTTCGCGTGCCAGTCGGTCGAGAAGCGCTGCACGCGCGTGAACGCGTCCTGCGCGACGTCGGACATGATCTTCAGCGTGAACGGCACGATCGCCTGAAGGCCGACCAGCCGCAGCACCATCGAGGCCGCGCCTAGCGCCACGATGGCGCCGAAGGCCACCAGCGCCGCGTGGCGCGCGTCGGGATCGGACGAACCGCGCGTCAACGCATCGACCAGGTGTCCCGAAAACACCGGCATGAACAGGTCGGCGACGGTCGCACCCAATAGCCCACCGGCCACGACAAGGCCTCGCCCCGGCTGCTTCAGCCAGTGCCGGAACACGAAGGGCAGCACCACGCGAATGGCAGCGGGTTTCTTGGACAGAGCGGTCATGACATCATCCGGCCGCTCACGCGGGCCGGCTCCATCGATGGACGCAAGCCGGCCGCGAGGGGCCGAGATGGCGTCACTTGAGACTAATCTTGACTTTGGGAAGTGGAGCGATCGGGACGCCGGGTCGAAACCCTGGCCCAATCGAAGCTGGCGGAAGAGGCCTCTAGCAGGCCGCGTACATCCCGAACCAGGCGATCATCGAGCGCGGGCGTACGATCTGCGAATGCGATGAAATCATGCAAATCTCTCCCGGGTTCGAATGAATGAGGTGCGCTTTATAGATGTGTCACCCCCGCATTGCAACGGGGCACGGGCGAGATCACGGATGAGTGTTGCAATTTGGTGCCGCCTTCGGTCGTCAGCCGGCGTAAGCGACCTCGGCGAACCCAGCGCTAATGCGCGTCGCCACCCGCACCGAACGGCGACGGCGGCTTGTTTAGCAGCACCACAAGGAAGCTGAGAGCGAGATAGAACAGCGTCAGGATGAAGAAGGCATCGCCAAAGCTCATCACCACGGCTTGGCGATGAACCAGCTGGGAAAGCTGCTTCATGGCCATCAGCGTGGCATCGCCAAGACCCTGAAACTTCTGCATGAACATGCTCAGGGTTTCGGTGGCGGTCGCATTGCCCCAGGTCACGCGCTCCTGCAGGCGCGTGATGTGCAAGTCGGTGCGGTCGTTGAGCACGGTGTTGATGACGGCAAGGCCGAGCGCGCCGCCGAGATTGCGCATCAGGTTGAAGACGCCGCTCGCGTTCTTCACCTTGTCGGGCGCCAGCGTGCCGAGCGCGATGTTGTTGGTCGGCACCATCGCGAACATCATGCCGACGCCGCGCAGGATCTGAGGCACCAACAGCTCGTAGAAATCGTAGTCGCGCGTGATCCAGGTCATCTGGTAGGAGCCGATCGCGAACACGACGAGACCGAACGCGATCATGTAGCGCATGTCGAGCTTGACCATGAGCCGGCCGACCAGTGGCGCGACCAGGAACATGGTGATGCCGGAGACGAACATGGTCTCGCCGATCATCAGCGCGCTGTAGCCGCGCACCTCGGCGAGATAGCGCGGATAGATGTAGGTCAGGCCGTAGAGGCCGATGCCGATGCAGAACTGCAGGACGCAGCCGATCGCGAAATTGCGGTTGGAGAAGGTGCGTAGATTGACGATCGGCTCGGCCGCCGTGAACACGCGCCAGAAGAAGGCGATCGCCGAGATGGCGCAGATCCAGGCGCAGATCGCCACGGACGTGTCCTGCAGCCATTCATACTGCGGGCCCTCTTCCAGCACGTACTCCAGCGTGCCGAGGAACCCGGCCATGAACAACAGGCCCCACCAGTCGAAGCGGTCGAGCAGCTCGAAATGCGGCTCGTCGAAATCGACCAGCGCCAGCACGCCGAGGGTGATGCCGATGCCGGGCACGACGTTGATGAAGAACAGCCAGTTCCACGACATCAAATCGGTGATGTAGCCGCCGACGGTCGGGCCGATCGTGGGAGCCAAGGTCGCAACAAGCCCGATGATCGGGCCGACGATGTGGAATTTCGAGCGCGGAAACACGGTGTAGGCCGAGGCGAACACCGTCGGGATCATGCCGGCGCCGAGAAAGCCCTGCAGAGCGCGCCAGACGATCATCTCCTCGATGGTCGTGGCGAAGCCGCAGAGCAGGCTCGAGGCGGTGAAGCCCGCCGCCGAGATCGCGAACAAGAGCCGCGTGCCGAAGGCGCGCGACAGGAATCCCGACAGCGGGATCGCGATCACTTCGGCAATCAGATAGGCGGTCTGGACCCAGGCGACTTCGCTCGAGCTTGCCGACAATCCGGCCTGGATCTCACTGAGGGACGCCGAGACGATCTGGATGTCCAGGATCGACATGAACATCCCGAACACCATGATGATGAAGGCGAACAGCCGCTTCGGCGCGATGCGCTCCGAAGCGGGGTTCGCCATCATGTCAGGTGAGGCGGTGGTGGCGGTGGCCATTGTTCAGCTCAGGTTAGAGCACGCTGCGGATTGGGTGCACCTCTCCCGCTTGCGGGAGAGGTCGGCGCGAAGCGCCGGGTGAGGGTTCTTTCCGCTTGGGGATTGTCCCAATGCGGAGACACCCTCTCCCCAACCCTCTCCCGCAAGCGGGAGAGGGAGCGCACCTGCATTCGACGCGGCGGCGCGGCTCATGTCACAGCGCTTATTGCGGATGGACCATGGTGGGATCGTCGAGATCGATCTCGCTGTCTGCGTCGGCTGCGCCCTTGTTGGTGTCGACCGTCGCATAAACCGACATGCCCGCACGCAGCAGGTTCTGCCTGGCGACCGATTTCGGCACGCGGATGCGGACCGGCACGCGCTGCACGATCTTGGTGAAGTTGCCGGTGGCGTTGTCGGGCGGCAGCAGCGTGAACACCGAGCCCGCGCCCGCCGCGATGCTGTCGACGACACCGGAGAACTTGCGCATGCCATAGGCATCGACCTTGATCGTCACGGGCTGGCCGGGACGGATGCGCTTGAGCTGCGTTTCCTTGAAGTTGGCGTCGATATAGACGTCGTCGAGCGGCACGACATTGCCGAGACGCTGGCCGACCGCGATGAAGTCGCCGGCGTTGACGAGACGGTTCGAGAACGTGCCGTCGACCGGCGCGCGCACCGCCGTGAAGGCGAGGTCGCGCTCGGCCTTGGCGAGCGAGGTCTTCAGCTCGGCGAGCTGCGCCTGCGCTTCGGCCTGCTGCGCCTTGGTGACGTCGACATTGCTGACGGCGACGTCGTAGGCGGCCTGCGCGGCCTTGACCGCGGCGGCGCCCTGGTCGCGTCCGGCTTCCGAGCTTTCGAAGGTGGCGCGCGAGGCAAAGCCCTTGCTGCTCAGCGCCTGCTGGCGCTCATAGTCGAGATCGGCGCGCTTGAGGCCGGCTTCGGCCGAGACGAGCTGCGCCTTGGCCTGCGCCACCTGG
>Ga0102591_1002749_pt1 | contig 17936 bp, 16 predicted proteins | sample AraplaCol_mCL_r2_2_FD_76860 | JGI IMG/M metagenome (GOLD analysis project Ga0102591, IMG submission 76860) | Arabidopsis root microbial communities from North Carolina, USA - plate scrape MF_Col_mCL_r2 (SPADES assembly) (version 2) | ecosystem: Host-associated > Plants > Roots > Endosphere... | reverse complement strand
TGCGAGGACTATCCGAATGTGCTGCCGGAGATGGGGACCATCTTCTGCGACACGCTGTTGAACTGACGCTTGGACGGCACGCGCCTGATCCGATCGACCAGACACCTGGAGTGAGTGCTGTACACATGAGCCGAATTGTCTATCTGAATGGGGAATATCTGCCCGAAGACGAAGCGAAGATCTCGATCTTTGATCGCGGGTTCGTTTTTGCGGACGCCGTCTACGAAGTGACCTCGGTGGTCGACGGCAAGCTTCTGGATTTCGGCGGCCACGTCGCGCGGCTGGAGCGCTCGCTGGCGGAGTTGGGCATTCGCCATCCGCTGTCGTCCGATGCGTTGCTTGCCATACACCGGGAACTTGTCGCGAGAAACGACCTGAACGAGGGTGTCGTCTATCTGCAGATTTCGCGCGGCAACCCGGGCGATCGCGACTTTGCGTTCCCGTCCGTCGACGTCGAGCCAACCGTCGTCCTCTTCACGCAATCGGTTCCCACGCTTGTGAACGCGCCGAAGGCAAAGACCGGCATCAAGGTGATCTCGATCCCGGACATCCGCTGGGGCCGTCGCGATATCAAGACGGTACAGCTTCTTTACCCATTGATGGCTAAGATGATGGCAAAAAAGGCTGGCGCTGACGACGGATGGTTCGTGCAGGACGGCTATGTGACCGAGGGTACCGCGAACAACGCCTATATCGTCAAGGGCCGCAAGATCATCACTCGCGCGCTGTCGAACGACATTTTGCATGGTATCACCCGCGCCAGTCTCCTGCGCTACGCCAAGGAAGCGCAAATGGAGGTCAACGAGCGAAACTTCACCGTCGAAGAAGCTCAGGGCGCCGACGAAGCCTTCATCACCGGCGCATCGACCTTTGTGATGCCGGTGGTCGAGATCGACGGCGCGACGATCGGCGCAGGCGCGCCCGGCCAGATCGCGACCCGTCTCCGCGAGATCTATCTCGAGGAGGCGCGCAAGAGTGCCGTCTGAGGCTGACAGTGATCGGAAGTAGGATTCCGCCCGCCGATCGTTCTGCGTTGACGTGCCACTGCGAATTTCCTCCAGAATGGATTAGAGTTCGGCCCATTAAAGGACGGACGCATGAAGAAGCAGCGATTTACGGAAGAGCAGATTATTGCGGTGTTGAAGGAGCAGGAAGCTGGCGCGAAGGCGGCCGACCTTTGCCGCAGGCATGGAATTTCAGAAGCAACATTTTACAACTGGAAAGCCAAATATGGCGGCATGGAGGTTTCCGAGGCGAAGCGGCTGAAGGCGCTTGAGGACGAGAATGCCAGGCTGAAGAAGCTACTGGCCGAACAGATGCTCGATGCGGCCGCACTCCGCGAGCTTCTTGCAAAAAAATGGCAGGGCCCGCCGCCAAGCGTGACGCCGTCGCGCATCTGAAGGCCGTGATGGGGCTTTCGGAACGGCGGGCCTGCCAGATCATATCTGCCGATCGCAAGACGATCCGTTACCAGTCGAACCGACCGCCGGAGACCGAGTTGCGAGCGAAGCTGCGCGAGTTGGCTAACGAGCGACGGCGTTTCGGCTACCGTCGACTGTTCGTCCTGCTTCGGCGGGAAGGAGAGCCGTCCGGCGTCAATCGCATCTATCGGCTGTATCGCGAGGAAGGGCTTTCAGTACGCAAGCGGAAGGCCCGACGCCGTGCTGTCGGCACGCCTGCTCCGATCCTGGTCGAAGCGAAGGCCAATGCCCGCTGGTCGCTGGATTTCGTCCACGACCAGTTCGCCTGCGGACGGAGGTTTCGCGTGCTCAACATCGTCGATGATGTGACGCGTGAATGCCTGGCAGCAATTCCGGACACCTCAATTTCCGGCCGCCGTGTCGCACGGGAACTGACGACGCTGATCGAACGACGCGGCAAGCCCGGAATGATTGTCTCCGATAACGTCCTATGTAGGGAAGCAGCAGCGAGAAGTAGTCGACAGGTCTCTCTGCATCAGCGATAGCAGATGCTTCCCCTAATGTGGTCCAGATGGTTTCCACCGTCAACGGGATCGTTCCCTGCCATAGCAAACACAGGATCCATCGACATGTCGTAGTCCGTGGTCCTCACCGTCCTTAAAACGGGATACGTGCCCAGGTGGAAGGCCCGAACATTATCTACAGGGTCGCAAAGTGCGCCCTCACGGCACTTGCAGAGAGGGGTCCTTCCACCTGGTTCCCGACCGCTCCATGAACGGCCGGTATTCTGTCTTTGTCTTGACGACAGCGTGAGCGACGCGCGCCATCTTGGCGGTGAGCGCTATCATCGCTTTGCGGCGGCGATCGGCATCATCGGCGTTTCCGGCCATGTATCGTCCTAGCTTGTCGCGGAAACTGTTGTCGCGCTGGCGGGACGCGACCTGCGCGGCCATCCAGAAGGTCCTGCGAAGCCGGGCGTTTCCGTACTTCGACAGTTTGGTGCGCCCCCGGAACGTGCCGGACTGGGAGGTAGCGAGATCGAGACCACAAAACTTCAGGAACTGCCGATGATGGCCGAAACGGCGCAGGTCACCTGCCTCCGCCAAGATTGTCAGGGCATTGATCGGCCCAATACCAGGGATCTTACACAGGAGCTGATAATCTCGGTGGTCTGACAGCATCGCCTGAGCAATCTGCTCGATGCGATTGCGCTCTCGGATCAGGCTTCGCGCTTGGCCAATGACCATGCGGAACATGCTGATCGCGACAGCCTCTTCGGCTATTGGTAGGGCCATCGACGAGCAGGCCGTCTCGTAGATGTCGTTGATTAATCTCGCTTTCGAGACTTTGCGTCCGACAAGCGGCCAAGCCTCGCCAACAAATCCCTCACGTCCCAGTGAGGTCATGCTGCTGGGCGTGGGAAAGCGCTCGATCAGCGCCAGGAACCAATCCGACCGGCTGTTGCCTGCAAAGCGGGCAATCTCCGGAAAATAGAGCGGCAGATAGTGGTTCAGTATCCGGTGCCAGGTCTGCGTCTTGGCTTTCGAGATCACCTCGTGTGTCTTCGACAATTCCTGCAGATCGTTGATCCCGGCTGCAAGCGGATCGACATAGACTTGGGTGGCCCCGATCCGCAGCATGTGAAGAATAACTTGCGCATCCTTCGGGTCGTTCTTATCCCAGCCGTTGTGAAGCGCCTCCCGAGTTCGTGCCAATGCCACAGAGGAGATCAATCGCAATTGGAACCCGGCCATCAGCAGCCGGTGTGCCAGGGTCCGGTGATAATTGCCGGTGGCTTCAAAGCCAACAACGATTGGCCGTCCGATCGCTGCAAGTTCATCGACAAGACGGTCATAGTCATTCTTCGTCGCCATCACGGTCATACGGCGGCGCCGTCCGCCTTCAGGCCGCTCCATCAGCACCTCCTGACGGTGCTTGGACATGTCGATCGCTACCAGCACGGCATCAGTGGGGCTATAAAGGTGTTTGGTCATGGTCTGTCACGCTCCAGAGTGTTGTCTCGACAACTTCACTTTAGAGACCCGCGGCCGGCCATGGCCACAAGGACGGCGCGCTGCGCTAGGTAGGGCTTCGCGCGCCGTCGGCCACGGCAGAGCAAGCTTCCCAATGTGCTACGGCACCGAACTCACCTCGAATGCCATCCTTGCCTGGTCGAAGGATCACAAGGTCGAGTGGCATTACATCGCGCCGGGAAAGCCCATGCAAAACGGCTATGTCGAGAGTTTCAACGGGCGCATGCGCGACGAACTGCTCAACGAAAGCCTGTTCTTCGGCCTCGATCACGCCCGAAGCGCCATCGCGGAATGGGCGGACGATTATAATTATTTCCGGCCACACTCATCCCTCAGATATCAGACCCCGGCAGGTTATGCCGGGTCCATCGCCGCAACCGGCTCCAACGCTACGCATGATGAAAGCTTCGCGTTTCCGCCGGTTGCTCCCACCGCGCCAATTGGCGTATCAAAAACCGCCGTGGCTCTAGTCGCCGCTGGATGAAAGTTCCGTGGCAGGTCACCCGTAAGCGATAACGTGAGGCCGTTACTTCTTAAAGGTGAGCGATTGGGTCTGCGTGCCGCTTACACTAAACCAATGAAACACAATAACTTACTGCAAAGGCCTTGAGGCCTTTCGTTCGGTGATTGCCTCGTCGAACACAGCCAGCAACGCTTTTGCACTCGTCGCCCAATCGAAGCGCCGTGCATTTAGCTCGGCATTGCTGGAAAGTCGATGACGTAAATTGTCGTCGTCAGCCAGAACGCGCAAAGCCGATGATATGTCAAGGACATCAAGCGGATCGACCAGTAGCGCTGAATTTCCGGCGATTTCCGGCATAGACGAACAGTTTGACGTAATAGCGGGAACACCCATCGCATTTGCCTCTATTATCGGGAGCCCGAAACCTTCGTAAAGCGAGGGCATAACCAATACCCGGGCATTTCGATAAAGCACCGATAGATTCAAATCGGAGACATAGCCAGTCAGACGAACGAAATTCGATATTCCCAAACTATCGATATGGGAGCGAATATTGTCCATATGCCAGCCATTTCCTCCGGCAATTACAAGAAGTAATTTCTGCTTGGTGTTAATTGGCAACAAAGCATAAGCTTCCAAGAGACGTGTCAAATTCTTGCGCGGTTCAAGCGTTCCGATAAAGAGGGCGAATGGACCATAAATTCCGTTCTCCGCAAGAAATGCATTGGATGTCTGTAACGGAAGAACAGTAACGCCGGGATAGACGACGCGCAATCTCATCCCCGTCTCTGGGAAAATCTAATTCACAGCACCAGCCGTTGCATGAGAAACCGCAACAATTCGATCCGCTGCTTTGATAGCGGGCCGCATTAGGTATCGATCCCCAAGCCAGCCTTGGAAGCGCATAGTCCACCCAGCATGATGCCATACGAGATCGTGGATAGTTACGACGCGAGGAATTTGTCGATCCAGCCAAGATGGCAGGCGATGTGCGGGCCCCCAGAAAACATCGACCTGGTCTCTTCCGACGAGGAGAGGTAGGAGAGTCTGCCCCCAAATCATTCGGCGCACGCCTCCACGACAGTTCGCTATGCGCACCGTTTTGTCTTCCAATTCAGGAAGGTGGACCGCTGGATCCTCGGGTAAGTAGAAGACCACCTCGTGTCCTAAAGTGGACAATGCGCGCGAGGTTTCCAAAAGATACCGGGATATTCCCGTAATTTTGTGTACGAGATTACGTGCGTCGACGCCAATCCTCATGCTCAAACAGTTCTCCGTTGTCTTTCGACGGCGAGCCACCGCGAGCCCGGCAATTAAGAACTCAAGCCGCACTCCTTTGGTCGACGGCTTAGATCGAGATGACTATTGGTATCGCGCAAGAAAATCAGAGTAGGCCCGCCCGATACCCTCCCGCAACTCCGTCTTTGCTTGCCACCCAAGTTCCTTCATACGATCAACGTTCAAGAGTTTTCTCGGCGTGCCATCTGGCTTCGACTGATCGAAGCCAATTAGTCCCTGAAAGCCAACAACGTCGATTACTAATTCCGCCAGTTCTCGAATTGTTACATCATGGCCTGTCCCGATGTTAAAGAGACCCTCACTTACATCAGCCTCCATCAGGAAGACGCTCGCATCAGCCATGTCGTCCACATAAAGAAACTCACGCATTGGCTTGCCTGATCCCCATACAACAAGTTCAGCGTGGCCATGCATCTTCGCCTCGTGCGCCTTTCGTATGAGTGCCGGCAGCACATGACTGTTGTTTAGATCATAGTTGTCGTTCGGGCCGTAAAGATTGGTCGGCATAGCCGATAAATATTTAGTTCCATGCTGGCGATTAAAGGCTTCGCATAATTTCACGCCGGCTATCTTCGCAATTGCGTAAGGTTCGTTTGTCTTCTCTAACGGACCAGTCAAAAGGTACTCTTCCTTAATCGGTTGATTACAATCGCGTGGATAGATGCAACTAGACCCAAGAAAAAGCATGCGCTCGACGCCAGCCAACCACGCCGCCTGCACTATATTGGCTTCGATCATAAGGTTTTGATATAGAAAATCGGCGCGATAGACGTTATTGGCGTGAATGCCGCCGACCTTTGCCGCCGACATAAATATAAAATCAGGTTTCTCCGCTTTCAGGAAGGCCAGCACTGCGCGCTGATCAGTGAGATCAAGCTCAGAATGGGTGCGGGTCACGATCCGATGATAACCTACACTTTTCAGACGCCGGACAATGGCCGAGCCCACCATACCGCGATGACCTGCAACATAAATTTTACTTTCCTGATCCATGGCCTTACTCATGAAAGTTATAGGCAGAATATCCGTGGCTCTTGACCAATTCGTCGCGCTCGGCAGCCTTCATGTCTTCCTGCATCATTTCCGATACCAATTCCTTGAACGTTATCTTAGGCCGCCATCCTAGAAGTTCCATCGCTTTCGTCGGATCTCCGAGCAGCGTTTCTACTTCCGTCGGACGGAAATAACGCGGGTCCACTGCCACGATACAATTGCCGTGGTCATCGAAGCCCTTTTCTTGGATGCCCACACCTTTCCAAGTAATGGTAATGCCAACCTCCTTTGCGGCTGCTTCCACGAATTCCCGCACGCTATACTGAACGCCTGTGGCGATAACGAAGTCCTTCGCAGTCTCCTGCTGAAGCATTAGCCATTGCATCTCGACATAGTCCTTGGCATGCCCCCAATCTCGCTTTGCATCAAGGTTCCCAAGGTAAAGGCAACTTTGAAGGCCAAGTTTGATTCGAGCAATTGCACGGGTGATCTTCCGCGTCACGAAAGTTTCCCCGCGGACCGGGCTCTCGTGATTGAAGAGGATCCCGTTACATGCGTAAATCCCGTAAGCTTCCCGGTAGTTGACCGTAATCCAGTAAGCGTAAAGCTTTGCAACTGCGTAAGGTGAACGAGGATAGAAAGGCGTGGATTCCCGTTGCGGAATTTCCTGAACCAACCCATAGAGTTCAGACGTCGAGGCCTGATAAAAGCGTGACTTTTTTTCAAGACCGAGAATGCGAATTGCCTCGAGAATCCGCAATGCACCTAGAGCATCCGAGTTCGCTGTGTATTCGGGCTCCTCAAATGAAACCGCAACATGAGACTGAGCTGCCAAGTTATAGATTTCATCCGGCTGGACCTGTTGAATGATCCTAATGAGACTGGACGAATCCGTCATGTCTCCATAGTGAAGAATAAAACGGGGTTTAGACTCATGAGGATCTTGGTAAAGGTGATCGACACGGCTTGTGTTAAAAAGCGATGCTCGACGCTTGATTCCGTGTACTTCGTAACCTTTTTTGAGCAAGAGCTCAGCGAGGTATGATCCATCCTGACCGGTAACACCCGTGATGAGCGCAACTTTTTGTGTATCGTTCATGCTTTGATCCTATCTTGCTCAACCTATCTACATCAAAACTGAATAGGCCTACAATATCTGTCAATCGCCTTGGAAGAGGGAAGCCCTTCTTTTGGTTGCGGGGTTTAGCGCGTCGACCTTAGGACTCTCCATTTTAGCAGGGAATCTCAGCGGCGCTGATAGTGGTGTTCTCGGCTTCAGCTTAAGGGCAGCGCCGCTGATCACGTTGGTGTGCTGGCAACCTCACCCCTCTTTGTAAAAGACGAGAAACGAGCATAGTCCGCTGCGAGGAGCAGCGGCATGTTATATGTGCCAGTTACGCAACGGCTATTTGAGACGTTGTCGTGCGCGCCGCACGACCCGCCATGCCAACATCGCCCCGGGTAGACTCCTAGCTCTCCAACGAAGGCGCTCGCGAAACCTCATAGCAGATGCCTCCGCGCCCACAAATCCCTTTCGCTGCAACTTTAAGAGTCTATGCAAATACCGGTAGAAATCTGTGTGGGCGAACTTTGTAATAGCTAGATACGAAACCGCGAAGCTTTTGTCCCGTTGCGTAAGGTCTGGTGAAGGAGCTGTTTCGATAAAATGGAGTAGCAGTTTTGTTTTAGCTTCCCAAGCTTCACAGCCTTTGAGGTAAACGGCTCGTGCTGTTTTCCCGAGGGTTTCAGCGCGACGCAGGGTTAATCCATCTTCCCCGGAAGGTCTCAGCGCATTTGCAACGGACTCCGGAGAATCGTAGTCTATAAGAATTCCGTTGACCCCATGGACGATATATTCATTCGCGGTCGGCTTGTCATGTGCTATTACGCACATCCCGCGTGCCATAGCTTCGATAAGAGGGTGCCCGATTCCTTCCGTTCGCCTGGGGCTCAAGAATATATTTGAGTCTTCTAATGCTTGCTTGTATTCAGTCGCGTCGTCGCTGAAATGTGATACCGTGAAGCCAAAATCTGGTTGCCAGTCATCTGCTGCCGCAGAATCCGGCGCGTTGTGAATATGAATTGACGCAGTAATTTTTCCGAGCACTGAGCGGGCAAATTTATAGTTGAGCCCATCTTCCGGGCGGCGTTGCCAGAAGAAGCCGCGTAGCGTTTGGAACTTGGCCTGTGGCAAATCCATTTTTGGACTGCCAAAATACCTTGCATAAGTGCTTTCGATACCCAACGATCGATGACGCTGGTGGAGTGTTTCAGAAAAATTTACAAATCGAGCTTGCCTCATAGCTAGCCAATACCAGTCAGGCGCATTTTCCACACCATCATACATGGGTATGCAGACGACACGCTTGCCACGCAATAGGAAGTACGGCGCACAAAACTCCGTCTGCCAGCATACTATTAGGTCATAATCGGAGTCGGCAATCTCCTGCATCATCGGACGCGGATCTGGTTCCAAATAAAAAATATGAACCGCAAATCTTTCCGACAGAAGGCTAACGAAGAAGTTGCTTGATCGCGTCTTCCGATGAAATGGATGGTCGATGAAAGCAACCTTAGTGGTCATCATTTAATCCTCCAAGGACGTTCATTAGTCCTTGCTCAAAATCCTTCTGATACAGGAATCGAGCAGCCGTCATTCGCTGCTCTATTGTATCTTTCGACCAAGCTGCCAATTCGATGATCTTGTCGGCAAACTCTTGATCACTCGTCGCTAGCAATCCATTTCCATACTTTGTAACGAGACCAGAAAATCCCAGACTCGCACTGCATACCACCGGACGACCGATAGCTAATCCCTCTTGATACACCGCGGAACCACGGAACGCGTAAGTCTCCGAGTCATAAGGAAGGACTAAAATATCCGAAGACCGGTAGGCGTCCTCAATCTCCGCTTGCGTCATCCTCGCCGGCCTAAGTGTGAGATTCGGTATATGCTTCAATATACTTTCGTATCTCGGGCGGTAGTGATTATCCGAAGTTCTCATGCCCTGTACATCAAAGGAGAATCTCTCTAACGCTCCCCGTTTTAGAAGACCGTTGATAATGGAAGAAAGGCGCATGTATCCCTTGTCCACTCGCCCCTGCCCCGGGGAGGCCACGACCTTAACGTCCCCCCAATTCAGTGCTTCTTGTTGGTTTGCCAGGGGATACGGCATATAGACTACAGGCGCGCCCACTAGCCGCTCGATTAGTTCACAATATGGAGGGGTTTCCGCTGAGATCGAGAGTTGAATTTTGTCAGAAATCGCTCGACGAACTTCAGCGAAAAATCGCGGCCGCCCCGACCCAAGAGTGTAGTTCGCACTTTCCATAACGCCAATCATACGAAAATGCACCTTCGGCCGCTGCGCCGCTGGAAGCGTACGAAGAAGCTCGAGAAGAGACAGGCAACCGTAGTATTCGGCACTTGGAAAAAAAATGGTGTCGTTGGGCCCGATATCGTAGCGCCTAAATACCTTCTTCCAGTTGCGAACCGTACGCGCAAGAACATAGTCATATTTAATAAGAACATTTAGACTAGTATAGAACGCTCGGCGACTTAATGTTTTGAGCAACGAGGCAGAGGATCTCCCACTCGACGCGTTTATACGCGTCTTGCGCGTTTGGGCTGCATCAATCAGCCCGTCGTATGGATAGCTCAGTATTCTATCGACAAAAGCCGATTGTTCAGCCTCATCGGGCAGATCGCTGGCAGCTAGAGATACCGAGGAACCAAAAAACGGGCGCAATGCCTTCTCAAAAAGCACAAGGGCATTAAGATTGTGTCCATAGGGCAAAACACACATATGATCGACGAGCAAGATCCTGCTTGTAAGCGATGTGCCGATGTCTTGCTCAACTATATTATGCATACTCTGCCATCTCGGAATTTCTAATTACATACGCAAACTCAAAGCCGATAGTCTGATAAGGCAAATCTATCGGAAATACGCTCCCGCGACCTCTCGGCTAGGTCCGTCCATTTTTATACGCCCGTGTTCTAGCCAGATGATGCGATCGCAGTTGTTAAGTAGCAGTTCTTTTGAATGGCTGGCTAGAATTAAGATTTTTGTGGCACTTAGGACGTCGTGCAGCCGCGCATTGGCCTTAGCTTGAAACGTTTCGTCACCTGTCGATAGCCACTCATCCATGATCAGAATTTCTGGACTTATCGCCGTTGATATGGAGAACGCTAGACGCAGTTGCATTCCAGACGAATAGGTTCGAAACGGCATATCCAAAAAGTCGCCCAATCCTGAGAATTCCGCGACCTTATCAAATTCACGTTTTAACTCCCCAGGCGACATTCCCATCATCGCAGCCCGAAGTCGTATGTTTTCACGGCCTGTTGCTTCAGAATCTATCCCAAGCGAAATATTGATCAAGGAAACGCAAGATCCGTCAATTTTTGCGGTTCCTTGCGTGGGGCTATAAATTCCAGACAACACGCGCAACAGGGTCGTTTTTCCAGCTCCATTGTGCCCGACCAAACCAAGGCGCTCTCCTTCCTTAAGCGTAAGAAAGATATTCTCTAGGCTTTTAACAACAACATGTCCGTCAGACCGGCGGCCAATTACGCCTCCTGTTGCTATATCAAGCATGCGATTTTTCAAGGACCGAGCGCGGGCGTTAAACACCGGAAATTCGACCGATACATCTTCAAGCCATATGGAGGCCACAGTAGTTCTCTCCCCTATAGCCAGTATGCGATACGCTTGCGGTATGAACCAAAAAACAGAACTGCGGCGGTCCACCCAACAATCATCAGGGTCACAGCGAATACCCAATTCAACGCTGAAGGGTAAACACCCAGCAAGGGGGATCTAACAATACTCACGAGGTGATAGAAGGGATTAAGCATCAACAAATCCTGACCTATGCCGGCCGGCAGGTTGTCCTGCTTCCATATGATAGGCGTCAAATAAAATACTACCTGCAACGCGTTCTGCACTATCTGCGTCATATCTCGATAGCGGGTACATACAACACTCAAAATCAGGGTAATCCACAGCAAGTTCATCGCTACAAGTAGTAATCCGGGAAGTGCGAGCAGAGCGATCCAAGTGATGGGATGAAGGAAAACAAGCATGACCACCGGGAAGACCGCAATATTATGGGCGAACATTATGATGTTCCTCCATACAAGTCTCATTATATGATTAAATAGCGGCATCCTTACCTGAAGAATTACCCCCTCTACCGAAATAAACCCCAAACAGCCTTCGGAAAGGGTTGTCGACATAAAGGTCCAAATGACCAGACCAGCACACAGGTAAGGGAGAAAATCCTGCATCGGACTTCTAAACAGTGTACCAAAAATCAACCCAATCGCTGCAATAAGCACGCCCATGTTTATCGACAGCCAAAAAGCTCCGATTTTTGATCGTCGATACCTTTGAGCAATATCTTGCCAGCCAAATATCGCCGCTAGGTGATATTTTTTCAATCCTTCGACGATGTCCGATGCGGCTTCGGCCACGCTATCGTGGAGGGTCGACATTGCAGTGCACCTATTCGTTATAGCCTACTCAGCCGTGGATCTTTGCACTGCGGAGCCTTTTGAGGACCCGGGGTCTACCTCAAATGATCCCGTTAGTAAATGGTTGAGATACCGGGTGGGAAACCGCTGGGTTTGCCCACAACTGCTGCATTCAGACAGGATCGACTTCTCGGAGGTGACCTGCGACTGAAGTTTCATCCGGCTGCGATTAAAGCCTCGACCTTTGGATCAGGTTCGGATCATTTTCGTTGCTCTTGTCGCAAATCGCTTCCTGTCCCAACACCCGCCGCCGTTGTCGGCTAGGCCGAAACAAGATGAAGCGGCGCCTTGCCGGCACCGCGGTCATGACTGCGGGGATTTGACTTCGTTGGCAATAAAATCGGGCTCGTCGGGCCATGTCTCCCCCGCTCATGCGCTGAACGCCTCGGAAAACAGCAAGGGATTGATTCGGTTCATCAGAATCGTCAGCCAGGTGTCTAACGACTATCGACGCATCAAGGTGATCACGCGCGACGTCCTCCGAACCGGTGGACAACCGAGCAGAAGCTGCGGATTATCAAGGAGAGTTTTAAGCCCGGCGAGACCGTTTCGTCAGCCGCCAGGCGGCATGGGGTCGCGTCTAAACTTTTCTATCGATGGCGCAGGCTTCTCAATGAAGGAGGAACGGCTGCTGTGAATTCCGATGAGCCGGTCGTCGGCAATTCCGAGATCAAGGAGCTTGAGGAGCGCGTTCGCGAGTTGGAGCGCGTGCTCTGCCGCAAGACGATGGAGGTCGAAATCCTCCGCGAGGCTCGTTCCAAAGCACCCTCAAAACAACAGATATCGCGGCCGATCTTGTTGCCGAAGGACGGTGGCCGTCGAAGACCGTCGCCGACATTCTGAATGTCTCCCGCTCCAATCTGATGCTGGAAGCTGTCGAGAAGCACGTCGGCGGGCACCATCGCCATCGACCAACTCCCGACAATGGCTCAGCTACACGGCAAAGGAGACCAGGCTCTTTGCTCAGGCCGTAATGACGCCATGCTTCGCGTCGGTCGCCAGCCCGCCGTCCAACGGCATGTCGGAAGCCTTCGTCAAAACCCTGAAGCGGAACTCCGTCCGCATATCACCGCTTCCGGACGCCGACACCCCGCTTCGCGCGATTGATTGATGGATCGAGGATTACAACGAAAGATTTATCCTCATTCCGCGCTCAAGGTGGATCCCCTCGGCAGTTCATCAGGGCTAAATCAAACTAGCCGACTGTTCGACGAAATGGGAGCCTCCAGTCTGCCAAGGTGTCATTTTCGAACGATCAACGACATCCACCTTGAACAAAGGTTTTATAGAGGTTGAGATATCGTCTTCCCATCAGATCCGCCTGCAACTCATTCGCGTATCTCAGCGCTGAGCGCCTTCCACGCGAGTGGGAAATGTAATGATCTTCTGAAAGGAGTTTCATTGCACCCGCCAACGCCGCCGCATCTTCCGGCGGCACCACAATTCCCGTCTCGCCATCCTCGTTGACAAAGCTCGTGCCCGTGCCGATCTCGCAACTGATCATCGGTTTGCCGAACATCGCAGCCTCTACCAACGATAGCCCGTACGCTTCAGATCTGAGATGCGAAGGAAACACGAACGCGGTGCACAGTTCCAAGAGGGCCGCCTTGTCGAGGTCGCTGATCGCACCGATGAAATGCACGTTGGTGAGGTCGGCGCGAGTTGCTTGGGCCTTCAATTCGCCTTCCACCGGCCCCTCGCCGGCAATCAGGATATCGGCATCGACATCCTTTGCCGCCTCGATCAGCGTGTGCAGGCCCTTGTAATAGCGCAGCACGCCAACGAACAGGAAGAACGGTTTTGGGAACCGCACCCTCCATCTGCCCTTCACCCCCTCGGACGCGCGCGGATATTCCGCGTCGTCAAGACCGATCGGAATGATTTCCGTCTTGTCCCGGTATTTTTGCAGCACCTCGCTGCTTTCCAGATAATTGGGCGAGGTCGCAACGATGCGGTCGACGCTCGACAGAAAACGGTGCATCAGCGGTGTGTAAAGCTTCAGAAGCAGCTTCTGCTTGACGATATCCGAATGGTAGGTAACGATCGTCGGCTTTCCCGGCGGATGCAGCACATGGAGCAAGTCCATGAACGGCCAGGGAAAGTGGTAATGAACAATATCGGCCCTGGCGCTCAGCTCGTTGAATTTGGCGATTGCGCCGAGCGAAAAGCCGGTGGAGGCAAACTCGAAATCTAGCCTTGCTTTGTGTGCCATATGACCGTCGAATTCCAGCGTATTAGCAGCCGGGTCACGGCTCAGCGACAGCACGTCCGACTGAATGCCATGTGCTAGCCCCCCCTTGGCGATAGCGTGGATCGTTCGCTCCACTCCGCCAAACGAATCTGGATAATAGGTCTTAAAGAAATGAAGGACGCGCATTGCAGGGTCTCGCATGCATCATGGAGGCGGTGCCGTCACTCGAAGTGATGACACCGCCCCTGAAACGTCGGCGCCTATCCTCGTCCGAACTCGTCGGAAACACGGACGATATCGTCCTCGCCGAGATAGGAGCCGGTCTGAACCTCGATCATCTCCAGCATGATCCGGCCGGGATTATAGAGCCGATGCAACTCGCCCTGCGGGATATAGACGGACTCGTTTTCACGCACGAAAGTCACCTCGTCGCCGACCGTCACTTCCGCCGTGCCCTTGACGCAGACCCAATGTTCAGAACGGTGGAAATGCTTCTGCAGCGACAGCTTTTTGCCCGGCAAGACGAACAGGCGCTTCACCTGGAAACGATCGCCATTGAACAGCGACGTATACCCGCCCCAGGGGCGGTAGGAGGTCGGGTGGGTTTCCGTCAGGCTCGATGTCTCCTTCGCCTTGGCGAGGTATTTCACGAGCTTGCCGACTTCCTGGGCTTCATCGAGGCGACCGACATAGACGGCGTCCTCGCTGGCGATGACCGCCACATCCTTCAATCCTTGGACTGCGAGATGTGAGGCACGCGACAGGACAAGCGAATTTTCGGTATTCATGACGGTGGCATGGCCGATAACGACATTGCCGTTCTCGTCCTTTTCACCGAGCTTCCAGACGGCATCCCAGCTCCCGAGATCCGACCATGCGAAGGCCGAGGTGACCACGGCGGCATTGGTGGTCTTTTCCATCACCGCATAGTCGATCGAAATATCAGGGCTTGCCTGGAAACTGGCCTCATCGAGCCGGACAAAATCAAGATCGATCGTGGCCTTGGCGACAGCGGCTTCGGCAGCCTCGTACACGGCGGGCGCATAGTTAGAAAGCTCGTTCAGGAGCAGGTCGACCCGGCACATGAAAATGCCGGAGTTCCAGAAAAAGCCACCAGCGGCCAGCATCTCTTCTGCGGCGGCAAGCTGCGGCTTCTCGACGAAACGCTTGACCTTATGCGCGCCGGTCGAAAGCGCATCGCCCTGTTCGATATAGCCGTAACCGGTGGCAGGCTCGGTCGGCTTGATACCGAACGTGACGATCTTGCCCGATGCGGCGGTCTGGCGCGCAGTCGCGATCGCCTCGCTCCAATCCTTGCCTGCATCGATCTCGTGATCGGAGGCCAGAAGGTGGAGGATGGCGTCCTCGCCGAACTTCTGCTTCAAGTGGAAAGCCGCGGCGGCGATCGCGGCAGCCGTGTTGCGAGCGACCGGCTCGAGGATGATGGCGGACAGATCAACGCCGACTTCGCGGGCCTGCTCGGCCACGGTAAATCGAAAATCCTGATTGGTGATGACGACAGGCGCCTCGTAGGCCGCGGTGTCGGTAACGCGCTCAAGAGTTTCCTGGAATAACGTCTTTTCATCGACGACCTGGATGAACTGTTTTGGCGCGTTCGATCGCGACAATGGCCACAGGCGGGTGCCTTTACCGCCAGCCATGATGACGGGAATGATCTTCTGGGTCATAAGTAATCTCCGGGTACGCACGGACCGTGTTTGTATGGGTTCAACCTTCAATAGGCAATCGGGTCACTGCGATTTTGCCCAGTCGCGAACAAGCGAAAGGCCTTTTTCAAGCAGCGAGGAAGCAGCCGTCTCGTCTTCAGCTTCAACATAGCAGCGCATTTCGGGCGCATTCCCGGATGGACGGAAGTGAATGATGGTGCGATCGGCCAATGTGACGCGCAGGCCATCAATATCGCTGACGGAGCCGACGGCGCCGAGCGGTTTAAGGAAGGCCGCCAGGTTTGCAGGAGAAACCCGCAGATGCGCCATTAGCGCAGCACTCGTCTCAACGGCAAAATTCTCGAGCCGGTCGGCGGCCGCTACCGGCAGGTGAAAATCGACAGCGATCGCCGAAAGCGACTTGGCCAGCTGTTTGGCCAGAAACAACGTCGCCAGAACCGGCAAAAAGCTGTCGCGCGTCGGAAGAGCGGTGAGCGTACCGTTCGCCACTGCGAAATCCGACTGCGTCAGCACGCCACCGTTGGCCTCGAAGCCCATCACCGCCGTTTCGCCCGCAGCGGTCGCCTTGTTCATGCCTTCGATAACAAAGGGGGACCCAACCTTGGTGCGGGTGACGCGGTAGCTGCCGGCCGCCTCGATGCCGGAATTGGAGGTCACCGGGGTGACAACGACCTTTGTTTCAAGGAAGCGCGCAACGATGAGCCCGAGCAGGTCACCGCGCAGCGGTGTACCCGTCTCGTCGGCCACCAGCGGCCGGTCGCCGTCGCCATCGGCGGAAACGATAGCGTCAAGACCGTACTCCCCAGCCCAGCCGCGCATAAATTCAATCGTCTGCGTTGACACGGCTTCTGTATCGACCGGGATGAAGTGATCGGACCGTCCGAGCGCCACGACGTCCGCACCATAACCGGCGATGACGTCGATCAGGCCGTCGCGGGCAACCGTGCTGTGCTGGTAGACGCCGATTTTCAGGCCGGCAAGTGCGCCTGCCGGCAGCAGCGCGCGGTTGCGCGACAGGAAAAGCTCAATGGCTTGGCGTTCTTCGTTCAGAGCGGTGCCGGGGGTCAGGTCAACGATAGTGTCGCCGATCTCGGCCGCGATACGGGTAATTGCGAGCTCATCCGCCTTGTCGATCTCGCCGTCCGGGCGATAGAATTTGATGCCGTTGCGATCTGCCGGGATATGCGAACCGGTGACCATCAGCGAGGCGCAGCCTTTCGACATGGCATAAAGCGCCAGCGCCGGCGTCGGGATCGCGCCGCAATCGATCGGCTGCAGGCCGGCGCATGCCAGTGCTCCGATGCAGGTGGCAGCAATGTCAGGGCTTGAGGGACGATAGTCGCCAGCGACAAAAATGCGGTCTCCCGCCTTTGCTAAACCGGCATCCAGCAGGTGTCTTGCAAAAGCGGTTGCGTAGAGAGCCGATGCATGGCCCTGAAGATCGGTTACAAGGCCGCGAAGACCGCTGGTGCCGAATTTCATGAAGTTCCCTAACATTCACTGACTTGGTGCCTACGTCGGTAAGCCGTCATGCGCGAGTGTCAATAGATTAGCGAAAGATATCGATAGTTTTCCAGCCGCTGACAGCAGCTCAGGCTGCGTCGACCTGTCTTTCACCAGTCAAGACAGTCGATTTCTTGGCAAACGTCGCTATCGGGAGGAGTGACGTGCCACTAAGGGAGCGACCTGGGTCCGAGTGATGGAGCGGGTGAGAGGTCTGGCGCAATATTTGCAACGCGATCGGCCGGCCACTTGGACCATCAACCCCTTCATGCTCCCCTTTTGGCTGGGCACCGCGCCTTACAATTCAAAGTCGTATTTGGTTCTTGTCAGCTTCACCAGGTACTGGCCATAGGCGCTCTTGCCAAGTTCGTCGGCAAGCTTTTGCAGATGGTCCTCATCTATATAACCCATGCGATATGCTACCTCTTCCGGGCAGGCGATCTTGAAGCCCTGGCGCTTTTCCAGGGTTCCGACGAAGTCGGACGCGTCCAACAGGCTATCCGGCGTGCCTGTATCAAGCCAGGCGTAGCCACGGCCCATCAATTCGACCGTCAATTGGCCCCGTTCAAGATATGTGCGATTGACGTCGGTGATCTCCAGCTCGCCGCGCATCGACGGTTTCAGGTTTGCGGCAATGTCGATGACTTGCTTGTCGTAAAAATAGAGGCCAGTAACAGCCCAATTGCTCTTCGGCTTGGCCGGCTTTTCCTCGATCGAAAGCGCCTTCATGCTGTCATCGAACTCGACGACACCATAGCGCTCCGGATCCCTGACGTGATAGGCGAAAACGCGCGCACCCTCGACCG
>Ga0102591_1002748_pt1 | contig 17950 bp, 17 predicted proteins | sample AraplaCol_mCL_r2_2_FD_76860 | JGI IMG/M metagenome (GOLD analysis project Ga0102591, IMG submission 76860) | Arabidopsis root microbial communities from North Carolina, USA - plate scrape MF_Col_mCL_r2 (SPADES assembly) (version 2) | ecosystem: Host-associated > Plants > Roots > Endosphere... | reverse complement strand
TCGTGCGCACCGCGCCCGTCGCCATGCGCTCCTCGCCCAGCAGCGTGTTGGTAAGCGTGGACTTGCCCGCGCCCGACGACCCGACGAGCACGGCGCTCATGCCCGGACCCAGGTACGGCGCGAGCAACGACACCGTGGCGGGATCCTTCGCGTTGATCGCATGCACCGCCGCGTCCGCGGGCAGGCGCGCGACCAGCGCGTCGAGCGCCGCCGGCACGTCGACACCGGTGTCGGCCTTGCTCAGGAGCACGACCGGGCGGGCGCCGGAGCCTTCCACCAGCGTGAGGTAGCGCTCGATGCGGGACGGATTGAAGTCGCCGTCGAGCCCCGTCAGCACGATCACGAAATCGATGTTCGTCGCGATGATCTGACGCTCGTAGCGCTCGCCTGCCGCCGCCCGCGTGAGCACGGATCGCCGCGTCAGCACCTGTTCGATCACCGGATGGCTGGCGTGGTCGAGGAGGACGAAGTCGCCGACGGCGGGCCGCAGCGAGGGATCGAGCCCGCGTTTGAGGAAGGCGCCAGCGGGCTGCGCGTTGAACGCGACCGACCCGTCATGGACCTCGTAGCCCGCACGATGCTGCGCCACCACGCGTGCCAGTCGGCGTGGATCGTCCGGCAGGGAGGGCTCTCGCCAGCCGATGCGGCGCAGTCGCGCCAGGTCCGGTGTGTCGGTCATGGCCGCGATTATGCCCGCTCCAGGGCCGTTTGCCGCCTCGCGGCGTTCCGGAGACGCTGTTAGGATCGGATCGCGACCGCCGGGAAAGGGCCTGGCGGCGTGTGCCGGAAGTCCCGACGTGTCCTCGATCAAGCCCAGCGCGCACCTGGCGGAAGTGCGCTACGAAATCCGCGGCGCCCTGACCCGGCGCGCACGCGACATGGAAGCCGCCGGCCAGGCGATCATCAAACTGAACATCGGTAACCCGGGTCGCTATGGCTTCACGACGCCGCCGCATCTTCGCGAGGCCATCGGCGCGCACCTCGTGGACAGCGAGGCCTACGGGCACGAACAGGGTCTTGAAGAGGCCCGCGAAGCGATCGTCGGTCAGCAGCGCGCCCGTGGCGCGACGGGCGTCGACGTCGAGCGCGTGTTCATCGGCAACGGCGTCAGCGAGCTGATCGACATCTCGTTGCGCGCGCTGCTGCAGCCGGGCGACGAGGTGCTGCTGCCCAGCCCCGACTACCCGCTGTGGAGTGCCGCGACGATCCTCAACGACGGCAGTCCCCGGTACTACCGCTGCCTCGCCGAGAACGGTCACCTCCCCGACCCCGACGAGATCGACGCGCTGGTAGGCCCGCGCACGCGCGCGCTCGTGCTGATCAATCCGAACAATCCCACGGGCGCGGTCTATCCGAAGGCACTGCTCGAACGCATCGTCGACGTGGCGCGCAAGCACGGCCTGCTGCTGCTCTGCGACGAGATCTACGACGAGATCCTCTACGACGGCACGCCGTTCCAGCCGCTCGCCGCCATCGCCGGCGACCATCCGTGCATGAGCTTCGGTGGTCTCTCGAAGGTGCATCGCGCGTGCGGTTACCGCGTCGGCTGGATGAGCCTCTCCGGCGATACGGCACGCACCGCCGAGTACCGCGACGCGTTGCAGCTGCTCGCCGCCCTGCGCCTGTGCGCTAACGTCACCGCGCAGTGGGCCGTGCGACCCGCGCTGCTCGACAAACCCACCATCGGCAGCCTCACCGCCCCCGGTGGCCGCCTGCACGAAGCCCGCCGGGTCGTGCTCGAACACGTCGCGGCCAGCCCGTTCCTCGATGTCGTCGCACCCGGCGGGGCGATCTATGCCTTTCCGCACGTGCGGGCCGATGCCATCCCGCACTTCGACGACACCGCGTTCACGCTCCGCCTGCTGGAAGAGGAAAACGTGCTCGTCGTGCCGGGCACCAGCTTCAACCTGTCCGCCAGCCGGCACCTGCGCCTCACGTTGCTGCCCGAGCCGTCGCAGCTCGCGGAAGTATTCGTGCGCATCGACCGCGTGCTCACGCGCATGGCCGCCGAATCCGCGCCGACCGCGAGCGCGGTCGCCTGATGGGTCGGGCGGCGTTCCTCGCGCTCGGCGACTCGTACACCATCGGCGAAGGCGTTCCCGAGGAAGGCCGCTGGCCGGTCCAGCTCGCGGCCCGGTTGCGCGAGCGCGGCATCGATGTCGACGCGCCGCGTATCGTGGCGACCACGGGTTGGACGACGGACGAGCTCTCGGCGGCGATCGACGGCGCCGGCCTCCACGGTCGATGGGGTCTCGTCACGCTGCTGATCGGCGTGAACAACCAGTACCGCGGCCGACCGGCGAGCGAATACCGCACGCAGTTCCTCGCACTGCTGGAACGCGCGACCGCCTTCGCCGGCGACGCGCGACGTGTGGTCGTCGTATCGATTCCCGACTGGGGCGTCACCGCGTTCGCGGAAGGTCGCGACCGGGCGACCATCGCGAGCGAGATCGACACCTTCAACGCGATCGCCCGCGACGAAACGCTGCGCATGCATGCGCGTTGGGTGGACGTCACGCCGGCATCGCGCCGCGCGGGCGCGGCGCCCGGCATGCTGGTCGACGACGGCCTGCACCCGTCGGCCGCGCAGTACGCGACCTGGGTCGAGGCGATCCTGCCCGAGGCCCAGGCGGCGCTGCGCGAACTGCGCGCCTAAGGGGGAGCCCGCCTGCTGTCGATGGAAGCTTGCGGCGAGCACCCATCGCGGCCGAGGCCGCTCCCACATGAGCTCGCCTGGCAAGGCGGCCCGCTGCCACACGGCTGCAACCTTGCCGCCACCGCACGGTTACCTGTCGCCCCGAGACTGGGCACCCGGGACAACCCCGGGAACCGATGCCATGGCGAAGCTCACCTGCCGCAGCGCCTTCATCTCCGACGTGCACCTCGGCACGCCCGACTGCAAGGCGGCCTACCTGCTCGACTTCCTCCGCCAGGTGGACTGCGAGCGTCTCTATCTCGTCGGCGACATCGTCGACCTCGAAGCCCTGGGCAGGCGCCACTGGTGGCACCCCGACCATAGCGCGGTGATCGCCGAACTGTTCGCGATCGCGGCACGCGGCGTCGAGGTCATCTACATCCCGGGCAACCACGATTTCTCCATGCGCGGCCTCGCCGGCACGACGCTGGCCGGCATCCGCGTGGAACTCGACGCCATCCACGAAGGCGCCGACGGCCGCCGCTACCGGGTGAGCCACGGCGACGAATTCGACCCCGAACACGTCGGCCGACGCTGGATCGCGTGGCTGGGCGACACGCTGCACCGCTTCATCTGCTGGGCCAACCGCCGCGTCCACGCGGTGCGCCTGCGGCTGGAACTGCCCTACCTGCCGCTGTCGATCATCCTGAAGTCGCATGTGGGCGCGGCGCTGGAATACATCCGTGGCTACGAAAAGCGCGTGGCGGACGACGCGCGCGAACGCGGGCTCGACGGGCACATCTGCGGCCACATCCACTTCGGCCATATCCGTCCGATGGACGGCATCCTCTACCTGAACGACGGCGACTGGGTCGAGCACTGCACGGCGCTCGTGGAAGACTTCACGGGCGCCATGGAGCTGATCCACTGGACCGAGCGGGTCACGCCGCTGGGTCGCGCCAGTCGCGAGACGGTGCTGCCGTCGCCCGAAGCGGTCCTCGGCTTCGCCCCTCTCGCCGACTGCCGGGCCGATCTGTCCGCCCTGCGGGGCGCCGGGATGTCGATAGCGGGTTGAAAGTGACGGCCGGGGGGCCCATGTGCGATGGATGCCGGTAAAATGGCCCCTTTCTCTCCCGCGGTGACCCCATGGCCCTCGATACACCCACGCGCGAGCGCATCGAAACCCTGCTCGGCCAGCACGACGTCGTGCTGTTCATGAAGGGAACGCGCCAGCAACCGATGTGCGGTTTCTCCGCCGCGGCGATCAACACCCTGAACGACGTGATCCCGGCTTACCACACGGTCAACGTGCTGGAAGATCCGGAGATCCGCGAGGGCATCAAGGAATTCGGGCAGTGGCCCACCATTCCGCAGCTCTACGTGAAGGGCGAACTGGTCGGCGGCTCGGACATCATCCGCCAGCTGTACACCAGCGGCGAGCTCTACACGATGTTCGGCCAGGCCGCGCCCGATCGCACGCCGCCGGAAATCACGATCACCGAGAAGGCCGCCGAGGCCATCCGCGGCGGCATGGCGAATGCGCAGGGCATGGCGCTGCACCTCGAGATCGGCCCCGACCATAGCGCCGGCTTCCAGCTCGCGCCCGCAGGCGATCACGACATCGTCGTCGTGGCCAACGGCATCGAGGTGCATTTCGACCCGGGCAGCGCGGCACGCGCGAAGGGCATCGTGATCGACTGGGTGTCCACGGTGCAGGGCGAAGGCCTCAGCCTGAAGTTCCCGGGATCGATTGGCACGATGAACGTGCAGGACCTGAAGGCACGCATCGACGCCGGCGACATCGTGGTGGTCGACAACCGCCCGGCCGCCAGCCGTGCGGAGCTCGCGCCGATCGCCGGCGCGCGCATCCTCGAGAACGAAGGCTTCGAAGCACTCGGACAGCTGCCGAAGGACACGCCGATCGCGTTCATCTGCAACTCCGGCGTTTCCAGCGTCGCCGACGCCAAACGCCTCGCGGCGCATGGCTTCACGGAGATCTACAGCGTCGACGGCGGCATGCAGGCCTGGGCTCGCAAGATCGGCGAGTAAGCGACGCGACATGCTTCATAGCGAAACGGCGCCCTCGGGCGCCGTTTTTTTCGACCGTTCCGAACGCGTTCGCATGTGGCCGGCACCGATCAGCACTCCGGAAGTCGGTGCTCTCGTCTTCTCACTGTGACTCGTGCGCCGGTCCTGAGGGAACCAGAAGTACATGTCTTTTCCGCCATACAGCCATCGCACCCCCTGAAATCCCTGGATGTCGTTGAGAAGGACACGGACCCCTTCGTGGATTTCCATCTCCATGTCCTCGAGCGCACCCGTGCCGGAAAGCGGGCCGAGGCGTTCATCCGCATCCATGATCAGCGTCTCCGCCGCGACGTCGAAGCGCGCGCGGATGCGGATGGGCAGAGGATCCTCCTCGATGTAGGCCCGACGGTTCGCGGCCTCGTTGGCCAGCGCCTCGATCCTTCGCTCGAGCGCTGTTCGCTCGGCCACGTCGATCACGCCCAGCGGCCGATCGTGTCCCGTCGCCACAGCAGTCCACGCCATGGCGCCCGTCAGCGCGAGAGCGGCGGCGATCACGCGCAGCCGCGCGGCCGCACACGTTTTCCTTCTTTGCATCGTTGGTTCTCCCGGTGATCCGACCGGCGCTCCACGCGGCGCGATGCACGCGCGATGTCGACGGACGGCCCGAAGCATCGTGCGATCTCGTGGCGAGGCAGCCTGCCGGGGAACATCGGAAGATTGGGCGACGGCGCCCGTGACGAAACGTGGGTGACGCCCAGAGGTCAGGCGACGATTAGCGCCAGCAACGTCGCGGCTTCCACCAGTTCGATCAACGCACCCGCCGTGTCGCCGGTGAAACCGCCCAAGCGACGCATCACCGCCCGGCGCCATAGCCATGCCGTCGCGGCCGCGACGAGCAAAGAGACGATGCCGTGCACGCCGGCCATCAGGCAGATCGCGACGACGCACCCCATGGCCACACGGCATCCCGTCGCCGGTGCGCCACGCAGCGGATCGCCAAGTCCCGCCGCACGCACGTAAGGCGTCGACAGGAACCAGGCGACGATCGCGCCGCGCCCCAGCAGCGGGGGGAGCAGCAGCCACCACGCGTTCGCCAGCGTCGCCAGCGCCGCGAATTTCAGCAGCAGTACCAGTACCAGTGCGACGACACCCGCCGGCCCGCTGCGCGGGTCCTTCATGATCGCCAGCGTGCGTTCTCGATCGCCCATGCCGCCGATCCACGCGTCGGCGCTGTCGGCCAGGCCATCCAGATGAAGCGCGCCGGTGATCGCCACCCATCCCACGAGCAGCACCGCGGCGGCCGGCAGGGCAGGCATGCCATGCAGGAGCATCGCGGCGCCCGTCAGCAGCAACCCGATCGTCGCGCCCACCAGCGGATACCACTTCAGCGAGGCCGCCTGCGACCGTCGATCGACATCGGACACGCGAACGGGAATGCGCGTGAGGAAGCCGAAGGCGACGACGATCCCGCGCATCAGCGCGACCACGCCAGGCGATGCAACGACGCGTGCGGCACGTCGATGCCCGCCATGTCGCCGAAGTCCCGCCGCTCCGCCACACAGCGCAGCAAACGGATCGCGCCGCCGTGCGTCACGACCAGGACGCGCGACGACGACGCTTCGGTCGCCACGTCGTCGAGTGCGGCGGTCAACCGCGCGTGGAACGCGTCGAACGCTTCACCGCCCGGTGGCGGATGCGCGACGGGATCCGCCCAGAAACGTCCGAGCGCATCGCCATCCGTTTCCGCGATGGTTTCGATCGGTACGCCCTGCCAGTCGCCGAAGTGATATTCGACGAGGCGCGGATCGAGGCGCAGCGGCAGCCCGCTGCGCTCCGCCAGTTCTTCGGCGAAACGCGCGCAGCGCGCCATCGACGACGATACGATGCGGTCCCACGTGCCGCCCTGCACGGCGTCGCGCAGCTGTCGCCAGCCGAGCTCGCTCAGCGGATCGTCCAGTTGCCCGCGATAGCTGCGCTGGCCCGTATCGCCGTGGCGAAGGAGATCGATGCTCATGCTTCCGACACTCCGGCTTCCGCGAACGTCGCCATCGACGCATGCAGCGCACAGGCCATGCGCAGCAGCGGCACGGCGATGGCCGCACCGCTCGCTTCGCCCAGCCGGAGGCGCAGATCGAGCAGCGGCTCGGCGTCGAGTGCCGCGAGAATGCGCGCGTGACCACGCTCGCGCGATTTGTGCGCGAACACGAGCCACGGCCGGACCTCCGGACGGAGCGCCACGGCGGCCAGCGCGGCGACGCTCGCGATGTAACCGTCGACCAGCACGGGTAACCCACGCTGCGCCGCGGCGACGAACGCGCCCGTCAGGGCGGCGATCTCGAAGCCACCGAGGCGGCGCAGGCGTTCTCGCACCGTCTTCGCGGAAGCGTGGTGATGCAACGCGCGCGCGATCACGCCTGTTTTGCGTGCGATGCCGGCGGCGTCCAGCCCCGTGCCCGCACCCGCGAGCGTGCCGGGGGCGGCGCCGAGCAGCGCGCATCCGAGCGCGCTCGCCGCGGTGGTGTTGCCGATACCCATGTCGCCACCGATGTAGATGTCGGTGCCGTCCTCGATAGCGCGTTCCACGCTGGCGAGGCCTTGGGCCAACGCGGCGTCGAGCTGCGCGTCGGTCATGGCGTCGTGCGTGACGAAGTTCGCCGTGGAGGGCGCGATGACGTGCCGGCGCACGCCGGGGACGTCGCCCGGATCGTTCACGGTGCCGAGGTTCACCACTTCCAGCGTCGCACCCAGTTCGCGCGCGAGCACCGCGATGGCGGCGCCACCGCCGGCGAAGTTGCGCACCATCTCTCCGGTGACCGCCTGCGGAAACGCCGACACGCCCTCGGCGGCGATGCCATGGTCGGCCGCGAACACGGCGATACGCACACGCGACGCGGATGGCATCGTGCGACGCTGCAGTCCGGCGAGCTGGATCGCCACCGTCTCCATCCGGCCGAGCGAACCCGCCGGTTTGGTGAGCACCTTCTGCCGCGCCCTGGCCGCGTCGGCGAAGGCGTGATCGGGAACGCGGCACGGCGCCGCGAGCCAGTCGTTCATGGAGGAGTTCCTTTGAGGGTCAGAGGCAGGCCGGCGGCGACGAAGATCGCGCGATCGCAGCGTTGCGCCAGCGCCTGATGAAGACGCCCCGCTTCATCGACGAAGCGACGCGTCAGCTCGCCCATCGGCGTGATGCCGAGGCCGACTTCGTTACTCACGAACACGATGTCGCCGGGGAGGTCGGACACCGCGTCGAGGAGCGCCGCGCGCTCGATGTCGAATCGCGATGGCGCGGCACCCAGCAGGTTGGAGAGCCAGAGCGTGAGGCAGTCGACAAGAACGAGCCGATCGCCGCGCGCGCACTCGCGCAACGTGGCCGCGAGGGCGAGCGGCTCTTCCACGAGCGACCACGACGACGGGCGTCGCGCCCTGTGGTGCGCGATGCGCGATGCCATCTCGCCGTCCAGCGCCTGCGCCGTGGCGATATAGACGACATCGAGCCCACTCTCGTTCGCAAGGCGCTCCGCGAGTGCGCTCTTGCCGGAGCGTGCACCGCCAAGGATGAGCGTCAGCATGGGGCACATTCCAGAAGTCGGGCGAGCACCGCGGTGTCCATCCACGTATCGACCGCATCGGCGAGCCGGTCCAGCGTCGCTTCGCGCTGCGCGTCGATGTCGAAAACCGGGGTGGCCGATCCGTCGCCCAGCCACGCAGCCAGCGCTTCCGGGTGATCGAAGAGGCCATGCAGGTAGGTCCCGGTCACGCGGCCATCGGCCGAGCGCGCGCCATCGGAGCGGCCGTCGTCGAGGTGCACGGCAGGATGGGCCAACGCGTCGCCCTCACTCACCCCGCAGTGGATTTCGTAACCCCTGACGCGGGCACCGCCGTCCGCGAGGCGCCCCGTGACGTTCGCCAGTCGCTTCACCGGCAGGAGCCGCGTTTCGAGATCCAGCAGGCCGAGGCCTTCCGTCGATCCCGCCGGCCCTTCGATACCGTCGGGGTCGTGCACCGCGCGGCCGAGCATCTGCATGCCACCGCAGATCCCGACGACGCGCCCGCCATAGCGCACGTGTCGCAGGATCGCGGCGTCCCAGCCCTGCGCGCGCAGCCAGGCGAGATCCGCGCGCGTGGACTTCGAACCGGGAAGCACGATCAGGTCGCACGACGGAAACGGTTCACCCGGTCCGACGAAGATGCAGTCGACGTCCGTATGCAGGCGCAAGGCGTCGAGATCGGTGTGATTGCTGATGCGCGGCAACGCGGGTACGGCGACGCGCAGCCGCGCGTCCGGGCGCGCGACGTGGGCACGCGGCAACGCGTCTTCCGCCTCGAGCACGAGGCCGTGCAGCCACGGAAGGACGCCGAGCACCGGCTTGCCCGTCTCGCGTTCGAGCCAGTCGAGGCCCGGTTGCAGCAGCGCGATGTCGCCGCGAAAGCGATTGATGACGAACCCGACCACCCGCTCGCGCTCGCTCACGGACAGCAGCGCCAGCGTACCCACCAGATGGGCGAACACGCCGCCACGATCGATGTCGGCGACGAGCAGCACCGGGCAGTCGACGGCTTCGGCATACCCCATGTTCGCGATGTCGCGATCGCGCAGGTTGATTTCCGCCGGGCTCCCGGCGCCTTCGACGACCACCGCGTCGTAAGCCGCCACGAGCCGGTCGTGCGAGGCGAGCACCGCTTCCATCGCGACGCGTTTGTAAGCGTGGTAGCCCACCGCATCCATGTTGCCGATGGGATGCCCGTGCACGATCACCTGCGCCCCCGTGTCGCTGTTCGGCTTCAGGAGCACGGGATTGAAATCGGTATGCGGTGCGACGCCGGCCGCCTGCGCCTGCACGGCCTGCGCGCGGCCGATCTCGCCGCCGTCGACGGTGACCGCCGAGTTGAGCGCCATGTTCTGCGGTTTGAATGGCGCCACGGCGACACCACGTCGGCGCAGCCAGCGACACAGGGCCGCGACGACCGTGCTCTTGCCGGCATCCGACGTGCAGCCCTGCACCATGAGCACGCGGGCGGTCATGCCAGCACCTCCGCCAGCGCGCGGTCCAGTCGCGCGACGTTCGCCTCGTCGCCGGGAAGCCCGAAGCGCAGCGCGGAGGGATCGTCGAAGACGCGCACGAGCACCGCATGCCGGCACAGCGCCTCGGCGATCGCCGCCGCCTCGGCGTGCCGCACGTACTGGAAGAACTCGCAGCCGCCGTCGGGCGCGAGGCCATGCGCCGCGAGCAACGCGGCGAGCCGCGCGCTCCCCCGGCGCAACGATTCACGCACGGACACCTGCCAGACAATGTCGCGCAACGCGCGGGTCACGGCGTCTCGTGCCGGTCCGCTCAGTGTCCACGGACCGAGTTCCTCGGCGAGCGCATCGAGGATCGTCGGCGACGCCGCGACGAAACCCGCGCGCGCGCCGGCGAGGCCGAAGAACTTGCCGACGGAGCGCAGCACGATCAGTCCCTCGCGGGCCTCGGATACGAGGCTCTCTTCCGGACGGACATCGATGAACGCTTCGTCGACAATGAGCCAGCGTGCCTCGCCCATGGACTCATGCAGCATGAGCGTATCGGCACGCGACAGGAAATCGCCCGTCGGATTGTTCGGCCGGATCAGCACCACCACGTCGAACGCCGCGGGCCGCTCGCGCACGTCGGCAAGCGACACCGTCACGACGTCGTGCCCCGCGCGTCGCCAGGCGTGCGCATGTTCCGCGTACGCCGGTGCGATCACCGCGACGCGCGAGGGGCCACGCAGCCGTGGAAGCGCGGCGATCGCGGCCTGCGATCCGGCGACGGGAAGCAGATGCCCGGCGCCGTAGTACTCGCGTGCCGCCGACAGCAGCCCGTCGTCGTCCTCCGGCAAGCGATGCCATGCCGCGTCGGGCGCCGGCGGTACGGGCCATGCGTACGGGCTCACGCCCGTCGACAGATCGAGCCACCGCTCGCGCGCGATGCCGTGGCGTGCCGCGGCGCGACCGAGGCGCCCACCGTGTTCAAGCATGACGAATCGCTCCGATGCATAGCGCGACGACGAGCCAGGCGACGACGCCGCGGTCCACGAGTCGCAGGGCACGCCGGATCGTTCCGGCGTCGGGTGCCAAACCTTCCCCCAGCGTCGGGCGCGCTTCCCATTGCCTGTGGTAGGGCGCCGCACCGCCGAGGCTCACGCGCAACGCACCCGCCCCCGCAGCCATGACCGGGCCGGCGTTCGGGCTGTCCCACGTCGGCGCCTGCCGACGCCAGCAGCGCATCGCGGTCGCCGCATCGCCCAGCGCGGCATACGTCAGCGCGGTGAGCCGCGCGGGCACGAAGCCGAGCGCGTCGTCGGCTCGCGCGGCGCACCAGCCGAAACGTTCGTATCGCGGCGTGCGATATCCCCACATCGCATCGAGCGTGTTCGCAAGGCGGAACAGCAACGCGCCGGGTGCGCCGAGCACGACGAACCAGAACAGGGCGCCGAACACGGCATCGTGGCCGTTTTCGAGCACCGATTCCGTCGCTGCCGCGGCGACACCGCGCGCGTCCAGCACGTCGGTATCGCGACTTACCATGCGCCCGACGGCGTCGCGAGCCGACGCGAGATCGCCGGCCGACAACGCATCGGCCACCGGACGTGCATGCTCGCCGAGGCTGCGCCGGCCCAGCGCGCCGTAAAGCACGAGCACGTCGATGCCGAACGCCGCGATGCCGCCGCTCAAAACGTGTAACGCACCGAGCAGCGTCACCGGAACAAGCACCGCCACGCACCAGGCGACCACGCCCGCGCCGCGGCGGTCGGCGTGGACGCGCCGTTCGATGGCGCTCGCGACACGACCGAAGCCCACGAGAGGATGGAACCGACGTGGCTCGCCCACCAGCGCGTCGACGAGCACGGCCATGATCGCCGCCAGCGCGGCGGTCACGGCAGGAACAGCCTCATCGCCGCATCCGGATGCGAGGGAAAGTAGAAGTGCACGAAGCTCGCCGTCATCCGCGCGCGCCGGTACACCCGTTCGGTCGTCGGGCCGCCGTTCGGATTCGTCGCGCTCGCCAGCGGTTCGGCGTCGACCGACGCCTGCGCGTAGTGGAAGGAGTGCCCGCGCAACGCACCTTCGGGCAGGTCGACCGACTGCATGCCCAGGGCGGCCAGACGCGGCTGCATCGTTGCGTGTCCGGCGATGAGGCCGGCCATGGATGCACTGCGCCCATCGCGATCGGTGAGACGGTCCAGCGCGTAGAGCAGGCCGCCGCATTCGGCGAGCAACGGCCGGCCCGCGTCGACGTGCGCGTGCAGGTCGTCACGCAGTCCGGTCGCCGCGCCGAGGGCGTCGAGATGGAGTTCCGGATAACCGCCGGGCAGCCAGACGGCATCGCACGCGGGTAACCGCTCGCCGGATACCGGCGAGAAGAAGCGCAGGGACGCACCGGCCGCTTCGAGCAGCGCGAGGTTCGCCGGATAGAGGAACGCGAACGCGGCGTCATGGGCGACGGCGATCCGCACGCCGTCGAGACGCAGCGTGGACACGACGGCATCCGGCACGGCGAACGTCACGGGTGGCGGAAGCGCCGTCGCCTCCTGGGCGAGCCACGCATCCGCCAGCGCGTCGAGGCGCGCGTCGAGGTCGGCCAGCTCGTCTGCCGGCACGAGCCCGAGGTGACGTTCCGGCAGGCTCATGGCGACGTCGCGCGGCAGGGTGCCGCACCATGCGGTGCCCGGGTCCAGGCTCTCGCGCAACAGCGTCGCGTGATACGCACTGCCGACGCGGTTCGCAAGGACGCCATGGAACGGCAGCCCGTCGCGGTAGGTGGCCAGACCGTGCGCCAGCGCGCCGAACGTCTGCGCCATCGCGCTTCCGTCGATGACGGCCAGCACCGGCAGGCCGAACGCGATGGCGAGGTCCGCGCTGGACGGGGAGCCATCGAAGAGTCCCATGACGCCCTCGACGAGGATGAGATCCGCGTCGCCCGCGGCGTCGTACAGACGTGCGCGCACGTCCTCCGGGCCGCCCATCCACGGGTCGAGCTGATACACCGGGCCGCCGCTCGCACGTTCGAGGATCATCGGGTCGAGGAAGTCCGGCCCCGTCTTGAACACGCGCACGCATAGGCCTTTGCGCGTGTGCGCCCGTGCGATGGCAGCGGTGACGCTGGTCTTGCCCTGCCCCGATGCGGGCGCGGACACCAGCAAGGCCGGACAGGAGCGGGTCACAGCTCCACGCCCTTCTGCGCGCGGATGCCGGCCTGGTACGCGTGCTTCACCACGCGCATTTCCGTCACCGTATCGGCCACCGCGACGAGCGCGTCCGGCGCGCCGCGACCGGTCACGACCACGTGCTGTCGCCCGGGACGCGAGGTCAGCGCGTTCAGAACGCGGTCGAGCGGGATGTACTGCTTCACCAGCGCGATGTTGAGTTCGTCGAGCAGCACGAAGTCGTACGCCGGGTCGCGCAGCATCCGTTCGGCGACATCCCACGCTGCCAAGGCTGCGGCGATGTCGCGCGTCCGATCCTGCGTTTCCCACGTGTAGCCTTCGCCCATCACGTGGTAATCGAGCGGGCCATCCTCGAACATGCGGAAGAACGCCTCCTCGCCGGTGGAAAAGCTGCCCTTGATGAACTGCACCACGCCGCAGCGGAAGCCATGGCCGAGCGACCGCGCCAGCATACCGAAGCCGGACGAACTCTTGCCCTTGCCGTTGCCCGTGTTCACCACGAGCACGCCGCGATCGATGGTGGCGCGCGCGATGCGCCGGTCGATCAGCGCTTTTTTCCGGCGCATGCGGTCGCGATGACGCGCGTCGTCGTCCATCTCGTGCCAGGGCGTCGGCTCCGTCATGCGCGTGCGGTCTTGCCGTCGCCCGTGCGCGGCGCGAAGCGGAACACGAGCGCCTGCGCCACCTGCGCCACGGCGACATAAGCCGCGGCCGCGCGTACGAAGAGTGGCGCCCACTGCATGAAGCGGTCGAGGTACTGGGCCATGTTCGGCTCGGTATACCGCCCGCCCAGCCAGTAGAACGCGCCGTTCGACACGGCGTAGGACAGCGTGGCGGCCACCAGCAGCGTGCCGAACACGATCGCGTGGGATGCGAAGGATCCGTCGTAGCGCGGCGCGACCAGACGACCGGCGTACCAGAGCACGGCATAAGCCAGCGGCAGGAACGAGTACGCCACCGTGATGCAGAAGTCGCTCACGCCGGCGTAGCTCACCGAGTACCAGTCGATGAGCACCGACAGCACGACGAAGGCGACGAAGGCCAGATGCCTGCGCAGGTAGATGCCCCCGAGGAAGAACAGCGCCATCGAGGCGTCCGGCAGGTGCAGCACGTCGCCGAAGTGATGGAATCGCGTGGCGATCATCACCAGTGCGAACAGCGCGGCGACGGCGGCGAACAAGGGGCGTGACAACGGTTTCATCGTGTGTCCTTCGGTGGGGGCGTCGATCAGGAACGCGGCTGGTAGCGCAGCGTCAGCATCCAGTTGCGACCGGGCTGGTTGAAGTAGCGCGCGGTCTCGTAGTGGCGGTCGAACACGTTCTTCGCGGCGAGTTCCACCTTCCACGCGGCATCGAAGGCGTAGGCCATGCGCAGGTCGGTCAGCGCGTAGCCGCCCAGCCGGTTGAGGTTCGCGGTGTCGTCGTAGCGGTAGCCGGAGGCGAACACGCTGGCACCGACGCTCACGGCGCCGAACGTGCGGTCGACGTCGACGTTGGCGGTGCGACGCGCGCGACGCGGCAGCAGGTTGCCACGCGTGCCGTCGTCGCTGCGGTCCTCCGGCTGCAGCCACGTCGCGTTCCCGCCCAGGCGCCAGTCGCCGAGCGTGGTGTCGGCGGCGAGCTCCACGCCGCGGATGCGCGATCGATCGATGTTGTTCGCACCGCCGAACGGGAACAGCGGGCCGCTCAGGCTCGAGTCGAACACGATCAGGTGGTCGATTTCGTTCTGAAACGCGTTGAGCGACCAGTTGCCCCAGACCGGCGTGCCGCGGATACCCAGTTTCCAGTTGCGGGACGTTTCGGGCGCGAGGTCCGGATTGCCGTAATCCGGGTAGTACAGATCGTTGAACGTCGGCGCCTTGAAGGCGGTACCGTAGCTACCCGTGACGCGCAGCGACTTCGTCAGCGCGTAACCGTACTGCAGGCTGCCGGTCGTCTTGCCGCCGAACTGGCTGTTCTCGTCGTGGCGGAGACTGCCCTGCACCGAGCTGTCGCCGAACTCCTGCTGCCACTGCGCGAACAGCGCGTGGTTACGACGTGCATCGACGAAGTAGTCGGTGCTGCCGACGACGCGGTCGCGCTGCCAGTCGAAGCCGATCGTCGTCAGGCCCGCGCTGCCGCCGATGCGGCCAAGATCGGCCTGCAGCGAGGCGAGGTCGCGGTGCGTGTTGAACGTGTCGGCGTAATCGCCGTTTTCGTAATCGGTCGAGAGGTCTTCGCTACGACCGACGTTGGCCGTTATCTGCACGTCCTTCGCCGGCTTGTAGCGCACGCGGCCACCGAGCACCTGCGTCGCCGACTCGGCGAAATTGCTGCTGGTGCCGTCGTAGTGGTTGCGGCCTTCCGACCGCGTGGCCGTGGCATCGGCGTCCCACTGCTCGTCGAAGCGCCAGCCGCCCTTCAGCGACAGCGCGTTGTTGCGGTAGCCGTCGCGATCCGGCTCGTACGTATAGCAGCCGCCACCGCGCGGGCTCGGTTTGCCCCGGCAGGCATTGATGCCGTCGGTCTGGTCGTGGCTCGCCTCCACCGAGTACCAGCCCTGCGTGCCACGGCCGGCGAAGCCGACCGAGCCGCGCAGGGTATCGTAGCTGCCGATGCCGACCGAGGCGTTCGGCACGAACGCACCCTGCGGACGACGGGTGAAGATCTGGATGACGCCGCCCAGCGCGTCGGAGCCGTACAGGCTCGAATAAGGACCACGCACGATTTCGATGCGTTCGATCTGGTCGACCGGGATGTCCTGGAATGCCGCCGTGCCCGAGGTCGCCGAGCCGATCTTCACGCCATCGACGAGCACGAGCACGTGATCGGATTCCGTACCGCGCAGGAAAACGGACGTGGACTTGCCCGGACCGCCGTTGTTGGCGATGGACACGCCGGGCGTGGCACGCAGGAGGTCGGCGAGCGAACGCGGCTGCAGGCGCTCGATCTCGGCGCGATCGATGACCGTGGAGGCGGCGAGTACCTGGCTCTGGGTCAGTTCGGTACGGCTGGCCGTGACGACGACACTGTCGAGGTCCGTCGACGCGTCGGCGGCGTTGACCGGAAGAGGTGCGAAAAGAGCCGTCGCGATGGCGACCGCGAGGGTGGAAGAACGAAACGACACGTGGTGACTCCCTGCGAACCGCGCCAACCCGCGCGGCATGAATGGCGAGGGACGGGCACAGGGTGGCGCGGGATTGCCGACGTGGCGACGGCCACCCACGACATGGCCCTCCGCCTGTCCGGTGAATCCCAGTGGCCGGTCTCCGGGCTCGCGAGCGCAGGTTGCCCTGCGGGACGGCGCCTTCCCATGCCATGAAGGCACAGTGGCTTCGATGCCGACCTCGTTGCTCGCCTACCGTTGCGGGGGCAGCTCCGGAATGGCACGAGGCTTCATGGGCCGCGCGCGTCACCGGATTCCCGTTTCAATCCGTGGCGCTGACGCCGCGGATCACCTTGGGGACCGGCATTGTAGCCGAAGCGTGACGACGGCGGTCGCGCCAGCGCAGGACGGGACGTTCCACCGCGTAATGCAGCGCCGCACCACCGGCGAGGGTGGCGACCGCGTAGACGGCGAAGCGAATGAAGCGATGGCCGTCCAGATGGCCGTCCAGCCCCGTATCCACCAGGTGGAACACGCCCTTGTGACTCAGGTACAGGCTGTACGAGGCACGTGCCAGCCACCCGGCGCCCGGCAGATCACAGCGAGCCAGCCACGAGCCGCCGCTGGCGGTCACCACGAACAGCGCCATGGCGAGCGCGATGAGCGGATAGCCGATGACGCAGGGCCAGAGTTCGGTGCGCGCGCCGTCGAACAGGATCAGCGCGGCGCCGAGGCAGGTCGCGCCAGCGAACAGCAGCGAACCGCTTCGCTCGCGCATCCGGGCCATCGTCGACGGCCGGTAGACGGCGCACGCGGCCAGCGCGACCCCGGCGACCAGGCCGTCGAGACGCGACCACGTGGGGTAGTAGAGATTGCCCAGGTAGGCCAGGCCGACGTCGCTGCCGGTGGCGCGCAGCGGCGCGATCGCGTGTTGCCAGAGCCAGGCGCGAAGCCCGATGCCACCGAGCACCACGGCGACACCGAGCGCGACGGACCGTGCGGTCGACGGTTGGCGCGTCATCGCGATCGCAAGGAAAGGGAAGACGAGGTAGAAATGCTCTTCCACGCACAGCGACCACACGTGCGAGAACGCGAAGCGGGCGTCGCTGCCGACGAGGAGATTGAAGGTGAACGTGAGGAACTGCCAGAGCGGCTGCATCTCCGGCACCTCGCGCCACGCCGGCCAGCAGGCGTAGAGAGCGAGCACGACGAGGAACGCGGGAAGGATGCGCGTCGCGCGGCGGACATAGAAGGCGCGCAGATCGAGCCTGCCGGTGTCCCGCAGCGACGTGAGCACCTGCGTGCCGATGAGGTAGCCGCTGAGCACGAAAAACAGGTCGACGCCCATCCACCCCGATCGTTCCAGCACGCCGAAGCCGTCGCCCAGCCCGCCCACGAGGTAACTGTGGAACAGCATGACCCAGACGATGGCGACGGCGCGCAACGTGTCGAGTCCCGGTGTGCGTTGCATGGCGGCATCCCCTGTCGATCCCGCGATGGTGCGGGTGCACGCGGTCATGGCCCGGCGCAAGGCGTGGCATTTCGGTGGCAGACGAGCATCGCGCTACCATCGGCGTGGCCATCGCATCGGGATCCGCACATGACGCAGACACGACAGGGGACGCTCGCCTGCGTCGGGCTCGGCATCACGCTGGGCTCGCACCTGACGCCGCTCGCACGCAGCCACATCGCGTCGGCCGACGTGGTGTTCGCCGGCGTGTCCGATGGCGTGGTGGAGGCGTGGGTGCGCCGCATGCATCACGACGTGCGCAGCCTGCAGGGCTTCTATGCCGAGGGCAAACCCCGCGGCGAGACGTATCGGGAGATGGCGGACGCGATGCTCGCCGAGGTCCGCCTCGGGCAGAAGGTCTGCGGCGTGTTCTACGGGCACCCTGGCGTCTTCGCGCAGGCACCGCACGACGCGATCGCGCGAGCAAGGGCGGAAGGCTTCACCGCCATCATGGAACCGGGCGTCTCGTCCGAGGATTGCCTCTACGCGGATCTCGGGCTGGACCC
>Ga0102591_1002747_pt1 | contig 17955 bp, 17 predicted proteins | sample AraplaCol_mCL_r2_2_FD_76860 | JGI IMG/M metagenome (GOLD analysis project Ga0102591, IMG submission 76860) | Arabidopsis root microbial communities from North Carolina, USA - plate scrape MF_Col_mCL_r2 (SPADES assembly) (version 2) | ecosystem: Host-associated > Plants > Roots > Endosphere... | reverse complement strand
TGGGCTGGTCGTTCCCGTGGGCGTCGTCCCAGGGCAGCGACTTCAATTTCGACTTCAACGTCTCGTTCTCCGAGGCCCAGCAGCGCGCCGGGACCGTGGACTACAACTACGAGATCGCCGGCCACGCGCTGGACATCAAGCCGGCCCCGGAGCCGGTCGTGCAGTTCGCGGCCATGTGCGGCACCAATGCCGCCACCTACGCGCTGGACCGGCCCGGCCTCAGCACCTTCGTGCTGGAGGACGGCGTCGTCTATCACGCCTACTCGACCTACACGCGGGGCGTGGACGGCCTGTGGGGCATGTACCAGTGGCTGGACCGCGCGCCCAAGGGCCGTAACGAACAGGACCTCTGGTTCCGCCGCCACGACGAGTATCCGAGGGCGGCCGAGTGACCGTGGATGCGCCTCCCTCGAAGGCGCTGGCCGCGTCGGGCTGGCTGAGCCTGGCGGCCACGCCGACCTTCGCCGTCATGACGCTGGTGACCGGCCTGGCGGGCGGATCGATGGGCGGGCTGTGCGCCGTCCGGCCGCCCTTCGACGGCATGGCGGCAATGTACGCCCTGATGGCCGTCTTCCACGCCGGGCCGTGGATTCGGCTGGCGGCTCGGCGGCGCGCGACGGCTTAGGCGCCGCGGTACCAGTTCACCGCGTCGGCGTCCTTCTCGCGCGCGGCCAGGCCCCGCCCGATCAGGCAGTTGAGGTGGGCAAGGGCCTCGCCGGTGGCCATGCCCAGGATGTCGGGGCCGATCGGTCGCGCGAACAGCGCCCCGAACACGTCGACCACCCGCTTGGGCTCGGACAGCTTGCCGGCCAGGCGCGTCAGGGCCCGTTCGTGCCCCGAGATCAGGCCGTCGATGCGGGCGTGCAGGCCCCGGAACGGATCGTTGTGGGCCGGCAGCACCAGCACCGAGTCGGGCACGGCCGCCTTTACCTTGGCCAGCGAGGTGATCCAGTCGGTCAGGGGATCGGCGTCCGGCTCGGTCGGATGCACCGAGACGTTGGACGAGATGCGCGGCAGCACCTGGTCGCCGGAGATCAGCACCTCCAGCTCAGGACACCACAGGCAGGCGTGGTCGGGCGAATGGCCCTGGCCGGTCACCACCCGCCAGTCGTGGTCGCCGATGCGGAAGGTCTCGCCGTCGGTCAGGCGGCGATAGCTGTCGGGCATCTGGTAGATCGCCTTGCCGAACCCGCCGAACCGCGCCTTGTAGTTGTCGATCGCCTCGTCGTCCCAGCCGGCGGCGTGGAAGAACCGCACCCCGTCCTCGGGCGCCTCGCGGCCGGTGTCGGCCACCAGCATCCGGCACTGGAAGTATTCCAGCCGGGTCATCCACAGGCGGACGTCGAACTTGCGGGCGATCCAGCCGGCCAGGCCCACATGGTCGGGATGCAGGTGGGTGACGATCACCCGGGTGACGGGCAGGCCGCCCAGGGCGCCCGCGAAGGCCGCCCGCCAGGCCTGCGAGGTCTCCTTGGTCTGCAGGCCGGTGTCGACCACCGCCCAGCCCTCGCCGTCGCGGATGGCCCAGACATTGATGAAGCCCAGCGAGCCGCCCAGCGGCTGGCGCAGCCACAGCACCCCCGGCGCGACCTCGACCGCCTGGCCCGATCCCGTCTCCGGCGCCGCTTCGAACGGATAGACCAGCCGCGGCTTGCGCGGTTCGGGCGTTTCGGACGCGTCTTCCTCGATCCCGTCTCGCATCTGCGTCCTCCGGTCACAGCGATCGTCATGATTGCGCCCCCGTCGGACGACATCTTGACCCTTGATGCAAGCGGGCCTTAAGTCCGCCGCGAGGAATTTACCCCAGGAGACGTCCCCCATGAGGCCCATCGCGATCGGCTTGACGGCCGCCCTCGCGCTCGCCGCGCTTATCCCCGCCACCGTGATTTCGGCGGCCAAGGAAAAGGAAAAGCCGGCCGCCGTCGACGCCAAGGCCCGCGAGGCCGGCATGAAGGCCACGCCCGATCTGGTCAAGGCCGCCGGCGTGTCGTGCACCGTCACCGACGCCCGCCTGATCGGCAGCGACAAGAAGACGGCCACCGACTACTACGAAGTCGCCTGCCAACAGGGCCTGGGCTTCGCGATCCTGGCCAAGAAGGACGCGGCGCCGCAGACCTACAGCTGCCTGGAAACCGCCGCGGCGGGCGCCGACGGCAAGCCCAGCGCCCTGGCCTGCCTGCTGCCCGGCAACGCCGACCCGAAGGCCGGCCTGGTTCCGTACCTGGCCAAGGCCGGCACCAGCTGCGACATCCAGAACGCCCGCGCCATCGGCGCCGGCGCCAAGAACGCCTATTTCGAAGTCGCCTGTAAGGGCGGCGCCGGCTACATCGTCCAGACCGCCTCGCCGGTGAACGTCGACCAGGACGTCACGGTCAACAGCTGCCTGCTGTACGAGGAAGGCGGCAACGTCAGCTGCAAGCTGACCGACCGCGCCACCCAGCTGGCCGTCGTCGACACCCTGAACGGCTCGGCCGGCAAGAACTGCGCCATCAAGGACAAGCGCTACGTCCTCAGCACCAAGACCGACAACTACTTCGAAGTCGTCTGTCAGGACGGCAAGGGCTACGTCTACCAGCAGGCCGCCACCACCGGCGCCTTCGTCCGCGCCATCGACTGCGCCCAGGCCAGCTTCGTCGGCGGCGGCTGCACCCTGAGCGACGCCGTGGCCGCCCAGACCGAGCAGGCCGGCCTCTACACCAAGCTGGCCACCAAGGCCGGCTTCGACTGCAAGGTCGAGAAGTACGGCATGCTGCCCAGCCCCGATCCCCGCAAGGAGATCGTCGAACTGAAGTGCTCCAACCGTCCCGACGGCGGCATCGGCATCTTCACCGCCACCAGCAACACCGTCTACGACTGCATCACCTCGGAAATGAACGGCTACCGCTGCAGCTTCACCAAGCCGGACGAGGCGTTCCCGCGCCTGACGGCCGACCTGAAGGGCCTGGGCAAGGGCAGTTGCACCGTTTCGGGCGCCCGCGTCATCGGCCAGACCGCCACCGACGGCTACGTCGAAGTGGCCTGCTCGGACGGCCTGCCGGGCTGGGTGATGGCCTACCCGCTGAACACCACCGCGCCGCACGCCAAGGAAGTCCTGTCCTGCGTGCAGGCCAAGGGCGTCGGCGGCGGCTGCAAGCTGCCGACCAACAAGACCAAGAGCTGATCGGGCGCACAGCCTGAACGAAAGAAGCCCGCCGGGAGCGATCCCGGCGGGCTTTTTCTTTGATCAAGCCAAGGGCCAAAACCCGTTGTCATCCCGGAAGCCCCGCGGGGGCTGTCCGGGACCCAGGGGACTGGGCGAAGGCGGTGCGGTTCACCTGGGTCCCGGACAAGCGCTACGCGCTTTCCGGGATGACAACAGTGAGGTGGCGCGGAGACGCCCGAACCGATTGCGGCTTAGATCCCCGCCCCGACCTTCTCCAGGCTCTGGGCCATCTGCTTCAGGCGCTTGTCGAGCTCGGCCATGGTGCGGTTCAGGGCGCCTTCGTCGTCGCGCCAGACCTGCAGGGTGCGGCCCCACACCGCCGACATCGCGGTCAGCCGGGCCGGGCCGGCGTCGACGCCGGCGGCTTCCAGGATCGCCCGGGCGGTCCGGGGGAAGCGCAGGGCCGAGACCACCACGCTTTCCGAGCGGCTGATGGCGATCAGGGCGGCCCGGTGCGGCTCCATGGCCTCGAGCCGGGCCATGGCGGCGTCGAACAGCCGGTCGTGGGTCGAGGCGTCCTCGGCCGTGACCGTGGCCAGGGCGGCGCGGTCGAAGCGGGCGGCCAGGTGGCTCAGCACCGCGCCCTTGCCGTCGGCCCGGGCATAGAGCTCGGCGAACGGGACCTCGGCCTTCAGGGCGATGTCGCGCAGGCTGATCTGCGTCCACGGCCGGTCGGCGGCCAGGGACAGGGCCGCGGCGGCGGCGCGATCGAGGATGTCTTCGGCGGCGGTCATGGTTGCTGAAATGGCGGGTCGGCGGGCGCGAAGCAAGGACCCTCTCCCAGGGGGAGAGGGCTCTAGCCCCCCAGCTCCACCGACCGCTTCACCGCCGCGTCCAGCGCGCGGGGCAGCAGGTCGCCGAAACCGCCCTCGCCCATCAGCACGCCCAGCGCCGCGGCCGTGGTGCCGCCCGGCGAGGTGACCTGCCTGCGCAGTTCGGCCGGCTCCTCGCCGCCCTGGCCCAGCAGGGCCGCAGCGCCGACGATGGTGGCCCGCGCCAGCTGAGCCGAGGCGGCCGGGTCCAGGCCCTGGCCGACGCCCGCCGCCTCCAGCGCCTCGATGAAGGCGTAGAGATAGGCCGGGGCCGAACCGGACACGGCGGTGGCGGCGTGCATCAGGGCTTCGTCGTCAAGGTCGACCGTCGTGGCCACGGGGTCCAGCAGGGCATGGGCCCGCGCGCGAGCTTGGGCCGTGTCGGCATAGATGCTGGCCGTGCCCAGGCCGATGGCGACGGCGGTGGTCGGCATCACCCGGGCCACGGCGCGGCCACCGAACGCGGCGGAGATGTCGGCGGCGCGCACCCCGGCGGCGATCGAGACGATCACGGCGTCAGGGGCCAGGTGCGGGACCACGTCGGCCACGGCCTCGCGCCAGATCTGCGGCTTGACGGCCAGCAGGACGGTCTTGGCGGCGGAGAGGGCTTCCAGCGGAGGATTGACCAGGGCGCCCTGGAAGGCGGCGGCGTCGACGTTCGGGTCGCGGACGATCAGGTCGGCGGCGGCGAAGGCGCCCGCCTTGCTCCAGCCCTCGATCAGGGCCCCGCCCATGCGTCCGGCGCCGAGGAGGAGGATGGGGGTGGTCATGGGCGGCTCCGCTGAACTGGACGCCGCCTGCCTAGCAGGTCACGCGTCGGGGAGCGAGCCGGGGACATGCCCTCGGGCGTGTCCCCATTCCGGATCAGTGCGTCGGGTGGGGACACGCCGCAAGGGCATGTCCCCGGCTTCAGGCCTGGCCCACCGTTTCGAACATGCAGGCGGCCATGGCCTCGTCCGGGGTCTTGGCGCCGTGCAGCAGGAAGTCGAAGGCGGGGTAGAAGCGGTCGGCGGCTTCCACGGCGGCGTCGATCATCGAGGCGGCCTGGGCCATGGTCGGGCGTTCGCCGGCCGGCAGGGCCAGGGCGTGGCGGAAGACCACCTCGCCGTCGTCGGTCCAGACCTCGAAATGGCCCAGCCAGACGCGCTGGTTGATCATCGACAGCAATTCGTAGGCGGCGGGGCGTTTGGTCTTGGACGCACGCAGGTCCAGCGACAGGCACAGCTGCAGACAGTCGGCCTCGGGCCGCCAGGCGAACCACAGCTCGTAGTCCTTCCAGTCGCCGGTCAGGGCGAAGGCCAGGTCGCCGTCCTCGGTGCGGTCGAACGTCAGGTTCTCGGCCGCGAGCACGTGCTCGACGACCTCGAGGGGGTCCATCGCCAGCAGGACGTCGTCTTCTTCCGGTTGGGTGTCCATAAGAACCTTTGGCCCCCGGGGAGGGACAGGCCGTTGGGCCCGTCCAAATCACCCACTCGAGGGAGTCTAATCTGCTTCGCGGGCGGCGTCACAACCGCCTTCACGTCGAACGGGAACGAAACTCGCCTATTCGGCCGCGTTACCGGTCTTCTTGGCGGGAGCCTTGGTCGACGCCTTTGCGGCTTTGAGCTCGGCGATTTCGGCGCGCAGGGCGGCCACTTCCGCCTTCAGGGCCTCGAAATCGTCGCGCCGGATCAGGTCGAACTCGGCGGCCAGGCGGTCGGCCTGGGCCCGCATCGCGGTCTTGGCTTCCTCGCCGGCGGTCTGGGCGATGCCCATGGCGGCCTGGGTCAGCTTGGCGAATTCGTCGAGGAAGGGGTTTTGGCTGTGCATCTAGATTCCAGGGCCCGGCGCGGCTGCCCCCAAATCAGGGGCCAGCTCTTATATGGGAAACGAGGGATGAAAGCGAACCGGGAACAGGCTATGCCTGCGACCATCTGTCCGTCCGGAGCGCTCGCGGCGTGATCTTCCCCGACATCGACCCCATCGTCCACATCGGCCCCTGGGCCCTGCAATGGGGCCCGCTGGCCCTGCGCTGGTACGCCCTGGCCTATGTCGCCGGCATCCTGCTGGGCTGGCAGTACGCGATCCGGCTGGTCCGCGACGGCAATCTGTGGGGCGGCCAGAAGCCGACCGCCACCTCGGTGCAGATCGACGACCTGGTGCTGTGGATCACCCTGGGCATCATCCTGGGCGGCCGGATCGGCTACGTGCTCTTCTACATGATGCTGAACGACACCCAGCGCGGCGGCCTGGCGGAAAACCCGCTGACCGTCTTCAAGATCTGGGAGGGCGGCATGTCCTTCCACGGCGGCTTCCTGGGCGTCTGCGTCGCGATCGCCCTGTTCGCCCGCCAGCAGAAGATCGACATGCTGAAGCTGGGCGACCTGGTCGCGCCGGTCGTGCCGATCGGCCTGTTCTTCGGCCGCTGCGCCAACTTCATCAACGGCGAGCTGTGGGGCCGGGTCACCGACCACCCGTTCGGCATGATCTTCTGCAACGACACGATCCGCGCCGCCAACGACGGCCGCTGCCCCGCCGGTCCCGAGCCCCGCCACCCCAGCCAGCTGTACGAGGCGGCGCTGGAGGGCGTGGTGCTGTTCCTGATCCTCAACGTCGCCGCCTACCGGCTGAAGTGGCTGCAGCGCCGGGGCGCGCTCGTGGCCACCTTCCTGATCTGCTACGGCCTGTTCCGCGCCGCGCTCGAGAACGTGCGCAATCCCGATCACGGCATGCCCGCGTTCCCGTTCGGCCTGACCATGGGGATGATCCTGTCGATCCCGATGCTGCTGGTCGGCGTCTGGCTGCTGCTGCGCGCGCTGCGTGAACCTGTTCCCGCTCCCGTCGCCGAAACCCATGAGCCTGCTTGACCGCCTGCGGGCCCAGATCGCCCAGGACGGCCCGATCAGCGTCGCCGAGTACTTCACCCGCTGCCTGCACGACCCGCGCGACGGCTATTACGCCAACCGCCCGGCCCTGGGCGAGGGCGGCGACTTCCTGACCGCGCCGGGCGTCAGCCAGATGTTCGGTGAGCTGATCGGCCTGTGGCTGCTGGAGACCTGGACCCGCATGGGCCGGCCCTCGCCGGTGCGGCTGGTCGAGATGGGCCCCGGCGACGGGACCCTGATCTCCGACATCCTGCGCGCCGCCCGCCTGCTGCCCGACTTCCTGGCCGCCGCCGACCTGTGGCTGGTCGAGGTGTCGCCGCCCCTGCGCCAGGCCCAGGCCGACCGGCTGGCCGACGCGCCCCTGACGCCCCGCTGGGCCGATCGCCTGGAGGCCGTGCCGGCCGGCGCGCCGCTGCTGCTGGTCGCCAACGAGGTGCTGGACTGCCTGCCCGCCCACCAGTTCGTGCGGACCGAGACCGGCTGGGCCGAACGGATGGTGGGGCTGGACGACAAGGGCGAGCTGGCGTTCGGCCTTCGCGCCCTCAACCCTTCCGCCGATCGTCGAGCGGCGTCACCCCCTCGGGAAGAGGACCTGCCTCCTGGAACGGTCGTCGAATCCTCGCCCGCCCAGGCCGCCCTGGGCTCGGAGATCGGCCACCGCGTCGCCCGCGACGGCGGGGCGGCCCTGCTGATCGACTACGGCCGCGACGCGCCGGGCGGGGGCGACACGCTCCAGGCCCTCAAAAGCCACGCGAAGGTCCCGCCCCTGGCCGAGCCGGGCCAGGCCGACCTGACCGTCTGGGCCGACTTCCCCGCCGTGCTGACCGCCGCCCGCGAGGCCGGAGCCGGAACGGGACCTATCCTGACCCAGGGCGCGTTCCTGCAAGGTCTGGGGATCGAGGCCCGCGCCCAGGCCCTGGCCGCCGCGCGCCCCGACCAGGCCGAAAAGCTGGCCCGGCAGCTTGATCGTCTGACCGGAGCGGCGCAGATGGGCGAGCTGTTCAAGGTCGTCTGCCTGTCGGCGCCCGGCCTTTCTCCTCCGCTTTTCGAGGACGCGTGATGACCGCTGAAGACCTGCCCACCGTCCAGTCGCCGCTGCTGGCCGCCGTCGCCGGGGTCAGGCACGCCTTCTTCACCCGCCAGGGCGGGGTCTCGACCGGCCTCTATTCCAGCCTCAACGTCGGACGCGGCAGCAAGGACGACCCGGCCGACGTGGCCGAGAACCGCGCCCGGGCCGCCGCCTGGTTCGGGGCCGCGCCCGAAGACCTCAACACCTGCTTCCAGATCCACTCGACCATCGCCATCGTCGCCGACGGCTCGTGGGGCGACGCCCGGCCCGAGGGCGACGCGGTGGTGACCAAGACGCCGGGCGTGGTCTGCGGGGCCCTGCACGCCGACTGCGCGCCGGTGCTGATCGCCGACCCGGTCGCCCGCGTGGTCGCCTCCGCCCACGCCGGCTGGCGCGGAGCCCTGGACGGGGTGGTCCAGTCGGCCGTCGACCAGATGGTCGCCCTGGGCGCCCAGCCCGCGCGCATGGTCGCCGCCGTCGGCCCCTGCATCGGGCCCCAGTCCTACGAGGTGGGCCTGGAGTTCCTGCACCGCTTCGAGGCCGACAGCCCCGGCTCCGGCCGATTCTTCGCGCCCGGCCAGACCAACGACAAGCGCCTGTTCGACCTGCCGGCCTTCGTCCTGGATCGTCTGGACACGGCGGGCGTCGGCCGCAGCGAATGGGTCGGCCGCGACACCCGGACCGAGGCCGATCTGTTCTTTTCGAACCGCAGGGCCTTCCTGGCCGGGGAGTCCGACTACGGACGGCTTCTCTCGGCGATCGCGTTGGAAGCGTGAGTACGTCGAATAACGACACTCAGTGGAAACACGGGGTTGTTCCCGCGCCCGAGGCTGCTAGAAGCCCCCGCAACGGCGACACCCCTTCCCGAGACAAAACCATGAAGCTGCTGTCCGGCAATTCGAACCGCACCCTGGCCCAGTCCATCGCGGAGTATCTCGACATGCCGCTGACCCGCGCCCAGGTGCGCCGGTTCGCCGATCTCGAGGTGTTCGTCACGATCGACGAGAACGTCCGCGGCGAGGACGTCTTCGTCATCCAGTCGACCAGCTATCCGGCCAACGACAACCTGATGGAGCTGCTGATCTGCATCGACGCGCTGAAGCGCGCGTCGGGCAAGCGGATCACGGCCGTGCTGCCCTACTTCGGCTACGCCCGCCAGGACCGCAAGACCGGCGGCCGCACCCCGATCTCGGCCAAGCTGGTCGCCAACCTGATCACCCGCTCGGGCGCCGACCGCGTGCTGACGATGGATCTGCACGCCGGCCAGATCCAGGGCTTCTTCGACATCCCGACCGACAACCTGCTGCCCTCGCGCCTGCTGGCCGACGACATCATCAAGAACTACCCGCTGGGCGACGACCTGATGGTCGTCTCGCCGGACGTCGGCGGCGTGGTGCGCGCCCGCGCCCTGGCCAAGCGCCTGGACGACGCCGACCTGGCCATCGTCGACAAGCGCCGCTCGGGTCCGGGCCAGTCGGAAGTGATGAACATCATCGGCGACGTCGCCGGCCGCCGCTGCATCCTGTTCGACGACATCGCCGACTCGGCCGGCACCCTGTGCAACGCCGCCGCCGCCCTGATCGCCAACGGCGCGACCTCGGTCAGCGCCTATGTGACCCACGGCGTGCTGTCGGGCGCGGCCGCCGAGCGCGTCGCCAATTCGGTGCTGACCGAGCTGGTGGTCACCGACTCCATCGAGGCCTCGGACACCACCAAGGCCTGCCCGAAGATCCGCTACGTCTCGTGCGCCCCGCTGATCGGCGAGGCCATCCGCCGGATCGCCAACGAAGAGTCGGTGTCGAAGCTGTTCGACTGATCGGCTTCCTGAGGGATCGCCTTCTCATCCGTAAAACCCCCGCGAAAGCGGGGGCCCAGGCTTTTTCTGAAACCCAAGGCGCTCGACGATAAAACGCCTGGGTCCCCGCTTTCGCGGGGATTTTACGGGGGTGAGGCGGCCCGAGCCGTTAACCCCCAAACCCCTCCGCCACATCGGCGCCACATTTTCCCTCGGGAAAATATCCAACGGAATCCGCGCTCTCGCGGAAATCGCGACACAGCCCCGCTTGTCAAAGTCTGGTTAACGGACTGACTGTCACAATGTCGCCCGCCGGCGATGTTATGCCGGCTCCATCTACACGGGGATGTCGTCAGCATGCTTTCCAACCTGCGTCCGCGCGCCGCTCTGACGGCGGTCGCGATCGCCGCGGCCACCGTCCTGGCCAGCTGCAGCACCCCGCCGCCTCCCCCGCCGCCGCCCGTCGTCCAGGCCCCGCCGGCCCCGCCGCCGATCACCCTGTCGAACAAGGTGGTCGAGCGCGCCAGCGCCTTCCGCGGCTACATGCAGCGCGCCGGCTCCATCACGCCCGACTTCCAGAACGGCGACCAGATCCAGGCCTCGCTGAAGGTCGGCGTCGGTTACGAGCAGAAGCACTTCCTCAGCGGCGCCATGTCGTACGGCGCGGTGCTGGCCCTGCAGGATGCGACCTTCGTGGCCTCGGTGCGCGCCTTCGCCGCCGATCCCGCCCAACGCCAGCAGGTGATCAACCAACTGATCGCCGACCCGGCCTACGCCGTCGGCTTCAAGGGCAGCGACACCGCCGCCGCCCGCATCATCGACACCCTCGGCGCCGACGGCCTCAAGGTCTACGAGGCCGGCAAGAAGGTGAAGCAGGCCGCCTACGACGTGCAGCGCGCGACCTGGTCGAAGGCCGCCGTGACCGACCGCGACGGCCGCCTGGCCTACGCCAAGTCGGCCTCGGCCACCCCGGCCCTGGCCGACACCGCCGACGTGGCCCAGCTGCAGCAGGCCTCGCTGGCCACCGTCGCCGCCCCGCCGCCCGCCGCCGCCCCGGCCGCCAGCCCCGCCGCCAGCATCGACGCGGCCCTGGCCTCGACCGTCCCGGCCGGCCCGCGCTCGGCCCCGCCGCCCTATCGCCCGCTGGTCATCCGCAGCCTGGCGGTCGCCGCCCTCGCGGCCTTGGGCGCCGCCGGCGACGACAACCTGCCGACCATCGAGGCCATCATGGCCGAGCCCAACGCCGGCTCGTGCCTGAACATGGCCAAGCTGAACCTCTATCAGTGCCTGGCCGTGTCCAAGCCGCACTACGAGGACATCTTCTGCCTGGGTCAGCACATCATGATCGACACCGGCGCCTGCGTGATCAAGGCCTCGGGCGCGCCGATGCCGGTCGAGCCGCTGCCGCCCCCGCCGCCTGAAAAGCCGACCGCCAAGAAGAAGCCCGCCGCCAAGCCCGCGGCCGCCAAGAAGAAGAAGGCCTGATCCTTCAGACCTTTCCAGCCGAACAAGAGGGCCGCCGGATTGCACCGGCGGCCCTCTTCGTGTATTGGGCGCCCTCCTGAAAACGTCGACCGAGCGGGGCAATCTGGTCCTGTGCGGCGATTTCGCATTTCGAGGGCATGGGCCCTCAAGAGAGAACTGACATGGCCGAGATCATCCTGAACGTTGAAATCCGCGACCGCGCCGGCACTGGCGGCGCTCGTGAAACCCGCCGCGCCGGCCTGGTCCCGGGCGTGCTGTACGGCGGCGACAAGGATCCCGTGAACGTCGCGGTGAAGGTCAACGAATTCCGCAAGGCGCTCTACACCGGCAAGCTGCTCGGCCACCTGGTCACGCTGCAGCACGGCGAAGACAAGCAATCGGTCATCGCCAAGGCCGTGCAATTCCACCCGGTCACCGACGAGCCGGTCCACTTCGACCTGTACCGCGTGAGCGAGCACCAGCTGATCAAGATCGAAGTGCCGGTGCACTTCAAGAACCACGAAACCTCGGTCGGCCTGAAGAAGGGCGGCTCGCTGGAAGTCATCCGTCACACCGTCGAGCTGGCCTGCCCGGCCGATCAGATCCCGGAAGAGCTGATCATCGACCTGGCCGACCACGACATCGGCGACACCATCCGCATCTCGGAAGTGAAGCTGCCGGAAGGCGTGAAGCCGGCCGTGGACCGCGACTTCGTGATCGCGACCCTGAAGGCCTCGGCCTCGGCCCAGTCGGGCGCCGGCGACACCACCGTCGAAGGCTGATCCGGGCTCGGTCTTCCGACCGAACTGATCTAGGAAGCGGGCGGGCCTTCGGGTCCGCCCGTTTTCGTTTGAATACGTGAGCACCGCGCGATGCTGATCCTCGCCGGCCTCGGCAATCCCGAGCCCAAGTACGAGAAGAACCGCCACAACGTCGGCTTCATGGCCGTCGACGCCCTGGCCCGCAAGTGGGGCACGGCGCCGTGGCGCGCGCGCTTCCAGGGGCTGGCCTGCGAGGGCCAGGTCGACACCCCGAACGGGCCGGTCAAGCTGCTGCTGCTCAAGCCCAAGACCTATTACAACGAGAGCGGCCGCGCCGTGGGCGAGGCCATGAAGTTCTTCAAGCTGAAGCCGGCCGACGTCATCGCCTTCCACGACGAGATCGACATGGCCCCGGGCCGCTTCCGGATGAAGGCCGGCGGCGGAGCGGCCGGCAACAACGGCATCCGCTCGATCACCAGCCAGATCGGCGACGCTTTCCGCCGCGGCCGGATCGGCGTGGGCCATCCGGGCGACAAGGACATGGTCATGCACTACGTGCTGGGCGACTTCCACAAGGTCGAGCACCAGTGGCTGGACCCGCTGCTGGACGCGCTTTGCGACGCCCTGCCCTTCGCCGCCGCCGGCGACGACGAGCGCTACCAGGCCGAAGTGCTGCGCCTGGCCCCCTCGCCCAAGGCCGACCCGAAGAAGCCGCGCGGGGCTTGAGCCCCCACGCGGCTGCCCCGATGCGCCCTACAGCGCCGGATTGTAGATGGTGATGTACTGGATCTTGGGGTCGCTGCCGCAGCCGGTGGTGACGGCCGGATCGTAGGTGACCTCGACGGTCAGGTTCGACGCGAGAGCGGTGAGGGTGACGGCCATGATGCTGCCGTCGCCTTCCGTGTTCGGAATCCGGAAGTACATGCTCGACCCGTCTGAGGTCTTGCGCAGCTCCACCACGCGACAGGCTGGGTTTTCGTGCCCCTGGGTGAACCGGATCTTGCCGACGGCGGTCATGCTCGCCGCCGCAGCGGGTCCGGCCATGACCGCCAGACCCGCCGCCGCCAGCGCTCCGCAAAGCGCCGCCTTCAAACTTCCATTCATGCCGTTCGCCCCTTCGCCACAGTCGCACCAAAGGTACAGACCGGGCGAAGCTGGACAATCAGAACGGCGCCAATCTCCTGTGAGCAACCTTAGATGACGTCGAAACGTCCTCAGAACCGGTACTGCAGCCCCAGGTTAAACTGCCGGCCGGTGTGGGTGTAGACGAAGGTGCTGTCGCGGTCGGAGTCGATGAACTGCCGATTGAAGCGGTCGAAGATGTTCAGCCCTTCCAGCGACAGCTTGAACTTGTCGTTGATCTGGTAGGACGCGGCCATGTCGAAGGTCAGGTTGGCGTCGTAGCCCTCGACGTCCTGGTAGGGGTTGTTGGCCGGCAGGGCGACGATCGACTTGTCGCGGTACGACGCCGACAGGCGGGCGCTGAACTTGTCGTCCTCGTAGTAGATCGTGGCGTTGTAGGCGTTCTTCGACAGGCCCACGAGGTCGTTGGTGGTGACGCTGCCGTCGGCCAGGAAGTAGTCGATGGTCGAGTCGACATAGGTGTAGTTCACCAGCGCGCCGGTATGGCGCAGCAGGCCGGGCAGGAAGGTGAAGGCCTGCTGGTAGTTGATCTCGAAGCCCTTCAGCGGCCCGCCGGGCGTGTTCACCGGACGGGTGACCGTGAACAGGGTGTTGTCCGGGTCCAGCTGCGACGTGCCCAGCAAGCTGAGCGGCAGGCCCGTCTGGCGGAAGCTCATCTGCTGCGACTGGTTCTGAACGTAGGTGGCGATGTCCTTGTAGAAGAAGCCCAAGCTCAACACGGACCCTTGCGAGAAGTACCACTCGCCGCCGAGATCGAAGGTGGTCGCGCGGATCGGATCCAGATCCGGGTTGCCCGAGGTGATCGACGGCGTGCCGGTCAGGTTCAGGCTGCCGCCGGGCGACAGGAAGGTCAGGTCGGGCCGCGACACGACCTTGGCTGCCGAGAAGCGCAGCACCAGGTCGTCACGCAGGTCGAAGGCCACGTTCAGGGCCGGCAGCACGTCGAGATAGTCGTTCTCGGCGGTCACCCGGGTCGAGCCGATCTGGTAGCCCCGCGCCCACAGCTCGGTCTTGGCGATGCGGAAGCCAATGTCGCCGCGCACCGGCAGGCCGCCGATCTCGGTCTTCAGGTCGGCCTGCAGATAGCCGGAGCTGACCTTCTCCTCCACGCGCCGGGTGCCGCCCGTATTGGGGATCAGGGCGTACATGCCGGTCTTGCTGTAGAGGTTCTGGTCGGCGACGAACTTGTCGTAGTCGATGGTCGCCCAGCTGCTGGGGAACACGCCGCTCTTGATGCCGTGGCCGCCGAAGCCCTCGACCACCTTGGTCACCGCCAGCAGTTGAGCGCTGGTCAGGTTGGGCACCAGGAAGTTGTTCGAACGCTGGAAGGCAGAGGTGTCGAACGAGAACTCGTGGATGTGCCCGCCGAACTTGATGGTCAGGTCGTCGTCGGCCCGCCAGGCCAGGTTGGCCTCGGCGGTCTTGTAGATGTTGGTGGTGAAGATCTGCGACAGCCGCACCTCGGCGTTGCCCGTGCCGAAGGTGTAGAGGCTGGCGTCGGCGACGTTGAAGCCGTGGGTGATGGTCGGCTGGTCGCGATCCTCGCGGAAGTCGATGGTCATGCTCGTGTTCGGACGCTGGAACATGATCGTCGTGGTGATCGGCTGGTCGTAGTCCGACTTCGAATAGCCGATCAGGCCCGACAGGGTGATGTTGTCGGTCAGCTCGTGCTTGCCGGTGAAGGTGTACTGCTGGAAGACGTTCTGGAACTCGTCGTGCTGGGTGTCGGAACGCACGTCGACGCCGTCGAAGCGGCCATAGGCCACGTCGTAGACCGTCTTGCCGAAATTGATCCCGGCGGTGCTGCTGGTTCCGGCGTTGCGCAGGATCAGCTCGCGGATGGCCGTCTGCGGCTTGCCGTTCTGGCTGATGGCGCGGGCGAACGAGAAGCCTTCCAGCCAGTTCTCCTCACGCACCACGTCATACTTCGAATAGAGGGCGTCGAAGCCGAACGAGGTGCGGTCGTTGGGCTTCCATTGCAGGGCCAGGGTGGCGCCGGTGCGCTCCTGGTCGTGGTGGAAGCGGCCGTAGCGCGGCAGGCGCGGGAAGAAGACGGTGCTCTGGTTGCCCAGGTCGTACAGCGTGTCGTTGGCCGCCGGGCGCGCCACGCCGGTGGCGCAGTTCAGGGCGTCGGCGCCGGTGGCCGGGTCGGTGGCCGGGTTCTGCGCCGTGCGGCCCACGGGCGTGCAGAAGCCGCCATCGATCGTCGCCGGGTTCCAGCCGCCCGAGCCCCACTGGTCCTCGAGGAACTTGCGCTTGCTGAAGGCCAGAGAGGCCTGGGCGCCGAACTCGCCCCAGGCTGTGTCCCAGCGATCGCCGGCCACGGCGGTGAACTTCTTGTCCATCTTCTCGGACAGGTCGTTGTAGCCGAGCGAACCGCCCAGCACGAGGGTGCGGCCCTTCTGGTCGAGCGGCTTGGCGATGTCGAGATCGACCGTGGCGCCCAGCGAGCCCTCGATCACCTCGGCCTGGGCCGACTTGCGCACGGTGATGCCGCTGAACAGCTCCGAGGCGAAAGTGTTGAAGTCGAAGCCGCGGCCCAGGTTCGCGCCCCGGTCGCTGGTGGTGGCGCCGCTGGTCGACTGGGCCTCCATGCCGTTGATGCGCACGCGGGTGAAGCTGGGTGGCAGGCCGCGCACGGTGATCGTGCGCCCCTCGCCCGCCACGCGGGTGATCGACACGCCGGGCACCCGCTGGATCGACTCGGCGAGGTTGGCGTCAGGGAAGTCGGCGATGTCCTCGGCCTTGATGGCGTCGACCACGCCCGAGGACTGACGCTTGACGCTCAGCGCGCTGCGCAGGCTTTCGCGGAAGCCGGTGACGATCACTTCCTCGACGGCGTTCTCGGTGGTCTCGCCGGCGGGCGGGGCGGCCGTCTGGGCCTGAGCGTTCACCGCTCCCAGGGCCGCGACCGCCAGGACGGCGATGGAGACGCCCGCACGCAGGTTACGCAAGGATGATGACGACATAGGTCCCTCCTGACGGCGGCGCCGCTCGGCGGCCCGCCTTATGTTTCCAACCCAAAGCGCCGGTTTTCCCGGTCTGCTTATGTCAGCGGAGAGTAAATCCCATCTTTTGGGATACCGTCTCGCAATATAGGGAGAATACTGTGACAAGACTGAAGCACAAGTCCCCGCCTGCCGGTTAGTCCCCAGATTGCCCATCAAGCGGCAGCGCACCCCCGCGCGTCCTGGACGGCCATCCCACGGATTGACGCGGCGGCCCTCGCGCCACACATAGCCGGGACGTTGTGGAGCCTTTCGATGATCCCGCTTTTCGGCCTGTCGCTGATCTTCTCGATCGCCCTCTGCGTCCACGTGGTGCGCTCGGGCCAGGCCATGTACTGGCTGCTGATCATCCTGATGTTCCAGCCGCTGGGCGGGATCGTCTACCTGCTGGCCATCGTCGCGCCGGAGTTCATGGGCGGGACCAGGGCCCAGCAGATGAAGGCCGCCGCCCGCCAGGCGCTGGACCCGCAGCGCGAATACCGCGAGGCCAGCCGCGACGCCGAGGACGCGCCGACCGTGACCAACCTCTCGCGCCTGGCCGCCGCCGCCACGAGCCTTGGCAAGCACGAGGAAGCCGAGCGGATCTACGCCCAGGCCCTGCAGGGCCACTATGCCGACGATCCGGCCCTGATGCTGGCCCGCGCCAACAGCCTGATCGAGCTTGGCCGCGCCGCCGAGGCCCTGCCGCTGCTGGAGGCCCTGGGGGAGCAAGGCGTCAAGAGCCGCACCCCGCAGACCGCCCTGGCCCTGGGACGGGCCCAGGCGGCCCTGGGCCGCACCGAGGAGGCCGACGTCTCCCTGCGCTGGGCCGCCGCCCACCTGCCGGGCTTCGAGGGCATGGCGCGCTACGCCGTGTTCCTGGGCCAGACCGGCCGCAAGGCCGAGGCCCGCGAAGCCCTGGCCGAACTCGACAAGCGCCTGTCCAAGACCCACCCGCGCTTCCGGAAAGAGGCCAAGGGCTGGCGCGAGATGGCGGCGGCGGCGGCGGGCTGACCCCCTCCGGCCCTCCGGGCCACCTCCCCCAGAGGGGGAGGATCTAGAAACGCCGAGCTAGCCAGATGCTCCCCCTCTGGGGGAGCTGTCGCGGAGCGACTGAGGGGGCCGCGCAGCGGCTACTTCACCTTCTCGATCAGCGCCTTGGCCCCGTGGGGCGCGTTGACCTTGCCCTCGTGGATGATGAAGGCGAAGACGTCGCGCTTGTCGGCGGCGGGCGCCGCGTCCTTGTCGATGCGCGGCAGGTCGCCGGGACGCTCGCCCCGCGACCAGGTCTTCAGACGATCGGCCCAGGCGTCGAGTTCCGGCTCGGGATAGGCCGTGGCCACCTCGTCCGATCCCGTCTGCAGGCGGGCATAGACGAAGTCGGCCGTCTCGTCGGCGAACTCCGGATAGTCGAAGTGCTTGGCGTAGACGCCGGCCACGCCGTGCGCCCGCAGCAACGCCGGGAAGGCCGGGGTCATGAAGGTGTCGTTGCGCACCTCCACGGCGTGGCGCAGGCGCACACCGTCCTTCTCCTTGGGCAAAAGGGCCAGGAACGCCCCGAAGTCGGCCTCGTCGAACTTCTTGGTCGGCATGAACTGCCAGAGGATCGGCCCCAGCTTGTCGCCCAGCTCGGTCAGACCCTGGTCGAGGAACTTGCCGACCGACTCAGCCCCCTCGGCCAGCACCTTGCGGTTGGTGGTGAAGCGCGAGGCCTTCACCGCGAACACGAAGTCGTCGGGCGTCTCGTCGCGCCACTTGCGCCAGCTGTCGGGCTTGAAGCTGGAATAGTAGGTGCCGTTGATCTCGATCGCCGTCAGCTGGCGGCTGGCATAGGCCAGCTCGTCCTTCTGCTTCAGGT
>Ga0102591_1002746_pt1 | contig 17958 bp, 16 predicted proteins | sample AraplaCol_mCL_r2_2_FD_76860 | JGI IMG/M metagenome (GOLD analysis project Ga0102591, IMG submission 76860) | Arabidopsis root microbial communities from North Carolina, USA - plate scrape MF_Col_mCL_r2 (SPADES assembly) (version 2) | ecosystem: Host-associated > Plants > Roots > Endosphere... | reverse complement strand
CTTCATCCATGACTTCAAGCATGGCATCAGCGCGATCTCCAACCATTCAATTCCGCTCCTTTCGATGAAGGAGCTTATCTCGCGGCCTCATTCATAAAAGAAAAGGTGGGTTGTTCGTCGCGCTCACGTTCAATGATGCCGAGCCGGAGTGAGAAGGTCGGAGAGGCCGACGCGGTGGAGCATTTCGGCCCTGAGGCGATCAAGGACGGCGAAGCCCACGCTGGCGCCGTCCTCCGTCGGATCGTAATGGATTCGGAATGGTCGCTTGCCGAATGGCATACCGACCGCTTCGACGATGAGGTCGGCGACTGGCGCCGGATCGGCGTCGTCTGGAACGATGTTGGCGAAAGCCTGCACCACTTGCTCACCGAAACCCTTATAGGGGCCGGCCTCATATTCTGCTGCGCGCGCTTGGTCGGCCGGCTTTCCGGAATTGGCGAAGTGATTGGTACCCTTGGTAAAGGCGCCCGGCACGACGATGGTCGTCTCGATGCCCCAACGGCTGAGTTCGCGGGCGTAAAGTACGGCAAGCGAGTCCATGCCCGCCTTCGCCGCGAAATATGGTGAAAGATAGGGCGGCGTACCGCCGGCCGAGCTTGAGCTCGACACCCACACCAGCAGGCCTTCACGACGAGCGCGCATATGCGGCAGGACGGCACGGTTGACGCGCTGAGTGCCGAGTACGTTGACGTCATACTGTTGGGCGAATTGTTCCGGCGTGAAGGCCTCCGCGGGGCCGAACATCATGTGACCGGCATTATGAACGACCACATCGATCTGGGCGCTCTCGCCGATCACTGTCTTAATCGCAGCATTCACCGAGGGTTCCGACTGGACGTCCAGTTCGAGCGGCCGTAGGTCGACGTTTTCCCTGGCAGAAAGCGCTCTCATCTCGGCCGCGTTATCGGCATTGCGGCCGGCGACGTCGCGCATCGAGGCGTAGACGACATGGCCCGCACGGGTCAGCGCCTCGGCCGTCAGACGACCGAAGCCGCTGGATGAACCCGTGACGAGAATAATCTTCTTGGACATAACGAAAACTCCTTTGTTTGCGGTGTCCGCGCGTTGAAGCCGCAGGCTTCGAGGCAGAAGGGCTAGATGATGCCGCCATTGGCGCGTAAGATTTGGCCGTTGATCCAGGCTCCGTCCGGGCCTGCGAGAAAAGCCACGGCGGCGGCAATATCCTCGGGCTGTCCGAGGCGTTCCAGCGGCGCCAGTTTGGTGAGTTGATCGATGACCGCCTGCGGTTTTCCGTCCAGGAAAAGGGCAGTGGCCGTCGGTCCTGGCGCGATCGCATTGACCGTGATGTTGCGCCCGCGCAACTCCTTCGACAGCACGTGGGTCATCGCTTCGACGCCCGCTTTCGTGGCTGCGTAAACGCCATAGGTCGGCTGGTAGAGCCCAACGACGCTTGAAGACAGGTTGATGATCCGCCCACCGTTCCGCAACCGCTGAGCGGCGAGCCGCATGGTGTTGAACGGGCCTTTCAGATTAATGGCGACATGGCTGTCAAAGAAAGCATCGTCGCCATCGGCGATTGTTGCCAGCCGCATTATACCAGCGTTGTTGACGAGCACATCGACGCCGCCGAATGCTGCTTCGGCCGAATCCCACATCCGAGCAACGGCCTGAGGGTCGCCAACATCTGCTCGCGCGGTTAGCGCGCGGCCGCCGGCTTTCTCGATGCTCGCAGTCAATTCTTCAGCTTCGGCGACATTGCCCGCGTAGTTGACAACAACAGTGAAGCCGTCTTTGGCAAGGCGACGGGCAATCGCCGCGCCGATGCCCCGGGAAGCGCCCGTTACAAGGGCGACATTTGCAGTGTTGGTCATAAATGCTCCTCCTTGTTGATCAGCGCTTGGTGCGCGCGATAGAACATGCTCTTAAACGGGGAGAATAAACATAGCCGCCTGCAAACCCCGCCATCGGACAGAAAATGCGGTTCAACTGGTACGGACGACTTGCTGCGGGGACGCAGCGCCGCCCGCACCTCCATTTGATAGATAAAGCTCCGCACCCCGTAATTTTGAACGTCGCGGCAGCACGTTCACCAATAATCACACATGGCGCCATCGTATTGCCGGTCGTCGCCTGTCGAAGTACTGACCCGTCAGCGATTGTCAGGTTTTCGACACCGTGAAACTGGAGCCTGCTATTGACGACGGACTCAGCATCGTTACCCATCTTTGCCGTGCAATCGCGGCATCGTTGCCGCCGAGCTCGAGTGTCAGTCTCTTCAGTGAGCCGGACGCGGACGCCATGACCCTCTTTCCGGTCGCGGTCGAGCCTGTAAAGGAAACCTTGGCGATGTCCGGTTCCAGCTGCGCCAAATCCGCTTTCGGGGCGCGTGCAAATACTTCCTCGGTTGCCGGATTGATCACGTTCAGCTCATCGGCACCAGCGACCAGCTTGCCATCGATCAGTAACCTGAAATCACTCATAGCAGCTCCTTTTTCAGCGTCCCGAGGGACGGCTGAACTCAGCCGGAACAGCCCGGACATGAGTTCTGGCTTGCAGTGAAGCCATGGAGTTACTGTACGGCGTCTTAGGCGTTCATGCTTTCACCACCGGCTCAAGCTTTCACGAAAGTGCTATTCTACGAAACGAACTGGGCGTCGTGCCGAACCGCTGGCGAAACAGCCGGGTAAGATGCGAATGGCTCGCGAACCCAGTCATGAGCGCGATCTCCAGAATGGACGCCGAGCCGGACAGGAGCTGCTCACGCGCACGCTCAAGCCTCAGGTCGCAGAGATATTGATGTGGTGTCTTGCCCGTCGCGGTTCGGAACATCCGGATGAAATGAGCACGGCTATAGCCGCTCTCGTCGGCAAGCTCGGTCAAGCTTAGGTTGCGATCGTACTCGCCTCTGATCTTATCCAGAACGCGGCGCAGACTTGGTTGAGGTAATGGATTTTCCACCGGCTTTTTGCCGCCCTCGAAGCTAGCGACATGCACAAACCGACTTATGATCGCGTAAGAAATCGAGTTCGCGTAAAGAAGGCCATTCGGTCCGCCTTCATTAGCCTCACGCGCCGCTAGCTCAAGGAGGGTCGCCAGTGTCTTGTCGGGCGTTCCCACGTGCTCATAAAGCTTGCGGTATCCTCCTTGGTCGGATTCATCGAGAACGCGCCTTACGGTCACTGGGTCCATCGTGCATACGACTGCTCTCAGTGAATCTCGGCTCCGGATAGCGGGGAGGCGTCCAGCCAACCCCATAGAGACGGTCCCGGGTCGTTTGACTTCTCGAGTGAACCGGCCTGACCGGTACTCGCGTTCGGTAATAAGGGGCACCTGAAAAAGAACTATGTGATGATGTTCGAGAGTACTTTCTGCTTGATCTATCGCCTGAGCAACTCGCCCCTCGATGACAACTCCGTCCCAATTCAACTCAATACTCGAGCGACCTTGGATTCTTGAGCCCTGAATCAAGGTGTCGCCCGGTCCCTGCGTGTTGTCTCTTGGTGGGTCAGTTGTTTCGGCTGGAGCATCTCTACTCGGGTAGTGCATCATCTAATCCTCTTGTCTCGTGGACTAGCCTTGTGAGCGAGCCACGGGACACGGCCCTAAGGATAGTGCTGTATATGAAACTGCAGTGCGTCACTCGGCGATTTGATTGCAGTTGAAATCGTTTCTACCGGCGGTCACGCGACGTTTCCGGCACCGGCTATCTTGCTTAGAGCCGGAAGACTTTTTGCGCGAATAACCCGGTACAGTCTCCGTCGGCGTCAGTTCAATCCTGACGCCCTAAGCGGCACCGCGCTGCGTACAGAGGGCCTGCGACAAGAGCGTCCAGAGTTTCTAAAGCGGCAACTTGAACAGGCTGACCCATAGGAAAATGGCGTTTTCGTTACGCAGTACTGCGACCGATGGTGAAAAAGGCTATGGCGCGACCGACTAACGAGTTGCCTTGACGCGGGCCGAACGCTCGATTGCATTCGAGTTTACGAGCGTTTCTGCTGTAGCCGAAAAAACATACCCTTTATCGCAGGAAAAGCATACCTTTTTTTCGCAGGATGATCATCCCGCAGTTCACCCGCCGTTTAGAGCATTCGCGCAGGAGGACCTATCGATGAGCTTTATGGAATTCCAAACGCCAATCTTCGTAGCATCGGTTCACGGTGTTAGAGAGATCACCGGACTGGAAGATGCAGTTGAATTCTTTGCTACATGGCCGAAAGCAACAAGCGATCTTATGTCAGAAACTGTTGAAAAGGCCTGCCGAGATGCAATTCGCGGGCGTTATCCAATCCATGCCGCTGAGCAGAACTTTCGATGTTTCGCCCGAAAAAAGAACATTCTATGTCGATCGCAGGACGCGAGCTGAATACCGCCGGCTGCGGCCTTGCTGGCGCGTTTCAGACAGAGTGCATGACTCCGTTTGCCGCTATGAAGGCTTAGGTCATTTCTAATCTATCGGCAGGCATGGACCAACGACAGATACCAGGCCGTTGCACCGGATAGCGCAATGATCTGAGTGGAGCTTTCAACGGAGCGTGTTGATGTTGCGTCGCTGAGCGATCCAACTGCCAATTTGCCGTCTTCGCCTAGGGAGGCGGTCCTCGAAAAACCGCAAGTCGTCGTTAAGCTAGGCCTATTTTCGACGCCTTTTAATCGGTTCCCAAAAATTCCTTGAGGTCGAGCTGGAATCAGATTTGCGCTAGGCAAACCCGGGGTTCCGGAAGGCTCCGAGGGGTATGGCACGCGAGCGGCGCGCCCGGAGCATTCCGGTGTCCGAGGGGCTTGGACGGCATAGAATTATCCAGCTTCCGCCGGCTCGGAAAGTTGGACCAAAGTCCCGAAGGCACCCGAGCCGAAGTCCCAGATTGATCGGACTTAGGTCCGATATTCAGGAACAAGGCTAATGGCTTATTAAGGTCCGAGGCGTGAGACGCCGCCTTCCAAAATGACTACGCTGAACCGGGATGGGAATAAGACATGAAAAAGCTCGCTATCGCAGCGCTGGCGTTTGCGACTGTGTTGTCAGCGTCGCCGGCATTCTCTCAGATCTACTTTGAGTACGGCACTGCACCTCGCTACTACGATGATCCGCCAGCACCACGGTATTATCGTTACCCGCCTCGCTACGCATACGATGACGACTATGACGGCCCGGGATATCGCTATGCCCAACGTTGCTGGACGCAGAAGTACTACGGATACCGTTACGGCCACCGGGTGGTGCGATACCGGAACGTTTGCGACTAGAGCGCACGCTGGCTTTTGACCCGTGACCTGCCGCCAATCAGATGTTTGGCTGTTCGGGACCGGGGTCAATCTCCTCGATGATGTCTGCCGTGTCGTTCCTTGGCGAGCCCACCTTCCTATCGATCGGCCACATTTTCATCAGTTCGGCCGGGAACGGCTTCAACAGGTCGTTCGGATCGGGTTCTGCCGATAGCCAGCGGTCATAGTCGTCACGATGCAGGATGACAGGCATTCGGTCATGGATCGTCGCCATCATCTCGTTGGGTGGGCATGTGATGGTCGCGAAATTGCGGATCTCGATGCCGGTGGCCTGATCCCGCCAGGTATCCCAGATGCCAGCGAGCGCAAACGGACTGTCGTCGGCCATGGCTATCGCATAAGGCTGCTTGTTCCTTCCAGTGCCGAAGATGTCCCTCCATTCGAAGTAGCCGTTGATCGGCACGAGGCACCGGCGCGATCGGTAAGCGGCCTTGAAAAGGCCGTTGGTAGCGATGCCCTCGCACCTTGCATTGATCGGCGGTGGGCGGCCTCCAGGCTTCATCCAAAATGGCTGCAGCCCCCAACGGGCAGAAACGAAAACCGGCCCCATGACATCGGGTTCGCGAACCATATCGCGGACGATGATCGGGTAGTAGAGGGAAGGGGCGCCGTTATATCTCGGGAACTGGTTACTCAGGCTCCCGACGTCGCCGCGACCAGCGAAAGCGAAATTCTGCAGCATCTCCTCGAGAGTTGCCTTGATGTAGATGCGTCCGCACATTGTTCCTTTCCCCGAGGTGATCTGGCGCGAGCGATCCTATCACCAAGCTGGAGCTATTATAGGTGCATAACCGCTATCGATCCTAAGCGGGCTTACGAACCAATGTTTCGCGTAAACCCTGCCGACGCCCACCGAGCGCCTTTCCTTTGCAGACGCCCGAGGCTAATGGGATGCACGATGGTCGGTCTAAAGGGACCGATACAAAACCGTCCGATGCTGGTCAGGCAACGGGGTGTAGGCCAGCAAGGAGGTTTGAAGTGCCCAGCCAAATGACTGCGGAGTCTATCGGAGAGTTCCTGGGCGATCGTCGCCTGGCGGAGCAACTGGCGTTCATTCTGGAAGTCGAGAAGCTCAAGACCGTCTTGCGCAGAACCCCACTTCTCGATCGATCACGTGTCGAGAACGATGCCGAGCACACTTGGCAACTGGCACTGATGGCGATGGTGCTCGCAGAGCATTCAAGCGAAGCTGTCGATCTGCTGCGCGTTCTGAAGATGCTGCTCATCCACGATGTCGTCGAGATCGACGCCGGCGACACCTTTGCCTACGACAGTGTCGGTGCTGCCAGTCAAATCGCGAGGGAACTCAAGGCTGCTGAGCGGATATTCGCCTTGTTGCCGCAGGACCAGGCGCGGGAGTTCCGAGCGCTCTGGGACGAATTCGAGGCAAAGGCGTCTGCCGAGTCCCGTTTCGCCAACGCTATCGATCGCTTGCAGCCCTTGCTTCACAACTTCTTCACGGATGGCGGCACCTGGAACACCGCCGGTGTGACGTCGTCCGACGTAGAACGCCGCATGCGGCCGATCGGGGAAGCTTCCGAGACCTTGGGAAGCCTCAGCGCGAGACTTATAAAACTTGCTGTCGAGCAGGGGATTCTTGCCCCAGTGCCGGCGTCGAAAGTCGACGCCTGATGCAATGGCATCATGGTGCGAGCGCTGACATCAGGTAAACCTAAGCCTCGATCACCGGTCCTCGACGTACCACTGTCGTCGAGGTAGTCGCGAACTTGGTGACTTATCTTGCGTCGCTGTTGGCTTCCACCACCACGGGAGCGTCCGTTCGAGCTGACGGTGGGGTCATCGACACTCTCTAACAGCAGACTTTTCACTTCCTATCGATGGCCCCTAGCTGCAGCCGACAAAGGCAGAAGGACAGAACACCGACCATGCTCACGAAGTGGATTGGTTGTTGCCATGCGTCTATTGCGCCTCGGTGACCTCCTCCATCCAGTCGACGACCTTGCCGTCAATATTCTCTTGAATGGCGGTGTGGCTCATGGCGTTGTTCGGGGCAGCGCCGTGCCAGTGCCTCTCGCCGGGTTCGAACCACACGACATCTCCCGGGCGGATTTCCTCGACAGAGCCGCATTCACGTCGTCGGCCGCGCAGAAGAGCGGCTCTCCTCTCTATGGCATATGGTCGGTGGCTTTTGGGTATTTGGTGGCAATAAGCTTGGCCGTCCATTTCCGGTCCGTGGTTTACGTTTGGCGGTAAAGGCAGTTTTTTAGTTGTCAGTAATACAATCGTCCGGCAACATTGCTTGCTATCTGCTAGAATTGAATAGTATTGCCATCAGCATGTTGGGGAGACGGGCATGTGCGCAGAGCATGTTGAACGTCGATTGGCGGCGATACTGGCCGCCGATGTGGTGGGCTACAGCCGTCTCCTGGAGTCCTACGAAGAAGACACGCTCAACGCCCTTCGTCTGCATAGGCGGGAGCTCTTCGATCCCGCCGTTGCAAGCCACGGCGGGCGGATTATCAAGGTGATGGGCGATGGTTTCCTAGTCGAGTTTGGCAGCGTGCTAAGTGCGGCACGCTGCGCGGTAGAAATCCAGCGCGGTATGCTGGAGCGCAATATTGGAATTCCACCAGACAGGCACATAGTGTTCCGGATCGGCTTAAATCTCGGCGACATCGTTTTCGATACGGATGACTTTCATGGGGATGGCATCAATGTGGCCGTGCGGTTGCAGGCTCTTGCAGCTCCCGGCGGCATTGCCTGCTCGGCAGCCGTACACCATGAGGTCGGAAATAAACTCGGTCTCGACTTTGCAGATCAGGGCGACAAGACGGTCAAGAACCTTTCCCGTCCGGTGCACGTGTATTTTGCCGATTGGGGCAATGTAGCCCCACGCGGGGAGGTTATGCCTGTCGCGGGCGGCCACACTCAGGCATCCCTCACCAGGCCGTCGGTTGCGATCCTCCCGTTCGCCAACATCAGCAACGATCCCGCCCAGGAGTTTTTTAGCGACGGCGTCACTGAGGACATCATCACCGACCTATCGAACGTCTCAGGTCTGTTTGTGCTTAGCCGCAATACTGTCTTCACATGGAAAGGCCGGACCGAGAACCTCCAGCGGATCGCTCGAGAACTCGGCGTTGCCTATGTTGTTGAGGGCAGCGTCCGCAAAGCCGGCAACCATGTGAGAATTAATGCCGAATTGATCGAAGCCGCCAGCGACGGCCATGTCTGGGCGGCGCGTTACGACCGGGACCTCACCGATATCTTCGAAGTGCAGGACGAGATCGCCAAGGCAATTGTCGAACAACTCAAGGTAAAGCTGCTCCCGGAGGAGAAGAGGGCGATCGAGCAGGCACCCACGGATAACGTGGAAGCTTATACGCACTATCTGAGGGGCCGAGAGTACCAACACATTGCCTCTCGCTCAAACCATCTGATGGCTAGGCAGAGTTTTGCCAGAGCCATCGAACTGGATCCAGGCTATGCCCGCGCCTATGCCGGTGTCGCGGTTTGTGATGCGCGTCTGCTGTCCCAGTTTGGCGTCCAGATTCCGGTGAGTGAGATTCTCACGAATTCAGCCAAGGCCCTCGCTATTGATCCGAATCTGGCGGAGGCACATGCGACCAGAGGGCTTGCTCTGGCGGTCGCCGGCAACCGTGCCGACGCCGCTTCCGCTTTCGAGCAGGCGTTGTCGCTCGGTCCCAATTGCCACGAGGCCAATCGGTACTATGCTGAGTTTTGCGTCACCGACGGACAGTTCGAGCAGGCGGCCACTTACTTTCAGCGCGCATTGGAAATCAAGCATGCGGATTATGCCTCGCCGATCATGCTCGTACACGTCTTTCGTTCCCTCGGGCAGGTAAACAAAGCCGAGAGCTTTGCTCGAATCGCGATAAAAAGGGCTGACGAAGAAATGCGACTACATCCGGAGAATGCCAATGTTGCCTGTCTTGGAGCAACTGTACTGGCATTTCTCGGTGACCGTGATCAGTCACTGGAATGGTTGGCTCGCTCACTGGCAACCGATCCCAACGACATAAACATTCAATACAATGCGGCCTGCACCTACGCGCTGCTTGGCGAGATCGACCGAGCGATTGACGCGCTCGAGGTCTGGATGCCTCAGGTGGGAGAAGAAATGAGACTCTGGTTCAAGAATGATTCGGACCTCGACTCCATTCGAGCCCACCCGCGCTATCTGAGGTTGCTTGAGCTTTCTGAATAATACCTCTTTACATTTAGCTTGCCATTTCTAATAGTATATTACGCATGTCTAAAGCGACGAGTTACAAGCTAAGTTCAATTGGCAAATATAAAGTCTTTTGGAGCGGTGGATGGGCACCCGGTTCAGACTTTTTGCACAGCCTCCATTTCAGGATGCTCGGTCCAGTCCCGAGACTGTTGAGGTGTCGTCACCAGAAGGTAGCCTGAGAGCTGGTCCGGCCGACGATCGCATGTTTGTTGTGGAACCGGTCGGCAAGGTCCAGCCCTACGGCGTGAGCCGCGGGCCACTCGGGACGCCTTACATTTACCTGCCGCCATGGACAGGAAAGATCCTCGAGCCGGCAGCCCCCGACAGGTACGGCAATTTTGATTATTTGCGACCTTCGATGCCAGGGTTTGAGGCTGCGCATCTCTTCGGTTGCGTGCGGTTCACACTTGACGTGTGGGAGCGCTATCTCGGACAGCCGTTGATCTGGCATTTTCGTGATAATTATGACCGGCTGGAAATCTCGATTCTGCCGCAATGGGACAACGCGCAATACGGCTATGGCTTCCTTGAGGTTGGGAGCCAGTTCGAGAAGGATGGACGCGTCCTTCCCTTCAGCCTGGATTTCGACGTCATTGCCCATGAGGTGGGGCACGCGATCATCTTCAGCGTACTTGGCGTTCCGCGTCCGGGAACCGGGTACCCCGAGTACCTTGGCTTCCAGGAGGCATTCTCCGACTGCGTGTCGCTGATTGCAGCCATGCATTTTCCGTCCGTGATCGACAATGTTCTCTCGGAGACGCGCGGCAACCTCTACCTTGCAAATCACCTGGCTCGCTTCTCGGAATTTTCGCCTCATCGCCAGATACGCTCGGCCAACAACAAACGGACGATGGAAGAATTCGCTCGCGTATGGCAGGACGAGCATGAACTTTCGCAGCCGCTCACCGGTGCGATATTCGACATTCTTGTCGACATCTTTCATGAGAGCCTGGTGGGCCGCGACCTGATCCCGCGTGCCGTTGAAGATCTAGCAGATATTGCCGAGTTCGATCCGGCTGCCGAGGCGCCGGTACAGCATGCTTTCGACTTGGCTTTCGCACGGAATTCGGACGGATTTGTCGAGGCACTGCTCGATGCGCGAGACATCGTCGGGACTTACTTAACGGAAACCTTGTGGGCTCTTGCTCCCGACTTTCTGGATTACGGCGACGTTGCGAGGACGATGCTTGCAGTTGATCAGGCCGAAACCGGCGGCGAATTTGCAAAGATCATCAGTAGAAACTTCAAACGAAGGAAGATCGGTGAACTGCATGCGGGCGTGCACGTCAAAGGCTGCGAGCATCGCAGCCATATCCACTCCGCACGCACATTACTGCCGATAGATAATCGGGCATTTCCAAAGATGAACTATCGCGAGAAATTTCTGCTGTCGAGATCGATTTTTGGTCAACAATCAGGTTGATGGAGGGAGACATGGCAGATGATGAAACATTACTCGGCGTATCAGCGGTGCATCTGTTCGGGCGCCCACTCAGTGATCTTATTCTTCAAGGTGGACCCATTTATCAGAATCTAAGCGTACCTAGTGCAGGAAGGAACTTCTTAAAGGAACAGCTTGGCGCAGCTGACGCGGCTCTCGCCCGAATCTTTGCTTTCTCCTTCGAGGGAGCTTTCGTCGAACTTAGTCGGCCAGCAATCTTCGTTGTCCACGGCCCCGGCGTCGATCCCAACGATCCACCGCCGGCGAACGTCGACTACGAACGATTGTATCGGTCCCCCGGTTCGAACGCGCGAACCGGCCTCGGTTCTCAAATCGGTGCTCTGGCCAAGGATATGAGGGTTTGGATCTATGACAAGGGCGAAGTCTCGATGAGACTCGATGCCGAAACAGGGACCCTCGAGCAGATTCTGCTATCGGCCGAACTCTCGACCGATCCCAGGGGGGCGAGTGGCGGATTATCCAGGTCGGGTGCGCTGTCGAGATCGGGCGTGATGTCCCGATCGGGTGGGTTCATCACTCGCAGAACGGATAGCGATTAGGATGGACCAAGCCCAAGAGCGCGGCACTCATCGACGTCGCGCGGGAATACAGGCTGGGCGTCGCCATGACGCGCCGCCCAGAAAGCCATCGAAACGGCTCCCAAGATGGTCCTAGCGAGGCGAGCCCAAACTCGGTCGCCCTGACACGCGTAATCCCAATCGTAAGGACAGGCAGTAGAAAATCATCTCGGCGGGCGGTGCTGCCGAATGGATGTTCTCCGGTCAGTCTCATACGATGGTATGCCGGGTTCCGATGGGCTTCGTTCCAGCCGCGCAAGATCAGAAAGCAGGTCGGTCCCATGACCCATGACGGCTGCTTTCCCACCGGTGACATCGGTGTCATGGACCCGACAGGCCCAAATCTCCCAGGGAGTGCGGTCAGCGAACTCGGCAGCGGGGGAAGCCATCATGATCATTCTCCAGGCCGCCGTTCGGCGCCAATCCGTCGCCAAGATGCAGGCAGGGCCGGCTCCGCAACCTCAGACGCAGTGCTGTCCCCGGTTTTCGCGTGCTGATGGCCGAGATCCGCAGTCAGTCGCGCTGGTCGGTTTCGGCGCGGGCCCCGTGAGGCACCGCTTCCCAGAAGAGACGGCTTACCGGACCACCAAGACAGGCACCGGGCTACTCGCGAGGACTTCCGATGTTTGGCTCCCGAGCACCAGCTTTCTTAAACCCCTACGGCCGTGTGATGCCATGACGATCAAATCGCAGTCGAGAGCCTTGGCCTCCTCAACAATCGCTTCGGCCGGATAAGCCTGCGGGATATGGACAGTGTTCGCCTGCACGCCGAGCTTTTCTGCTGCTCTCTTGACCCCAGCCAGCACTCTCTCGGCTGTTTCCTTTTGACCGGCTTCATACTGGGCCATCTCTGTCGGCCCGGGAATATAGGCGCCGGCAATCCCGGCATGCGCGTAGACAGGGAACCGCTCTGTTGCCATGATTATCGTCACGCGGGCCTTGAGGCTGCTTGCAAGCGACAGCCCATGATCGACACCCTTCTGCGCTACTTCCGATCCATCGGTAGAAATGAGAATATGGTTGTACATACTTGTCGTCTCCCGTCTGGTCCAAGGCATTTGTGCCCACCACGCAAGGTACTATCGTTTCGCAACTAACGATACGGTTGTAGACGGAGAAATCGCCAGAACGGACTGGCGGAGGTTGGCCATCGCGCCACATGCAACGCACCTCCACTGTGGACGGATTACACCGCTGGGGACCTGCGCTACCGTGTCAGTCAACGTATGCCTGTGCACAGCGACATTCTCAAATCTGTCATATCGGCTGGTTCGAAGCGGCGTGGCACTCAGGCCTCCGATGAAACGGGGCTGCTGCACTCTCCTTTTCGTGGAATGACACCAATGCAGAACAATTCGGCAGTGATTATCGAGGGCGCGACCGTCATTTTTGGCGACCGTCTGGAGCCCGCTTCCGTGCGCATCGAAGACGGCCGGATCATGGCGGTCGACGGTGCACGCGACGGAGCGGACATTGTGGATGGACGCGGCTCTCTCCTCGCTCCGGCTTTTGTGGACATTCATGGCGATGCCTTCGAGCGGCAGATCATGCCGCGGCCGGGGACGATGCTCCCCGTCGCTCCTGCGCTGCTCGAAACAGACCGTCAGCTTGCCGCCAATGGGATAGCGACTGCCTACCACGCCCTGACGCTGAGCTGGGAGCCGGGGCTTCGATCTGTGGAAAACGGTTACGCCGTCGTCCGCGCTCTCGACGCACTCGGCCCGCGTCTGACGGTGGACAATCGTGTCCAGCTCCGTTGGGAAACCTTCTGCTTCGAGGCGATCGAGCTTATTCGCGAGGCGCTCGCCGGACCGCGCCTGCCGTCGATTGCCTTCAACGACCACACATCAATGGCAATGCTGCATCCCTCGATACCGTTGCAGGAGCGGCCGTTTGACCTCGATCCGGCCTTCCCGGCAGTCGACCCCGAAACGCCTGCGTTCGCGGAGAAGATGGCGGAACGCGCCAAGCGGGCCAAGATCCCGGTGTCTGACATGGTCGCGCTCGTCAGGAACATGTGGGATCGCCGTCCGCAAGTACCAGCCGCGATTGAAGAGGTGGCGACCCTCGGCCAGGCCGCCGGCGCACCGATGCTGTCGCATGACGATAGCCAGATTGAAACGCGCGACTTCTTCCGCGTCCGTGGCGCACGGATCAGTGAGTTCCCGACGAACAAGCGGGTGGCGCGGGCCGCCCGTGAGGCTGGTGACTTCATCGTCTTTGGCGCGCCGAACGCCACGCGCGGCGGTAGCCACATTGTTTCGATCGGTGCCGCCGATATGATTCGCGAGGGTCTCTGCGATATTCTCGCCTCGGACTATTATTATCCTGCGATGCTGCTTGGCCTGGCCAGGCTCAAGGCCGATGGCGTGGCACCGGTCCACGCGCTCTGGCCGCTCGTATCCGGCAATCCGGCGCGTGCGTCGGGGCTCTTCGATCGCGGCGTGATCGAAGTCGGAAAGCGGGCGGACCTCATATTGGTCGATTGGCCAGAGGGCGGCGCCCCCGTGGTTCGGCGCACCTGGGTCGCCGGCCGGGAAGCCTATTGCGCGGCGCCGATGGGCTGGTGACGAGTAGAGAAGCGGGCGAGCAACTGATGCAGAGCTAGAACGAGGCCCGTCGGGAGCTCCGCTCGTCCGCCCATCTCGCGCAAATCTTTAACCTCCGTCAGCTGCAGAGAAAGGCCGGCAGGACGAGCGGATCGTCAAGCGGCCCGAAAGTACGATCTGCCGGGGAGGGCGGTCGGAGCGATTGGCAAGGCGGTCGAGAATGAGCTGGGCTGCGTGTTCACCGATGGCCTGTACCGGCTGGGCGATGGTCGTCAGGTTCGGCTGGAAAACATCCGCCCAGGGAAAATCGTCGAAGCTCGACACCGAGATGTCATCGGGACAACGCAGCCCCATGTCCCGGATCGCCTTCATCACGCCGATGACCATCAGGTTGTTTGCCGAGAAAATGGCGCTCGGCCGTTCCGGCATCACGAGCAACTGCATGGCGGCATTATAGGCGTCTTTCTCGCGAAAGTTTCCGATGCGCACCAATGCGTCGTCCTGGGGAATGCCGGCATTGTCAAGCGCGCCGCGATAGCCGGCCAGCCGGCCGAGGCCGGTGGAGGTATCAAGCGAACCCGAGATGTAGCCGATCCGGCGATGGCCGAGGCCGACAAGATAGTCGATCGCGTCTTGTACCGCGCGCTGGTTGTCGAGGACGACGGCATCCGCCGCGATGCCGTGGCTGATGCGATCGATCAGTACGGTCGGGATACCGGCGCGCTGGAGGACGCGCTCAAGCGCATGGTCGTCGCCAGCCGGCGCAATGATCAGGCCGTCCACCATCCTGTCCAGGAGAAGCGAAATCTGCTCCTCCTGTTGCACCGGATCTTCGTCTGTGCAGCAGAGCATCACAGCGTAACCGGCGCGATGCAGCACATCCTGGATGACGGCGACGACATCCGTGAAGAACGGGTTGGTGATATCGGCGATGACGAGCCCGATCGTCTTGGTGGCGCCCGTCTTCAGGCTTCGGGCAATGGCGTTGCGTTTATAGCCGATGGCCGCAATCGCATTTTCGATTCTGCCACGCAGTTCGGAACTGACCGGCGCGGTACCATTGACGACCGCCGAGACCGTGGCAACCGAGACGCCTGCCGTCGCAGCGACGTCTAGCATGGTCGGCTGGGATTTTCGTCTTTTGGAAGAAATCCGGTCCATAATTCAAAACGTTTAGATCGATGCGTTGTCCAACATGTTACGAAAATGGCAAGTTCTTAGCAAGATCAAAGCGTTGGAGGGCGACTGATCTCTTGACAGATTCGAAACGTTTAGATTAGCTTCTACTGTCGCTTACAGCCGCGAGACAAAGATGGAAGGGAGGCCGTCATTGTCATGCAGGAAGAAGTGGGCCATTTGTCTTCGCGCGCCGACGCGCCATTTTCGTCCACCGCGCCTGTGCTGGAAGCGGTCGACGTCTCGAAGTCGTTTGGCGGAATTGCCGCGCTCAATCATGTGAAATTTGATCTGTTCGCCGGTGAGATCCACTCGCTGATGGGCGAGAACGGCGCCGGCAAATCGACCCTGATGAAAATCCTGTCCGGTGTCTACGCCGACTATGATGGCGCCGTCATCATCGACCAGGCTCCGGTTCACTTCGCGACGGTGCGCGACGCAGAGGTTGCCGGTGTCGCCATCATCCACCAGGAACTCAATCTCGTCCCTGAGCTGTCGATTGCCGACAATATCTTCCTAGGCAGGGAGCCCTTGATCGCCGGGTTGTTTGTCGATCGCCGAAAAAGCATGAATGCCGCCCGGACCCTGCTCACGCGGCTCGGCATCGATCTTGATCCCGAAGCACGGGTGTCGTCGCTCAGGATCGGCGAACAGCAGCTGGTCGAGATCGCAAAGGCGCTGTCGCTCGACGCCCGGATGCTCATCATGGACGAGCCGACATCGGCGCTGTCACCGAATGAATGCAAGCGGCTTTTCACGATCATGCGCCAGCTCGCATCGGAAGGGGTGGGCATCATCTACATCTCGCACCGGATCGACGAGGTAATGCAACTCAGCGATCGCGTCACGGTGTTCCGGGACGGCCGGCACGTCTGGACCAGGCCGAAGTCGGAGATCGATGAAGACATGGTCATCGCCGGCATGGTTGGCCGCAATCTCAGCCGTGCCGAAACCATCAGGCACGAAGCGACCGCCGTTGGCGGTGCAGTCCTGTCGGTGAGAAATCTGTCATTGTCCGTGGCCAACCGGCACGGCTGGAAGCAGGTCCTGACCGGCGTCAATTTCGAGGTCGCCTCAGGTGAAGTCCTTGGCATCGGCGGCCTGCTCGGGGCCGGGCGTACCGAGATCCTGCAGGCGATAACGGGCGCCAGCAACGGGGAGGCCGGCGGTGAGATTCTGATCGACGGGCAGCCGGTCACGATCCGCTCGCCGACGGACGCGCGCCGACTGGGCATTGCCTTCGTCACTGAGGACCGCAAGATGCAGGGACTTCACCTGCACGATACGATCACGGAGAATGTCGCGCTGCCGCTCGTCAGCCGAATGTCGCGCTTTGGCCTGCGCGACTTTGCGGCGGAAGCGGCGGTTGCCGCCAACGCCATCAAGACGTTGGGTATTCGGGCCTCGGGCATTGAACAAGTTGCGGCAACGCTCTCCGGCGGAAACCAGCAGAAGGTCGTGATCGGCAAGTGCCTCGCCACGACGCCGCGCATCCTGCTGCTCGACGAGCCGACCCGCGGCATCGACGTTGGGGCGAAGAGCGACATCTATGACCTGATCTTCCGCCTGGCCGAAGCGGGTATGTCGATCGTCGTCGTGAGTTCGGAAATGCCGGAACTCCTGCATCTTTCCGACCGCATCCTCGTCATGTCCGAAGGACACCAGACCGGTATCCTGAACCGCGCGATCGCGACGGAGGAGCGGATCATGCAATTGGCGGCACCGCGATCCGGCAACAGGCAGGAGAAGGCATCCGCATGAATGTGATAAAGCTTGTTTCCCGCACGAAACTGTACTGGGGCCTGATCGCGATTTTCCTGATCGGTGTCGCCTGGTCGCCGGTGACGTCGTCGGGCAGGAACATATTTCTTTCCAGCGGCAACCTGCTCGACGTGCTGCGTCAGGTCTCGACGACGGGGCTTATCGCGACCGGCATGACGGCCGTCATCATCACCGGCGGCATCGACCTGTCGGTCGGTTCGTTGATGGCAATCTGCAGCGTCGTCTGTGCCATGTTGTTGACGGTTCCGGGGGACACACCCGCCTTCCTGCTCGGCGTGCCGTCGGTGCTGCTTGCCGCCCTCGTCATCGGGGCCGCCGTGACCCGGTTCATCTTCTCCAATCTTGAAAAGAGCCGCACTGGCTTCAGCCATAGCCGCGACCTGACGCTCGACCGCACGCGGGGCATCTATGTCCCGGCGCTGGTCGGTATCGCCCTCTGCACCGTGCTGCTCTTCTATATCGTGCCGCAGAGCGAAACCAAGTTCGGTGTGCTCGGCGTGCTGCTCGTCGTACCGGCCGTCGGCCTTCTGTTTGGCGCCATCAACGGCATCATCATCGTCGTCGGCCGCCTGCAGCCCTTCATCGTCACCCTGGCGATGATGGTGACTGCGCTCGGCATCGCTCGGCTGACGGCGGGTCAGAACAATGCGGTCCTGCCGGTTTATACCGGGTCGAACGCCACGGCCGATTTCGATATCCTCCGCTCGCTGGTCTTCGGCATCATTCCCATGCCCGGTATCTTTTTCATTGCGGCGATTGCGATTTATGCGGTCGTGCTGAAGTTCACTCCGTTCGGCCGCTTCGTTTATGCGATCGGCGGCAACGAGGAGGCGGCGCGGCTTTCAGGCATCGACAGCGGACGGGTCAAGATCGTCACCTATGCCGTCTCCGGCCTGCTCGCGGGCATCGCCGCGATCCTCTACGTTGCGCAGTATCGCCAGGGCAAGCCCGATGCCGGGGCTGGGCTGGAGC
>Ga0102591_1002744_pt1 | contig 17961 bp, 15 predicted proteins | sample AraplaCol_mCL_r2_2_FD_76860 | JGI IMG/M metagenome (GOLD analysis project Ga0102591, IMG submission 76860) | Arabidopsis root microbial communities from North Carolina, USA - plate scrape MF_Col_mCL_r2 (SPADES assembly) (version 2) | ecosystem: Host-associated > Plants > Roots > Endosphere... | reverse complement strand
AGGCGTAGCACAAATCATGCCATAACAACAATATTGCCAGGATCACCTGTAGTTACAAGCAATCATGGCTTGTTTTATTGGTGAAATTAATTGGCAGACTGTCAATGTGTAAAATTTCCCGACAAAAACAGATGCAGGTTCAACTCAGGCTTTCGCCCACCGCGCGCAGATCGGAACCAAACTGTGAGCGATGGACGAATGGCAATTCACATCAGAAGTAGTAATTGCCCGAGATGCCGACGTGGTTGGCTTTCACCTCGACTTCATTGAAACGGCTCTTGACTTCGAATTTCTCATTTACGTAACGCATTTTCATGCTGATGTGCGGCGTGAACATGTACTCCGCTTCCACCACACCACTCAGGGTGTTGTCGAACTTCACGTCATCGATCTCGGCCGCGCCGCTGCCGCTCAGCTTGGCGCCGGTGACATAGCGCAGGCCGGTGCCGATCTTCCATTGCTGGCCAATGTGGTAGAAAGCCAGGGCTTCGATCGGGTAGCGATTGAAATGCAGGCTACCGTTTTGCGCGGTCTGGTTATCCACATGGAAGTTTACGCTGGCTTGTGCGGAAAACTGCTCATTGATGCGAAAGTCCACGCCGCCGGTGAAATACACGCCGGAGCCGGCCCTGATGCTGGCGGAGTCGCCGTTGGTGTACTCGGCAGTGGCCAGTTTGTCGCCGCCGGCGCTGACGCCGATGCCGACGAAGGGGCGCACGGCTTGGGTAGGGGCAGCAGCAACCTGTGCTTGCGAGGAGGCGGCGATTGCCAGTGCGGCGAGGGTGAATACAGCTTTTTTCATGCTAAATATCTCGTGTTTTGAAAATGTGGGGTACATCCGACGTACCAATTTGCTTATTCTATTTGCCGGATGGAAAGTAAGCCCGAGATAGTATCATGTTGATACTTATCAAAAATGCGCTAATTCTCACAATGTCAAAGACGGGCGCGCAAAACGAAAACGCCGACCAAAGGATCAGCGTTTTCACTGTTAATTCTTGGTGCCCGGGGCGGAATAGAACCACCGCCACAAGAATTTTCAGAACGAGCTTCCCTACGCTGTCGTATGCGTCGAGTCGTTGGCAAAGGATTGCACCGGACAAGGCCCGAGACGAAGTCGATTTGCCCGACAAATCATTGACGGAATTGCTCGCCAGTGGGGCTGGCGGATATCTTGCGTGCAAGCTTTCTCGACTGAGCAACTGCGGTCAACGGATGAGGAATCACACCGAGCGGATGTAGAGGTGACTGTTCCGTTGGACTGATCAGGTAATTCATCGATGGAGAGGCAACGGGCGTTTGTTGCTGAATACACGGAGCATGAACAAAATCGCGTGTCGGCCTTAGCTGCTCTGGATGATGTTAGGAAAGCCAAGCTCTCTGTAGGGGGAACTATTTTGCGGCTCTGTCAGTCCTAATGAATTGCGGTGCGACTTTGCTTCTAGCACCGCTCCCCGGTTTCGAAGTAAGTAAAACCATGGATTACTGGATTACCCCCAAAGTTTGAATCAGCACGAGACGAGTATTGTCTCTTGCTTCTATGAGTGCCATGAGCTTCTCGGTCTCGGAAGTGCTCAAGTTGCCCGCCTTACCTCCAGCATCGAGTTCACAATGAAAATCGTACCAAGAGTCATATGCTGCTAAGAAGTTGGCTAGGGCAGCACCGAGAGAGGGATTAGCTTTAGGTATGAGGTCCAAGAGCTTCCTTACTGGTTCCAGCTCGGCATCTTGTACGCGTAACTTAATCGCAGCTGATAGCACGACGAACTCTTTTACTTGTTCAAAGTCGCTCCGCGAAAAAACCATAGTCATAAATCTTACCTTTCTTTTGTATGGGATTGAGTAAATAGTAATCCTACTCCGAATTCTGCGGTTGTTTCATTGACTACCTCGGATATGTAATTATAGGGCACATACGAGGTTGTAAATGTATATGGTGGTAGACGCCAGGACCTTACGTGCGGATTCCAGACGCTGAAATCGAAACGCCGAGCGGCATGGATCGGCGATTCATGAAGGAAGTTCTTGGTGTGCTGACAGACGTCGCCCAGAGATATGTTTTGATGACCAGGCGATATACTGTCAGTGCAAATATTCGGATCTTATGAGTGAATCGTGGGCGGTCTTAACCTATCGATTACTACTCCGTTGCTGGAATGCTAGGAACTGCAATTTCGTACAAGGTACAATCCGCCCGTGCCTTCATGAGCGCATCCTTGCGTTCGTCGAAGGACTTCGTGCCATCGGCAGCGACTGCAATTTGCGCGCTGACATTGGAAATGATTTTATTTCGTGTCTCAGCAATAGTTGCGCCGCTTAACCCAGACGTTTTCAGAGCTTGGCCCGCGAAGTTAGTCGCGCCAGCCCAACCACTTAACGCGGAAGTCCACGTAGCATTTGCCGTTGCATTTGCGGCAGTTAATGCCGGTCCAATTACGCTGCCAGCGACAAGTCCCGACATTGATAGCCAAAATGCTTTTTTCGCCTGAGAGGCAGAGGCTGCTTCGAAGCCAGACAGCCTAGGCTGGCAAAATTGCAACACATCGGCAAGTGCTTTTTCAAGTTTCTCCCTGTCTACTTCTGCCAACTGCATAGCGCTCAGTCCTGGTGTCATGGTTTTGCTTAAGGAAAACGTTTTTGATGCCGATGAGTCGACAGCGTGCTTTTGAGCCGACGTAGCACATCCGGAAGTCATTAAAACCAGTGCAGAAAGAACAAATACCGTTTTCATTTTCTCACCTCCAGCTTGATATTGTTGTCAATCGCTATAGTTCAGGACAATGTTATTTTCTGTATTGGTGCTAAAACTTAAACTAGTGATAGAGGAAACTTCGTTTTGATAAGTGATGAATCTCAAAGACTAGTGATTCATCTTTGGTCAGAAATATTCCTAGAGCACTCCGATAATGATCCTTTTATTCCGATAAATTCTCACCTAAAGTAACAAAGGGATGGCTTTTTCGAAAATACAACCATTTGTGAATTCATCACCGATGTCGGTTTGAAAAATTTAGGTGTCGCTTGCGTAGTAAGGAATGTTTACTACAGAGGCAAAAGCGGGGACGGTCGTAGGTGAGCCGAAAATAGACCGGACACGAGGGCTTCTTGGGCTGAAAAGCAAAAATGCCGATCTGCATGGATCGGCGTTTCGTCAAGAATGTTCTTAGTGGCCGGGGCGGAATCGACCCACCGACACAAGGATTTTCAACCAGTGTTTCCGTGCCAGACGAGATTTGATTGTAAGGTGAAGCCGCATTGCACTGTGTAGCACCAGACTGGAGGATAGCACCATGGCAATATTTGACAGTGACCGCACGCGGGCAAGTCACCTTGAGAAAGGCGTGTGAGGGTGACAGTTGATACGAACGTCTTGTTCGCGCCGTCGTGCAGGATGACTTGGTGCAAGAGCAGCAGGCTGCCACTCGCTTGCGGACGCTTCATTGATCGCGGTAACGCTGCCCTCGTTCTTCGAATTGGCATGGGTGTTGCGAAAGGTCTATGGCTTCTGGAGTGAAGATATTGCGCAGGAAGTTCTCGCACTGATCGCCACGGCAAACGTAGAAATGAACCGCCCCGCAGTTCTGGCCGGGTTGGCGGTACTGGACGCTGGAGGCGATTTCGCGGATGGCGTTAACGCTTAGAGGGCAATTGGTTCTGTGGCGAGACTTTCGTGTCTCTTGATAAAAGGGCGGTCGCGTTGCTGGTGGGGCAAGGCCAATCCGCGCGTTCGCTGTAGGTGGGCGGTCGCGCTACCCAAGTGCCCTGGCTCTGAAAACGAAAACGCCGACCACGAGGGTCGGCGTTTTCACTTTTTATTCTTGGTGGCCCGGGGCGGAATCGAACCACCGACACAAGGATTTTCAGTCCTCTGCTCTACCAACTGAGCTACCAGGCCAAGAGGCAGCATTATAGCAGGGAATCCTTGGTTTGCAATAGCCTTTTTCCATTGAGGGAAAGCTATAATGCGCGGATGAACAAGCCCACGCATCACCATGTGCAGACTGCGGTCTGCATCGTCGGCAATGGCGCCATTGCCAAGACGGCAGCCCTGGCATTTGCCCAGTCCGGATTGAGTGTGACCTTGCTGGGGCCGCCACCGGCGCCAACTCGCCCGGATGAGGCGAGCTGGGACGTCCGCGTGTTCGCCCTCAACCACACCGCCCACCGCTTGCTCGATTCCCTGAAAGTGTGGGGGGCGATGGACCAGTCGCGCATTGCGCCGGTTGACGCCATGCTGGTCAACGGCGACGGCAGCAAGGCAGGCGCGCTGAACTTCGATGCTTACGGCGCCCACACCGGCACCTTGTGCTGGATCGTGGAAGACCGCAACCTTAACCAGGCTTTGGATGCAGCGCTGCGCTTTGCCCAGAACGTGCATTTCGTGCACGGCAAGGCCGTCGCATTGAAGCATGACGAACAGGGCGCCGTGATCACGCTGGACGATGGCTCCCACCTCGGCGCTTCGCTGGTGGTAGGCGCCGACGGCGCCCAGTCCTGGGTGCGCGGCCAGTGCGATATCGGCCTCGATTACCGTCCATATAACCAGAGCGGCGTGGTGTCGAACTTTGCCTGCGAGCTGCCGCACCATGGTGTGGCGCACCAGTGGTTCACCGGCGAGCAGGGCATCGTGGCCTTGCTGCCGCTGCCGGGCAACCAGGTCTCGCTGGTGTGGTCGGCGCCTGACATGCTGGCCGATTCCCTGTGCCGTGAAGGCGCCACCGCGCTGGCCGAAAGGCTGGCGGCGTTTGCCCGGGAAAAACTGGGCAAACTGACCCCGCTGCAGCCGGAAGTAGTCAAGGCCTTCCCGCTGCGGCTGATGCGCCCCCATTCCATGGTGGCGCCGCGCGTGGCCCTGGTGGGCGATGCCGCCCATGTGGTGCATCCGCTGGCCGGGCACGGCATGAACCTGGGCTTTGGCGACGTTCAGGAACTGGTGAAAGCAGTGGCGGAGCGGGAAGAGCACCGCTCCATCGGCGATGACCGCGTGCTGGCGCGCTATGCCCGCGCACGCAAAGAAGAAGTAAGCCTGATGCTGGCCACAACAGATGGCCTGGAGCGCCTGTTCGGCACCGATCTCGAACCGGTGCGCGCAGTGCGTAATTTCGGGCTAAACTTGCTGGATAAATTGCCGGGCGTAAAGCGCCGGCTGATTTCACATGCCCTCGGAAAGCTGTAAAGCGGAGACCCTATGAATAAGAGTAAGCTGGTATTGGCATTGGCTTCGGTCATGCTGATGTCCTGTGCGGACGCGCAGAACGCAAAAGAAGAAGCGCAACTGCGCAAAGCCCTGGCGGAGCGCCTGAACGGCGTCAAGATCGATTCCGTCAAGAAGTCCCCGATCGCCGGGATGTATGAAGTGGCCATCGGCAGCGAGGTGCGCTACACCGACCCGAGCGGCCGCTTCCTGGTCGAAGGCCACATCATCGACCTGCAGACCCGCACCGACCTGACCCAGGCCCGCATCGATGACCTGAACAAGATCAAGTTCGACGAACTGCCGTTCGAACTGGCGCTGAAGACCGTCAAGGGCAACGGCAAGCGCGTGATGGCGATTTTCGAAGATCCGAACTGCGGCTATTGCAAGCGCTTCCGCCAGACGACGCTGGCCAGTACGGACAACGTGACCGTATACACCTTCCTGTACAACATCCTGTCGCCGGATTCGTTCACCAAATCGCAGAACATCTGGTGCTCGGCCGACCGCAACAAGGCCTGGGACGACTGGATGTTGAACGGCAAGGCGGCGCCTGCTGCGCCAAATGGCTGCACCTCGCCGAACGACAAGGTACTGGCCCTGGGCCAGAAAATGAGCATCAATGGCACGCCTGCGATTTTCTTCGCCGACGGCAGCCGCATTGCAGGAGCAGTTGACCAGCGTACGCTGGAAGCGAAGTTCGCCACCATCAAATAGTCGTATAACTAGGGAGCTGGCATGGTCACATTGAACATCAACGGGCGCGACGTGCAAGTCGACGCCGACCCTTCTACGCCCATACTCTGGGCCCTGCGCGACAACCTCAATATGACCGGCACCAAGTTTGGCTGCGGCATGGCGATGTGCGGCGCCTGCACGGTGCACCTGGAAGGACAGGCAATCCGCTCCTGCGTGACGCCGATTTCGGCGGCCGTGGGGCAGAAGATCACCACCATCGAAGCCATGTCCGCCGACAAGGTGGGCAAGGCGGTGCAGGATGCCTGGGTCAAGCACGATGTTCCACAATGCGGCTATTGCCAGAGCGGGCAGGTGATGAGCGCGACGGCCCTGCTGCGCACCAACAAGGCGCCGAGCGACGCCGATATCGATAACGCCATGTCGGGCAATATCTGCCGCTGTGGTACCTATCAACGGATCCGCGCCGCCATCAAGGACGCCGCGAAATCCATCGCTTGAGGGAGGCCGCCATGCGCAAAGAATGGTTCATGGCAGCTCAAGCGGACGGTGTGGCTCCTGAAGGAGTGTCGCGCCGTACTTTCCTGAAGGCCGGCAGTGGCCTGATCCTCGGCTTCTACGTGGCCAGCAACGGCGGGCGCTTTGCCCGTGCGCTGGCTGCCGACGCGCCGGCCAAGCCGCCTGTGGCGCCCAACGCCTTCCTCCACATTGCACCTGACAATACCGTCACCATCCAGGTCAACCGCCTCGAATTCGGCCAGGGCGTGCACACCGCGCTGCCAATGCTGATCGCTGAGGAGCTGGACGCCGATTGGTCGCAGGTGCGTTCATCGCTGGCGCCGGCCGGCGATCCGTACAAGGATCCCAACTTCGGTATCCAGATGACGGGTGGCTCCACCGCCGTCAAGCACTCCTGGCAGCAGCACCGCGAAATCGGCGCCCGTGCGCGGGCCATGCTGGTTGCCGCAGCGGCCGAACAGTGGAAGGTGCCTGTTTCGCAGGTGCGTGCTGCAAAGGGCATGCTGACCGGCCCGTCCGGCCAGAGCGCGACTTATGGCGCGATGGCCGATGCGGCGATGAAGCAGCCTGTGCCGAAGGAAGTCAAGTTGAAGGACCAGAAGGACTTCACCATCATCGGCAAGCCGACGCCTCGCCTTGATGCGCGCGCCAAGTCGACCGGCACCCAGCAATTCGGCATGGACTTCAAGCCGGAGGGCGCGAAAGTGGCGGTGCTGATGCGTGCCCCGGTCTTTGGCGGCAAGGTGAAGAAGTTCGATGCCTCCAAGGCCAAGGCCATTCCGGGCGTGATCGATGTTGTCAAGGTCGATACCGATCGTGGCGGCAGCGGCCTGGCGGTGGTGGCGAACGGCTACTGGCCGGCCAAGCAGGGCCGCGAGGCGCTGGTGGTCGAGTGGGATACCGACGGCCTGGAAAAGATCAGCAGCAAGAAACAGCTCGCCGAGTACAAGGCGCTGGCGAAGAAGGCCGGCACGCCGGTGAAGAAGGCCGATGTCGCAGCCATCGCCAAGGCGCCGAAGAAAATCAGCGCAACCTACGAGTTCCCTTACCTGGCGCACGCGCCGATGGAGCCGCTGAACTGCGTGGTGGACCTGAAGGCCGATTCCTGCACTATCTGGGCGGGCAGCCAGTTCCAGACGCTGGACGCGGTAGCCGCCGCCAAGGCTGCCGGGCTGACACCGGACAAGGTCACGCTGAACACCATGATGGCCGGCGGTGGTTTCGGCCGTCGCGCGGTGCCGACCTCCGACTACATCGTGGAAGCGGTGAACGTGGCCAAGGCCTGGGGCAAGGGTCCGCTCAAGCTGATCTGGAGCCGTGAGGACGATATCAAGGGCGGCTACTACCGTCCTTCCCATGTGCACCAGGCCGATATCGGCTTTGATGCCAAGGGCAATATCGTGGGCTGGAACCATGTGATCGTTGGCCAGTCCATCATCACCGGCACTCCGTTCGAGCCGATGATGGTCAAGGATGGGGTGGACGCCACCATGGTCGAAGGCATGGGCGATCCGTACTCGGTGCCGATGAACCTGAGCGTGCATAACGTGAAGGCCAATGTGCCGGTGCTGTGGTGGCGTTCCGTGGGTTCGACCCACACCGCCTTCGTGATGGAGACGCTGATCGACGAGGCAGCGCACGTCGCCAAAATGGATCCGGTGGAATACCGCCGCAAGCTGATCGATCCCAAGCATGCACGCCAACTGGCGGCGCTCAACCTGGCGGTCGAGAAGTCGGGCTATGGCAAGAGCAAGCTGCCGAAAGGCCAGGCCTGGGGCGTGGCGCTGCACGAGTCGTTCGAGACCTCCGTGGCTTACGTGGTGGTGGCGTCGATGAAAAATGGCCAGCCCAAGGTGCACAAGGTAACCGCGGGTGTGCACTGCAACCTGCCGGTGAACCCGATGACCATCGAAGCGCAGGTGCAGGGTGCTGCGTTGATGGGGCTGGGCACCACTTTGCCTGGCGCGGCGATCACGCTGAAGGATGGCGTGGTCGAGCAGTCGAACTTCAGCGATTACACGGTGGCGCGCATGACAGACATGCCGGTGGTGGAAGTGTTCACCGTGGCTTCCACCGACAATCCGACCGGCATGGGCGAGCCAGGCTTGCCGCCGCTGGCGCCGGCCCTGGCCAACGCAGTGTTCAAACTGACCGGCAAGCGCGTTCGCAAGCTGCCGTTCGACCTGAGCAAGGCCTGAGGCAGGCGTTGCACGTGACCGCCCCCACTGCCGCCCAAGCATCCGCCGCTGCTGCGGATGCGGGCGTCACGACGGGCGGCGGCACAGTCGTCGGCGTCCTGCTGGCCGCCGGCCGTGGCAGCCGGTTCGATCCGACAGGCGAGCGTTACAAACTGCTGCAGGCTTTGCCGAACGGCGAACCGGTTGCCGTCGCCAGTGCCCGCGCCATGCTGGCTGCACTGCAGCGCGTGGTTGCCGTTGTGCGGCCGGATGATGCGGCAACGGCCAACCAGCTCCGGGCCGCCGGCTGCGAAGTCATCGCCTGCGCCAATGCCGACGCAGGGATGGCTGCCTCGCTGGCATGTGGCGTACAGCATGCGCGCGAGGCCGACGGCTGGCTGATTGCGCTGGCCGACATGCCTTATGTTCAGCCGTCCACGATGGCCGCGCTGGCAAAGGCGGTAGGGCAGGGCGCCGGTGCGCAAAACCCGGCTGCGATTGCGGCGCCACTGTACCAGGGCCGGCGCGGCAATCCCGTCGCCTTCGGCCACGCCCACTTGCCGGCCTTGCTGGCGCTGGCCGGCGACCAGGGCGCCCGCAGCATATTGAAGAACAACCCGGTTAACGAATTGACGGTGGACGATCCCGGCATCCTGCAAGACATCGACACGCCGTCCGACATCCAATGAAAAAAATCAGCTACACCATCGCCGCCAAAGACCCGGCAACCCATATGTTCCAGGTCAGCATGACCATTGAAGCGCCGGCCCCGGAGGGCCAGGTCCTGGTGCTGCCAGCCTGGATCCCGGGCAGCTACATGATCCGCGAGTTCTCGCGCAATATCGTGCAGATCCGCGCCGAAGCGGGCGGCCAGCCGGTGGAGCTGGCAAAGCTCGACAAGCACTCATGGCAAGCCGCGCCATGCAAGGGCAAGCTCACCGTGCATTACGAAGTCTATGCCTGGGACCTGTCGGTGCGCGCCGCCCACCTCGACCAGACCCACGGCTTCTTCAACGGCACCAGCGTGTTCCTGCGTGCCCTTGGACAGGAAGGCGAGCCGCATGTGGTCGACATCCAGCGCCCAGGCCACGAGGCAGCGGCCAAATGGCGCGTTGCCACGGCATTGAAAGAGCTGAAGGCCAAGCGCTACGGCTTTGGCACATATATCGCGCAGGATTACGACGAACTGATCGACAGCCCGGTAGAAATGGGTACGTTCGAGATGGCCAGCTTCAAGGCGCTGGGCGTGCAGCACGACGTGGTATTCACCGGCCGCGTGCCCAACCTCGACATCGCCCGCGTCTGCGCCGACCTGAAACAGATCTGCGAAACCCAGATCGCCTTCTTCGAGCCGCGCAGCAAAAAAGCCCCGATGGACCGCTACGTCTTCATGACGATGGTGGTGGGCGACGGCTACGGCGGCCTGGAACACCGCGCTTCGACCGCGCTGTTCTGTTCCCGCGCCGACCTGCCGACCGTCGCGCAGAGAGGCAAGGAGCCGAGCGAAGGCTATATGAAGTTCCTGGGCCTGTGCAGCCACGAATACTTCCACACCTGGAACGTCAAGCGCATCAAGCCGGCAGTGTTCGCGCCCTACGATTACCAGGTGGAGAACTACACCCCGCTGCTCTGGCTGTTCGAGGGCTTTACCAGCTACTACGACGACCTGATGCTGGTGCGCGCCGGCCTGTTGTCGGAAGAGGGCTACTTCAAGATGCTGGGCAAGACTGTCGGCGCCGTGCTGCGCGGCAGCGGCCGCACCAAGCAAAGCGTGGCCGATTCCAGCTTCGACGCCTGGGGCAAATACTACCGCCAGGACGAGAATTCGCCGAACGCCATCGTCAGCTACTACGCCAAGGGCTCGCTGATCGGCCTGGGCCTGGACCTGACCATTCGCGCCAAGACCAATGGCAAGCGCTCGCTGGACGACATCATGCGCGCGCTGTGGCAGAAGTTCGGCCGCGACTTCTACAACGGCAAGCCGCGCGGCGTGACCCCGGAAGAGGTGGAAGCGCTGTTCGACAGCGTGGCCGGCTTCAAGCTGAAGACTTTCTTCGACAAATACATCCGCGGCACCGACGACGTGCCGTTGGCCAAGCTGCTGCCGCAATTCGGGGTGGGCTACAAGGACGAGCGCAAGGCTTCCAAGCCTAGCCTGGACGTCAATATCGGACGCGAAGGCGCCGACTGCAAGCTGAGCGCCGTGCACGACGGCGGCGCTGCGCAGAAGGCCGGCCTGTCGGCCAATGACCTGCTGGTGGCGATCGACGGCCTGCGCGTCAGCGGCAACCCGTCCAATGTGGACGGCCTGCTGTCGCGCTACAAGGTAGGCGAGACGGTGCAGGTGCATGCTTTCCGCCGCGACGAGCTGATGGCCTTCGACGTGGTCCTGCAAGGCGACCGTGTGCCGGGCATCACCATCGCAGTGGAGCAGCAGAAGACCAGCCTGCGCCGCCCAAGCGCATGAAGATGCCGTGAAGTTCGCGCTGGACCCGTTCACCATCCTGTTCACCACCACGCTGACCTGCGCGGTGCTGGCGGTAGCCATGTATTCCATGCATATGAGCTTCCGCCGCGAGGTGGCCGGTGTCGGGCACTGGGCGGGCGGCTTGCTTTGCATGGTCGGCGCCGGCGGGCTGTTCCTGTCGCGCGGGACGCTGCCCGATGAAGTGGCGCTGCCGGCCGCGAATACCTGCCTGATGTGGGGCATCGGCCTCTCGATGGTGGGGACTCGGCGCTTTTTTGGCGTGCCGCCGGGATGGACGATTTTCCATGCCGTGTGGGTGCTGGAGCTGGCGGCCATCCTGTGGTGGCTGCTGGCCGAACCCAATTTCCCGCGCCGCGCAACGGCCTTCAGCTTCCTGGTCGCGGTGTTCTACGCTGACCAGTTGCGCCTGGTCTGGCGTTATCGCACGCCGCACTTTACCAGCTGGTTCTTCGGTATCCTGCTGGCGCTGCAAGTGGTGAATGTGCTGACGCGCGGCGTGGCCGCCATGTTTATCAGCGGCGAGGCGGCGGACCTGATGCAACGCAGCCCGCTCGTCAACGTCTACCTGGCGCTGGCCAACTTCATGACCTTGCTGATGACGGTCGCCTTCCTCATGCTGGCTACGCGCAAGTTGCAGAAAATCCTGGAACAGCGTTCCACCCATGATCCCCTGACCGGCGTGCTGAACCGGCGCGGTTTCCTGCAATGCTTCAGCGGCGTGCGGGCCCGCCAGCAGCGCCATGATGCGCCGCTGGCGCTGATGGCCATCGACCTTGACCTGTTCAAGGCCATCAACGACCAGCATGGCCATGCACAGGGCGATAAAGTGCTGGTGCATGTCGCGGCGGTGGTGCTGCGCTCGGTGCGCCAGTGCGATTTCGTCGCCCGCTTCGGCGGCGAGGAGTTCGTGGTCCTGCTGCCGGACACCGCGCTGCCGCACGCGCAGCAACTGGCGCAGCGCATCCAGTCTCAATTGCATGAATGCCAACAGCCAGGCCTGCCGGCTTGTACAATCAGCATCGGTATTGCCGGACAGCAAACATCGGGCGAATCCCTGGACAGCCTCCTGTCGCGCGCCGACGCGGCCCTGTACCGGGCCAAGGAAAATGGCCGCAACCGCACTGAAATAGCGGCTCATACACCTTTAGCGGCTTGACTGTCGCCACGTTGGCGGCTGTCGTTTTCATGCCGCAGAGACTATTATTTTGCCCGCCGGTAATTTAACATCAGCCATTACGAGTTTGGCTACGTTTAATTTATGACTTATCTACTGCACATCGTCGCGCGCGAAGTTCCTGCCAACGATGCGGAAGTTCTCCCATTCCTGGAACAGATTGCCGGCGCAACCATCAGCATTGCGCCATCCCAGCAGTTAAAAAGTTTTCGCGATGCCATCCTGAAGCTGTTCCCCTGCCTGACCAGTTATGGTGCAGGTGACAAGGCCGTCGATGCCTGCCCATGGGCGGATGGCCCGCTGGCCGACAACTTCAAGGGCGGCTATGGCAGCGTAGCGATCGCGCGCCGCCACGATGAAGTGATTCCTCACGTACTGCGCATTGCCAGTGACCTTGGGGTGACCGTGGTGGACGAGCAAAACGGCGCCGTGCACCGGCCACTGGCTTACCAGGTCGTGCTGGAGGGCCCGCTGGAAGGCGTGGAAATCGAAGTCGCCGCGACCCAGCTTGCGGAGTTGATGAACCAGCCGCTGCCGCAGATGGTGCTGCTGCTGCATTCGCGCCGCCGCACCCTGGTCAAGAAAGGCCTGACCCGCGCACAAGCCGAGGTTTACGTCACCGCGCTGCGCGACCGGGCGAGCTGCCGCGCCACGGTTTCTCCCGAGCCGCGCAAAGCCGCTGCCAAGGCGGCGCCAAAGGCGCCAAGCGCGCCGCCGGCGCGTGTGGCGCAGCCGCAGCCGGCAACCAGCTTCGACCAGCCGGCCTTTGTCGGCATCGAACCGGACGACAAGATGTTCAAGGCCGCAGAATCCCAGCGCATGGCTGCCCGGGCGCTGGGCATCAGTATTGCAGTGCTGTTGCTGGTCATGGTCCTTCGCCTCAAGTCGCCTTACCTGATTTCGCTGGCATTGGCGATGAATGTGCTGGGCGCGATCGCGGTGTTCCAGCTCGGCCAGGCGACTGGCTCCAGCCTGTTCCGCTTCGTATTCGCGCCGCTGGCGCTGGTTCCCGGCGTGGGCAGCCTGCTGGCCGCCTGGAGCTATTTCCGCGCCGCGAGTGTCCTGAAAGAGAACGGCCTTGCCACCAGCAACTCCTTGCTGGACGCCGACGAAGTGCGCGAACTGGGCGGCCGCGAAGGGATGCTGCCATCCACCAAACTGCTGCTCGCACTGCTGGTCCTCGCGGCAGCTGGCGCATACGCTTTCGTCAACTACCTGCCTTGAGATCGATGCGGATCGGCGCGATCGCATAGAAATAGAAACCGGCCAGGCCGGCGAGAATGGCGAGGCGAGTTGTCGTTTTCATGTCTCGCCAGTCTTTATTTTTGCACTATAGTAATTTACCATGCATTGTTAATTGTTTAATTGGCTTGCATGAGTTACCAGATTCAACTGGCGTCGGTCGCCACACCTGAGGCGGACCTGGACGTTTTTCCCTTCATGAACAAGTTGAGGCAAGAAAGCGGCGGGCAACCGCCGTCGGCCTTGCTGAAGCGCTTTCACGACGCGCTGGTGGCGCTGTTCCCGGACACCCCATGGTCGGAGGGCCATTTCGCCGGCGATGCTGGCCGCCTGAGCGTGACCTATCGCCGCGACGAAGTCATGCCGCATGTGCTCCATCTGGCCGGCCAGCTCGGCCTGACGGTGGTGGACAACCAGTCCGGCGAAGTGCACCGCCCTGCGCTTTACCAGGTTGTGCTGGAAGGCCCGGCTCCAGGCGTGGAGCTGGGCGAAGCCGCCCGGCGCCTTGCGGCTTTGATGCGCAAGCCGATAACGGAAATGCTGGCGCTGCTGTCGGGCGGGCGCCGGACCATCGTCAAGAGAGGCGTGCTGCGCGCCCAGGCCCAGCATTATGTCGACGCATTGAAAGAGCGTGCCGGCTGCCACGCCACGCTCAACCTGGAATCCGGCCGCGAGATAGGCCAGGCGCCGCCGCCACCAAGCCCGCCGCAGGCACGCCCGCCCGTTGCAAAGCGGGCGCCGGCGGCAGCCGGCCTGTCGCTGGAACCAGCAGAAGCGACAACAGCCATGCCGCCGTTGTCGCGCCGTGAGCCGGAACCGGAAATGGTTGCGGCGCGTGATTCCGGCGCAGACCCGGGCCTGTACATTCTGGCCGATGGCCTGCGCCTGACGATATATGCGAGCGTGCTTTACGTGGCCGCGAGCTATTTCATCCGCGGCCTGGCCGGCTGGCCGGCGCCCGTCCTGGCGATCTCCGTTACCGCCTTGGCGATGGCTGCCGTCTATCGCCTGGCCAAGGGAGCCGGATCGAACATTGTCATGCGGATCCTGGCGGTGGCCTTCATGATTATCCCGCTCGCCAACATCCTGGTTCTGCTGCTGATGATCCGGCGCGGCAAAGTGACGCTGCGTGAAAATGAAATCGGCACCGGCTGGTTGGGCGCTACCTTCGACGATATCGTTCGCCTGCGCGGCGGCAACCACGCCATTCTCCCGTCGACCATCGTCGGCGTGATCGCCGCGCTAGGCGTGGCTGGCCTGGTCGGGCTGGGGAAGCAGACTGCGGAGAAGCATGTCGAAGCAGCACTGGGCAGCCATCCACAGCCTTGCGCAATCGTCGGCATCTGGGAGTCCAGCAAGATCGGCCCGGATGGCAGGGTGCTCATGCGCGATGACGGCAGTTATTTTGTGCTGCCGGTGAAGGGCAAAGAGGACAAGGTCAAGGAGGAGCAGGGTGAATGGGCCGTACGCAACCGCAACTTCGTATGGCAGGTGCCGCTGGCCGACAAACCATGGATGACGGTTGAACGCATCGAGGCCTTCAAGATCAGCCTCGATGGCCAGACCATCACCATGTTCGAGCCGCAGTCGAAGGGCCTGTTTACCGAATGGCGCCGCGCCGGCGCCATGAAATCGGAACGCTGCGGATTTAACTGAACAGCTTGCGCAGCTCGGCTCCCGGGTCGGGCGCGCGCATGAAGGCTTCGCCGACCAGGAACGCATGCACGTCGTTTTCGCGCATGCGCTGCACGTCGGCCGGGGTCATGATGCCGGATTCGGTGATCACCATGCGTTCTTGCGGGATGCGCGACAGCAGGTTGAGCGTCGTGTCCAGCGTCACGTCGAAGGTGCGCAGGTTGCGGTTGTTGATGCCGATCAGGCGGCTCTTCAGGTTCAGCGCAGCAGTCAGCTCGTCGCCGTCGTGCGATTCGATCAGCACGTCCATGCCCAGTTCGTGGGCGCAGGCTTCCATCTCCGCCATCAGGCCATGGTCCAGGGCTGCCACGATCAGCAGGATGCAGTCGGCGCCCATCGCGCGCGCTTCATAGATCTGGTACATGTCGACCATGAAATCCTTGCGCAGCACGGGAATGTCGCAGGCAGCGCGCGCCTGCTGCAGGTATTCGTTCGCGCCCTGGAAGAAGTTCACGTCGGTCAGCACCGACAGGCAGGCCGCGCCGGCTTCGGCGTAGCTCTGGGCGATGTCGGCAGGGCGGAAGTCGGCACGCAGTACGCCTTTCGATGGCGAGGCTTTCTTCACTTCGGCAATGACGCCGGCATGGCCGCCTTCGATTTTCTTGCGCAGGCTGGCTTCAAAGCCGCGCAGGCCGGCGCGCAAGTCCTTGTCGCCTTCCACTTCGTCACGCAGGGATTGCAGGCTGCGGTGCTTCTTGGCAGCGGCTACTTCGTCGGCCTTGACGGCCAGGATTTTGTTCAGGATATCGGACATGATGATTCTCAGTGTTGTTCGGCCAGGGCCAGGCGTGCGCCGAGCGCGATGAACAGGCCTCCGGTCACGCGGTTCAGCCACAGGGCCACCAGCGGTTTGACCTTCAGCTTCGCGCTCGCGAAGGCGGTAAAGATGGCAAGGCCGTTACACCACAGCATGCCGTTGAAATTGAAAATGCAGCCAAGGACGAGGAAGGCCAGTGGCTTGTTGGCCGCATTCGCGTCGATGAACTGCGGCACGAAAGCCAGGAAGAATAACGCGACTTTCGGATTCAGGACGTTGGTCAGGAAGCCTTGGGCGAAGATTTTGCGGTAGGGCAGGGCAGCCGGCGGCGCAAACCGGTAGGACGGTGCCTGACCCAATGGGTCAGGCGGGACGGCCGATCCGGCCGGTTTGCCGGTTTCGCTGGTCTTAAGCCGCGCGCGCAGCATGGCAATGCCGCACCAGACGATATACGCCGCACCAACCCATTTCACCACGGTGAAAGCGGTGGCGGAAGTGGCCAGCACCGCTGACAGGCCAAGCGCCGCCGCGCCGATATGCACCATGGTGCCGGCGCCAATGCCCAGGGCTGCGGCGCAACCCGCGCGCCAGCCCTGCGTGGCGCTGCGCGCCATGATCAGCAATGAGTCCGGTCCAGGCATGATGTTCAGCAGCAGACCGGAGATTACAAACAGCGTCAGGTCGTGGATGCCGAACATCGCTTAACCCTCCCGGCCGAGTTCCTGGGTGACGCGGACGAACTGTTCCAGCTTGGCGACGGCCGCCCCGGAGGACACGGCTGCGCGAGCGCGCGCCAGGCCATCCTCGATCGAGGACGCCACGCCTGCCGCATACAGGGCAGTACCGGCATTCAGCGCCACGATGTCCGATGCCGGACCCGGCTCGCCGCGCAGCGCTTCCATCACGCGGGCCTTCGACTCCGTCGCATCGGCCACCTTGAGGTTGCGCGAAGCGATCATCGACAGGCCGAAGTCTTCAGGGTGGATCTCGTATTCGCGGATTTCGCCGTTGACCAGTTCACCCACCATGGTGCCCGCGCCCAAGGATACTTCATCCATATTGTCGCGGCCATACACCACCACCGCATGCTGCGCGCCCAGGCGTTGCAGCACGCGCACCTGGATACCGACCAGGTCAGGGTGGAACACGCCCATCAGGATATTCGGCGCGCCGGCCGGATTGGTCAGCGGGCCAAGGATATTGAAGATCGAGCGCACACCCAGTTCGCGGCGCACCGGAGCCACGTGCTTCATTGCGGCATGGTGATTCGGCGCGAACATGAAGCCGATGCCGGTTTGCGCGATCGACTGCGCGATCTGTTCCGGCTTCAGGTTGATGTGCGCGCCCAGCGATTCGATCAGGTCCGCGCTGCCGGAAGACGAAGACACGGAACGCCCGCCATGCTTGGCCACGCGCGCGCCGGCGGCGGCGGCAACAAACATCGAAGCGGAAGAAATATTGAAGGTGTGGGCGCCATCGCCGCCGGTGCCGACGATATCCACCAGGTTGGTGGTATCCGCCATCGGCACCTTGGTCGAGAACTCGCGCATGACTTGCGCCGCAGCGGTGATCTCGCCGATGGTTTCCTTTTTGACGCGCAGTCCCATGGTCAGCGCCGCCACCATCACCGGCGACATTTCGCCGGACATGATCTGGCGGAACAGGTGCAGCATCTCGTCGTGGAAAATCTCACGGTGTTCGATGCAGCGAACCAGTGCTTCTTGATGCGTGATTGACATGATGCTTCCTTCTCTTATTTGCGATCGAGGAAATTCTTCAGCAAGGCGTGGCCGTGCTCGGACAGGATGGACTCAGGGTGGAACTGCACACCCTCGATGTCGTACTCCTTGTGCCGCACGCCCATGATTTCGCCGTCGTCGGTCCAGGCTGTGACTTCCAGGCAGGAAGGCAGCGAGGATCGCTCGATTGCCAAAGAGTGGTAGCGGATTACCGTGAACGGGCTGGGTAAGCCCTGGAACACGCCCACACCCGTATGCGCGATAAGAGAAGTTTTGCCAT
>Ga0102591_1002741_pt1 | contig 17967 bp, 17 predicted proteins | sample AraplaCol_mCL_r2_2_FD_76860 | JGI IMG/M metagenome (GOLD analysis project Ga0102591, IMG submission 76860) | Arabidopsis root microbial communities from North Carolina, USA - plate scrape MF_Col_mCL_r2 (SPADES assembly) (version 2) | ecosystem: Host-associated > Plants > Roots > Endosphere... | reverse complement strand
CGAGGGTTATGGTGAACACTGCTGGGGATTTACCGCCTGTGACGGCCCGGGCTGGGTGAAGGCGGATGCCGGTGGGATTCGTCGCGAGTTCTTCGATTACATAGCGCGCGGCGCGCCGTTCGGGCCTGATGACGGGACCGTAGCGCCCTGGGTTGTCGTGGCATCCCTGCCTTTTGCGCCCGAGATTGTCCTTCCGACCGTCCGGAAGTTCGCGGGCATGAAGCTGGGGATGACCCGGCTTTACGGCTTCAAGCCATCATTCAATCAGACCTTCAAGGATCCGAACAGTCCGACTGGCTGGTGGATCAGCCCCTACCACTTCGGCATCGACCAGGGGCCGGTGGCGCTGATGATCGAGAATTACCGCACCGGCCTTTTGTGGACGCTGATGCGTGATTGCGAGCCTATTGTCAGGGGGTTGCGGCGAGCGGGGTTCACCGGCGGCTGGCTGTAGGCGGGGCCGCGGCGATCCACCCAACGATGCCCTGCCAAGTTCGGTCAGTGGGAGCCGCGAAGCTGGTCGTCCTTCAGCCAATTTCGATTGAAGACACTCTTCGTCCCGTCCGTCGCCTGCGACGTATGAACGATATCGTCCCGCAACCACCAGTCAATCGAGGTACCGGGCGCCGATAGCGCGCCTTGTTCGAGGTCGGCTCTGACGAGGATTGATATCGATGGATCGCGCACCGTTTTGACGACCGCCGTTTCGGCGGCCGACAACGCGAACAGCGGTGCGACAACGCCCGTCACCAGAACGGACGCATAGACTGGGAGCGTTTGCGAGTACGACATGACATGCACCCCGCTGGAACTGCAGCAATACTACAATGTCGCAAGTCAAACCTACAGTCGACCCTCTATTTCCGGTGTTTTCTCGAATAGGATGCTCGGGCAAGCATAGAACAGCAATTGTTCTGCGGCCTGTCGCCTGCCGGCTCGTTTAACGAGAATTCGCTGGGCATCGCATGGCGTCGGCCTCAGCGGTGCGCTCGAGCGAGGCGGGTCGGGAGCGAGGTGATGTAACCGGGTGGCGCGCTGCGCGGAATTTGCGGTAGCAGTCGTGCCGCCGGTTCCATGGTTGAACCGGGCGATCAGCCGTGACGGGCTCGAAGCCTCGTCCTCCAGCCGGTTGGTCGCCGCCGTCGATTCGTCCACCATGGCAGCGTTCTGCTGGGTGACCTAATCCATCTCGTTGACCGCCATCCTGACTTCCGACGGTCCCGTCCGTTGTGCCGATGCCGCTATCTGACGACAAGAACAGGAACGGTGGAATTGGCGAGGACCTGCTGGGTTTGGCTGCCAAGTATCATTCTTCCGATGCCCGTGCGCCCATGTGAGGAAATAACTATCAGGCCGCAGTTTTTTGCCTGAGCAGTCTCGAGAATGGCCGTAGCAGGCGAGCTATTCATCTCGTGGACGAAATCGACTGTCACCTGCGCTTTCGCCGCCTTGTCGCGGACAACTCTTTCGATCTCGATCAGGTCTTCTTTCACCGCGTGATTATAGCTGTCCATGGCCTGTGCCTGAACGACTCCCTGAAGCGCAAAGCCGGCCAGCGGCACCGTGACGTTGATGACCGTCGCTGGAATGCCGAGCGCCTTTGCAAGTGCAAGACCGTGATCGACACCCTTGGAGGCAAGTTCCGAGCCGTCGGTTGGAATGAGTATGCGCTTGTACATGGGACATCCGTTCCAGATCGTGGTGCAATAAATTCATTCAAACCTAGCGGACTGTCCATGTCGAACATTGATCCGCGTCAAGATGGCGAACATGTTTCCCCGATGTTGACGAAGCAACGGAGGACGCGCGACTTTAGACGCTGGCGTGCGAACACGAGAGGGCACCGCGCAACGTGGCAAAGCGCAGCTGCTAATGCCAAGCGTTGGCGAGAGTTAGTGGCGCACCCGACAGGATTCGAACCTGTGACCTTTGGAATCGGAATCCAACACTCTATCCAGCTGAGCTACGGGTGCATGCCGAGGCGCTTGAATCGCCTTGTCCGATGCGAGGTTCTTAGCCTAGCTTCTCGCTGGCTTCAATCTACAAAATGAAAAGTCCGCCGTTCTTGCGGGCGGCGGACTTTTATGTCTCACGTCTGCGGGTCAGGCCTGCATGGCGCCGGGGCCGGGGATGGCCTTTGGCGGCACCTTGCCGAGGATGATCATGCCGAGCACTTCGTCCTTGGTGACATCTTCGGTGCGGGCATGGCCGACGACCTGGCCGTTCTTCATCACCGAGACACGATCGGCGAGGTCGAAGACGTCGTGGATGTCGTGGCTGATCAGGAAGATGCCGATGCCTTCCTTCTTCAGCTGCTTGATCAGCTCGCCGACCTGCGCCGTTTCCTGGGGCCCGAGAGCCGCCGTTGGCTCGTCCATGATCAGGATGCGGGCATCGAAGAGGATCGCGCGGGCGATCGCCACAGACTGCCGCTGGCCGCCGGAAAGTGCTTTCACCGGCTCCTTGAAGCGGCGGAAGTTGGGGTTGAGGCGGCCCATCACCTCACGCGCGGAGGCTTCCATGGCGACGTCATCGAGCGTGCCCCACTTCGTGCGGATCTCGCGGCCGAGATAGAGGTTGGCGGCGGCATCGACGTTATCGGCGACGGCGAGCGTCTGGTAGATCGTCTCGATGCCGTACTTCTTCGCATCGCGCGGATTGCGGATGTCTGCCGGCTCGCCATTAATCAGGATCTCGCCGCTGTCGCGCTTGTAGGCGCCGGAGAGGATCTTGATGAGCGTCGACTTGCCGGCGCCGTTGTGGCCGAGAAGGGCGACGACTTCGCCGGGGTAGAGATCGACCGAAGCATTGTCCACAGCGTGGATGCCGCCGAAGGAGATCGAGATGTTTTTCATTTCCACAAGGGGAGTGCGTTGATCAGTCATATCTAGGACTCCTCTTTACTTCGACCGCGAGCGATAGACGGTGTCGAGCCAGACGGCAACGACAAGCACGGCGCCCACGACAACATTTTGTATGGGCGTGTCGACGTTGGCGAGGCCCATCCCCGATTGCAGCGACTGCATGACCAGCGCGCCGAGCATTGCGCCGGCGATCGTACCGGTGCCGCCGGCGAGCGAGGTGCCGCCGATGACGGCTGCGGCGATCGTATAGAGCTCGTAGGTCGTGCCTTGCGAGTTGGCGGCGGCGTTGAGGCGGGCGGTCGAGATCGCCGCGGCGACAGCCGCGAGAAAGCCCATAAGCGCGAAGATCCGGACGGCGACCCAGCGGGTCTTGATGCCGGCGAGCTCGGCTGCTTCAGGGTTGCCACCGATCGCGAAGACGTAGCGGCCGAAGCGCAAGCGGGTGGCGATGAAGGTCATGACGATGCCGACGAGAATGGCGATCAGCACCGGCACGGCGATGCCGTAGGAGATGAAGAGCCCCGTTTCCGGCCAGGCGATGTTGTTGGCTTCGGCGTACTTCTTGGCGATCGCCACCGGCCAGTAATAGATGGTGGACACCCAGATGGCGCCAAGGACTAGGGTGCAGCCGAGAACTGCCAAGAAATACTCTGCCCAGAGCGGACGGCGTGGGAAGTTGAAACGCTTGCGCTGGTGGCGCGAGCCGATGATGCCGACGACGATCAGCACACAGGCGACAAGCCCGATGATCCAGCTCCACGTGGCTCCGACAGCCCCTTCAGCGCCGCCGCCCATAATGCGGAACGTCGTGTCGAGAGGTGCGACCGTCTGGCCCGATGTCACGTACCAGGCAAGACCGCGCCAGGCGAGGAAGCCGCCGAGCGTGACGATGAAGGAGGGGACACCCAGGAAGGCGATGATGACGCCCTGGAAAAGACCGATCAGCGTTCCGGCAACCAGACCGCAGACCAACGTGATCAGCCAGGTCCAGGAGTTGTCGAAGCCGAGGTACTGCGGCAGGAATTTCGCCTGGACGACGCCCATGATCATGGCGACAAGGCCAAGCATGGAGCCGATCGACAGGTCGATGTTGCGGGTGACGATGACAAGCACCATGCCGGTCGCGAGAACCGCGATTTCGGTCGTCTGGACCGAGAGGTTCCAGAGGTTGCGCGGCGTCAGGAAGAGCCCGCCGGTGTAGAGATGAAAGCCGATCCAGATGACGAGCAGCGCGGCGACCATGCCAAGCAGGCGCGTGTCGATCTCGGTTGCGCGCAGGAAGCGCGTAAAAGCGTTGCCCTCCGCCGAGCGCGGATGGCTCGATGAGGATTGCGTGATGTTTGCCATGGGTTTGCCGTTTCCCCCATTGTTTGGGCCGTGGCGCGGGTGCCCGAAAAGCCCGAACCGAGGTTGCCCTGTTCTTGAATTGACCACCGAGAGACTTCCGAAATGGCCGCTCAAGGCGCGGCACTATTCTGGCAGGGAATCAAAGCGTTCGGTGCGTTACGAGGCGGGAGTGTCCGTGGAGGAGGCACCATCCGCATCCGGCGCCGCAACGAGACCGCTGCGGCGCCGGCGTGTTGATTGACCTGGCGAAGATTAATCGCAGGCCTTGACGCTGCCGGCCTTTACGCCCTGGCAAGCTTCAGCCTTGGAAATCCAGCCGGCGTCGATGACGACGTTCAGGTTGTCCTTGGTGATGGCCTCCGGCTTCAGGAAGATCGACTGCATCTTCACCTTCTTCGGGCCGCCCTCGAAAGTGGTGACACCGTCGATCTTGCCCATCGTCTTGCCACCAGCGAGGTCGAGCGCGATTTCAGCAGCGCGCTTGCCGAGTTCGCGCGAGTCCTTCCAGACGGAAACCGTCTGAGTACCAAGCGCGATGCGGTTCAGAGCAGCCTTGTCGGCGTCCTGCCCCGAAACCGGAACGGTGCCTGCCATGCCCTGTGCGTCGAGCGCGGCAACAGCGCCACCGGCGGTGCCGTCGTTCGAAGCAACAACGGCGTCAACCTTGTTGTTGTTGGCGGTCAGGAACTGCTCCATGTTACGCTGGGCGTTCTGCGGCAGCCAGCCGTCGGTGTAGGCTTCGCCGACGTTCTTGATCTTGCCGGCATCGACAGCAGCCTTCAACACTTCCATCTGGCCCGAGAACAGGAAGTCCGCGTTCGGGTCGGACGAAGAACCCTTGATGAAGACGTAATTGCCTTCCGGCTTGGCCTTGAATACGCCTTCGGCCTGCAGGCGACCGACTTCCTTGTTGTCGAAGGTGATGTAGAAAGCAGCCGGATTTTCAATCAGGCGGTCGTAGCCGACAACCGGAATGCCTTCAGCAGCAGCCTTTTCGATGGCAGGGCCGATAGCATCGCTATCCTGGGCGAGAACGATGAGTGCATTCGCGCCCTGCGAAATCAGCGATTCAACATCGGTCAGCTGCTTTGCGGCAGACGACTGCGCATCAGCGGAAATGTACTTTGCGCCCTTGGCTTCGAGGGCCTTCTTGATGGCGGCTTCGTCGGTCTTCCAACGCTCTTCCTGGAAGTTCGACCAGGAAACGCCGACGACGAGATCAGCTGCCATTGCGGCGGTGTGCACCGACACGAGGATGGCCGCCCCGGCCATCAGCTTCAAAACAGACTTCATAAATATCCTCCCGAGTGAATAGCGGCCAGCCCCAGCCAGTGGTTCCTCCGGCCGCCGCGGTTCGCTGTCCAGAAAGGTTCGAATTATTTTCTCGACAGTCGAGAAATTAAGTGTCAGAGATTTTTTCAACTGTCAACACCGCACTACCGGCTTCGTTGCGTCGCGAAAAAATTGCTGGAGATGGGGTGTGAGCGAGGGCGGAATGCGAGGGGGAGAGGCCGGCATATATGCTGACCAAGTCGAGCACGGAGTTGGTCCGGCAGAGAAACAGCGTCCTTGTATTAGCTGCGCTTCGACGACATGGGGCGCTGGCGCATACAGAGATTGCCGACTTTACGAAGCTTTCCTCCGCGACGATTTCAGCAATCACGGCTGACCTCGAAAAAGCGCAAATCATTGAAAAATCCGAGCAGCAGCCAAGTAGCGGAAGAGGGCGTCCGCGCGTGCTGTTTCGACAGCGGCGCGACTGCGGCTACCTTGTCGTCGTGATCATTTCATCGGACGGCGTGCAATATTCGCTGGTCGACTACGCAGGCAAACTCATCGACCGGTTCAGCGAGGAAAGGTCGCATGATCCCGCCGGTGCCGAGCGGTTTATTGCCTCTATTAAACAGGGGCTTGCGCGCATTCTTTCACGCTCGAAGCTGCCCCAGGAAAGGGTGCTGCTGATATCGATCAGCAGCAAAGGTCTGGTGCATCCGACCGACCCTGTACTGGTGTGGTCGCCGATTTTCGGCAGCAATCAGATCGACTTCGAATCGGCCTTGCGGCCGGATTGGCAGGCCAGGATTTTTCTGGGGAACGAGACCCAGCTCGTCGCAGCCGCACTCGGCGCACATGAAGCGAATGCGAGGCCGGTTGATTTTCGGTCGCTCGCCGCCTTGTCGCTCGGACATAGTGTCGGGCTCGGCATCGTCCGGAGCACGGGGCCGGGCGAGCGTGAAGTGTCGGCCCCAAATTTTGGACATATGTTGCATATGGCAAACGGCGGCCTTTGTCGCTGCGGCAGCAGGGGATGCATCGAGGCTTATGCTGGCTTCTACGCCATTTTGCGCATGGCCTTCGAAGTGCCGCTCGACACGATCCCAGCCAAGTTCGTGCCGGTCGCCGGGCTCGACAAGATCGCCGCCCAAGCGCGACAGGGGCACCGCATGTCTGCCTTGGCATTCAGGCAGGCCGGTATTGCACTCGGAAATGGGCTTTCGCGTCTGCTAAGTCTGACAGAACGCATGCCGATCGCCATCACCGGGCCGGGAACGCGTTACTATGATCTGTTGCGACCGGGGATCGAGGAAGGGCTTGGCCAGACGCATGTCGTGCGGATGGAGGGAATGCCGGAGATCCGAGTCGTTCCCGACGAATCGATCCTCGTGTTCGAGGGTCATCTCGACCGGGCATTGTCGGTGATCGATCAGGAGCTGGTCTTGTCCGGTATCCAGGGATCGGATTAGCGGTGCGCCTAGCGGATCGTGCAGATGGAACGAGAAATGGCCGGGCAGGGACCCGGCCATTTCACAGGTGGCTTTCGGTCGGGAGAGGGCCGTCAGCCAATCTTGATGAGCTTGCCTTCCTTGACGGACTGCACGGCGGCATCGGCAAGCGCGAGGGCAGCCAGGCCATCGGCGCCCGACGGCGAGATGGTCGCGCCCTTTTCGATTGCGGCGATGAAGCTCGCGATCTCGTTGGCGTAAGCTTCGGTATAGCGAGTCATAAAAAAGTCATGCAGCGGCGGACGGGTATAGCCGTCGCCGTTGGCGACCTCGATCGAGACCGGACGCTGGTTCTCGGCAGCGACCATGCCCTTCGAGCCATGCACTTCGATGCGCTGATCGTAGCCGTAGGTGGCACGGCGGGAATTGGAGATGATTGCCTGCTTGCCGGATTTGGTCCGCAGGATCACGGAAACGCTGTCGTAGTCGCCGGCTTCGCCGATCGCCTTGTCGACGAGGACGGCGGCGGTCGCGCTGACGGCAACCGGCTCTTCGCCGAGCAGGAAGCGGGCCATGTCGAAGTCATGGATCGTCATGTCGCGGAAGATGCCGCCCGAACGCTTGATGTAATCGACTGGCGGGGCGCCAGGATCGCGCGAGGTGATCGTTACCATTTCGACATCGCCGATTCGGCCATCATCGATCGTCTTGCGAACAGCCATGAAGTGCGGGTCGAAGCGTCGGTTGAAGCCGACCATCAGCTTCGCCTTGGTCTCGTCGACGACCTTGATGCAGGCCTTGACGCGGGCAACGTCGAGATCGATTGGCTTTTCGCAGAAGATCGCCTTTCCAGCGCGCGCGAATCGCTCGATCAGTTCGGCGTGGGTGTCGGTCGGGGTGCAGATGACGACGGCGTCGATATCCTTGGCGGCTTCGATCGCGTCGATCGTGCGGACCTCGCAGCCGTAAGCCGATGCGATCGCTTCGGCGGCCTGCGGAAAGGCGTCGGCGACGGCAACGAGCTTGGCATTGGCATCGCCGCTGACGGCCTTCGCATGAACCTTGCCGATACGGCCGGCGCCGAGAAGACCAAATCTGACTGTCATGAGAACCTCCCTTGAATTCGGAACAAATGAACCGAACTGTGATGCTTGTGGAATTTTCATTCCATTTAATGGCTGCCGCGTCAAGCCCGGCGCTCTTTCACATTTACGGAATCCATCCTAAAGACATGTCATCGAAATACCGCGCAGGATAAATATGCAACTCATCGATCCGAACCATCCGGCCTATCGCCCGCTGTGGGCTCGCATCCTGATTGTGGCCGTTTGCTTTGGCTGGGCGCTGGTCGAAATGATCACCGGCGATCCATTCTGGGCGGTCCTGTCGGGCGGCGCAGGCGTCTATGCGGCCTATATGCTGTTCTGGAACTACAAGCCGCAGTCGCCGGAGGCGGACACGGCGCCATCTCCCGATGACGCGGAAGAGGCAGAAGATACAGAAGCCAAGAAGGACGCTGACTAGTCAGCGGGCAAGGTGGCGCAGCGCCTGGTCGATCAGCAGGTTCGCTATCGTCATCCGCTTGGTGGCGTTCTCGCGGAACAGCGGGTTGACGCGATCGGGATGGTTCTGCTTGGCAAAGGCGCGGCGCTTTTCGCTGAGGCTCTGGGCTGTATCACGCGCAGAAATGTCCAGTTCGGCCGCGATATCTTCAAGCGCGATGCGCTCGAGGTGATCGGGCATCACCGGCTCGGGCTCTGGTTCAGGAGGCGGCAAGGGCTCAGGCGACCGCTCGGCCACGGTCTCCGATGCGGCGAATTCCATTGTCTCGAAGTATGCCTGGTTGGGTCGCGCTGACGACGCCGAGACGCCTTCCATGACGTCGAACGCGAGGCCGGTATTGAGACCGCTTACGCGGGCGGCGGCGGGTGCATCCTGTTCGACGGTTTCATCGTCCTCCGCCTTCAGGCGGTCGAGCACGGACTGGAACACGGATTGGCCGAACAGCATGATTGCCTCCAATGAAAGAACACAAGGGGCAAAACGCCTTCAACTGGCAGCTTTTCCTTGGGTTCGGTTTCGTGTTGATCGACGTTTTCGCCGATCGGCTAAATCTCGTGCTTCCGCTGGACAGGTGGTTCCTCGCCCTTCGGTTCTCGAACCAATCTCCAATGCGTGACCTGATGCGTTGGCTTCGGTCACAGAGTGATGTTCGGCTCCCGGTTTCCCATTCTCCCTGAGGAGCGCAGCCCAGGCCTGCCGGGCTCGCTAGACGATCATCAGGACAACCGGGATATCGTCGACGCGCCTTCCGTGGGGCTGGCACCGCGCGGCTCGTAGGCGCGCTGGTCACGCAGGATCTGGAAGGCGATCGTCAAAAGCTTGCGCGCGATGGCCACACGCGCCTTGTTCACTCCTCTGATTTTCAGGTGTTCGTATTGGGCGCGCAGCTGCGGATCGGTGACGATGGCGGGTGTCACCGCTTCCACGAAAGCCCAGCGCAGCCACTTGTTGCCCTGCTTGATGATCTTGCCGTGGAAGGTCTTGCCGCCGCTCGAATAGGTCGAGGGTACAAGGCCGGCATAGGCGGCAAGCTTCTTCGGGTTGCGGAACCGGCCGATATCATCGATTTCCGCATCGATCAGTCGGGCAAAGAACTCGCCGATGCCGGGGATGGTCTTCAACAGCCTCACATTGGCATTGGCCTTGGTCATCGTCCGGATCGTCGCCTCCGACTGCTTGATCCGTCCATCGATGTCGCCGATGAAGGCGAGGCCACGGTCGATCTGGATGCGGTCGATCTCCGAGACATTCACCTGCGCCAGCTGGACGCGGCCGGCCTTGCCGAACAGGTCGCCGAGCTTCTTCAGCTGTGCCGTCTGCTCCGGATAGCGGTCAAACACCGTGACGATCCGGTTCTTCGTCATCGTGCGCAGCCGCACGTAAAACATCCGCTCACGCAGCGCGACGCGCAGTTCTCTGGCGCGTTCGCCAGGTGCCCAGGCTTCAGGCACCAGGTCGGCTCTGAGCAGATGCGCCAGCACCGTCGCATCGATCTTGTCGGTCTTGATCTTGGCGTCGGCAATCGCCTTGACCTTCAACGGATGGGCGAGAACGACATCATCACAAATGTCGTCGAGCCAGTCGTAGATCACCATCCAGTTGCGGGTCGCCTCGACAACCGCATGCGAGTTCTGACGGTAGCGTTCGAGAAACCCGCCAAGCGACTGGCGGTCGTTCTTCACGCGGCCGGAGCGCAGCGTCTTGCCACCGCTGTCCTGGACCACCAGGTGGCTGTAGGATTTGTGATAGTCGACGCCGATATGATAATCATAAGAGGCAGTCATGCTTCCAACTCCCTTGTTGAGATCCGCAAAACCCCAACAGGATAAGCCGAAAGGCCGGAAGTGTGACTGTCCCTCAATCATTCGCAGTGATCCGTTCTCTCCGGAGGCGACCTCTTTCATGTCACCTCCCTTCGATGCTGACTTTATAGCGCGGCTCTCCGCAAACGCACAGATCGAGGCCGGCGAGCCGGCCTCTTAAAAGTCAGCCTGCCTCAAGCACAGCCGGGGACATCCTCGATCCGGTGCCAGACCGGGATGCCGCGTTCGCGCGCGATGCGAACATCATTGTCGGCGCCTTTCGATTCGCCCTCAAGCCGCAGCACGCCATCGCAAAGCTGCAGCAGGCGGCCGGCAACGGGGTGGAAGATTTCCTCGTAGAGATCATCGCCGACAGCCTTGCCGCCGGCCGCGTTCCACACGGGGAGCGCCACCCATTCCCCAATCATCGGTACATGGCCCGCCTGGAACAGCCTGTGCGAGGGCTGCTCCAGCCGCTGCAGATTGGCAGCCATTTTTTCCGGGTCATCCCCGGTTCCGGACCTGTAGGGACCAGCAATCAAGATCAACATCATCAAGCTCCATTTCCCTCGGCTTCATGCACGAGATGGCCGATAACTGCACGATATTTCTTGATTGTCGATTCATTTCGTGCAATTTCACGATAATTCGTGCAAATACGGGATGAAGGCATGCTTACGACCCAGCGCAGATCGTTGATCCTCGATATTCTCAGGCGAGACGGCCAGGTGATTGCCAAACGTGTCGCCGAAGACTTCTCGCTTTCGGAGGACACGATCCGCCGCGACCTCAGGGAGATGGCGGCGGAAGGTTTGCTGAAGCGTGTTCACGGCGGGGCGATGCCTGTTGCGCCCGAGCTGCCGGATTTCTCGACGCGAAAGAGTGTTTCGTCCGAGGCGAAGGCGCGGTTGGGACGAAAGGCCGCCTCGCTCGTGCAACCCGGGCAGCTGATCTTTCTGGATGGCGGGACGACGACGGCGGAGATTGCCCGGCAACTGCCGCGCGACTTTGCGTTCTCGGTCGCGACGCACAGTCCGACGATCGCTGCGGAGCTGGAACACCACCCGACGGCGAGCGTCATCCTGATCGGCGGCAAGCTCTACAAGCACTCGATGGTCGCGGTCGGCGCCGTTGCGATGGCCGCGATCTCGCAGCTTCGGCCGGGTATGTTCTTTCTCGGCGTGACGGCTGTGCATCCCGTACACGGGCTGTCGACAGGCGACTTCGAGGAGGCGGCCATCAAGCGGCACATCGCATCCTGCGCGGCCGAAACCTACGTGCCGCTAACGGAGGAGAAGTTCGACCACGTCTCTCCCTGCCAGGTCCTTCCGATCTCAGGCGTATCGGGGCTGATCGTCGCCTCTGATATCCCAGCGGCAGCCATAGAGCCCTATCGCAATCTTACTGCCGAGATCCTCGAGGCATGAACGGCGGGACGAAGCGCGCCCTGAGTTCCTCGAGGTTCTGTGGCAACAGGCTCGCAGCGAGACCGACGACAAAGACAGCGAAGACGATATAGGCGAACGTGTCGCGGCCGGCCCAGAGGGTCAGGACGTCATGCAATCCGGGCTGTAGCGCAGCAATTGACGTCGAAAGCCGCATCTCGCCAAGCACACGACCCGGGATGGTCGCGAAGGCGGGTGCTTCCGACAGCGCCAATAGCGCGCCATAGACGGCGGTGACGGAAATGATTGCGCGCAGCGCACGCCACGCACCAAACGGCCGCGCGCCACTCTCTTCAAACGACCAGCCGATATAGGCGCAGAAGATCACAAAAAACAGGAACGCCACCGGCAGCCCATCCAGCACGGCCTCCGGCTTCAACTGGCCGGTCCAGCCGTTGGCGAGGAGCAGCGGAAACGGCGCCGATGCAACGAACCAGATTGCGACAATCACGCCCCAGATCCAGTTCATCGACAGATAGTGGATGCGGGCAAGCGTCACGACGAGGATGATGCCCCCCGCTAGGTAGACGCCCGACGGTTTCATGGAACCAGTCATGGTGACGATGATCGGCCCACAGGAGCCGGCGATCCGCGCGCAGCCGGACGAAACGACCGTCAGCCAGGTCACGTAGTCAAAACACATGGTGAAGAAGAGGAAGATCGCGATGGCAATCAACATCCACCAAAGATAGCGGCCCGCAAACATATCCTGCCCTCATGGCGTTCGATGTACTGGGCAAAAGGGTAACTCAGCCCACAAAAACCGCATCCGTTCTCGTGGGCTGTAGTTTCACATACATTAGCAACTTCTATTTTCGCGGCACAACTGTCCCGTTCCGGAACGGCTTATGCAGTCAACGCAGCCGTCGCGCGAATATCACCAACATGCATACCGTTCCAATTGTGCATCTGGACGGTCGCCATGGCGGCCAGGCGCGCGCGAATCGCATCTTCCTTGCCGAAGAATCGGCTGAGGGCGGCGGCAACCATTGCCTCGGAGGCACGCGAATGGCCGTCGTCGCATTTGACTGTTATCGCGACTCCCTGCTCGGGGATCGCCGCGCAGAAGACACCCTCGGCCCCCGTCTTGGCGAAGATGCGACCAGGTGCGGCCTCCATCAGCGCGGTGCAGGCACGGCCGGTTCCGGCCACATAAAAGGGCTCGGCCATGCAGGCATCAAACAGCCGCCGGGAAGCCTTGGCGCGGAGCGGCTCGAGGCCATTGCCGGTCGCCATCTTGGCAAAGCCAAGCGCCAGGCCACGCAGGGGAATGGCGTAGGTCGGGATGGAGCAGCCATCCGTGCCGCAATTGTCATGGCCAAGCGCCGCACCTGTCAGGCTTTCCATGACGCCACGAATTTCGGCCTGCAGCGGATGGTCGTAGCCGACATATCCCTTCGGATCGATGTCCTGATGGCAGCAAGCGCAGATGAAGCCGGCATGCTTGCCGGAGCAGTTGTTGTGCAATGCCGTCGGCTTGTCGATCGTGCGCGCCTGGTGGATCAGCACCTTCTGGCTCGAGGACCAATGAGCGCCGCATTCCAGCGTTTCGACATCGCGACCGGCTTTCGCCAGCATGGCGGCGGCGAGCGCCACATGCTCGTCCTCGCCATTGTGCGAGGAGCAGGCCAGCGCCAGTTCCTTGTCGCCGAAGCCATAGGCGTCCGCAGCACCGCTTTCCATCAGCGGCAGCGCCTGCATCGCCTTGCAGGCAGAACGCGGGAAGGTTGGCGCGTCGATGTCGCCGATCGAGAACACGATCTTTCCATCACCATCCACGGCAACGACGGCGCCGCGATGCCGGCTTTCAACGAGCGAACCTCGGGTGACTTCGACGGTGACGGGATTGGTCATGGCTTTGTCCTGATCATGTAGGCGGATGCGTCACGCATAGCGAGTCGCGTCGATAAAGCAATTGCCTTTCGTCGACTCCTGCCCTGCGCCGATGCCGGTCAAAGCGGCGTGATGCGATAGGCGCAACGGCGGGCGCCGAGCAGGATATGTTCCTCGCGCTCGACCTTGGCGCCGAGGACGGCGCGAAAGGTCTCCAGCTCGGAGCGGCAAAAACCGGCACAGACGCTTGCGGCGGCACAAATCGGGCAGTGGTTTTCGACAAGCAGCAGCGAACCGTCCGCCTCTTCCCAGCTGTCGGCCATGTATCCTTCGCTGGTGCGTATGGCGGCAAGCTGCCGCACACGCGACCCCATATCCGCAGCGTCGACTTCCTTGCGGTAGCGCTTGAGGGTATCCGCTTCGCGGGCGGAAATGACGGCATCCAGGGCCGGCGTCCCCAACTGCGCGACCAGCGTGCTCAGGATCGTGGCGGTGAGTTCGGCATGGCCATCGGGAAAGGTCTGGTTGCCGGCAGCGGTCAGGTTCCAGAGCTGTCTCGGCCTCCCCCTGCCGGTCGCGCTTTCGTTCACTGCTTCGACCAGCCCATCCTCCGCCATCTTCGTCAATTGCTGACGGGCGGCTTCCGACGATATGCCGAGCTTTGAGCCGAGTGTCGCGGCAAGTTGAGGTCCTTCCGTCTTGATTAGCAGCAGGATTCGGTTGGATGGGGATTGTCTCATCTATTTTTCCAAGCTTGCACTTGCTTTAATAACATGGCTGTGTATTTTTTCCAAATAATAACTTGCAAAAATAATGCATATCCCGGGAAGCACACAAGGCATCAGACATGACCGGCATTGAAGAGATTTCCGCAGACAGGCCATCCGTCTTTCACCTGTTCTCCGTGCCGCTGCTGCCCGCGACACTCATGCTCGGCGGCGGCGTCACCCTCTATGCCGTCGAGACCTACATCACCGCAACAATCGCGCCGTCGATCGTGCGCGACATCGGCGGGCTCGAACTGCTGTCATGGATGACGACGCTGTTCGTCGCCGCAGCGGTCCTGGGGTCGATTTTCGTTGCGACGCGTCCTCGAGGCATCGGCTTGCGCAGCGTCTACGTCGCTGGCGCGCTCATCTTCGGCACCGGCAGCCTGGTCTGCGCGCTTGCCCCGGCAATGCCATTTGTGCTGGCCGGACGTACGGTACAGGGATTCGGCGCCGGCATTCTTGCCGGGCTTGCCTATGCTTTCATTCGCTTCGCTTACCCAGAGCCGCTGTGGCAGAAGGCGTCGACGCTCTATGCCGCCATCTGGGGTGTTTCGACGCTGGTCGGCCCCAGTCTCGGCGGCCTGTTTTCTGAAGGCAACGCGTGGCGCCACGCCTTCATGGTGCTCGTTCCGCTCTGCGTGCTGATGGCGTCGCTTGCGCCCTGGCTGCTGCCACGCGCCGAGGATGACCGCGCCCATGGCAAGACCCCGATCCTGCAGATTGGCTTGCTGCTTGCCGCCGTGATGCTGGTCAGCATTGCCGGAACGATCGATGTGACAAGCTTCAAAGCATTGCTGATTGCAGCTTCGATTGTCGCGATCGTCTCCATGCTGTCAGTCGAACGGCGCGGCAGGAACCGTCTCCTGCCGACAGGCGCCGTGACGCTCGCAAAGCCGGTGGCACGTGTCTACCTGACGATGTTCGTGCTGCTGCTGGTGCTCACAAGCGACATCTACATACCCTATTTCCTGCAGGCCCTGCATGGCGTGACGCCGCTGGTGTCAGGCTATCTGACCGCCCTTGTCGCGCTCGGCTGGACCTTTGCCGCCTTCTTCAGCGCAACGCTGTCCGAAAAGCGTGCCAGCGCGGCGATCGCCGCCGGCTGCGTGATCGAGATGATTGCGGTTGCCTCGCTGACCATCTTCCTCGCAGCGGATAACCAATCGGGCAACCTGGCCATTCTCGGCCCGGCTGTCATCGGCATGTTCCTGATGGGTTTCGGTGTTGGCCTTGGCTGGGCGCATCTGGTGACCAAGGTCCTGAGCCTTGTCGATAACTCCGAACAGGACAAGGCCTCGGCCGCGATCTCGACGGTACAGTCCCTCGGCAGCGCCTTCGGCGCCGCCGTCGCCGGTGTGATCGTCAACAGCACCGGACTGGTGAACCCTGGCGGGGTTGCCGGCAGCGTCTCGGCTGCCCACTGGCTCTACGTCCTGATGGCCCTTCCAGGCCTGATCGCGGTCGCAACGTCTCTGACCCTCTCGTCGCCCGCCGAACGGCAGGCCCGGTGAGCGACGTGCGAGCGGTCACAGACGCAGCATGATCTGCCGATGTGACCGCTCGTTTCCATCCCAGCGATTGGGCGGATCGGCTCTTGTCGACCGGCCGCGATCACGGCATGGGACCACCCATCACGTGATTTGACCGCTGCCATCACAAACTCTGGTTATTCGAAAGCACACTACTGGTTTATATCAGTGGCATCGGGAATCACGCCATGCCATCCGCTTTTTCGTCCATCCTCCGCGATCGTCAAATCCGTGTCCCAGCGCTGACGCTGGTTGCGCTCGCCTTCACCTATGCCTCGACGATGCCTTATCAATCGATCATCGGCATCAACGAACTCGGCCTGTCCGACCGCAGCTATTCCGGGCTGATCTTCCTTGCGGCGCTGGTCAACGTCTCTACCAGCCTGACGCTCGGCATCTGGTCCGACGGGCTCAGCGATCGGCGCCCGCTGGTGCTGGCGCTGTCGGTGTGCGGCATGCTCGGCTTCGGAATGATCTACGAATTCCGCACCGCCGCAGTCTTCATGTTCGGCATATTGGTGCTGATCCCCATCAGCAATTCCACCTATTCGATCCTGTTTGCCAGTATCCGCGCGACGACGAACACGATGGACCGCGGAAAGGCTGCAGCGATCACGTCCACGGTTCGCGCGCTGTTCTCGGGCTCCTGGGCGCTGGCGCCTGGCCTGATCGGCCTGTACCTCATCAATTCGCAATCGATGACACCGGCCTATGGCATTGCGGCTCTCGCGAGCCTGACCTGCTTTTGCCTCTACCTGTTCGTGGCCAAGCCTGCGCCGGCGGGCGCAGCCTCCCCTTCCCTGAATATCGGCTTTTTCTCGTCGCTCGGCAGGATTTTTTCCCCTCATGTGCTGGTGAGGGTCTGCCTCATGGCGCTGCTGCTCGGCTTGCAGCGGTTGAACAGTGTCGTTTCGCCGTTGATCATTACCGATGCCGCAGGCGGCACGGTGGTCGATGTCGGTTTCATGGCCGGCCTCGTCGCCTTCCTGGAAATGCCGTTCATGCTGATGTGGGGCGCGCTGCAGCGGCGCTTCCGCAACGTGCATGTGCTTGCGCTCGGAGCGCTCATCTATTGTCTGTATCTGATATTGCTGAGCTTTGCCTCGGCGCCCTGGCAGATCTATGCCCTCGTGCTGGTCAACGCCTGCGGTGCTGCAGCCATCCTCAGCGTACCGATCACCTACCTGCAGGATCTGATTGCCGATCGCCCGGGACTCGGCAGTTCGCTGGTCTCGGTCAACACGTTCATCGCAAACGGCATCAGTGCGTCGATCTTCGCCGCCGGGACCGGCTTCACAGGATATTCAGGCACAGCACTGCTTGCCGCCGTGGTCGGTCTCGCTTCGGTTGGCCTACTGCTGTTCCTTGAAAGAGCCCCCCGACCGGTCCCGCGACCGGCCTAGATCCGCAGCATGATCTTTCCGATGTGACCGCTCGTTTCCATCAGCCGATGCGCCTTGGCGACGTCCTCGAAAGGAACGACGGTATCGATAATAGGCGCAAGCTTGCCTTCATCGAGAAGCGGCCAGACCTGGGAAAGGAGATCGTCCCGGATCGCGCGCTTTTCCTCAGGCGTGCGCGGGCGCAGCGTCGAGCCGGTGATCGTCAGCCGTTTGACCATGATCGGCGCTAGATTGACCTTTTCCACGACAGCGCCGCCGAGAAAGGCGATGATCGAGAGGCAGCCGTCCTTCGCAAGCGATGCCACGTTCCGCTCAAAATAGGCAGCGCCAATCATATCGAGGATGATATCGACACCGTGGCCCGTCTCGGTCTTGATGACCTCTGCAAAATCGTCGGTCTTATAGTTGATGGCCCGCTTTGCACCGAGCCTGACGCAGGCGTCGCATTTCTCCTGCGAACCGGCGGTCGCGTAGACCTCAGCGCCGAAGGCCCGCGCAAGCTGGATGGCGGTCGTTCCGATACCACTCGAGCCGCCGTGCACGAGGACCTTCTCGCCTTCTGTCAGCCCGGCCATCTGGAACATGTTGGCCCAGACGGTGAAGTAGTTCTCCGGGAGGGCGGCCGCCTTGACCGCATCGTAGCCTTTCGGGAAACGGAGCGCCTGGCCGGCGGGCAGCAGGCAATATT
>Ga0102591_1002740_pt1 | contig 17968 bp, 12 predicted proteins | sample AraplaCol_mCL_r2_2_FD_76860 | JGI IMG/M metagenome (GOLD analysis project Ga0102591, IMG submission 76860) | Arabidopsis root microbial communities from North Carolina, USA - plate scrape MF_Col_mCL_r2 (SPADES assembly) (version 2) | ecosystem: Host-associated > Plants > Roots > Endosphere... | reverse complement strand
GGAACCATGCGGTGGGATACGAAGGAAGCACGAGCCCGGTCATGCCACGCGAACGCGCTGTGCCAGCGCGCGTTGCGCGGGTGAGCGCCGTGCCGCCGCTGACGCAGTTCGAACCCCGTTTCCTGGCCGCCGACGTCGGCGGCACGCACACGCGCGTCGGCCTGGTCCGTCCGGGCGGCGCGGAAGAATCCGACATCGTCGTCCTCGCGCACCACAAGTACGTGTGCGCCGATTACCCGAGCCTGGGCGCGATCCTCGCCGAGTTCATCGCCAGCCACAGCGCGTGCGCCGGCATCGACCGCGTCACGATCGCCTCCGCCGGCGTCGTCCTGGACGACGTGGTCATCAACGCCAACCTGCCCTGGCGCATCTCGCTGTCGGAACTGCGCAGCCAGCTGCACCTGAGCGAGCTGCACTACATCAACGATTTCCAGGCCGCCGCCCACGCCGCCCAGTGCATGGCGCCGGCCGACTCGCTGCTGCTCACGCCCGGCGTGAGCGCGGCCGCCTCCGGCCCCGTCCTGGTTGTCGGCCCCGGCACCGGCCTGGGCGCGGCGGTGCGCATCCCGCATCGCGGCGGCACCGTCGTGCTGCCGACTGAAGCCGGCCACATCGCCTTCGCCCCGGGCAACGCGCGCGAAACCGCGCTGCTCGAATGGACGCGCCAGCGCGGCTATTCGCACGTGCCGACCGAGCGCTTCGTCTCCGGCCCGGGCCTGGTGAACCTGTACGACGCGATCTGCGCGCTGGACGGCATCGAGCCGCAGCTGCGCGCGCCGGCTGCCATTACCGAAGCCGCCCGCAATTTCGACGCGCCCGCGCGCGAAGCCGTGCTGACGTTCTGCGCACTGCTGGGCAGCACGATCGGCGACCTCATCACCGTCAGCAGCGCCAAGTCGGTGTTCATCGCCGGCGGCATCCTGCCGCAGCTGAAGGATTTCCTGCCGCACAGCCAGTTCCACGCGCGTCTTCTGGACAAGGGCGTGATGCACGCCGCGCTGGAACGCGTGCCCGTCCGGCTGATCGAGAACGACCGCCTGGGCGTCATCGGCGCCGCCAGCTGGTACCTGGAATACCTGTCATCGCAAAGCAGTCAGCAGTCCGATCCGTCCAAGTGCGGCGGCGCCTGAGCGCCTCCGCGAAGCACGCAAGGAATACGGTCGCGCGCCGCAACGCGTCGGCCAGGAAACGGGCTTCGTAGACGCCGGCAAGCAAGAACCGGCACTGCGAAGTCGTACATCAACCCGTGGGAGGGAGAGCAATGAAGCTTCGCAAAACAGCACTATCGGCCAGCATCGTTTTCGCGCTGAGCATCGCCGGCAACGTGGCCGCGCAGACCGCGCCGGCTTCCAGCAGCCAGGAAGCCAAGGACCTCGATACCGTGGTCGTCACCGGCATCCGCGGCGCGCAGGAACGCTCGCTGGATACCAAGCGCGACGCGCAGTCGCACATCGAAGTGGTCACCGCTGAAGACGTGGGCAAGCTGCCGGCGCACAACGTCGCCGACACCCTGCAGCGCCTTCCGGGCGTGAGCATCTCCTCGTCCAGCGCCAACGAAGGCGGCTTCGACGAGAACGATCGCGTCAGCCTGCGCGGCACCAGCCCGAGCCTGACCCAGACGCTGGTCAACGGCCACACCATCGGCAGCGCCGACTGGTTCATCCTCAGCCAGACCGAAACCGTGGGCCGCAGCGTCAGCTACTCGCTGCTGCCGTCGGAAATCGTCAGCCAGGCCGTGGTGAACAAGACCTCGCAGGCCAAGTTCGTCGAAGGCGGCGCCGCCGGCTCGGTGAACGTGATCACCCGCAAGCCGCTGGACTTCGCCAACCAGATCTCGGCCGAAGGCTCGATCGGCGCGGTCTACTCCGACCTGCCGGGCACCACCAAGCCGCAGGTCAGCGGCCTGTTCAACTACAAGAACGACGCGAACTCGTTCGGCTTCATGGCGCAGGCGTTCTACCAGGAACGCGAACTGCGTCGTGACGGCCAGGAAATCGTCGGTGGCTTCTCGACGATCGCGCCGGACGCCCCGGTCGTGGCGACCAACCCGGACCTCGCCGGCGTGCAGTACCCCAACCTGCCGGGTTCGGCGTACTTCACCCAGACGCGTGAGCGCATGGGCGGCCTGATCGAACTGCAGGCCAAGCCGAGCGACGATCTGACGCTGGGCCTGAGCGCATTCTACTCCGACATGGACGCGAAGAACTACAACCGCAACTACATGCTGTGGACCGGCAACTTCGTGCCGAACCAGGCACCGTTGCCGGGTTACGTCGTCCAGAACGGCACGCTGGTGAAGGCCGATTACGCGGCCGCTCCGAACGCGCCGGGCTACGGCATCTACGACATGATCTCGCGCCCGGAATCGGCCGCGAAGACCGGCTACACCACCTTCGACGCGGCCTGGGACATCAATGAGTCCTTCTCGCTGAAGACCCAGGTGGGCTACACCAAGGGCCAGGGCGAGACCCCGACGCAGAACATCGCCGAAGTGGTCACCGGTCGTAGCGGCGGCGGTTGGGAAGTGCGCGGCACCGACAACACCGTCAACTGGTACCTCAACAATCCGGCCGGTCCGACCACCGACGGCTTCGGCACGTGGGGCATCCAGTACTACGACGTGATCGACAAGGAAACGTGGATCACCTCCGATGCGACGTGGTTCAGCAACAACGGCGTGCTGTCGTCGGTCGATTTCGGCGTGCGCTATGCCGATCACACCCGCGAAGTGAACAGCCCGTTCGGTTCGGATCCGGGCGACATCGCCGGCGCGCTGGCCGGCACGACCCCGGGCTACTATCCGGGCGACTTCGGCACCGGCCTTGGCGGTTCGTTCCCGGGCCCGGGCGTGTGGTACTTCACGCAGAGCGCGCTCGAGCAGGCGGTCAAGAACAACTCCACCGTCCGCAAGGACGGCGCCCGCCACAACTACGGCAGCGAGTTCAACATCAACGAGGAGAACACTGCGCTCTACGCACAGGCGAACTTCTCGGGCGACAAGTGGAGCGGTAACGCCGGCCTGCGCTACGTCGACATCTCGCAGGACATCCAGTTCTACCGTGGCCTGGGCGGCGACGCGACGATCACGCCGGACGTCAGCAGCCTGTTCGGCAACTTCGTGATCGAGCGCCACAACAACAAGCACGACCGCGTGCTGCCGAGCGTCAACTTCCGCTACAACTTCGCCGACGACCTGATCCTGCGCCTGGCCGCGTCGCAGACGATGACGCTGCCGGATTACTCGGCACTGGCCGGCGCCGTGTCGCTGTCGAACCTGACGCACACCGGTTCGGCGGGCAACCCGGAACTGGAACCGATCATCTCGACCAACTTCGACGCCTCGCTGGAGTGGTACTTCACCGAACGCGGCCTGCTGGCGGCGAGCCTGTTCTCGATGGACCTGGACAACTACGTCCGCTACGCCACCGAGACGCGCGACTACGTCAACGACCAGAACGGCATGGTCGAGGCGTATGAAGTCACGCTGCCGGTCAACAGCGACGGCAAGGTGCGCGGCGTCGAGCTGACCTACGAGCAGCCGATCGCCGAGTACTTCGGCATCTCGGCGAACTACACCTACGCCGATGGCGAGGCCGACGTTCCGGCGGGAAGCGACGCCACCGACGCACTGGTCGGCACGTCGAAGAACACGTACAACCTGTCGGCGTTCTTCGAGAACGATCGCTTCAACGCACGCATCGCCTACACGTACCGCTCCTCGTTCTACCACGGCATGCTGCGCGCCAACGAGTACTTCCAGGACGACTTCGGCACGCTCTCGGCCTCGTTCGGCTACAAGGCGACCGACTGGCTGTCGATCAGCCTGGACGCGCTCAACCTCAACGATCCGACGCTCAGCTACTTCGTGGCCGACGGTCATCCGCAAGCGTTCTACAACAACGGTCGCCAGTACTATCTGAACTTCCGGTTCAAGTATTAATGGTCAAGTACTGATCCATCCGTTGAAGGTGTAAAGCAACACAACGGGCCCGGTCATGCCGGGCCCGTTTGTTTCCGGCGCCCGCGCGGCGCTCGCGACAGGAGAGCGAACAACGATGAAACGGCAATTCGTACTGGGCGTCGCCGTCGTGGCGATGACGATGGGACTGTCGGCGTGCAAGCGCGAGGACGCGCCGAAAGCGGACGCGACGAGCGCCACCGCCGCGAATCCCGCGGCAACGACGACGGAAACGAAGTCGGTGATTTCCGCCAGCGCCGCCGCGACGCCGGTGATTCCGCGTCCGGCAAAGGTTGAACTGCGCGACGGCCGTTTCGCGTTCGGCCCGCAGGCACGCATCGCCGTGATCGGCGAAGACGCCGAAGCCACGCGCATCGCACAGGATTTCGCATCACGCGTGCAGCTCGCGCGCGGGTTCGCGCCGAACGTCGGCGGCACCGTCGATGGCGCCGCCGTGGTGTTCGCAATCGATCCGAACATCGCACCCGCCGGCGATGAAGCCTATGTCGTCGACATCACCGCGCAGGGCGCGAAGGTCAGCGCGCGCAAGCCGGCCGGCCTGTTCTACGGCGCGGTAACGCTGTGGCAGCTGGTCGCCGATGGCGGCAAGGGCGAGGCGTCGATCGCCACGCAGCGCATCGAGGACGCGCCGCGGTTCGGCTGGCGTGGGTTGATGCTCGACGTCGCACGCCACTTCCGCACGCCCGACGAAGTGAAGGCGCTGTTGGACCAGATGGCGCTGCACAAGCTCAACACGTTCCACTGGCACCTGACCGACGACCAGGGCTGGCGCGTCGAGATCAAGCGGTATCCGAAGCTCACCGAAGTGGGCAGCTGCCGCATTCCCGCCGGTGCGGCCGGTCGCGATGCGAAGGGCCAGCCGAAGCCTTATTGCGGTTTCTATACGCAGGACGAGATCCGCGACATCGTGAAGTACGCCGCGCAGCGCTACATCACCGTGGTGCCGGAGTTCGACCTGCCAGGCCATGCGCAGGCGGCGATCGCCTCGTATCCCGAGTTCGGCGTGCCCGGAACCGCGCCGCCGGTGTCGCCCGACTGGGGCGTCAACACGTGGCTGTTCAACGTGGACGACAACACGTTCAAGTTCCTGGAAAACGTGCTCGACGAGATGATGCCGCTGTTCCCGGGCCAGTACTTCCACCTGGGCGGCGACGAGGCCGCGAAGGACCAGTGGGAGCAGTCGGCCACGGTGCAGGCGAAGAAGAAGGCGCTGGGCATGAAGGACGACATGCAGCTGCAGAGCTGGTTCATGGGCCGTCTGGGCAAGTACATCGAAGCGCACGGCAAGCGCATGATCGGCTGGGACGAGATCCTCGAAGGCGGCCCGCCGGCCGACGCGACGGTGATGTCCTGGCGCGGCACCGATGGCGCGATCGAAGCGGCACGCGCCGGCCACGACGTCGTGATGGCGCCGTCGCCGGACCTGTACCTGGACCACGTGCAGAGCGATGGGCCCGACGAAACGCCGGGACGCCTGGACGTCATCTCGCTGAAGAACGTGTACGACTTCAAGGCCGTGCCGGCGCAGTTGAATGCCGACCAGGCGAAGCACGTGCTCGGCGTGCAGGGCAACCTGTGGACCGAACACCAGCGCACGTTCCAGCGCATGCAGCGTTCGCTGTTCCCGCGTGGCGCGGCGCTGGCCGAAGTCACGTGGTCGCCGGAATCGCGCCTGGACTGGAACGATTTCCTGCAGCGCATGGCGTTCCAGATGGGGCGCTACCGGCTGGCCGGCTTCGATGCCGCCGACAGCGCGTTCGCGGTGCGCTTCACGCCGCAGCCGATCGCAGGCGACAAGGGCGCGGCCGCAAAGGGCTCGCTCGCGCTGTCGAACCAGAGCAGCTTCGGCACGATCCGCTACACGCTCGACGGCAGCGAACCGACGGCAACTTCGCAGGCGTACACGCACCCGCTCGAACTGCCGCTGCGGACGACGGTCAAGGCCAATGCGTTCGCCGACGATCGCGTGCTCGCCGCACCGCGCACGTTCGCGCTGGACCTCCGCAGCCTGCGCGCCCGCGGCAGCAACGCGCTGCGTTCGTGCAAGAAGGACCTGATGCTGCGCATGGAAGACGACGCACCCGCCGACGGCAAGGCCGGCGATCGCCAGTTGCTGCTGGCCGACGTCTTCGACCCGTGCTGGATCTACGACGCGGCGGAGCTGGACGGCATCGCCACGCTGGAAGTCCGCGTGGGCCAGCTGCCGCACAACTACGCGCTGTGGAAGGAAGCCAGCAAGGTCGTCACGCGTCCGGCGAAGATCGCCGGCGGCGCGCTGGAAGTGCGACTGGACGGCTGCGAGGGCGAACCCGTCGCCGTCCTGCCGCTGGCGCCGGCACGCAAGTCCGACGGCCTGACGACGCTGTCCGCGCCGCTGCCGACGCAGGCCGGTCGCCACGACCTGTGCTTCACCTTCGCCTCGGGCGAGTACAACCCGATGTGGGTCGTGGACGAGGTCACGCTGCTCCCGGCGGCGGCTCGCTGAGCCCCGCCATCGCTCCGGGCCGCGCATGCGGTCCGGAGCGTGTAGCCCGTCGCATCTTGCCGATCCGGCGCTTCGGCTTGGCCGCCCCCTGCCGATACGTCCATATGGGACGTCAGAACGCCACGATCCCGGCCCGGTACGGGTTAGGATTGCTGCGTTGCACAGGGGGATTCACACATGCTTGGTCGCACTCTTTTCGCGACGGCCCTACTGGCCGTCTCCGGCGCCGCGTCGGCGCAAAGCCTGCCGCGTCCGTCGGAGTTCTACTTCGACACCGACGCGAACACCGTAAGGCCGGTCATCGCCGTGCGCGAAGCCGGTGACGCCGCCACCGAGAAACTGGTGAAGGCGATCGAACGCAACCCGCGCGCGAAGGGCGAGGTCGCGCAGCTCGCGCACATGGCGATGGGCGCCGGCCGCCTGGACCTGGGCAAACAGCTCTACACCCGTGCGCTGACCGCCATCGACCGCAGCGACAGCCTGTGGCGCGCGGTGGTCTGGAACTACGGCTGGGACCTGTACCGTGCGGGCGATTTCGAAGGCGCCTACACGCAGTGGCGCACGCTGGTCGAAGCGCGCTCCGTCACCGCTTCGTGGATGCCGCCGACCTTGGCACTTTCGTTGTGGTCGATCGGCAAGAAGGACGAAGCCGTGCAGTGGTACGCCGCGGCCGTGCGCACCGAACCGCAGCAGTGGAACACCTCCACGAAGTTCGCCAGCCTGCTGCCGGACTGGAGCGACACCGAGCGCTCGATGCTCGCCGAAGTTCAGGCCGCCTGGGCGACGAACCCGCCGACCTGGCCGTAAGGGTTCGTGGCCCTTTCCCGGCGGGAAAGGGTGATCCATCGCCTTGAGCCAAGCGGATGACCGTCCACCGGACGGCATCCGGCGGCGCGCGCCTGCGCCACGATCCGGAACGTCCAACCGGCAAATCCCGCAAGCGCCGTCGCGCTAGGATGCGACTTCGTCCTGGGGGATTTCGTAACTCATGCGCCTGTTGTTCGCCACCGCCCTGCTGACCCTGCCCGTTACCGCCATGTGTGCAGATCGCATCACCGGCCAACCCTTCGCCACCCGCAGCGAGGTCTACGCCCCGCACGCGATCGCCGCCACCTCGCATCCGCTCACCACGCAGATCGCGCTGGACGTGATGAAGTCCGGCGGCAGCGCGGTCGACGCCGCCATCGCGGCCAACGCCGCACTCGGCCTGATGGAGCCCACCGGGAACGGTGTCGGCGGCGACCTGTTCGCGATCGTCTGGGACCCGAAGACGAAGAAGCTCTACGGCTACAACGGCTCCGGCCGCTCGCCGAAGTCGCTGACGCTGGCCGAGTTCCAGCGCCGCGGCCTGAAGGACATCCCGCCGCACGGCCCGCTGCCGGTGACGGTGCCGGGCACGGTCGACGCGTGGTTCGCACTGCACGACCGCTTCGGCCGCAAGCCGATGAAGGACGACCTCGCGCCCGCCATCCGCTACGCGCGCGAAGGCCATCCGGTGCACGAAGTCATCGCGTACTACTGGGGCCGCAGCGTGCCGACGCTGTCGAAGTGGCCGGGCTTCACCGAGCAATTCACGGTCGACGGAGACGCGCCTGGTGAAAGACGCGGCCCGCGCACCGGCGAGATGTGGAAGAACCCGAACCTCGCCAATACGCTGGAGAAGATCGCCAACGGCGGTCGGGATGCGTTCTACAAGGGCGACATCGCGCGCACCATCGACGCCTACTTCAAGGCGAACGGCGGCTTCCTGAGTTATGACGACCTCGCCTCGCACACGGGCGAATGGGTCGAGCCGGTCAGCACGAATTACCGCGGCGTCGACGTGTGGGAACTGCCGCCCAACGGCCAGGGCATCGCCGCGCTGCAGATCCTCAACCTGCTCGAACCCTACGACCTGAAATCCTACGGCTTCGGCAGCCCCGAACACGTGCACCTGTTCACCGAAGCCAAGAAGCTCGCCTTCGCCGATCGCGCCGCGTCGTACGCCGATCCGGACTTCTACAAGACGCCGGTGGCCAAGCTCATCTCCAAGCCGTATGCGCGCGAGCGCGGCAAGCTGATCTCGATGGACAAGGCCGCCAAGGCCGTCGAGCCCGGCGTGATCCCGCAGCTCAACGAAGGCGACACCATCTACATGACGGTCGCCGACGCCGACGGAATGATGGTTTCGCTGATCCAGTCGAACTACCGCGGCATGGGCAGCGGCATGGCGCCCCCGGGGCTGGGCTTCATCTTCCAGGACCGTGGCGAACAGTTCGTGTTGAAGGAAGGTCACCCGAACACGTTCGCGCCGGGCAAGCGCCCGTTCCACACCATCATTCCCGCCTTCGCCACGAAGGACGGCAAGCCGTGGCTGAGCTTCGGCGTGATGGGCGGCGCGATGCAGCCGCAGGGCCACGCGCAGATCATCATGAACCTGGTCGATTTCGGCATGAACCTGCAGGAAGCCGGCGACGCGCCGCGCATCCAGCACGACGGCAGCACCGAGCCGACCGGCCAGGCCACCGCGATGACGGACGGCGGCGAACTCGACCTGGAATCGGGTTTCCCGTACGAAACCGTGCGCGCACTGATGCGCAAGGGCCACAGCGTGCGCTTCGCCGACGGCCCGTACGGCGGCTACCAGGCGATCATGGTGAATCCGAACGGCGGTTACGTCGGCGCCAGCGAATCGCGCAAGGACGGCCAGGCCGCGGGCTACTGAGATGAACGGCGCCGACGTCGTTCCACTGTTGCGACGCGCATGGGCCGCGTTGCAGCAGGGACAGCCGGCGCCCGCCCGCGCCGATTGCGAAGCCGCGCTGCAACGCGCGCCGGAATCGTTCGACGCATGGCGCCTGTACGCGATGACGTTGCAGGCGCTGGGCGATGCCGCGTCGGCACGCAATGCATTGCAGCGTGCCTTGTCGCTGCGACCCGACGATGGCGCGACCGCGCTCGACCTGGGCACGTTGCAGTTGAATGCCGGCGAGATCGACGCCGCGCTCGCATCGCTGTCGAGGGCGATGCAGCGCCTGCCACAGGAACCGCGCGCCGCGTTCCGCCATGGCACGGCGGCATTCCTGTCCGGCGATTACGAGCAGGCGGCGGCGAGCTTCGAGACTGCCGCGCGCCTGAAACCCGACTGGACGCAGGCCTGGAACAACCTGGCCGCCGCACACGGAAAGCGTCAGGACTATGCCGCCGCGATCTCCGCGGCGCGCAACGCCCTGCAACTAGATCCCGACGCGACCGCGCACCAGGCGATGGCCGCGTTGCAGTCGAACCTGTTCGACCGCGCATCGCTGGAGGAAGGCCTGCAACACGCGTTGCGCGCGTTGCAGCTGGACCCGTCGATCGGCGAAGCGCATCGCAATGCCGCGATCCTGTCGCGCAAGCTCGGCGATCCGGTCGGCGCCGAGTCGCATGCACGGCGTGCGCTGGCGCTCGCACCGCACGACATCGACACGATCGACACGCTGGGCGAGCAGCTCCAGCTCAACCGCAACACGCACGAAGCGGTGGACGTGTACGCGCAGGCGCTCGCCGCCGGCGTCGAATCGCCGATGCTGCATCGCCAGCACGGCATCGCACTGCTGCACGATGGACGACTCGAAGCGTCGCGCAACGAGCTTCGCGATGCCCTGCGCCGCGCGCCGGACGATCAACGGACCATCGCGCACCTGGGCGTTGCCGAAGCGCAGGACGATGCGGCGCGCGCCGCGCAGTGGCTCGGCCTGCATCGCCATGTGCACGCGGTCGAGTTGCCGACGCCGGATGCGTTCGACGATGCGCACGCGTTCCATCGCGCGCTTGCGGACGATATCCGCCGCCACAGCCAGCAACGCTGGGAGCCGGCGGGATTGGCGGCGCGCAATGCGTATCTGAGCGGCGACCTGCTCGCCGACCGCACGCCGGCGATCACGGGGTTTGAACAGCGCCTGCGTGAAGCGATCGATGGCTTCCTCGCGCGTTGCCGCGACGCGAACGTTTCCAGCGACGTCTTCCTGCGCAACGTGCCCGCGCGCTACCGCATCCACGTCTGGGCCACGCAGGCCGCCGAGAGCGGCTTCATCGACACGCACATCCACGAGGATTCGTGGCTGTCGGGCGCGTACTACGTCGAGCTGCCGCCGGCGATCCGCGCCGACGACGACACGCATGCGGGGTGGATCGAATTCGGCCGCCCGTTCGCGAGCCTGCCGCAGCCGCCGGATGCCGCGCTTCGCCAGCTGTGCCCGAAGGTCGGCACGCTGCTGCTGTTTCCGTCGTACCTGTTCCATCGCACGCTGCCGTACACCGGCACGGGCGAACGCATCAGCATCTCGTTCGATCTGGCGGCGGAGTGATCAGCCTTCACCCTGCTCGATCGGCTCGCCTTTCGCTTCGCGCCATGCCGCATCGATGAACGGCTGCGTCCAGTAGCGATCGAACCAGCGCATGAGCCAGGGATCGTCGCCGACGAAACGCGCGCGATCGGCGGACAGGTCGATGCGCTTGCTCGCGTCCTCCAGCGACACGCCCTGCTTCACCAGCGGTGCGACGGCCTCGCGCGTGTGACCGATGAGATCGACCAGACGTGCGACGTACGTGTCGTCATGCATCGCCGCGCCATGTCCGGGCAGCCACACGGCCGGACGCATCGCCTGCATCGCTCGCAACGTGCGCTGCCAGTCGTCCGGGTAGGCGTTGAAGCCGAACGGAATCGGCGCGACGACCAGGTCGCCCGTCGCCATCACGCGCTGGCGCGGCAGCCACGCGATGAGGTCGCCGTCGGTGTTGCCGCGGCCGGGATGGCGCAGTTCGACCGGATGCGTCGCGTCGTCCAGCTTGAGCGAATCGACGAAGGTACGCGTCGGCAGCGCGAGCGCGAGTCCGCGCGTGTCGATGCGGTACTGCGCGAACAATCGCTGCGAGGCTTCGAACCCTTCGCGCTCGCGTGCGGTGAGGCCGGGCTTGCCCAGCGAGTCGCGCAGGAATGCTTCCGGTCCGTCGAGGCGCTTGTCGAACGCGGCCTGCAACGTCGCATCCGGCGCGCCCTTCGGATACGCCTGCATCGAACGCCCGCGCAGGTGCGCATCGGTGATGTCGGTGGCGATGATCTCCGCCTTCGGCCACGCCTGCACGATCGACGACAGGCCCAGTACGTGGTCCCCATGCCAGTGCGTGATCGCGACCGCCTTCACCGGCTTGCCGCTGACCGAACGCACCAGTTCGACGATGCGCCGCCCCGCGCCCGGTGAGCCGCCGCCGTCGACCAGCACCAGGCCGTCGGCCTGTTCGATCACCACGACATTGCCGATGGGCTGCACGTGGAACGGTTGCGGCTGCGCGATAAGCCATACGCCGTCGACGACGGGCGTGATGGTCTGGAAGTAGCCGTCCTGTTGCGTCGGCAAGGATGGCGCCTGCGCGAAAGCGAACGCCGACAGGCAGAACGAGGCCGCCAGCGCGGCGGCGAGGAAGCGGCGAACGGCGCGTGCCATGGCGAACCTCCGCGGGGACTCGCCGGATGTTCACGCCAACGCGTACGCCGCGCGTGGCCCGGAGGTCACGCTCCGGGAGCTTCCGTCAGTCCGCCGGGACCGTGCGCCCCTGCGCCCATTCGCGCAGGCCCTGCACGCGTTCGGCCATCAGCACCGACAGCGGACGCGTCTGCTTGAGTTCGGCACGCAGCAGGAAATCGTTGAGCGGCGACTTGGCCGCATGCGCGGCGTACAGCGCGGCGACGATGGCCTGTTCGATCTCGGCGCCGGAAAAACCTTCGCTCGCGGCGGAAAGCCCCGGCAGGTCGAAGCCCGCCGGTTCCAGCGCGCGCCGGCGCAGGTGCAGTGCGAACAGCTGTTCGCGCGCGGCAGCCCCGGGAAGGTCGACGAAGAAGATCTCGTCGAAGCGCCCTTTACGCAGCAGTTCCGGTGGCAAGGCGTCGATCTGGTTCGCCGTGGCGACCAGGAACACGCGCGATTTGCGCTCGGCCATCCACGTCAGCAGATACCCGAGCACACGGCGCGACACACCGCCATCGCTGTCGCCGCCATCGCCCGACAGGCCCTTCTCGATCTCGTCGATCCACAGCACGCAGGGTTCGAGCTGCTCCGCGGACGACAACGCATCGCGCAGGTTCTTCTCGGTTTCGCCATGGAACTTGTCGTACAGCGTGCCGAAATCCAGGCGCACCAGCGGCACGCCGAATCCGGCCGCGACCGCCTTGGCGAGCATCGACTTGCCGCAGCCCTGCACGCCCAGCAGCAGCACGCCCTTCGGCGGATCCAGCCCGGCGGGCGCCTCGCCGCTGACGAACACGTCGCGACGCTGCAGCACCCAGCGCTTGAAGCGCGATGCGCCGGCGACGTCGTCCATGCGCGCCGTGCCGTATTCGTAATGCAGATGGCCGCTGCGGTTGAGCAGTTCGAACTTCAGCTTGGCCAGTTCGGGCAGGTCGTCGGGGCCGAGCGCGCCGTCGCTGAAGATCAGCTGGCGCGCGATGCGGCGCGCGTCGATCGGATCCAGGCCGCGCAGGTTGCGCACGATCTGCTGCACCGCCTCGCCATCGACTTCGACGCGACGCCCGCCGTTTTCCTTCGCGTAGTTCGCCGCTTCCTCGCGCACGAGCTTGAGCAGCGCGTTCGCATCGGGCAGGCGCGGCGTGTAACGCACGGCGAGCGATTCCAGTTCGGCCGGCAGTTCGACCTTGTGGCCGACCAGCACCAGCACGTGCGGCTCGCAGTCGCGGCGCTGGAGGATGTCGCGCAGCTGCCGCTGCGTGCCGGCGTAGCCCAGGTAGGGATGGAAATCGAGCAGCAGGTAGATGCCGCGCTGTTCGGCGTTGCGGATCGCCTGCAGCGTGTTGGACGCATCGGGAGCGATTTCGGCCGGATCCTCGCGGTCCAGGTCGATGCGGCGCAGGCCTTCGGTGATCGACCAGCGATGCAGCGCGCGCCACACGTGCATCAGTGCGGTGCGGAAGAGTTCGACGACGCGGGCTTCGTCGCGCGTCTCGATGACGATGAGCGGGGTGTTGGCGCGGATGAGCGCGGTGAGGTCCTGCAGGTCGGTCATCGGGCTCGGGGCGGCGTCCGTGTCGGAGCAGCGATCATAGCGGGCGGCCCCTCAAAGTGCCCCATGGATCGCATCAGCACCCGTAAGTCAGTTCAAGCGATGCCCGGCGGCTTCCAGCGACCGGCACCGCCATTGGGTTGCGGATGCGTGATAGATGCTCCAGGTGTTCCGGCTCGGCTTCATCGTGAAGGTGGTCTCATCCAGGGCCCGCCTCGCCTTTGCGCGCAACAGCTTGTCGGGCCAGCTGCGAATTTCCTCAAGCTCGCCCGCGTAGTCGTCGATTCCCTGCGAAAGGATGTCTTCCTCGGCGCCACGGAAGATGTTCGCGTCGAACTGGAACATGTACCGAGGAACCGAATCCGCCGGCACGCCGAACCCGTGTTGACGCAGCATCGGGCCCAAGTCCGCCTTGCTGTTGCGTACATGGAACTGCCTGTCCACCGACATGGTGAATCCATAGACGAGGTAGTAGGCCATGCGGCCGCCCTTACGCTGGAACAGCTCCGTGAAGCCGAACTTCTCCAGCGGACAGATCCGCAAATGATCGCCACAGACATCGACATGTCGTTGGCGGAACATCTCGGCATCGAGCGGCGACATGAAGATCAGCGGCCCCATTTCCGCGCCGTTACCCATTTCGGCGCACCGGGTCGGCGTATCGCCTTCGCTTTTTTCCGCCAGCACCATGAGCGGATGAGGGGCTGAGTAGGTGGTGCGGGGGGAGTGGGTCATTCTGTCACTCGTTTCACTGACTTGAAGTCATGGGGCGTCTGAACCGGGGAAGTCGCCGAGCTTCTCCCGCATACCGGGGACGAGGACGCCCACGCCATAAATCGTGCGCTGGCTCGTTTGGAAGATTGGGGTGTCGAAGGAATCAGTCTGTAGTAGCCATTGAAGGAGTTCAGAAGCACGGCGTCCGCTTCGAAGACAATCTCGCTCTTTGAGTAACTGTTACCTGCCACGACGTACCAGTTCCCCAACAGGATCGGAGCAGAGCCACACAATCTAATGTCCCGCTTGGCAATAGTTCCTTGTATTACCTTGCGAACACGAAGTGTGTAGTAGGAATTCTGCTCCGCCTTCCCACCGCACTTCGCGAGACCCGATGCGACCACGACGCCGTAAACGATGGTGTCAGATTCGGAAAGTATCTCGCCAATTGGACGCACATCACCCTGGCTGCCCCGACAGGCGAACGAAGATAGCAGCGATAGACAAAGGACCACAGAGCTGCAGGATTTGCCTGACAGCACCATGCCTCCATCTCTTGCGACGCGACACTCAGAAATCCACATCGCGAAACGAATCATGAAAGCGGCTCATGAAATCTGGAACTCGCTTTCCTACGGCGTAGACCTCACCGTCTGAGGTGCGGCGGAACGGGCTATCCGAGATCAGTCGATAGAACCTTCCACGGGTCGCCCAAAGGACTATAGCGTCGGGAGCCACAACAACCTCATTCTTGCCGTAGAGGTCGCCTGCGACGATGTAGTTATCCGACAAGGACATACTCGCCTGTGCGCACACTTTGACGTCGCCGGATTTAATCCTCCCTTTAACGACAGCAGTCACGTGTAGCACGTACAGCCCGCTGACCTCGTGATTTCCACCGCACCTTGCGATCGTTGCACTTTTGACTGATCCATACATCACAACACCAGACGTTTCGTAGATCTCAGCGAGATCGCGTTCGTCAATGATCGTTGCTTGGCAAGAGAATGTGATTCCGACAATGAGGAGGAACGCTGCGATTGATCTATTCATCGGGTTGCTCCGGCATCGAGCGGCGACCGTGCGGGACATGCATCAAAACTGCACAGAGCCAAACAAGCCAGAGAATCTCTGCCTAAAGTCGGGCACCCGCTTCGCTATCGCATAGACCTCACCCTCGGCCGTATCTCGGAACGGATCACCAGATATCAGTCGATAGAAGTTCCCACCCGTCGAGAGGACAATCGCGTCAGGGCCAGCGACAATCTCGTTTCTCCCGTAGCGGTCGCCCGCGACGATATAGCTTTTCGAGAGCAGCATTCCTAACTGCTGTACGCAGACCTTGACCTCGCCTGTTCTGAAATCACCCTTTATCGTTTCCCTGACCCGGAGCACGTACAGGGCGCTCGTCTCGTTCTTCCCACCGCATTTCGCTGGCGTCGAACTCTTGACGACCCCATAGACCACTGCGTTCGACTTCGAGTAGATGTCATGAAGCTCCCGTTCGTCGATAATGTTCGCACGACATACGCCAGTGACGATTACGGTCATGGCGGTCGCCACTAGAAGCAACTTATTCATCAGCCTCATCCCAATCGAATTCGTAGTATCCGCTTGCTGGGAAGCCCAGCATCTTCTGAAATGCAAAGCAGTTATCCTCGTAGTCAGTTCCGGTTCCCAGTACGTCACCGTCATCGATCTGGCGCTTCTTTATGCTCCTATTCTCCTGGGTGAAGTGGTGCACCTCGTGGAGCATTACACCCACCTTGTGGCCATCCCACAGACGCCGGAACGGCTCTGAGTTGATTACGAGATCGAGAACTGGTGCCGTGGTTACGAACGCCTTCGCGCCAGCAACCGTCTCCACAGACATGTAGACGGCTATCCTGTTGAAGAAGCTGATGTGCTCGCAGAGGCTCCTCGACTCCAGTTCTCGTCCAGCGCGGTTCAGCGCTGCGGCTGCCTTCTCGCACAGATCATGGAGCTCGGCCGACTTCGTCGACCCTGGTGGCAGCTCGATCACCACCTGCTTGATCGTGTTGTAGGACTGGATCACCCGGATATCACTTGCAGTGAAGCGGCGCAGTGGCTCGCAGGGGCCGGGCTTTTTCTCATCGGCAAATGAACTGCGAGGCGTCGACTCGGGCGCCCATTGCGTTGTCGGCTGCTGTCGAAAGGTGGTCTCGTATGCGGTCCGCAAGACGCGCGGCGTGGGCGTGCTTTCGCTGCGCCATAACGAGTCGGCAGAGGTCGCGATGAGTCCGCACCCGCAGGCCAGCTTGCTCAACTGCTCCGTGGCCGAACGGCGTCCGTTGTAGATGAATCCACTGTCCCCGCCGAGGATTTCGAACTCGCCCGCATGCAGCGGACACAGCGCCTTGTCGTGCTCGAGGGCGGTGGGAATTCCGTCGCTCGGAAAGCCGCTCGCCTGCGTGACCTTGCCGCCACTCGTGGTGGGATCGCCCAACCTGATGTAGCCATCTCTCATGTACCGTCATCCGTGTCCGTGAAGGCTGGACCCGACAGTGGCAGCGCTCCACACTGTGCGACAAGGCTTTGGATAGAGAGCTTTTCGCGTCGATGAACTCAAAGTTTGGTATGCGCGCTCAGTCGTTCAGCGGTTGCGGCTGATGGCCTTCGACGCCTTCGCCCTGGTGCTGGCCATGCTGGCGCTGGGCTATCTGTTCCAGCGGCTGCGCGTGTTGCCGGCCGATTCGGCGCGCACGCTGAACCTGGTGGTGCTCTACGTCTGCCTGCCGGCGGCAGTGCTGCGCTATGTGCCGCGGCTGCACCTGGAGCCGGCGCTGCTGGGGGTGATCGCGGTGCCGTGGCTGCTGCTGGGCGCGACGGTGCTGCTGGTGGGCGCGTTGTCGCGCTGGCTGGCGTTCCGTCGCGACGAGACGGCCGTGCTGATGCTCACCGTCGCGCTGGGCAACACCAGCTTCCTCGGCTATCCGCTGACGCGCGCGCTGGTCGGCGACCACGCGCTGCCCTACGCCGTGGTGTACGACCAGTTCGGCACGTTCCTGATCCTGTCGACCTTCGGGCTCTGGGTGCTCGCGCGTTACGGCGGCGAGCACGCACCGTCCTGGCGCGAGATGGCGCTGCGCGTGGTGAAGTTCCCGCCGTTGTGGGCGTTGCTGGCGGGATTCACGGTGATGCCGGCCCAACCGCCGGCGTGGATCGACGGCGGCTTGCAACGGTTGTCCGATGCCCTGCTCCCGCTGGCGATGCTCACCATCGGCCTGTCGGTGCGCTTCGCCCTTCCGCGCGACGAACTCAAACCGCTGGCCGTGGGGCTGGTGCTGAAGCTCGCCGTGATGCCCGCGATCGCCCTGTTGCTGGTGCCACTGCTGAACCTGCATGGGCCGATGGCGCGCGTTACCGTGCTCGAAGCGGCGATGCCCTCGATGGTCACCGCCGGTGCGCTCGCCATCGCCCACGGGCTCGCGCCGAGGCTGGCGGCGGCGATGGTCGGCTACGGACTGCTGCTGTCGCTGGCGACCTTGCCGCTTTGGGCGGCCTGGGGTGCAGGGCTCTGACGCAACGGGCCGGACTTCGCCTGCGGTCGAACGCGCCGGCCTGCCAACCCGCCTTGGCCCTCCGCCGCATGGTCCCGCCGCCCGGGCCCGTGTACGCTGCGGCTTCCATCCAGAGGGAGTCCGCATGAAGACCGTGCTGGTGGCCAGTTCCAAGGGCGGCGTGGGCAAGACCACGATCGCCACGCATCTCGCCGCACAGTCGGCACTCGAAGG
>Ga0102591_1002736_pt1 | contig 18005 bp, 20 predicted proteins | sample AraplaCol_mCL_r2_2_FD_76860 | JGI IMG/M metagenome (GOLD analysis project Ga0102591, IMG submission 76860) | Arabidopsis root microbial communities from North Carolina, USA - plate scrape MF_Col_mCL_r2 (SPADES assembly) (version 2) | ecosystem: Host-associated > Plants > Roots > Endosphere... | reverse complement strand
TGTCCTTGCTGTGCGAACTCGGCCGCGAGATTGACGTTCAAGGTCGATTTCCCGGCGCCGCCCTTGAAGGTCGAGATCGCGAGCGAGAGTGGTTTGCCTGTCATGGATCCCTCAGCCTCGAAGTTTCATTTGGCTCTGCGCCCGATGACGAGCCGCGATCAGATCGTCGTTGATCCTCGTCGCTTCGCGCTCGCGGGCTGCATCGGCCTTGAGATCACTGCCCGGCCAGAGTTTCAGGATCGGCAAAAGAAGGAGAACGAAGAAGGTGATCGTCGCGCCTTTGAACCAATTGGACTGCGCGTAAAGGTCCAGCGGCCATTGCCATAGAGCTCGCGTCCATTCCGCCGGTAGAAAGACGTACGAAATCGTCAACGCGAGAGCGTAGGCAACGAAGGCCGCGAACAGGACACAGGCGGCCAAAACGATCAGGAAGTTGGCGATCAAAATCAGGAACCACACGGCCCGGAAAGGGAAAGTCACGATCCTGATGGCTTTTTGCTGTGCCGACATCTGCCTTGCTCCATGCGCATATTTCGGTGCCCCCCAGACATATCGCAATCCTCGCGATATTTCCAGACTTGCACTGCAGTATAATTTTGTGCATCATCTCCAGAGCCAATTGATGACGGACGCAAGCATGAATCCCGGCGCACGACGGCTCGCTCAACTCCTCTTCTGCACCATTGCATGCGCGACGAATGCCGTCGCACTCGCGGGCGAAGAGGATGCAGTCTCTAAATTTGTCAGCTATTATCAGAAGGCCTATGCAGAAGGGCGCGATCTGATCCCTGCCCCCCAAACGCCCCTCGATACCTCCTCGATCGCCGAGCGTCTCAGCCTGCAAACCATCACACCTGACGGCGCATTGAGCGGAAGCGCGTTCCTCGCCTCCGACGGCACCATCATTAAATTGGCCGGCGTCCAGGGCTGCCTCTCGACCGGGGAGATGGAATTCGCCGGCCTGCAAACCACATGCTCTATGGTCTCGCTCGCCGGTCTAACCGCCATGCTCGAGGAGGCCGAGGCCGGCGCCGGCAACGCCTTCCCGTGTCATTTCCTCGGCCAAAATTCCGGCCCTCCAACCGTACGTTTTGCCGAATGCTTCTTCGTGAAGGTCGGTGAAACACGATCGCTTTCCGAAGTGCTCATTACTAAGGGAGTAGCGTTTGCGTCACGCGATCGCACCGGCCGGGCAGTGTTTCCAGAATATGCACAGGCAGAGACACGCGCGCAGAAAGCCAAGGCCGGAATCTGGGCAAACGCGCAATTCCTGCATCCTTATGGCGAGCGCTATCGCGCCAATCCTTCCATAAATTGATTGCGATGAGGTTCCTGATGTTGATATCCACCCTCGCAGCGTCCGGCCTTTTTGCAGGCATGTCGATCATGCCCATTCTCGCCGGCTCGAACATCCCAGAACCTCCGCGTCTCCAAGCTCCTATTGTCCTGGTCCAGGCGAATGGGAGCAAAACGGCCGCCGTAGATAGCCACGAAAGCGATGGAACCGAATTCGCGCCTTTTCCAGGACAGGCGCAGTTCGAAACCGGCGACACCTGGATTTCCGGCGGGCGGAGATATCGTCTCTATGGCCTGCAAGCGTGTCTCCGCGGGACACCCGTCACAATTTCTCCTGGCGTTGTCAGGGATTGCGGAGAGCTTAACCTGATCATGGTACAGGCCCTGATTAGAGATACCAAACCCCTCTGCACCACCATCAAGGAAATCGATCAGAACAATGCCGTGGTCGGCTGCCAGACGACAACAGGCAAACGGCGCTATGATCTCGCAACTTACATGATCGCTGAGGGGTGGGGATTCGCCGCCGTCGACACCGCCGGCCATTTGATCGTTCCCGGCTACAGGGTGGCGGAAGAAAGTGCACGATCGGCACGCGCCGGACTGTGGGCCTATTCGGACATGCCGCACCCCGTCGCAATCCTTGCCGGCCAAGGGAGTGCACAACGATGAGACTTGTTTCGCTGTCGATCATATTTTTGACGATGACAGTGACGGCCCCAAGCGCACAAGTCCGGCCAGCTGACATCCCGCGTCAGATTTATGGAAAAGTCCAGGTCGTCGACGCGACCACCTTTGAATTCCGGAAGAGCGCGCAGACCGTGCGGCTGGCGGGATACGAAGCCCCTCGCCTCGAGCAAACCGCGACGAGCGATGGCATCGACTGGCCGGCTGGTCAGGTCTCGCGGGCCTGGATGATCCTTCGCACACTTGGGCAGGACGTCAACTGCGCACCGATTGCTCGCGATGCCAACGGCGTGATCCTCGCCCATTGCTTTGTCGGAGAGACAAACCTCGCCGCCACGGCGATCGCAGAAGGCATCGGCTATGCGTTTAATTACCGCGGCGAACCTCCGGTTCCCGCTTATTTCGATATCGAGAGGAAAGCGCGCGGCCTTGGATACGGCGTCTGGTCATCGCCCGATCTCCTTCCTCCCTGGCTCTATACCGCCTCGACGACGAATGGGGGGGAGGCCAGGGACTCTTCACTAGAATCTGATAGCGGCTTGCCCCTGCCTTTGCCTGTCGTCCCCGCCAAATCACCCACTCCTAATAACGTGCATGGAGGTTGAATGAGCCGCATTGTTGCAGCCGTTGTAGCGCTCATATTGATGACCGGATCCGTTTCGATAGCGACCGCGCAGGACGGCGCTACCCAGAAGCAGATAGACCAGCGTGATCCGGACTTTTGCGGAGCCGGAGGTGCTGGTTGCGATCCTGCCGATGTGCAACGGTGGAAAGCTGTCGGCAACAGGCTTGCCGATCTCTCGTCAGCCGATCTCAGTCAGTACGCCTATGCCTGCGCCAAGCATCCCGATTGGAAGAAGGACTGCGAAGCCAATCCGGTCGTCATCCTGAAGCGGCTCGGGATCGAGGGATACTGAAGATGGCGCTGAGCAAGCCTTCCGATGGCGCGGTCTTGGCAGCCGCGGTCGCTTTCCTCGTCGGCACGACTGGCGGCTATGCGATCAGCGAAGTCATCAGGAGCGATCGCGAGACCGATCTCCAACAGGAGATCGCGCGGCTGATAGACGAAGCGTCACAAAAGACGAAGCCAGACGTCCCAAGTGACGAGGAGGCAAGCGGTGCGCTTGCGAAGTCCGGGCGGTCGATGCGCATTTCGGAATGCAAACCGCGTCAGGCCGTGCCGGGTGTGACCTGCTCCGGCATTATCACAACGACGGCGGGTTCATTTGCCGGAGCAAGCCAGCCCGGTGTGCTCTCCTTTGCTAAAATTGAGGGCGCCTGGAGGCAAATCCAATGAATACCTCGAAGGGGCGGACAATGAGACAGACACTGATATTGGCAGCAATCATGGTGGGTTCGGCCCTTGCGCCATCAGCGACGCCCGTAAGGGCCGACGAAGCATCCTGGGGATGCCAGGTTCTGCTTTGCGCTGCTTCACAGAACCCGTCCTGGCACGGCGTCTCGTACTGCGTTCCGCCCATGACAAAGCTCATCGCGGCGATGAAGGAGCCGGGATTTTCGTGGCCTATTTGCCATGAAGCCAATGCCGGCAAGCCGGGACGCGAGACCTACGAAGATTGCCCGTCAGGCACCACAGTTGGCAGCAGTTCGCAGACTGGCAATGGCTGGAGCAGTGAGCCTGACCAGTGCATCAGAACTGTTGATGTTTGCCGATCTCCAGGTCAGCGCGCTGACGGCAACCAGAGCAGTGTTGTGATACGAAGGAGCTTCGGCGATCGCGGCGATAGCTGCATCCAGCAGATTGCGACGCCGCGGCCGCGCCGCGCAGACCCCTATTACTTCGATATCCCTAACGAACAAGGCGTGAAGCAGAGGTTCTGGTTCAACCTGAACCATTAATCCACGTCGAACCAGTGTCACACTGGAAGAACTTTACCTCGGCTCGTCGGTTGTCTTTTTTTTCCTTCGACGGGCGCGCCACGCGGCGATCCGAGCAAGATCATTTTCCGAGATTCTGAACAAATCCTCAATCGTGACATTCCACTCGCGCTGCATCTTGTCGAGGGTCGACAGCTTGACATCCCGCATGCCGCGGGTGACTTGCGACATGTACGCTTCTGACACGCCAAGTTGGTCGGCGAGATCCTTGTTCGTCAACCGCCGTTGAGCCTTCAACCGCATCAGACCGATGGCGAGCCGTTCCTGGAAAGAGAGAGACGTCAGGTCGATCGCATTCGAAACTTGGTCGGCGCCATCGTCCTTCAACCGCGACATCGAACGACACCCTCGCGCGGAGTTCTCATCAACGCGCTCTTGAGCCATACGGGCCGACAGCCAGGTGCATGAGCGGGCCGACAGTCACGGGGATGTCTCAAAGTTCTACCGCTCATCCGATGCATCAGGCTGTCCAGAGACCAATAAAGTTAAGCGTTAACGTTCTCATCTTCGTGTGCGACTTCAATACACCGCAGCGGGCAACCTGTGCAAGCGGCCCCCCGGCGCCTCTCGAAGTGGACAATTATTCTCCTTGTAGACCTATCTCCGATTGCTCCAAACTTTAACTGCGGTTAAATTTTTGATCTGTTTGCTATGAACGGAGAACACGTATGGGGTCTTTGGAACGATTTGGCTATCGGATCAACCTGTGGCAATTAGCAATAGCGATCGTATGTCTGGCGCTCGCATTCGTCGCCGCTCGGATGGCTTTTCGAGACAGCCTGACCTTGGGCTATGCGATGGTCATCCCGACCTACATCTTCTTTTCGGTCGTCATTGAAGGTGCTCGGTCGGCGAGAAGCAGCTTTTGGGGCATTCGCGGTTGGGCGGAAACGACCTTTGCTCTCGCTTGCTCCGCGGGCGTCGGATATCTCGGCTTCAGCCTATGGTCGATCGGGTACTGACGGCGAACGATGCGTATCGTGGTCCGCAACAGCCCGACGCATATGTTGGCTGAACTAACCGACAGCGAGGCCGCCGCGTTGCGCGCCTGGTACGGCAACGCTGCCTCAAGCGCCGATGAGGCGGTTGCGCTTTCAGTTATCCGCCGCGTCAAGGTGATGAGTGGCTGGATCGAATGTGATTGCCTGGAGTCACAGCATCAGCCACTGCTTGCTCCGATCCAACAGGAACGCACCTTCACGCTGCGGCGGCTGACGCCGAAGGACGATGCCCCCGATCGGCATGAGGAGCGACCAAACCACGCCCTCACCTGTCCGTTCCACGTCGACAAGGACGCCAGTCCCGCCCTCATTGACCGCGGCTACCATCTTCGACCCCTGTCCAGATCCAAGCGTTTATACATTGATGCCCTTCCTGCCATTCCTAATCGCCTGGCCGATGTCTCAGGGGATGATCCCTCCCGCTCGAGCGAACGAAACGACCGGCCGTCCAGACTCGGTGGCGTGCTATGGCGGATGCTTCATAGGGCGGGTACGAACGTAATCCCGCCGCTGCAGGATGATGTTCATTTCAAGCTCGCCGATCAGCTCTTCCGGTTGCGCTCGGCCGCGCGGGAGCTGAGGGTACTCAGAACCTGGACGCTGAACGCGCTTCTATCGACTTGGGGCCCCGACTATTGGGATCCGGAGAGCCGTTGGCAACGGCTGCTTGCGACCTCGCGCGGCGACTGGCCCGAGGGGCTTCGCCGCACTGGATTCATGCTGCTGTTTTCGGCCAGCGTTTCCACGCAAGCCGTCATGCAGGCATCCACCTCGCGGACAATCGATATCCTCTCCAAGGTGCGCCAGCCGCTTCGGGGGGACCCGGCAAGCCGAGGACCGTTCCTGACGCTGCTGAACGTGGATTTTCAGGAGGACGGTGAAGGCCCGGTTCGCGCTGTGCAAGCCTACGCCCAGCCGGTCTACAACGGCGATACGCTCTTCCCCGTCGAGTCCGGATTTGAGCGTGACGTTTCCCATCTGCTGTTTTGGCTTCAGCAATCGCTCTTCGATGCTGCTCCAGAACTGCGGATCTCCATTAACAAGCCCCTCTTCGCCATGGAAACACCCATCGGCCTGTGCAGGCCTGACTTCGTTTTGGAGATTACTTATAGAGATCAGCCACCGCGAAGACTGCTCGTCGAAGCCTTCGGGATGGAGACCGAGGAATATCGGCACGCCAAGGAAAAAACGATCCCGCGAATGAAGTACCTTGGGCCGATCTTCGGGATTTTTCCAGAGGATCTTACCGAAGCGAATTCCGAGCGCACCGGGCGCCGGCTGCAGGCGTGGGTCATCGACAAACTGGGCGGCGGCTAAAACTGCGGCGCAACTGTTGGTCGATGATCGGCGTAGGAAATGGCTGGGCGGCGGGGTTCGCCTTCTGCTATGGCTGTGCCGAGCCGCCATCAAGCTCGGATCCGGCTGCCTTGAGCAGAGCGAGCTGAGCACGAGATCCGATCTCCGGGGGGCAGTTCCCAAACATGGCGGAAACGAGCTCTTCCGCGAGTTCGGCAATCGTCGGCGTCAAGTCGGTGGGAAACAGCCGGTCCAGGTCATTTGCATCCGCTCCCCGGCGTTTGAGTTCGGCCTTGATAGCGCGCTTTTCGACGGCGCGCTCCTTGACCATCAGCCAGAGACCAGCGTTAGCCCTAGCTGCCGCAACAATCCGCTCGACAAAGTCCTCATTCAAGAGATCTCGAGTTGCGAGGTACCTGATTACGCCCACGGAATCTTCCTCCTTCTGCTGGCTTTTCCTGAAACTGCAAATACCGCTCCGCCATCGCGAAGCGGAAAGCCGTACTTTGGCGCATATGCTTTCGGCCTACGCTAACCGGTCATTAGCGTCGTCATCTTGCAGCTCCTCTTCGCGCAGTGGATCTCGCGCACGATCGGCAAATTCGCGCAGAAACGCTTTTGAGCTATCTTCGGTCAGGCGCTCAGAGAGCGTTCCGATCAAGAGCTCGACATCCTCATTCAGCTCAATCGGATCGAGCGAGCCGGCGTCCGCCTGCTCAAAGATTGCGTCGTTCAAGGCCTTGATGTCCGAACCGAAAGCGCCACGGACGTCCTGGCGCCGCAGGATGGCTGACGCCGGGAGATTTTCAGTCTCCTCCTGAAAATGCGAAGCGCGTGGCGCTCGATTCCGAGGTCCGCGCGGAGAGCCCGGATAGACACTGCGGTCCAACTTTGCCTGATCTATCTCGATATCGACGTCGTCAATCTGGACGGGGCCGGAAGCGCGCGTCGCGTCCCCATCCCCTTGGCGACCGCCTCTCGGAGAAGATTGCTTTTTCTGCGCCGGTGTCTTCTCGTCATCTCGAAGTTCTTCTTCCGTCCGTCCAGCCTCGCGCATTTCGTCGAGGTCCAGACGCTGACGAAGCTCATCGAGCGACGAAATATAGACGTGACGCACGCCCTCCTTGACGATGAAACGAATGCTTTGTGGCTGTTGCGGCCGGGTGACAACGGCCAAATCCATCTCCATCCCAGAGGCCGGCGAGTAGTTATCCTTTCTCCGTGGTGGCGCGGTTCCAAGCTGCGGCGCGCCGGGCATGAGGGCTTCGCTGTCGGCAATCCTCCATTCGACCGGCTGTATGCATGGTTTGGTCACCGGCTTGAACTTCCGCACCTTCGAGAACATCCGCTCGCCGCCGGAATCGAGCTTCATGATGCGCATGAGCGGCATCCCGGTGACCTGGAGGATCGCCTCCTCCGGCTTCATCATCATCAATGTGTTGACGGGAAGCAGGTCGACTGACACCGGCACCTTCGAGATTGATCGCTGCCTGCGACCATGGCGATGGGAGTAAGAGGACTGTTCGACCCATTCCGTCGTCCTGCCGGCTGCGGCCGAGACGGCGGCCGCGTCCTCCTGGTTCTGGAAGTTCATGAACAACTTGATCGTGGACGCGCCCATCAGAATCTTCTGCCCGGAGCGCTGATATAGCCGTTCGAGCTGCGCACCGTCCTGCAGGATGAAGACGAAGCGCACACCGTTCTTGCGGATCAATGGCGCAAGCGTCAGGACGGTGTCTATGCGCCCGCCATTGCCGAATTCGTCGAGCATCATCAGCACCTCGTGCTCGCCGTTCCGCAACGGTCCCATCTGTACGAGCTTGTCGGCCATTTGCTGGATGAACATCGAAATCAGCCGTTCGTAGATCTGCATCGCATTCCAGTCGGCCTGAACGAAGATCACCAGTTTCCGTTTTCTGATCGTTTCGATCGGGATCGTGGTGATGGAGGTCAACGCCTCGACGAGTGGGTTCTGCAGGAAATTCAGCTTAGCGACGATCTCTGCCGCGATCCCCTCGCCCAGTTTTTCATGCCGGCCCGCGAACTTGGTCAGCTGCATGCGGGTCTGATCGGATAGAACGGCCTCGTAGTTCTCCAGGAGCTGGATGATCGCCTTGCGCTCGTCCGACATCGAATTGAGGATGCGGTAGAGCTCGCTCAGCGATTTTCGGGTGTCAGGGCATTCGAGCACGAAGCCAAGCATGGCCGTCAGCAATATCCTGGCGCTCTCTTCCCAGAAATCCGATGAATCAGAGCGCAGACGCTCTGGCAACAGCATCTGCGTCAGCTTCTGCAGGTCGGTGATGCGTTGGTTCGGGTCGGCGCTGATGAGGTCGAGAGGATTATAGCCGTCCGTAAATTTCGATCCCGGCGCCAGCAGGAAAATCTCGTAGCCCTGGTCTTTGAGATAACCCGAAGTCTCCTCGAACAGCTCACCGCTCATATCGAGGATCATTTGCGATCCCTTGAAACTTATCATCGTCGGAATGACAAAGCCCCGCGACTTGCCCTGTCCCGGCGAGCCGATGACCATCACATGCTGGTCGCCGTCGTTGCGCAGAAGAAGGCCCTGCTTGAGGCCGAGGACGATACCGTGCTTGTCGCGCAGCCGAAAATCGGCGGCATCCTTCAAGGTCGCCAATCGCGCCTTGCCCATGATCATGCGCTGGCGCTTCTGGATCGCCGCCCCGATCGGAAACCCAACCAGGGCTCCAGCAGCCGCAAGACCGCCGAGCGCCGCAAACATTGTCTGCCGCGACGGTCGCTGAAAGTTACCAGACGCGTCGGTGAAACCAAAGGGCGCCTGATACATCGCCGCAAGATGAGCGCCATAATAGTCCGCTACTCCGGCGGACCCACCGGCCTTGCTTGCAACGAGATAAAATACGATTCCGTAAACAATGACGCCGGCATAGGCGCCAGCAAAGATCAGCGCCGTATGGGCAATCAGGGTGAACATCGACCTCACATGCAGCAGGTAGAGGATTTTGCGCGACAGGGCCCTGCCGCCTTTCAACATCCAGAGGCTCAGCAGGAAAAACAGAAACGGCGAGGCCAGGACCAGAGCCAGGATCGAGAGCCCGACGGTGTTTCGCGCGCGGATAACCGACGATGTGTAGGCAATACTGTCGAGAATGCGGGCTTGGGCAACATAATCGTAATAAGATGTCGATCCGAAGGATGTGACATAGGCATCGTAGATCAGCGTGAAGAACAGAAGCCATATCGCCACGGCGCCGCACATTGCCACCGGAAACGTGAAAACTGAGACCTCCTGAAGCTTCGTCCACTTCGGACGTTCAGCCTCTGCGTCCGTGGATACGCTTGCCATCTTCGTCCACCTCGTCTGCAAAATAGATCTCGCTGACACCGCGGCCGCCGGCGGCATCGCTCTTCTTCAACTGGACCACGATCGGGATGATCGAGCGGATGTAGCGGATGATATCGTCGCGCTCCATGCGGACATTGCTGTTGAGCACCAGCGTCGACAGTCGATTGAAGGCATGATGTGGGGAGTTTGCGTGGATGGTCGACATCGAGCCGGGATGACCAGTGTTGATCGCATTGAGGAAATCGAAAGCCTCGTCGCCGCGTAGCTCGCCCATGAAGATCCGGTCTGGCCTGAGCCGCAGTGCGGAAGCCAAAAGGTCTGTCATCGTGACCCTCGCCTCGCCCTGGGCACCCTTCGAGACCAGCAACGAGACGACGTTTTCCTGGGGGGGTTCCAGCTCCGCCGTATCCTGCATGAGGATGAAACGCTCATGGTTTGGGATCGCCGTCAGCATCGTATTGAGGAAGGTCGTTTTGCCGGTGGAGGTGCCGCCGGAGATCAACACGCTGCGATGATTGGCGGCCGCGAGCTCCAGAAACGCACGCGCCTTCCCACTCTGTAGCAGGCGCGACAACTCGATATCGACATCGTCGATGTAGTCGTCTCCTGTTACCTTGGTGAAGCGGAAAGCGCCCGCTTTCTCATAATCGTCGAGATCGAAGCGCCGGATAAACTGCTTGCGGATCGAAAACGCGTGTCCGGTGGCGGAAGTCGGATTGAGCACGAACTGGACGCGCTCGCCGTTGGTGAGCGTTGCCGACAGCAGCGGATTCTGAGCATTAATGGTTTGCTTGGTGAACGACGCCGCGCGCGACGCCATATGGCGGATCGCCTCCTGATCCAGCCCATCGACCTCTTGCCTAATCATGCTGAGCTGGCCGATCCGCTCGAGCCAGATCTCGTTGCTGCGCTGGCAGGAAATCTCGACCACCGCGGGATCGTCGAGGAATTGTCTGATGGGTTCGAGCGCCTCGGAAAGAAAGTGCTGCTCGGCGGAGATCGAGGGGTGCGCGTTCATTTGCCCACCTTCTTTCGGCGCAGGCGTTCGAACGCCTCGCGCACCGGGTCCGGATAAAGATCCGAGAAATCGAGGTCCCGGGTGACAAAGACGGTGATGTCGGAGCCTTGAGCGATGTGGATCGTCGGGCGGATGTTGCGGCTGTCCTGAAAAGCTTCGGTCGCAAGTTGCTGAATGCCGGACGCGATCGTTTCCGCCGCGATCTCGCGCGCCCGATCCTGCGAGGTGGTTCCGTTATTCTGCGGAATGCTGGTCACGCTTCCGTCAGTGCTGACGACCGTGATATTTCGATCCGGTTTCTGACCGAGTTGAGCAATGTATTGGGTGACCCCGCCGATCATCGTCATCAGCGCCGGCGGCCCGAACCGCTCCCAGTATTTCCGGTCGACGACACCTGTCATGCCGGAGCGGCCGAGACGATCCGTGCCGTAAGAGCCGAGCTGGACAGAAACACCGTCGCCACGGATCATCCGCGTCCAGACGATGAACAAGCGCTCCTGCCCGCGTTCGACACCGGATTTATAATCGCCAATCAGCGAGGAACCGGCAGGTATCAGGATGCGCCGGCCGTCGAAGGAATAGACATCCTCCCGAACGATCGCTTTCACCATACCGGCGAGATCCGAATTGATCGCCGTCTCCAACGTGCCGCGGATCATCGTGCCCTGCGGGATCCAGGCATCGATACGGCGGTTCTCGGCGGCAACCGACACCTGTACCCCCTGCCCTCCCATCGCCTTCAGGAAGGCGCGATCACCATCGACAGCACCACCCGCATCCGAGGTTGCGCCGGCCGGCGTGCCCGTTGAGCCGTTCGCGCCAAACAATCCGGCTCCCGTAGCGTCGGGCGAAGCGCTTGCAGGCCCGCCTGCGCGTTCCGACTGATCGAAGACGACAGCAGTGGAGCGCACGCGCTCAAGCAGTTTTGCCTGCCGGGCGAGCTCGATGCACTTAGGATCGTCAGGATTTTTGCCTCTCGTGCAATCGACATCGACCGGAGGCGTTATCTGGGCCGGTGCCGGTATGACGGGCGCCGGCGGCGGGGGGGGCGGAGGGGGTGGCGCCTCCGGCACCTGCACCGTCGGCAAGGGTGGCGGCGCTGGCGGATTGAAGCCTTCGTTTCTAGGCGCTTGCACCGGGCGGAACTCTTCATGCGGCGTATTGTCGATCGCCGGTTCCCGCTCGCCGCCGGAGAGAAGGAAATAGAGGACCACACCAACGCCGGCGATCGCCGCCACCACGGCGATTGGCCGCATCAGCCCAACCCCGGAGCGCCTCACCTGACCGCCGATGGCGGCGTCGTTGTCTATCGCATGATAGTTTGGATCAGACATCGTGCCTCCCTATCGAGATTTTGATGGTGAGCTGGCGCCAGCCGAGCCAAGGCGCTTCGGCGCCACGGCGCCCTCGATCGGCGCCGGCACGTCGGCTGGAGCGGTCCTGAGATTGAATAGGCAGGTCTCGTTCTCGGTGCCAAAACGAAGCGTCCACTGCCGCGAGACTGTGTCGATGACGATGTAGTCGGCCTCCCGGCGGTAATTGACGAGGCTCTCGCGCCGTTTGTTATCGACAATGAAGATCGCCGGCACGTCGCCGGTGAACTTCATGAAGGTCTTCAGGCCGTCATCGAACACCCACAGGGGTTTGGCGGCATCGCTGCCCTTGAAGCCATAGTCGTAATTGACCTTGTCGCGACGGATGTTCTTGATGTTGGGATTGCGTTCTGCATCCTGCGCCTGCTTCCACAATTCGGCCGTGCCCTTCAGGCCGGCGTCTTCCGGATAAATGAACCGCAGCTTGAAGGTCTGGTTCTGGATCGACTTGCTATCGTTTACCTCAAGGTCGAACGAGTAGGTTCGTTTCGTCGTCACCACGGAGAGGTTGGTCGGCGCGTCCTTTTCCATCGGCTTCAGGGTGAGTGAGCGGCGGTCGGCCGATGTCAGGATCTGCCAGGAAACCGTGTCACCCGCGACCACCTGGGTAACCTCTTCGTCGGCACCGAAGAGGATGGTCGTCACCATTCCGTAAGTCCCGGTGACGACAAAGACCTGTTCGGCCGAATAGGGCAAGGTCCGCACGCGCGGATCGAGCCGGCCAGGCCGGGCGATCAATTCAGCATGAACCGAAGAGGCCGTCAGCAGCAGTGACAGTGTTATTCCGACGCTCGCTCGCCTCATGGGACGAGCCCCGACGGCATGGTCTCGGGAACCTTGACGTATTCGGTCACGACGAAGCCGAGCGGGTTATATAACCGAACCCTATTGCTGGCGGGCAGATTGATCTGGCGGTAGCGGACCGTCGCTGACCAGCGATTGACGACGTCGCCGCCGCGGCGCCGTTCCCGCGTCTCGAAACGCACCGCCATGGTCGTAGCGTTGAGTGGATTGACCGACAGGATTTCCGGGCGGACCTCACCCGTCGTTCCCATTGTCTTGACCGGACCTCTCGGATTGGAAGGGTTCATCCATTCCGAATAATCCTTGAAGGCCGACGAATCCGGGTCCGACCAAAGGGCGATCATGTCGAAGTTTTCTGAGAGATAGCGCGGATCGTAGGTCTCGCGTCGGATGACGTAGTTACCGACGAAGGAGGCGCGGACGGCCTGGATTTCTGAAACGTTCGACCGGTCTTTGCCGAGCGTCGTTACCGTTTCCATGTAGCCGGTGTTCTTGTCGACGATGAGCGGCACGACCTCGGTTCGGACGAGCGGGAAGAGCTGTGCGACGGAGAATGACAGCACGCCGGCCACGATCCAGCCCGCCACCGCAAAGACCAGCAGGATGAGCCCGATCAGGGTCCGCAGGGACCGGTTCTTCTCCCCCCATGAGAGGTGTTGATCGTAGATGTCTTGCGGGCCGGGGACACGATCGGCCGGCGCCGGCTTCAATTGCCTTTTGAACAATGCCAAATCTCAAACCTCGAAGTCGCAATAGGTAAAATGTGAATGTTATCCTCGCAGCCGGCGCGTCATTCGCTGTTGCGACGGCGATTGGTGAGCATGCGGCCGAGAGCGCCAGCGCCCGCGATACTGCCGCGGCCTGCAAGCGCCGCAGCGGTGACGGCGCCCCTCGGTCCGGCAAGCGTGCCGAGCGCTATGGCCGCGGCTTGGCCGGCGCGGGAATTGCTGGAGGAAAGGCCCCTGCGGGCGGTGCTGTAGGCGCTATCGACGCCACCTCCGCCCGGGACGCCAGAGAAGGCCGCGCCGTAGGCGAATGTTCGCGCGAAGTCCGGCACCTGGAAGATGAAATAGGAGATCAGCGCCAAATAGAGGACCATGGCGAGCACGATCGCCAATGCGTTTTCCTTGGTGGCCATGTCGCCGTTGATCGTGTCCATCATGCCGATGAGGAACCCGAACGACAGGCCTGCCATGATATAGGTGAAGAGCAGCATGAACATGCCGTAGGCCACACCCCTCACCCAGGCGTCGAAGACAAAGCGGGTGATGCCGAAGAAATAGCACAGAATGGCGATCGGACCGATTGCCAGCATGACGGCGGTGATCATCTTGGCAAAGAGTGTGACGCCGGTGAGGATCAGCAGCATTGGCAGAAGGCCGAACACCAACACGATAAAGACAACGACAGCGCCAGTTACATTCGGCAACCAGCCGGACTCGTAGGAATTGAAGAGCTGCATGGCAAAATCGTAGACCTTGCGCGCCATGCTGGCGACTTGTTGGGCGATGTCCGCTCCGGCCGATTGACCGCCCATCGCCGAGGATATGGCCGATCCCAGATCCTGGGGTGCCGACAGCACGAACTGGCCAATATTGTCGTAGAAGAGCGCCCAGGACATGATAAGTGCATAAGCAAGCGTGATCTTGAAGGCGGTGATCGCCATGTCCTGAAGCGAAACGCTGGATAGCCCGAGCGCGCCCCAGAGGAAATAGAGGATCAGGAAGATCGCCAGGATACCGGAAACGAGGTTTCTGTTTTCGGCAAACAGCCCCCAGGCCCGTTCCAGCGACGCCTCATTGATCTTGTCGAAATATCGAAGCGCATCGCCATAGAAGTTTATCGCGTAGCTGACGGGATCCATGTCTCATCCTGAAAATTATTGACCGGTCGCATTGGGCCGCAATCGTCCTTAAGGGCGCTCGAGAGTGCTTCCCCAGCGGCCGTGGTCGTGGGCTCGGATACCAAGCCGAGAGCCGGGACCGGATTTTCGTCAGCCGAGCATTTCGCCAGCTGTTCGTATTTCCCGGCGCAACCGGCAAGGGCCGCGAGGCTGACTATCAGCACGAGAACCGCCTTCACTGGTTCTGGTCCTCGAATGCCTTCAGCTGATCCCGAACGGAAGTGCCTTGCGGTTGCGTCCCACCGTCACGCATGACGCTGTCCGGTAGGGGCGCGAATGTCTTGAGGTTCTGCGATGAGGTCGCGAGGGCCGCTTTATATTGCTGGTTCAGCAGCATAACCTGGTTGTTGAGCGAGCCGACCGCTTCGTTGGCGGTTTGATTGCCCTGCAGCACCATCTGGGTATTTTGCTCCAGCGCCCCCTTCAGGTCCTTCGCCGTCCCGATCTGCTGGGTTGCCTGCATGAAGGAATTCTGCCGGTCCTTGGTGGCGCTGTTCATCGCGTCGGTCAGGGCAGTCAACGTCGTCAGCGCGTTGATCCCTTGCGAATAGGCTTGATTGGCGCCCGAGAGCTCACCGCCCTTGACGGTATCGACCACCATCTTCACCAGGTTGAGGCCATTGATGAGCTTTGCCGCGGTATTCTGGAACTGACCGCCGATGCCTCCGAACACGGCCGCGTTGCTCGACAGCACCGTGCTGAAATCCGGCGCCTGTCCCATGGTGAAGCCATTGCCGGTTGCGAGCTTGGCGAACTGGCTCGCATCCTGCGTCCGGTCGCCGGTGATCGCCTGCAGAGTTTTCGTCGTGTTGTCCTTGACGACTGAGGTGTCCTGCTGGATCTCAGACGACAGGCGCTTGATGTCCTCGCTGATCGAGATGTTTTCCGAGTCCTTGACCGGGACTTGCGCATAAGCGTGAGGGACGGAAACAATGGCGAGCGTCGCTGCGATCACTGCTGTCTTCATGTGCCTAACCTCTCTCGTTCTCAATTTGACGTCGGCCTGGAATCGACGACCGTGACTAGTCCGAGTGCGGGGTCCTGCATCGCCGTGAAGGTCGCAACCGCGCCATTTGCCCGTGCCTCATCCTGCAGGTCGGAGAGCCACTGCTGGATCTGTTCCGTGGTGGCGTTCTGCGGAACAGCGAAGCAACGCGTGCCACCTGTATCGATGATGTTGGTCGGGCACCGGATCTCGGCCATGACAAGTGAGCCGTCATGGTCTTTCGAATTACCGCCACCACTGCCGCGCAGGCTTGCCGACGAGGATTGCAGGCCAGACTGAAGGCGCTGCAGATACTGCTGGTTCGCAGCGATCGACTTTCCGAGCAACTCGTTCCAGACCGAACCGCGTTCGATCTGCGCTTGAGTGTTTCGGTCGACCGCCTTCTTCAGCTGCTCACCGCAGCCGCTTGCGTAGCTCGCGGTTTCCGGCTCGGCTGTCCCCTCCGGGGTGTTATCACCGTTCTGGGCCTTGTTACGGGCATAATAGGCGGAGACCTTTTTGACGTAGTCTTGTGTCTCGGGGATATTGGGGATCTGACCGTTCTGCAGCGACTGGCGATACGGACCGGCATTATAGCCGGCGGCGATCAGGTCATAGCGGTCTCCGAACATGCCCTGAAGTTGCTTGATGTATTTGACGCCGCCGCGAATATTGTCGCGCGTGTCGTAGGGGTTGACGCCAAGTTGTGCGGCGGTGCCGGGCATCAGCTGCATGACGCCGGTGGCGCCGACCGCCGAGCGCGCCGATTGGCGGAAGCGGGATTCCTGCTCGGCGATCGCCATCGCGAAGTTCGGATCGACGCCCTGCCGGATTGCCTCCTGTTGCACCATGCTGGCAACTTCCTGCTGGCTTGGCGTGCGAGACGATGGCGCAGCGGGCGTGGTGTCTCCCGCCATGCCATCGGCGGAGCAATCGGCCGGCGCGCCAGAGCCCTCACCGGGCGCGACACTATCGGTCGTACCGCCCGAGGCGCCTTTGACCTTCCGGGTATCGGCCTGATAGGACTGATACCAGTTCAGGGTGGCCTGCTGGATCTTCTGGCGCGCCTGGTCGATGACCGGCACCTGGGCACGGCTCGTGCCGACGGGAAAGACGAGAGCCAAGGCCAAGACGCCGGCCGCGGCTCCCTCAAGGTGCTTTGCGTTCTTCATCGACCGCCACCCCATTCCAGTCGCAGAATTTCGAGAGCCAGTTCTTCGGATCGTCGCCGTACTCGTCGAGCAACATTTCGACCTCGCGTACCGTCTCCTCGCGGCCCGAGAGCACCTTGATGAACTCCGGCATGTGGGACATGTCGACGCGAGCAATCACGCTGCTCTTTGCCTGCTTGATCAGCATGAAACGCGAGCTCGGATCGCCGTTCTTGACCCAGTCGAATTCTGCTCGCGACAGCCCGAAATGCTCCATGTACGAGCTTTCGTCAGCTTTCGGATTGGCGAAGAAGATATTGGTCGACGTCTGTTCGATGATCGTGCGGCTGACGGTCGAACGCACCACGTCGTCGGCCGATTGTGTCCCGAAGATGACGAGACCATTTCGCTTTCGAATGGTCTTGAAATAGTCCTTCATGGTGCGCTTGAACTCGTCGTCATCGAGCAGCTTCCAGGCTTCGTCCATCAGATTGATGATCGGCGCCTTACCGTCGTAGATCGCGTCCAGCCGATGGAACATGTAGAGAAGGGCTGCGGTGCGCACCGTTGGATCATCGAGGATCGACGTCATGTCGAACCCGATCATCGGTCGCGAGATATCGAGATCATCGGTCGCGTTGTCAAAGAGCCAAGCGTAGGGTCCCTTGTCGACCCATTTGTCGAGGCGGGCAATCAGGCTTCCCTCGGTTCGCTCGCTGCCAGCGAGCAGCGCCCGCAGCGACGAAAGACGGCGATAAGACCTGTCCTTCGTCTTGAGGACGGACTTGATCGCGTTACGGATGATCGCCTCTTCCTGAGGCGTCAGGTTATCGCCTTCCTTCGATGGCTTCAGCATGAAGCTCAGGAGCCCATAGAGGAAAACGCGGTTTTCCTCGGTGTCGTCCAGCAATAGTGGATTCCATCCCGACGGCTGGCCGGGCTCAAGCGACATGTAGGTTCCGCCCGCTGCCCGTACCATGATGTCGAGACCACGGTCCTTGTCGAAGACGATGGTCTTCAGCCGCGGACTGACTCGATAGGCTTGCAGGATCAGGAAGGCCATGATCACGGTCTTGCCGGACCCGGTCGGGCCGAAGACGGTCGTGTGCCCAACGTCGCCCTGGTGGAAGTTGAAGAAGAAGGGCGTGCCTGAGGTCGTCTCGAAAATGGTGATCGCCGGTCCCCAATGGTTGCCGTCCGGCTTACCATAGGGATAGGCGTGAAAGCTGCTCAACCCAGCGCAGTTCAGCGTGGAGATCAA
>Ga0102591_1002733_pt1 | contig 18039 bp, 21 predicted proteins | sample AraplaCol_mCL_r2_2_FD_76860 | JGI IMG/M metagenome (GOLD analysis project Ga0102591, IMG submission 76860) | Arabidopsis root microbial communities from North Carolina, USA - plate scrape MF_Col_mCL_r2 (SPADES assembly) (version 2) | ecosystem: Host-associated > Plants > Roots > Endosphere... | reverse complement strand
AGATAGGTGAAGTCGGCCATGGGATCGCCGAGCGTCGACAGTTCCCAGTCGAGCACGGCCTGCACGCGCGGTTCCGTCGCGTGGAAAATCATGTTGTCGAGCCGGTAGTCACCGTGCACGATCGAGACGCGCGCCTGTTCCGGCACGGTCTTGGGCAGCCATTCGGCGACCTTCTCGAACTCCGGAATGTGCTGGGTTTCGGAGGCCCGATACTGCTTGGTCCAGCGGTCGATCTGGCGCGCGAAATAGTTTCCGGGCTTGCCGAACTCACCGAGGCCGATCGCGACGGGATCGAACATGTGGAGTTTTGCCAGCGTCTCGATCTTGCTGGTGAAGATCTTGCGGCGATCTTCCGGCGTCTGGCTCGGCAGCGTCGGATCCCAGAACACCCGGCCGTCCTCCATCGACATGATGTAGAAGGCGGCGCCGATGATGCTGTCGTCCTGGCAAAGCGCGTAGGCGCGCGCGACCGGAAAACCCTGTTTTCCAAGGGCTGCGATGACGCGGTATTCGCGATCGACCGCGTGCGCCGAGGGCAGCAATTTGCCGAACGGTTTTCTGCGCATCACGTAGGAACGCTTCGGCGTGTTCAGCCGGTAGGTCGGGTTGGACTGGCCGCCCTTGAACTGGAGGACGACCAGCGGTCCCTCATAGCCTTCGACGTTGTCGCGCATCCACGCCTCGAGGCGCAGCTCGTCGAAACGATGCCGCTCCTCGACCGGCTTGGTGCCCGAGAACTCCTCGTCTTTCCTGACGCCGTCGGCCACGATGACGCTCCCTCTTCAGTCCTGACCATTTCAGGTCGAGCATGATCCTAATCGGTAACCGCTGACGCACTTGCGTCAAGCGGTCACCCAATCATGCCCTGTCGTTTCTTCAAATCGGGAGCGCCAACCGGCACGCCCTCTTAATGACTGGCGGAGTTTGCATACTTCCGAACTTCAAGTCTGGCAATGGCGCGGTTATGCACCTCGTCCGGACCGTCGGCGAGACGGAGCGTGCGGATGTGGGCGTAGTCCTTGGCAAGCCCGGCCTCGTCGGAGACACCGGCGCCGCCAAAGGCCTGGATCGCCTGATCGATGATCTTCAGCGCCATGTTGGGGCCTGCGACCTTGATCATGGCGATCTCGAGCTGCGCCGCCTTGTTGCCGACCTTGTCCATCATGTCGGCGGCCTTGAGGCACAGCAAACGGTTCATCTCGATGTCGGTGCGCGCCTCGCCGATGCGCTGTTCCCACACCGAATGCTCGATGATCTTCTTGCCGAACGCGGTGCGCGAAGAGAGCCGCTTCACCATCTTCTCCAGCGCCTCCTCGGCCTTGCCGATGGTGCGCATGCAATGGTGGATACGGCCGGGACCGAGGCGGCCCTGCGCGATCTCGAAGCCGCGGCCTTCGCCGAGCAGGATGTTCTCCTTCGGCACCCGCACGTTGTCGAGCAGCACCTGGGCATGGCCGTGCGGCGCGTCGTCGAAGCCGAAGACGGGGAGCATCTTCTCGACCTTGATGCCTGGTGTGTCGAGCGGAACCAGGATCTGCGACTGCTGCTGGTGCTTGGCCGCCTTCGGATCGGTCTTGCCCATCAGGATCGCGATCTTGCAGCGGGGATCGCCGACGCCGGACGACCACCATTTGCGGCCGTTGATGACGTAGTGATCGCCGTCCTTCTCGATGCGGGTCTCGATGTTGGTGGCGTCGGACGAGGCCACTGCCGGTTCCGTCATCAGGAACGCCGAGCGGATCTCGCCGTCCATCAGCGGCCGCAGCCATTTGCGCTTCTGCTCCTTGGTGGCATAGCGGATGAACACTTCCATGTTGCCGGTGTCGGGCGCGGAACAGTTGAACACTTCCGAGGCCCAGGTGATGCGGCCCATCTCTTCCGACAGCAGCGCGTATTCGAGATTGGTCAGTCCCGCGCCGCGGAATTCGTCGTCCTCATGCTCGCTCGGCGGCATGAACATGTTCCAGAGGCCTTCGGCCTTCGCCTTCTTCTTGAGGTCCTCCAGGATCGGGATCACCTTCCAGCGCTCGCCGGCATGATCCTGCTGGTCGTAGATCGGCACCGCCGGGCGCACGTGCTTGGCCATGAAGGACCGCACGCGGTCGAGCCATTCCTTCTGCTTGGGGGACAGATCGAAATCCATGGGACGCTCCTCGTCTCTCTTTTGCGAACTCGTTTTACGCCGGACTGTCTTCCCCTTGCGCACGGCCCGCAAGTGCGGGGCTCGCGGGCGTTTCGGAACCAGCGTTGCGAGTTGCGAACGAGTCCCGATTGCGGATTGACATCTCCGGCCTTCAAACGATAGTTTCATACAACTGTTTGAATTGCAACTCCCTCCACGAGGGTACCCATGGCCAGCGATCACACCCGGTCTGCCATTCTGACCGCCGCCGAACGGCTCTATGCCGATCGCGGCTTCAGCGACGTGACGCTGCGCGACATCGTCGCGGAGGCCGGCGTCAACCTCGCCGCGGTGAACTATCATTTCGGCTCAAAGGACGAGCTGATCGCGGAATTATTTGTCACGCGCTCGATCGCCACCAACCGCGAGCGCCTGCGCGAATTGAAGGCGGCGGAAGAGCAAGGCGGCGGCCGCGCGCCGATCGAGGTGATCCTGCATGCGCTGGTCGGGCCGACCTTGCGCGGCTGCCTTGGCCCTGAGAACCAGCGCTCGACCGCGGCGCGCTTCATGATCCGCGCCTCGATCGAATCCGTGCCGCCGATCCGCCGCATCAAGAATCGCGAGATCGACCATTTGCGGAAATTCGCCGGCGCGATGCGCCGCGCCCTGCCCGAGCGCAGCGACGTCGACATCTACTGGGGCCTCAACTTCGCGCTGGCGATGGCGCACCACACCATCCGCGAGAGCGAGCGGCTGACGAAACTGTCGGAAGGCAAATGCGACCTCGACGACGTCGAGGACGTCGTCGCCCGCGTGGTCAGCGTCGCGACGATGGCGCTGACGGCGGGAAAGACGGAGGCGAAGGCGGCGCGGGTGGCGGCGCGATAGTCCCTCACATCATCGCGATGCAGTCGATCTCGACGTCGAAGGGGCCGAACCATTCCGGCGTGCAGACGAAGATCCGCGCCGGGGGATCATCAGGGAAATAGCGGGCATAGACTGCGTTGAACGCGGCGAAGTGCCGGGTCGAGGTGCAGTAGACGTTGCACTTCATGACGTTGTCGAGCGAGGCGCCGGCCGTCGCGAGGCACAGCTTCATCTGCTCCATGATGATCTCGCTCTGCCGCTCGATGGCCATCCCGCCGATCTCGCCGGTCTCAGGATCGAACGGCGGCAAGCCCGCGACGAAGATCATGTTGCCGGCGCGCGTCACCGGCGAGGTCGGCGCCTTCACGCGGTCGAGGAACGTCGAGATCGGTTCGACGCGGAGCGCTTCGCGTTTCATGCGGCCACCTTCGGTTCGAGCGAGAGTGGCGCCACGCTACATCATCTTGCAGCCGGCATGCTTCGCTTCTGATCGAAGTGTGGTGGAAGCGGGACGCTTACGCCCGCTGCGGCATCTCCTCGGTCTCTTCCTTGGCGAGCAGCAGCAGCATCTCGATGCCCATCTCGCCTTCCTGCGGGGAGCGGATGAACTTTATTTCGTCGGCGCTTTGCCGCAGCGCAGCGACGATGGCGACGGCCTGGTTTGCGGTGGCCGCCTCGGTCGCCAGAACTGCCTTCTGATCCTTGGCCTGAAACCCGATCGTGTAGGACATTCACTTCCCTCCCCGAACTCAAGTGGAGAGATCGAATCAGAGTCGCGCGCAAAGCGGAAGCCTGTGCGACTACGGACCGGACTTATCTGGGGATGGCCCGCAAGCCTCAGGCAAGGCCGAGCATCGCGCGGGCCTCCTCCGCGCTCGCAACGCTTGCGCCGAGGCTCTTGAGGATGCCCGCGGCATGCGCGACAAGCTCGGCATTGGTCTTCGCCAGCACGCCCTTGGACATGTAGAGATTGTCCTCCATACCGACGCGGACGTGGCCGCCGAGCAGATAGGCTTGCGCCACCATCGGGAATTCGGCGCGGCCGATGCCGAAGCCGGACCAGATCGCGCCAGATGGCAGCAGGCTGCGGGCATAGAACATCGTCTCCGGCGTCGCGGAGAAGCCGTATTTCACGCCGAGCACGAGCGAGAACAGGCCCGGCCCCCTCAAGGTGCCGTCGGCGAACAGGTCGCGCGCCAGATGGCAATCGCCGCTGTCGAACAGCTCGATCTCCGGCAGCACGCCGGCCGCCTTCATCCGTTCGGCCATGATCCGGACATTGCGCGGCGTGTTGATGACGACCTCGCCGCCGGAATTCATGGTGTTGAGATCGAGCGTGCAGATGTCGGGCTTGAGCAGCTCGATATGCTCGACGCGCTTCTCGGGCTGGAGCAGCGTGGTGCCGGGGCCGGCAACGCGGGGGTCTTCGATCGATGGCACGAAGCGCCCGCCGGGACCGGTCGTGAGATTGATGACGAGCGAGGCGTTGCGCGCGCGGATGCGCGCCACCACGTCGCGGTAGAGATCGATCTCCATCGAGGGGCGCCCTGTCGCGGGATCGCGCACATGGATGTGCGCGATGGCGGCGCCCGCTTCGGCCGCTTCCAGCGCGGAGGTCGCGATCTGCTCGGGCGTGATCGGCAGATAGGGCGACTGCTCGGGTTTCGTCAGATTGCCGGTGATGGCGCAGGTGATGATGGTTTTGGTCATCGCGTCAGATGATCCCCTGCTTCTTCAACTCCTCGATCTTGCCGGCATCATAGCCGAGCTTGCCGCCGAGCACCTCGCTGGTGTGCTCGCCGAGCAGCGGCGGGGCGCGGTATTCGGTGATGGGGGTGCCCGAAAGGGTCAGCGCGTTGCGGATCAGCGACAGCTCCGGCTCGAACTTGTGCTGCGTCTTGACCCGCATGCCGCGCGACTGCACGTGGGGATCGGAGAACACCTGCTCGAAATTGTTGATGGGGCCCGACGGCACGCCGGCCTCCTCGAGCTTTTCCAGCCAGTAGGCCACGGGCTTCTTCAGGAACAGGCCGGCGAAGATCGCCATGATCTCCTTGCCGTGCACGACGCGGTCGTTGTTCTTGAGAAAGCGCGGATCGCTCGCGAGCTCCGGCTCGCCGAGCACCGCGCAGGTCTTCCGGAACTGGCCGTCATTGCCGACCACCAGCATCAGCTCGCCGTCGGTGCAGCGGAATACGCCGGCGGGCATGCCGCCATTGCCCCAGGTGCCGCGCCGCGGCGGCGTCTTGCCGTTGACGAGATAGATCTGCAGCCAGTGCGACAGCGATGCGATCACGGTGTCGAACAGGCACACGTCGATGTGCTGTCCCTGCCCTTCATTGGCGTCGCGATGGTAGAGCGCGGAGAGGATGCCGATCGAGGTGTTCATGCCGGTCATGTAGTCGACGATGGACGGACCGACCTTCATCGGGCCCTCGCCCGGCTCGCCGTCCATGTGGCCGGTGACGCTCATCAGGCCGCCCATGGCCTGCAGGATGGCGTCATAGCCGGCGCGCGGCGCATAGGGTCCGGTCTGGCCGAAGCCGGTCACCGAGCAATAGATGATGCCGGGGTTGATCGCCTTGATGGTCTCGTAGTCGAGGCCGTAGCGCTTGAGGTCGCCGACCTTGTAGTTCTCCATGAAGACGTCAACGTCCTTGGCGAGCTCGCGGATGATCGCCTGGCCCTCGGGCTTGGCGATGTTGACCGTGACCGACTTCTTGTTGCGGTTGGCGCAGAGGTAGAAGGAATTGTTGTTGTTGGCCTTGCCCTCGGGGTCGGTCAAATAGGGCGGCCCGAAGGCGCGCGCGTCGTCGCCGGTGCCCGGCCGCTCGATCTTGATCACCTCCGCGCCCAAATCACCCAGCATCTGGGCCGACAAGGGCCCGGCGAGCACGCGCGTGAGATCAAGGATCTTGATGCCTGAAAGCGGCAGGGCCGACATGTAAGCTTCCTCCGGGAACTGGATATTGGCGCGGCGGCGAGATCGCGGGCCGCGCTCCCTGCGGATACACCATTTTGGCGCGCTGAGCACTGCACTGGCGGCATACGGCCATCTCCTGCCGGGGCACGGAGGGCGGCGCCGGCCGCAACTTTCCGCGCCGCGAATATTGCCTGCGGGGCTCAGGTCGCGGCCACCGCCACCTGCGGCCGCCTCCGGCCAAGCAGGACCAGGATCAGCACCGTCGCGCAGGAGCAGACGAAGGTGAGACCGAGCGCGCCGCGGCTACCGAACTGGGTGAGCAGGCCGACAAGGAGCGGCGGCGAGAGCGCCGACGCCAGATTGAGCGGCAGTGCGATCATCGACATCGCCTTGGCGAACTCGGCCTGGTCGTAGAACACGAGCGGGATGGTGGCCCGCGCCACCGCCATCGCGCCGCTGCCGGCACCATAGAGCAGGATGAAAACTGCGACCGCCCAGGTTGCGCCCTCGCTCATCATCAGCAGCAACATCGCCACGGGCAGCGCCGTACCCGCGACCAGCCCCGTCGTGATGCCGTCCCAGCGCCCGCCGCCGAGGAGATCGAGCCCGCGGGCACTGACCTGGATCACGCCCAGCATCGAGCCGAACAGAAGCGCCTGCGCCGGCGCCAGCCCCTCCGCCCGCAACAGCTCGATCATGATGGCGCTGATGCCGAAATTGACGAAGGCGTTGAGCGTGATCGCGGCGACGACGAGGCCGAAGGTGCTCCTTGGAATTGCGGGCGCCGGCTGTGACTTGGCCGGCTCGCCACCATCATCCCCGGCGATTTTCCGGCGCGGTGCGAACGCATAGAGCGGCAGGCTGACGAGGATCATCATCGCAGCATAGACGAGGCACGTCCCGCGCCAGCCGAGGTGACCGCTCAGGAACGAGGTCGTCGGCCAGAAGATGCTGCTGGACAGGCCCGTCACCAGCATCAAGGCCCCGATCGCGTGCTTGGCCTGCCGCCCGGCGATCTCGTTCAGCATGATATAGGCGCCGGTCGACAGCGTGGCGCTGCCGGCGATGCCGAGGACGATCCAGGCGGCGAAATACAGCATCGGCTCGTGCGCGAGCGACAGCAGCACGAAGCCCGGCGCGGTGACGACCGTGCCTGACATCATGACCGTCCGCGCGCCATGCCGCGCAAACGATTTGGCGAGCCACGGCGCGCACAGGCCCATCGAGACATAGAGAACGGAGGTCCCGGCGAACACCGCCGGCAGGCTCATGCCGAGATCGGCGGCGAGATCGCGCCCGACGATGGCGGGAAGCCCGATCGTGCCCCATCCGACCAGCTGCGTGATGGCGAGCACCAGCAGGACGCCGATCAGCCTGCTGTCAGATGTCAAGAACCGCATTCCAAACGTTCGCCTGCCCGGCCGGCGCAGATCGCGACGGCGCGATCAGTCTTAGCCGGAGACGGAGGCCGCGGACATGCTGGTTCCGAATGGCATGGCAGCGCTGGCCGCAGGGCAAGGCCGCATTACGCGGTGTGACCGGGATCGACGTGCTTCGGCGTCTTCTTCTCCCGCTGCGGCGTCATCTTCGCTGGATCAGGCGCACCGGGCACGCCGCGAGGACCCAGTTGCTCGCGCTGGATGTCGTCCTCGGAGCGGGACGGCTCGACGCCGTTGGGCTCACGGGTGTTCGTCATCGCGGTCTCCTTCTCAAGCGTTGTCCTGAACGCCGAGCGCATTGCCTCCAGCCTCGCGGCCGGGCACGCTGACCTGCACTTCATGTCCTTCACGTAGCGCCAGGGATGCGGCCGCGACCGCCGACTCGAACGCAGCTTCCTTGGTGGCATAGGTGTTCTTGACGTCACCGTCGTGCAGCACGCCCCATTCGTCCCGCACCGGCACGATGGCATATTGAGCAAGGCCCATTGTCGACTCCTGAGTTTCAGAAAGCGCCTGCCCGATAACGCGCCCGCGCGCCTAACGTTGCGTCAGCTGCGGATGCGCGGCGGTGACGCGCCACACCGTGTTGCCACTGTCGTCCGCGATCAGCAGCGCGCCTGATTTGTCGATGGCGACGCCGACGGGCCGGCCGCGCGCTTTGTTCTCGCTGTTCAGGAAGCCCGTCACGACGTCCTGCGCCGGCCCGCTCGGCTTGCCTTCATTGAACGGCACGAACACCACCTTGTAGCCGTTGAGCACCTGCCTGTTCCAACTGCCATGCTCGCCGACGAAGGCGCCGCCGCGATAGGCGGCCGGCAGGCCGGAGCCAGTGTTGAAGACCATCCCGAGCGGCGCGACATGCGAGCTCAGGGCATAGTCCGGCGCGATCGCCTTGGCGACGAGATCGGGCCGCTGCGGCTTGACGCGGGGATCGACGTGCTGACCGTAATAGCTGTAGGGCCAGCCGTAGAAGCCGCCATCCTTCACCGAGGTCATGTAATCAGGGACGAGATCGGGACCGAGCTCGTCGCGCTCGTTCACCACCGTCCACAGCGCACCGGTCTGCGGCTCGAAGCTCAGCCCGTTCGGATTGCGCAGGCCGCTTGCGAAGATACGCCAGCGGCCGCTGGCGCGGTCGACCTCGAGGATGGCGGCGCGGTTGTGCTCGGCCTCCATGCCGTTCTCGGTGATGTTGCTGTTGGAGCCGACGCCGGCATAGAGCTTCGAGCCGTCGGGGCTGGCGACCAGGCTCTTGGTCCAGTGATGGTTGATCGGTCCGCCCGGCAGCGGCGTCAGGACCGTGCCCGGCGCGGTGATCCTGGTATCGCCTTCGGTGTAGGGATATCTGACGATCGCATCGGCATTGGCGACGTAGAGATCGTTGCCGACCAGCGCGATGCCGAACGGCGAGTTGAGCTGGTCGAGGAAGACGCTTTGCGTATCCGGCACGCCGTCGCCATCGCTGTCGCGCAGCAGCGTGATGCGGTTGCCCGGCCCGGTGTCGTTGCCGCCCGAGGTCGCCCAGGATTCGATATATCCCATGGCGATCTCCTTGGGCCGCTTGATCCCTGCCCCCTTCGGCGCCTTGGATTCCGCCACCAGCACGTCGCCATTGGGCAGCATGTAGATGAAGCGCGGATGCTGCAGGCCGGTCGCGAAGGCCTTGATCTGCAGGCCGTCGGCCACAGCCGGCGTCTCGTCCTTCTTCCAGCCGACGATGCGCGCGATGTGGACCGGCGGCAGCAGATATTGCTGGATGTCGGGAAGTTTTGGGTTGGCACCGATTTGCGCCTTGGGATCGCCGCTGCCATCGTCACAGGCGGACAAGAGCAGCAGCGAGGAGCACAGCAGCGCGCGGGCAAGCTTCGATCTCATCGCGCAACTCCCACGCCGTGGCGATAGACCATGGCCCAGCCGAGCCAGCCGGTGACGGGCAGGATCAGCACGGTGATCACGGACAGGACGAGCCCCGTCGGCCACACCGAGGTCCAGGCATCGCGGGTATGGATCAGCGCGTTGATGGTCGCGAGGATCAGCACTACGGCGTTGCCGATCAGGTGCGGCCAGGCCGGCGTTTGCGCCCGCACCAGCCGGTTGCCGAGAAAGTCGATCAGGCCCGCGATCGCCGCGAGCACGCCGAAGATGACTCCGACGAGCAGCAGCCAGGCGGAAAAATCCGCCCACATGATCTCGGCGCTCGCGACATAGGCGATGTCAGTCAGCAGCGCCCCAATAAAGCACGCGATCGGGATCGGCACCAGCATCGGATGAATCGGATGCCCCGCGATCTGCGCGGTGGTGCGCACGCGCACGTCTTGCTGCACGGTCGGCCTCGTGTGACTTTCGCCCTGCCCGACCGGCCAACTCGTGCGCCGTGTGATGGTTCCTAGCGTCGCGGCAGACCCAGCCTTTGGCGGACCTCGTCGTCCTCGATCGCCTGACTCTGGCGCGCGTCCTTGCCGCTTTCCTTGCCGGCTTCGAAGTCTTCCGCGATCGCCTCCAGCGTTCGAAACGCCTCCCCGGCGCTCGGCGCCGCCCGGATGTGAGCGATCGACTGGCCGTTGACCGTGAGATCGGCCTCGCCCCAGGGCGCGGTGTCGATCTCCAGGCGGTCGCCGCCGGCATTTGCGGTGAAGTGCTGCACGGTGGATTTCGAGGTCGGCCAGGAAAGGTCCGGCGTCCAATCGATCGGCTTGTTGGTCATCTCAATGTGTCCCGAAGTTGCGACCAACGGATAGACCATCGGGCGCGCGGGACATTGACCTGGATCAGGCTTGCTGGGGTTGATGATTGGAGCGGGTGAAGAGACTACGACCACACAATGGCGCTCTGGAATCTCAGCCGAAAAGTGCTATATTGTTGATGTGGATAAGGTAGCCGCCCCGTCGACCGCAGAGCACATCCGGACACTTGCCCGGACCTTCCGCGTATCCTATTCCGAGGGCCCGAACGACCGCTTGGCTCATCATATCTCGCGTCTGGCCGGGGATCCGGTCGAACTGGACGAGATCGAGCAGTTGCTCATTGGCTTGGTGCGAGCGAAACGAATTACACGCCCGGAAATGATCCAGCTTCAGGCTGCCTATTTGCGTGAAGTCAGGCCGTGACCTTCGATCCGTTCGGCGACTTCGAAGCGCGCGGATATCTACGCAACCTTGCTCAAGAGAAAGATCCAGCGATCGTAAGGAGGCTCGAACATGCTTCCTTCACGACCGGCATCGATGAAGCATTCGCGGCGCTTCAGGAAGAGAAGGCCCTGACATACGCGGACGTGCTCAACACCCACAAAACCCTCTTCGAGGCCATGTACCCGTAGGCGGGTCAGGATCGCGCCACGACGGCGCCTGATATCGCCGTGAGCCGGGGCGGCGTTTTGTTCGCGCATCCGAAGTCTATTCAGAATGCAATCGACCACGCGCTGAAGCTGGGCAACGCCCCCAAAACCATGCGCGAGAAGCCGGGTGAAGTCATGGGCTATTTGGCCCACAGCCATCCGTTCCTCGACGGCAATGGTCGCACGATTATGGTCGTCCACTCCATACTGGCGCAACGCGTCGGCATCAGCATCGACTGGGCCGCGACCGATAAGACCGAATACCTGCTAGCGCTCACCAAGGAACTCGACGATCCCGGCAAAGGCATCCTCGACACATATCTCGAGCCTCACATCCGCCCAGCAGTTAGCGATCTCAAAGAGCACATCAACGCTGCCAAGGGGCTCGATGGCGGCAGGGGCCAGATGGACACCGTACGCGGGAGCAATGGCGATCCGACTGTCCAGGCAGCATATGAGCAGCAACGGCTCAAGCGCGATGAGCAAAGCAAAGGCGCTTGATTATTGGATCCTGAAGTCAACGAAGGATACTTCGCAAGGCTCAACCAGATCGCCCACCACCACCCGTTCTCTTGGGGAATGGCTGGAGCGGGTGAAGGGAATCGAACCCTCGTATTCAGCTTAGAAGGCAAATAAAGGCTGTTGACGCGGGATCACGCAGGTTCACGCCGATACACTGCAAACCATAGAGCCGAAAGCGAAAACTCTCCGAAAACGCGAAAAATCCTTATGCAACAATGAGGGGGCACTTTCCTTCGTAGGGCACCCTAGGCTCGCTGTCAGGCTTTATTACTTCAATCACTCGCCAGCGCACGTTCCGGTGTTGTGGGCTCAAAAGAGACGACAATTCGTCTTGCCTTGATCCGCCCATGCACGCCGTAGCTCGAATCAAAGCTGAGCGTGATTCCATCGTTATCGATTTCAACGTCGAGCCCGAACATGATCCCGGCTTCCATAAATTCAAACAGCTCGACCTGGATCAGGTCGAAGATGGTCAAGGTCACATCGACGTGTTTCGTCAGTAGGAAATACCCTTGAGCATCCACCTCCGACTCCATCCGGAAGGTGTGCGCGACCAGACGACCCGGCGCGCCTTGGCGAAGTTCAAGCTTGAGAAGCTTGGCATCGTGGAATGAAGGGGTGCCTCCGAACCAAGTGCACAACGCCGCTCCACCGTCTAAATCGCCAATCGTCGCCTTTGCCATGGTGCCTCGTTGACTACCACTCGCTTAGGTAGCAGACTGTTTCATATCAGACTAAGGCCTTCTATGTCTTGTTCTGGGCCTAGGCAGATGCGCTGAGGTCATCCCAGCCAGGCGACGAACTGACCCCACGACCAGACCTTGACGGAAAATCCGGCGCGCTGAATTTTTGAGGCGAGCCTGATTTCGTTCGTTACGAGAATGTCAGCCTCGCCCGCCGCCGTTGCCGCTATCAGCGCGTCCTCTGCGTGCTTAGTGTTTCCAGCCATCAGCGCGACGATTGAGGCGTTCACTTCCTCGGTGCCCCAGTTGCATTCGTCCCAGCTAGACACGTCCCAAACTGCGCCTGTGGTGGATACCTTTTCAGATAGTTCGTAGATCGCTAGCAGCGCGGCGCGCTTCTGCTCTGGAGCCCCCGACAGTTCATCACGCTGAACGTGCGTGCTGACGAGCTTCAATCGACCATCTGCGATGCGCTGCCGGATTGCAGTAAGCACAGCCTGGTCGGCCGCAACCAAGTCGTGCACGTTGCTATCCAGCATAATGCGCATGCTCGACTCAGTTGAACGATTCGCGTTCATGTCAAACCGAAGCCGCCTACCTTGGCGGCTTTTCCTTTGTATGACGGCCGTAATGTGGAAAACCTATTTCTGTGGACCCGAAGGGCACCCCAAAGAACACCCCGCGAATGGCTGCTTACGTAGCATCACCCTTAATAACGATTTGTAATGTCGAGGGTATTTTGGAGCGGGTGAAGGGAATCGAACCCTCGTATTCAGCTTGGAAGGCTGCTGCTCTACCATTGAGCTACACCCGCATCAGGGGCTCCCTAACACGGCCGGGCGGCGGTCTCAACTGCTTCGGGAGGCCGCTTTGCGACCTCTTCCCGGCCTTGCTAGCCGCAGCGGTTCCTGCGGGTCCGCCGCCCCCTTAACAGCGGCGGCAATGCCGCCTATATTGAAATCTTCCGCAACCAACGAAAGGAGGTGATCCAGTGTCTTTTACCAAGCGCTGTCACCTCGCTGGGATCGCCCGCTAAGCTCTGAATAAGGGCCTGGCATCGGGGCGCTCTCAGCCCTGGACCAGCGAGCACGAAATCGGGCGCGACGGGGCTTCCCCGCCGCGCCTTTTTCGTGGGTCGCTTTCTTTCTCGGTCGCAGGGCTCAGGCCGGCGGCTCGCCCGCAAGCACCTCGCGAATCTTCTCCGACAGCTCCGACTTCCGGTAGGGCTTGCTGAGCAACGCCACGCCGGGGTCGAGATGCCCTTCGTGAATGATGGCGTTGTCGGTGTAACCGGAGGTGTAGAGCACCTTCACGCCCGGCCGGCGGATCCGGACGGCGTCGGCCAATTCCCGCCCGTTCATGCCGCCGGGCATGATGATGTCCGTGAACAGGAGATCGAATTTGGCGCCCTGGTCGACCAGCGCCAGCGCCGACGCGCCATCGCCGGCCACGAGCGTGCGGTAGCCGAGGCTGCCGAGCTGGGCGATGACATAGCCCTGCACCAGCGGATCGTCCTCGACCACCAATATCGTTTCGTGCCCGCGTGCCGTGACGAGCGCCTGAACCGGCGTCGCCCTCGCCGGCGCCTCACCCTTCGACCGCGGCAGGAACAACTGCATCACCGTGCCACGCCCCTCCTCGCTCTCGACGGCGACGGTGCCGCCGGTCTGGCGGGCAAAGCCGTAGACCATGCTGAGCCCGAGCCCGGTGCCGCGGCCGACGCCCTTGGTGGTGAAGAACGGCTCGAACACGCGCTCGCGGATGTCGGCGGGAATGCCGTGGCCGGTATCGCTGACGGCGATCATCACGAAGGCGCCGCGCACGCCGTCGTTATCGCCTGCCGTGCCCTCGAGCTCGCGGTTCGCGGTCTCCAGGGTCAGCTTGCCGCCGCCCGGCATCGCGTCGCGCGCGTTGACGGCGAGGTTGACGATCGCGGAGGAGAGCTGCGAGGGATCCGCCATCGCGGACCAGGCATCGTCGGCGAGCCGGATCTCGATCTCGATATGCTCGCCGAGGATCGGCTTGAGCAGCTTCGCGGTCTCGACCACGAGCGCGTTGACGTCGATCTCGCGCGGCTCCAGCGGCTGTCGGCGGGCGAAGGTCAGGAGCTGCGAGGTGATCTCGGCGCCGCGCGCGGCCGCATCGTCGATCAGCTGCGCGATCGCGGAGAGCTCGGGCTTGTCGGCAAGTTCCTCCCGGATGATCTCGATGGTGCCGGTGATGACCGTCAGCACGTTGTTGAAATCGTGCGCGACGCCGCCGGTGAGGTGGCCGATCGCGTCCATCTTCTGGGATTGACGTAAGCGCTCCTCGGTCTCGTGCTGCGCGGTGAGGTCGGTCGCGGAGCCACGGTAGCCCATGAAGCTGCCGTCGGCGTCGAAGACCGGCTTGCCGTTGACGCTGAAATGATGCATCCGGCCTTTGGTGTCGCGCCCGCGATATTCGAACTTCCGGAACGGTTCGTGACGGTCGAGCATCGCCAGGTGCGCGCGCCATTTCTCGGCCTCGGTCTCGCGGTCGAGTGCGGTATCGATGCGGCGCGTGCCGATCCGCACTTTGGGATCCATGCCGAAGGCGACCACCCGGTCGGAGAGATAGGTGAACCGGTGGTCCGGCCCGGTCTCCCAGAACCAGTCGGACGCGGTCTCGGCATAGTCGCGGAAACGTTCTTCGCTCGCGCGCGCGTCCGCTTCGGCGCGCCGGCGGATGGTCAGGTCGCGCTCGAGATTGGCATTGGCCTCGCGCAGCTCGCCATAGGCGTGCTGGAGATTCGTGCACATCGCGTTGAAGGCCTCGATCACCTTGTCCAGTTCGTCGGCTTCGTAAGGCGGCCGGCGCTCCAGGCGCAACGGCGGCGGCGGCCGCGCCAGGCTGTATTTGCTGACGAACTCGGCGATGGCGACCAGATGCCGCGTCACGAGCAGATGGAACATGTAGATGATGAACAGCGAGACGAGGAACGTCTTGGCCGCCTGGCTCGCCAGGATGACCAGGGCGCGGTTCAGCAGATGCTGGTAAACGTCGCTCAGCGTGGCCTCGACATGAAGCACGCCGATCTCGCGCATGTTCCCTTGCACATTGGTCTTCAGGGGATAGTCGCGCGTCACGACCGAGCGGGTGCTCGGCTCGCCGATCGCAAGACGGATCGGATTGGGACGATCGGCAATCTCCCGCACCTCGGCGGCGCGGATGTCGGGCAGCCGCAGGATGCCGTCGAGCTGGAGCTTGAGCTGGGTCTGGTCGAGATTCCACAGGCTCTCGCCGAGACTGCCGGTGGTGCTGCGGCCGATCTCGTCGAGCCGCGTCTCGATCAGCCCGACCTCGCGATCGTAATCGAGATAGAGCTGGAGCGCCGTCAGCGTCAGCGTCACCAGCGAAGAGAACAGCAGCACCGCGGCGAGCAGCCGCGGCCCGACACCGCTGCTCCACCATTTGAAGAGCCGCGACAGCAGCGATGCGAACATCGGGGGCGCGAGCGCAGCACCGATGCCGGTCAGACCAGGCTTCGCAGCCGGCGCGATGGCGCGGCTGCGCTTGGGGTCCTCGTCACCTGCGTTGGCCATGCACCACGTCCCCCGGAAATGGCGGCTCCTGCTCCGGTCCTCCGGCCGCAGTCTCGAGCAATCCAACTGTTGAGACGCCTGCCTCGTCACCCGATGCGCGATCGCCCTGCCGGCCCGTGGGCGCCTTGAGGTCGGCGGGTCATGTCTCGCGCCCAGCAGCAGGATTGCCGCGCAAACTACCACTGCGCGTGATAGAATGACATCGGTGAGAGTCCGGAGGCGCTCGCATGGCGGGCGAGCGGTATTCGTTGCGGACCGCGCAGGTGCCACTCCCGGTAGATCGCGCGGGCGTCCGAATCCAGTGGTAGCAACGCACGGCCGAAGGAGACGCCGATGTGGCGGCTAGTCGTCGCCTGCCTGTCGCTGCTCGCAGCCGGTCCCGCGCAGGCGCAGGACCTGATCCGGCTGGCGCGCATCGCAGACATCCCCGATCAATATGTCGGCGGTGAGATGCTGCGGGCCGTCTATGCCAAGCTGAACATCAGGCTGGAGTTCGAGGACGTCCCCGGCAAGCGCGCGCTCGCGCTGTCGAGCGCCGGCGAGGTTGACGGCGAGATCCAGCGGATCGGAACACTCTCACGCGACTACCCGACGCTGGTCCAGGTCACGCCGGCGATCAACTACATCGAACCCGCGGTGTTCGCGACCAAGCTCCGGTTCGACGTCGCCGGCTGGGATTCGATCAGGGATTACAGCATCGGCATCGTCCGTGGTGTCGGCTCCTCGGAAGCGGGCACGCGCGGCATGGCCCGCGTCACCGCGACAACTGGCCTCGACAATATGGTCAGGATGCTCGACGCCGACCGTTTCGACGTGATGGTCACCGACCTCTTCAGCGGCCTTGCCGCGGTGAGGAAACTCAATCTGCAGGCCAGGATCTACCCGCTCTCGCCGCCGCTCGAGCGCATCCACATCTACCACTATTTGCACGAACGCCATCGCGACCTGGTGCCGAAAGTGGGCAAGGTGATCGCCGAGATGGAGGCGAGCGGCGAATTGGCCGCGCTGCGCGAGGCCCTGGTCAAGCAGGTCCTGGGCGGGCCGTGACGGCCGCTTGAGTCAGCCCGCGCGAAGCCGCTCGCGCAGCGCCACGGCTGCGATCAGCATGCCGACGCACCAGGCCACCACCGCGCGGTGAGGCTCCGCGCCAAGCAGCACCGTGACGATGCTCGTCAGCAGGCACGGCACGATGGCCTTCCCCATGCGGCTCGTCAGGGCGAGCAGGAACGGTATCGCCGCGATCGATATTTGCAGGACGTCCATATTGGGAACGGTCTCGTCAGGCATCAAAAGCCGCAGATGCCGAGCACGCGCGGGCGCTTGCCGCGCCGGCTTTCCACGATGCGCTCGCCGCCGTTTTCGGCCGAGCTGCCGTAGTAACGGTGATGGCCGCTCTGGTCGTGCAGATCGGCCGTCTCCAATGGTCCGGCCCGACGCGCGTCGCAGATGATCTTGATGTTGTGACCCGACATTGCCGCCTCCAGCGAAAATCTTGTTGTTGTGGTCATCAGTCGCGACCGGTTCCGGCGGCGTTCACATGGCACGGGCGCAATCGGGTTTCAGGATGGTTTCGTCGCTTGCGGTCCACGCAATATTTTGCTTCGGGGATGTCGGCGCCGCCCGCGGTGCGACGTCCTTGGGATCTGTGCAGAAACACAACGAGGTGACGATGCTTTACGCCATCCTGGCCTACCATGTGGAAGACGAGCTCTTGTCCTGGACCCCCGAGCAGGACGCCGCCGTGGTGGCCAAAGTCATCGAAGTTCAGGCCCCCTTGCGGGCCAGCGGGCAGTTCGGGCCCGCCGCGCGCCTGGACGAGACCCGAAAGGCCCGCACCTTGCGGGGCCCCGGTGCGGGCATGGTGCTGGACGGACCGTTTGCCGAGACCAAGGAGCAGTTGCTGGGCTTCCACCTGATCCAATGCGCGACCGAGGAGGAGGCGATCGAAGCGGCGCGGAAGCTGCGTGCGGTCAACCCGACTGCGGTCTACGAAATCCGCCCGGTCAAGCTTTACGTGCCGGCCGACGGGTTCGGCGCGACATCCGGGTGAGGCCTCGCCTCACCCCTCGTTCCGCGGGCCCATGAAGCGCTGGATCACGAGGCCGCCGAAAGCGATGAACCAGACGAAGGGCGCGATATGCGGCGCGAACGCCGCCACGATCGTGCCGGGGATGAACACCAGAAGCGGAAACAGCGAGGCCATCATCTCCTGGCGCCAGCCGCCGACGATCGTCCACCACAGCCAGGCATTGAGGCCGGCGATCGCGGTGAGGTGGAGGCCGTAGAGCACGGCGACCGCGCTGCTCATGCCGTAATTGGTGTAGAGGCCATTGGTGATGGGCAGCAGCACGATCGAAAGCAGGAAGAACAGGTTGAGGATCACCGCCCCGCGGCTGCCGACCAGCTGGCGCGCCAGCCGCCGGTGATGGCTGATCCAGAACACGCCGGCGATGATGAAGCTGAGCGCGAAGCCGGCGAGCTTGCCGGAATAGACATGGGCGAGGTCGCTCCAGCCGGGCGCGCTGGTGAACACCGCAGCCTTCGGCAGGTCATAGGTCAGAAGGGTCATGACGACACCGAAAATGG